>JAEEGL016251573.1_pt1 | contig 166784 bp, 118 predicted proteins | sample 9134231 | NCBI WGS metagenome assembly JAEEGL01 (sample SAMN16246548, study PRJNA631951) | gut metagenome | biome: gut microbiome; feature: rumen; material: fiber-attached | host: Bos | place: Iran: Karaj | collected 2018-10 | reverse complement strand
CTGCAGCTCGTAGTCCACCCAGATGCCGCCCATCGTATAGTGGATTGCGGGATAAATCATCATGGGCTTGTAGTACTTCACGCCGTTGATTTCGTTGGCCACGTCGCCGGGGAACACGTCGGTAATCTCCTCGTACATCTCGAAGAGGTTGCCATAGCGCTGCATGATGACGTCGAGGCCCAGGCGGTTGATGCTCTCCGAGAAGTCGAGGAACACGGCCAGGCCGGTGTTGTTCACGCCGAAACCCTTGTCGCAACGCTCCTTGGCGGCACGCGAGGCAACATCGCGCGGCACGAGGTTTCCGAAGGCGGGATAGCGGCGCTCAAGATAGTAGTCGCGGTCTTCTTCCGCAATCTCCCAGCCCTGTTTGGTGCCGGCCTGCAGGGCCTTGGCATCTTCCAGCTTCTTGGGAACCCAGATGCGGCCGTCGTTTCTGAGCGACTCCGACATGAGCGTAAGCTTCGACTGCTTGTCTCCGTGGACAGGAATGCAGGTGGGGTGAATCTGAACATAGGAGGGATTGGCCATGTAGGCGCCCTTGCGATAGCACTGGATGGCGGCCGTGCAGTTGCAGCCCATGGCGTTGGTGCTCAGGAAGTAGGCGTTGCCATAGCCGCCGGTGGCAATGACCACGGCGTTGGCCGAGAAGCGCACCAGCTTGCCCGTGCACAGGTCCTTGGCAATGATGCCGCGGGCGCGGCCGTCAACGATGACCACGTCTTCCATCTCGTAGCGGGTGTAGAGCTTCACCTTGCCGGCGTTCACCTGGCAGCTCAGCGAGCTGTAGGCACCGAGCAGCAGCTGCTGGCCCGTCTGGCCCTTGGCATAGAACGTGCGGCTCACCTGGGCACCGCCGAAGGAGCGGTTGGCCAGCATGCCGCCGTACTCGCGGGCGAAGGGAACACCCTGGGCCACGCACTGGTCGATGATGTTGTTCGACACTTCAGCCAGGCGATAAACGTTGGCTTCGCGGGCGCGGTAGTCGCCGCCCTTCACGGTGTCGTAGAACAGGCGGTAAACCGAGTCACCGTCGTTCTGATAGCATTTGGCAGCGTTGATGCCACCCTGGGCAGCAATGGAGTGAGCACGGCGAGGGGAGTCCTGAATGCACAGGTTAATGACGTTGAAACCCATCTCGCCCAGAGAGGCGGCGGCAGAGGCACCGGCAAGGCCCGTACCTACCACGATGACGTCGAGCTTCAGCTTGTTCTTAGGGTTGACCAACCGCTGATGAGCCTTATATTCCTTCCATTTCTCAGGCACCGGGCCTGCGGGAATCTTTGAATCAATTACTTTTGCCATAATCTTTTTCAAAATGTTTAATTGAAAAAATAATAAATTAAAACGCGGTTAGCAGTTGCATTCCTCGCACTTGCAGGGATCACACGTGCAACCTTCTTTCTCAGCACACTTGCAGGGGTCGCACTTGCAATCGGTGCACTTGCAGGCTTTCTCTGCCTTGTCGCACTCCTGCTTGTCCTTGCAGCAGTCGGCCTTGGCCTTGTCGCAATCGGCAGGCATCACACACTCCGTCTTGGCCTTGCAGCACTCGTCCTGGCACAGGCTCGGGGCGCACTTGAAAGCAAAGGCCAGCACCACCACCAGGAAGCCCAGCATGAGCAGCGTGGTGTAAATCATGCTGATGCACTTCCAACGCTTCAGCCATACCTTGCCGCTCCAGCCGAAGGTCTGCATGGCACTCCAGAAACCGTGGGTGAGGTGGAACCAAATGGCAACAATCCAAATGACGTAAAGCACCACATAGACGGGATTGGAGAACGTCTCGATAATCCAGCCAAAGCCGTCGGCGGGGCCATGGGCAAGGCCTTCCATGCCTACCAGCTCGGCAAACATCATCTTGTACCAGAAGTTGAACAAGTGAAGCAACAGGCCAAGCAGGATGATGATGCCCAGAACAAGCATGTTCTTGGACGACCATTCAACCGTGCCGCCGTTCACCGTAGTGGGCACGGCGTAGCGGTTGTTACCGCGGGCACGCCGGTTCTGTGCCGTCAAGATGAAGGCATAGACAATGTGAATAACTGCCAGGGCGGCCAGACCAAGCGTTGCCACTACGGCGTACCAGTTGGCACCAAGCAATTCGCAAATCGTGTTGTAAGCCTCACCAGAAAACAGCGCGACAATGTTCATGCAACAGTGGAATGTCAGGAACAAAATCAGCGCAACGCCGGTGACCGACATTACAACTTTCCTACCAATAGATGAATTGATTAACCACATAAATGATTGAAATTAAATTATTTAATTGTTAGACATAATCTGTCAAATAAGATAATAAATGTCAAAAGGATGGGTGAAAAACAGCGTTGCACAACGCCACGAAAACACCGCGGTCATACCTTGTAGGTAGCCCACAATGCGCTTATCGCTTGCAAATATACCAATTTTTAGCGATACTTCAAACTATTTCACACATTTTTTTTCATACGCACACGAAAGCGGTCAAATACAAACCTACGGAAGAGAACTTCTTCCATGTACCCAAAAACAGAAAACTCAACACGAAATAAACAACGAAATTTGATAGATTTTGTCAAGATTTTTCATAAAAATCAACACCCTCCAAACACTATGACCGCAAATTTCGATGAGAGATCTTGAAGAATTCTCCTCTCAAACTGCAAGATTTCTCCCCAAAATTTGCAGTCAAACTCAGCAACATCTTCAACCCCCTGAAAATCACCCCTTTACAGAACACCCCCTAAATCCCTGATTTTTGTCAAAATTTTTCAAAGAAAACTCGCCCCCAAAAACCGCCCCTCCCCCACCCTTCCCAACCGCCTTTTTTTTGTCATCCCCCTCCAATCCTTCGTCCCGTAAACTGCGCTACCAGCGCAGTCCGCCCCTCCCAATCCTTCGTCCCGTAAACTGCGCTACCAGCGCAGTCCGCCCTTCCAATCCTTCGTCCCGTAAACTGCGCTACCAACGCAGTCCCCCCTCCCAATCCTTCGTCCCGAAAACTGCGCAGCCAGCGCAGTCCCCCCTCCCCCAAAAAACAAAGCAAGATTTTTTAATTCAACCTATAGGATAATTGAGAATAAATTAGTAATTTTGCATCGGCTTATGATTCTCAAATACGACGTATTAGTAATTGGCGGCGGACACGCCGGATGCGAGGCAGCATGCGCCTCGGCTAACATGGGCGCCAGCACATGCCTGGTGACCATGGACATGAACAAGATTGCACAGATGTCGTGCAATCCGGCCATCGGAGGCATTGCCAAAGGACAAATCGTAAGGGAAATAGATGCCCTGGGCGGTCAGACGGCCATCGTCACCGACACCACAAGCATCCAGTTCCGAATGCTCAACCGAAGCAAAGGACCGGCAATGTGGAGCCCAAGGGCACAATGCGACCGGGGGAAATTTATATGGGAATGGCGAAGAAGGCTCGATGAAACCGACAATTTAGACATCTGGCAGGACCAAGCGGAGGAACTCATCGTAAGCCAAAACCAAGTGGTGGGCGTAAAAACCATCTGGGGATGCGAGCTGAGGGCGAAAGCCGTGGTCATCACGGCTGGAACATTCCTCAACGGGCTTCTCCACATCGGGAGGAAAATGGTGCCGGGCGGACGTATAGCCGAACCCGCAGTGCTAAAATTCACCGATTCCATCGCGCAACATGGCATTGAATATGCCCGAATGAAAACCGGTACACCGGTAAGAATCGACCGCAGGAGTGTACATTTTGAGGACACGGAAATACAACCGGGCGACGAGGGTTCATACGGTTTTTCTTATTTGAACATCCCGAGAAAATGCCAACAGCTGCCCTGCTGGACGCTGAAAACAAACGCCGAGGTTCACAAGGTGCTGAACGGCGGATTGGCAGATTCGCCCCTTTTCAACGGACAAATTCAGAGCATTGGACCGAGATACTGTCCCAGCATAGAAACAAAACTGGTGACTTTTCCCGACCGCGACAGCCACCCACTATTCCTCGAACCAGAGGGCACCGACACCAACGAGATGTACCTGAATGGGTTTTCATCAAGCATGCCCATGGAGGTGCAGATAGAGGCATTGAAGAAAATTCCCGCCTTGCGCGACCTGAAAGTGTATAGGCCGGGATACGCCATTGAATACGATTTCTTCGACCCAACACAACTAAAACATTCGTTGGAATCGAAGAAAATCAAAGGTTTGTTCTTTGCCGGACAGGTCAACGGCACCACGGGCTATGAGGAGGCCGCCGGACAGGGACTGGTGGCCGGCGCCAACGCCGCGCTGTTTGCAGGAAACGACAGCGGCGAAAGCAACGACTACCGGCCGTTCGTCATGCATCGCGACGAGTCGTATATCGGCGTGCTCATCGACGACCTCGTAACAAAAGGCGTGGACGAGCCATACAGGATGTTCACCTCAAGGGCGGAATACCGCATCTTGCTTAGGCAGGACGACGCCGACGCCAGGCTGACCGTGAGGGCTTACGAACTGGGACTGGCAAAACGCAACCGCATGGACTGGTGGCTGCAAAAGAGCGAGGGAATAGAGAAAATCATTCAGTTCTGCAACAACACACCGGTGAAACCGAAGGAAGTGAACGGTTGGTTGGAAAGCCTCGGCACCACTCCCCTACGAACAGGGTGCAAACTTGTGGACCTGTTGGGACGGCCTCAATTATCGCTCGCATTGCTGGCCGAACATACTCCGGAACTACGAAGCATGATTGAGAGTCTGCCCAACCGAAAGGAGGAAACGGCAGAGGCCGCCGAGGTAAAAATGAAATACGCGGGATATATAGCCCGCGAACGCGACATCGCCGACAAAATGCACCGACTGGAGGACATCAAGATTAAAGGCCGCTTCGACTACAACAGCCTGCAGTCGCTCTCCACGGAGTGTCGGCAGAAGCTCAACCGCATCAATCCCGAAACACTGGCGCAGGCCAGCCGCATTCCGGGAGTGTCGCCCAGCGACATCAATGTGCTGCTCGTTCACCTGGGCAGATAACAACCGGCCGGAGAGGTGGCAAACGCCGGCCACAAAATTGTTTCACATGAAACATATTTACGTCAAACCATTTAAAATCAAATAGTCACATGAACAGAAAATTACTTTTGGATAACCTCCGTTGTATTCCTGACTTCCCGGAAAAGGGCATCAACTTCAGGGATGTCACCACGCTCTTCAAGAGTGCCGAATGTCTGCAAGCCATGCTCGAGGAACTGTATGAAATCTACAAGGACAAGGGCATCACGAAAATCGTGGGCATTGAAAGCCGCGGATTTATCATGGCATCGGCACTGGCCGTGAAACTGGGCGCCGGTGTCGTATTGTGCCGGAAACCGGGCAAGCTGCCCGCTGAGACCGTACAGGAAAGTTACGAGAAAGAGTACGGCATCGACACCATAGAAATCCATACCGATGCCATCACCAGCGACGACGTCGTATTGCTCCACGACGACCTGCTGGCAACGGGCGGCACCATGAAGGCGGCCTATAACCTCGTGAAGAAATTCAACCCCAAGGAAATCTATGTAAACTTCATCATAGAGATTACCGACGAGGGATTGCACGGACGCGACATCTTCGACAAAGACACCGAAATCACGACACTTATCAAGGTGTAAAAGCCTTGAATGTTTCACGTGAAACATAGAATAAAAACAATCATCCTTGAGCGTATAAAGGCATGACGAAGGAAGAAAACGAGAAAAGGCTGGAGAAGCTCAAGATGATTGTGTTGAACCTTCCCGAAAAACCGGGGAGCTATCAGTTTTACGACGAAACGGGGACTATTTTATATGTTGGCAAGGCAAAAAGCTTGAAAAACCGCGTTTCAAGCTATTTCCATAAGGAGGTTGGCCGGTTTAAGACAAAGGTTCTTGTAAGCAAAATCCACAACATCACCTATACGGTGGTAAACACGGAAGAAGATGCCTTATTGCTTGAAAACAACCTCATAAAGAAATACAAGCCTCGCTATAACATCCTGTTAAAAGACGGCAAAACGTACCCCAGTATTTGTGTTACAAAAGAGCCTTTGCCTCGCATTTTTGCAACGCGAAACATCAACAAGAAAACAGGAATTTACTATGGCCCATACAGTCATGTAGGGAGCATGCACGCCATCCTGGAGCTGATAAAAAAGACGTATCAACCGCGAACTTGCCGTTTCCCGATCACGGTGGAAGGAATAAAAGCGGGGAAATATAAACCATGTCTGGAATATCACATCCACAATTGTGGGGCACCTTGCATCGGCAAACAATCCATAGAGAATTACCAGGAAAACATTCAACAAGCGCAGGAAATCCTTAAAGGAAAAACAAGGGCAGTACAACTCCAGCTACGGGAAAAGATGATGGAAGCCGCCGAAAAACTACGGTTTGAAGAGGCTGAAGTTTTGAAACAACGAATCCTGGCACTTGAAAACTACGCGGCAAAAAGCGAAGTGGTCAGCCATACCATCACCGACGTTGACGTGTTTAGCATCATCAACGATGAAAAAACGGCTTTCGTCAACTATATGCACGTTACAAACGGGAACATCAACCAGGCATATACATACGAAATAAAGAAGAAACTCAATGAAACGGAACAAGAGATTTTGAGCCTTTCCATCGTTCAGATAAGGGAAGAAAGGGGGAGCGAAACGAAAGAAATCATCGTTCCGTTTGAACTGGAAACAAGCATCAAGGACGTGGAAATTACCATTCCACAAAGGGGCGACAAAAAGAAGCTGCTGGATCTTTCGGTGTTGAACGGGAAACAATATCGGTTTGACCGAATGAAACAAGCCGAGAAATTGAACCCAGAACAAAAGCAAACATGCTTGATGAAGGAATTGCAACAGGCGCTTCAACTGGAAAAAATGCCCTACCACATTGAGTGTTTCGATAATTCCAACATTTCGGGAACGGATGCAGTGGCGGCATGTGTGGTGTTCAAAGGAATGAAACCATCGAAAAAAGACTACCGAAAATACAACATTAAGACCGTGGTTGGTCCTGACGATTACGCATCCATGCAGGAGGTTGTAAGGCGAAGATACGGTAAAATGATAGAAGAAGACACTCCCCTACCCGACCTCATTATAAGCGATGGTGGCGCCGGACAAATGGAAGTAGTAAGGAAAGTAGTGGAAGATGAGTTGAGTTTGAAAATACCAATCGCGGGACTGGCTAAGGACAACAGGCACCGCACGAATGAACTTCTTTTCGGCTTTCCTCCGATGGTTGTTGGCATGAAAACGAACTCAGAATTATTCAACATTCTTACAAACATTCAGGACGAAGTACACAGATTTGCCATAACTTTCCACCGCAATAAGCGTAGCAAACATCAGTTACAATCAGAACTTGACAACATCACGGGTATTGGAGAAAAAACAAAAGAGAAGCTATTAGCAAAACTAAAGTCAGTAAAAAGAATTAAAACATCTGATTTACAAACACTTACGGAAATAATTGGAAAGTCAAAAGCGGAAATGGTATTCAATTATTTTAATAAAGAGGAAGAGAAATAAAGAGCTAAAACTTGTGGGAATAAAATAAAATCTGTATCTTTGCGCATAAGTCGTTGAACTTTAAAAGAATAGAAAATGAGAATCGTCATACAGCGGGTTAAAAGGGCTTCGGTAAACATTGAAAATACGATGAAATCTGAAATTTCAGCGGGATTGCTCATTCTCTTAGGCATTTGCGAGGAAGACAACGAAACTGATGTTGACTGGCTGGTAAAGAAAGTTCTCGGACTACGAATTTTCGACGATGAAAACGGCGTGATGAATCTCAGCATCATGGATGTTAATGGCGAGGCATTGGTCGTAAGCCAATTCACCCTTTTTGCAAGCTATAAGAAAGGCAACAGACCATCGTGGATAAGAGCAGCAAAACACGAAGTAAGTATTCCACTCTACGAGTCATTCTGCAAGAAACTGAGCGAAGGAATGGGCAAAAAAATAGGAACAGGTGAATTTGGCGCCATGATGGATGTAGAGCTAATCAACGACGGCCCGGTGACCATCTGCATGGACTCTAAGAATAAAGAATAACAACTTAGATAATATTTTCATGACGATAAAGGAAGCGCAACAAGCAGTGGACCAATGGATTAAGGAATATGGCGTGCGCTATTTCTCTGAACTTACAAACATGGCCATACTAACCGAGGAAGTAGGTGAACTGGCTCGCGTCATAGCGCGAAAATATGGCGAGCAGAGCTTCAAACCAGGAGAAAAAGCCAATCTTGGTGAAGAAATGGCCGACGTGCTATGGGTACTTCTATGTCTGGCCAACCAAACGGGCGTTGACCTTACGGAAGAATTACAAAAAAGCATCGAAAAAAAGACCAAGCGCGACTCGTTAAGACATATTTCAAATCCAAAATTAAAAGCATAAATATAACAAATAACAATACATAATTAGTAATCCTAAAAGACAAAACCTATGGCAGAACATCAATGCAATTGCGGACATGAGCACCATCATGATGCCGTTCCAAAGAGCAAGTACGAAGAAGCACTTGCCAAGTATAACTGCGAATTGAACGACGATGAAATCGCAGAAAAAGTGAAAAAACTGATTGCTGAAAAGGTGCCCGAGAACGACACTCCTGAAGTGAAACGCTTCCTCTTCGGCAGCATAGAACTGACCTCTCTTAAGACGACCGACAGCGACGAAAGCATCATGGCGTTCACCGAAAGAGTCAACCAATTCGAGCATGAATACGCCGATCTTCCACATGTAGCAACCATCTGCGTGTATCCGTGTTTCGCAAAAACGGTGGCCGAAACTTTGGAAGTTGACGGAGTGGAAATAGCTTGCGTGAGCGGAAGCTTCCCCTCCTCTCAGGCACTTATTGAAGTGAAAGTGGCAGAAACGGCCCTGGCCGTTAAAGACGGAGCTACGGAAATCGACATCGTGATGCCGGTGGGCAAGTTCCTCAGTGGCGACTATGAAGGACTTTGCGACGACATTGCCGAACTAAAAGAAACCTGTGGCGATGCAGCCATGAAAGTCATCTTGGAAACAGGATGCCTAAAAACGGCCTCAAACATTAAAAAAGCGTCGATTTTATCGATGTATGCCGGTGGCGACTACATCAAAACAAGCACTGGAAAAGAGAAGATTTCGGCAACTCCCGAAGCAGCATACGTCATGTGCCAGGCCATCAAGGAATACTACGACGAAACGGGCATTCAGATTGGTTTCAAACCAGCCGGTGGCATCAATAGCGTGATGGACGCGCTGATTTACTACACCATCGTGAAGGAAGTACTTGGAGAAAAGTGGCTTACCAACAAATGGCTGCGTTTAGGCACCAGCCGTCTGGCAAACATGTTGCTCTCAGAAATAGAAGGAAAAGAAGTGAAATTCTTCTGATAACAATAGAAAGAAAAAAGTAAAACGACCGCAGATACGATTGTATTTTGCGGTCGTTTTATTTATTTAGAGATTACGTTGCGACATATAGGAAACGTAGGCATTAAGCGCTTCAGAAAGGACTTCATCCGAAATGTTTTTCTCTATGAAATCATAGCAACGTCGGCTATATTCATCCATCTTGGTCATGGCATATTCAATACCGCCATGTTGCTTGGCATAACTCACCAAACGGGCGATTTCATCGGGCGTTACATCCATTTGCTTGACCTTATGTGCCAGGTGAATCATTTCTTCAGAAGGCACATTATTGAGCGCATAGAGAATGGGTAAAGTCAGCTTACCTTCTGCCATGTCGTTGCCAGTAGGTTTACCGATAGCGCCTTCGTCATAATAGTCGAAAATATCGTCGCGGATTTGGAATATTGTGCCTATATTTCGCCCAAAATCCTTGATTTCATCGATGTTATTCTCATCCATGCCAACGGAAATGGCGGCCAAGGCACAACAAGCCTCGAAGAGCGCTGCAGTTTTTTGACGTATCACATCGAAATAAACCTGCTCGGAAAGACCATTTTCGTGATTATTCGTAAGTTGAAGAATTTCTCCGTTGGAAAGAACTCTACCCAATTGAGAAATGTGTCTGAATATCACCGCATTTTCAGTGTGGCTGACTTGTAAGAGACAAGTGGAAAGGACATAATCTCCAACCAACACAGCCACTTTATTACCAAAAGAGGCGTTGGTAGAAGACTGACCACGACGTTCCTGAGCCTCATCCACCACATCATCATGCACAAGGCTTGCCGTATGCAGCAATTCCAATCCTACGGCAGCGTGGTAAGTAGAAGCATTGATTTCTCCGCAATGACGCGCCATCAGGAGCATCAGAATAGGACGCATGCGTTTCCCGCCCTTCGCCAGAATATGCTGAAGGGCTTGTTGCAGAAGGCCGTCGGTGTGCATCAAGGATTGGTTGAACAATTCGTTGAAAGTGTCCAATTCTTGAGCGATAGGAGCCTTAATAAGCGATAAATAGTCCATGTTGCGGAAAATTTCATGCAAAAGTAGTGATTTTATTCGGATTAATGAAAAAGATTTCGTACTTTTGACAGAAATTACAAAAGATTTATGGAGAAATTGTTTCTTTTAGATGCCTACGCCCTTATTTACAGGTCGTATTATGCCTTTATCAAGAATCCACGTATCAATTCCAAGGGCCAGAACACGTCGGCCATTCTCGGTTTCTGCAACACCCTTCACGAAGTATTGGAGAAGGAAAAACCCGACTACATAGCCGTGGCCTTCGATCCTCACGGTCCAACTTTCCGCAGCGAGGCTTTCCCCGCATACAAGGCGCAAAGAGAAGCCACACCTGAAGACATCCACAAGTCGGTGCCGATCATCAAAGACATCCTGAAGGCCATGAACATTTCCATCGTTGAGGCGGCGGGTTTTGAGGCCGACGACGTGATAGGCACATTGGCTCATCAGGCCGATGAAATGGGCAAAAATGAAAGAAACAAGCTCCTGCACACCTATATGCTGACCCCCGACAAAGACTACGGCCAGTTGGTGAGTAGCCGCGTCAGCATCTACCGTCCACGACACGGCGGCGGTTACGAAGTGCTCACCCCCGAGGGCGTTTGTGAGAAATACGGCATCTCCTCCCCCACCCTTGTCATCGACCTGCTGGCATTGATGGGCGACTCGGCAGACAATTTCCCGGGTTGTCCGGGCGTGGGTGAAAAAACGGCAGTGAAACTCATCACCGAATTTGGTTCCGTTGACCAAGTACTGGAACGCTCATCAGAAATAAAAGGTAAATTGCGCGAGAAAGTGGAAGCCGCCGTTGACGACATCCGCATGTCGAAATTCCTGGCAACCATCCGCACCGATGTTCCGGTGAAACTCAACTTGGAAGAGATGCGCATAAAAAGTGTCAACGAGGAAGAATTGTCAAAAATTTTCAACGAACTGGAGTTTAAAACACTTCTTAACAAATTTCTTAACAAAAAGGAAATACCACAAAAGAATGTTAACGCCGAGCCCGATTTCTTTGGATTTTTTTCGACCGAGGGGAAAGAAGCGCCAGAAAAATCGATTCTCAAGGGCTTAAAAGACTGCCCTCACAAATATCAACTCATTGAAAAAGAGGAAGATGCGCAGAAAATTTGTGATTTTTTCTTGACAAAGAAATTTTTAAGTTTAGACACGGAAACCACTTCTACACAGGCAATCGATGCCGAATTGGTGGGATTGAGCTTCTCGGTAAAGGAAACCGAGGCTTTTTATGTGGCCATTCCCGCCAATCGTGAACAAGCCCAAAGATTTGTTAATATTTTTAAACCGCTTTATGAAAACCCCGAAATCCTTAAAATCGGTCAGAACATCAAGTACGACCTGGAGGTGTTGCGTAACTATGGCGTAACACTGGCCGGACCATTCTGGGACACGATGATTGCGCACTACCTCATCCAGCCTGAGCTACGCCACAACATGGACTACATGGCGGAAACGTTGCTCGAATATAAAACCATCCACATCGACGAGCTGATAGGTCCGAAGGGCAAGGCGCAGAAATCCATGCGCGACCTCTCCCCCACCCTCGTTTATGAATACGCGTGCGAAGATGCCGACATCACCTTGCAATTAAAAAACAAACTGGAACCGATGCTCTCGGAGAAAAACGTGGAACGACTTTTCCATGACATCGAGATGCCGTTGGTGGAAGTGCTGGCCGAAATGGAAATGAACGGCGTGCGCTTAGACACCGCCTCACTGGCCGAGACATCGCAGATATTCACCGAACGGATGACGCAACTGGAAGGCGAAATCTATGAGCTGGCCGGTGAGCGGTTCAACATTGCATCGCCCAAACAGGTGGGAGAGATTCTCTTCGGGAAAATGAAAATCATTGACAAGCCGAAGAAAACCAAGACCGGACAATACGTGACGAGCGAGGACGTATTACAACAACTTCGCGGAAAGCATGCCATTGTAGATAAGATATTGCTGCACAGGGGGTTGAAAAAACTCTTGGGCACCTACGTCGATGCCCTTCCGAAGCTCATCAATCGGCGCACGGGCCACATCCACACCTCGTTCAACCAGACCATTACGGCCACCGGTCGCCTGTCGTCGAGCGACCCCAACCTACAAAACATCCCCGTGCGCGGCGAGGACGGCAAGGAAATCCGCAAGGCCTTTATTCCCGAAGAAGGATGCCTGTTCTTCTCGGCCGACTACAGTCAGATAGAGCTGCGCGTGATGGCCCATCTCTCGGGCGACGAGAACATGATAAAAGCATTCCAGGATGGTTACGACATCCACGCGGCCACGGCAGCCAATATATATAAAAAAGGTGTTGACGAAGTGAGCCGCGACGAGCGCACGAAGGCCAAGCGCGCCAATTTCGGCATCATCTACGGCATCACCGTTTTCGGGCTTTCCGAACGTCTTGACATCAGCCGCGACGAGGCTAAACAGCTGATAGACGGCTATTTCGAGGCATTCCCACAAGTGCGCGAATACATGGAAACGGCCAAGCAGAAGGCGCGCGAGAAAGGGTATGCTGAAACATTCTTCCATCGCCGCCGCTACCTTCCCGACATCAACTCGCGCAATGCCACCATCCGCAACTTCGCCGAGCGCAATGCCATCAACGCCCCCATCCAGGGTTCAGCCGCCGACATCATCAAGGTGGCCATGATACGCATCCACAAGCGCTTCAAGGCTGAGGGCATCAAGAGCAAAATGATTCTTCAAGTTCACGATGAATTGAACTTCTCCGTGCTGCCGGAAGAGAAAGAACGTGTGCAGGCCATCGTCCTGCAGGAGATGGAAAGCGCCTACACGCTCCGCGTCCCCCTCGTGGCCGACTGCGGCTGGGGCTCCAACTGGCTGGAAGCCCACTAACGGTCAAGTACACTGCGCTACCAGCGCAGTCACCCTAAAATAGAAGAGAACAAAATGGAAGATTCCCCCCCCTGCCAAATGGGAAATATGGGCCACCGATAAGAAGCCCTCGATGAAACGGCGGTGCGAAAACCACGACTACCACGACCGTTGCATCTATATGATTACCATGGTCTTAGAAGGGCGGAAACCATTGCTCGGAACATTGGCCTCAGCACCACAGCCCCATGTGGAGTTGTCGCCACTAGGAGAAAGGGTGCGACAGTGCTGGAACGACATTGCCAAGTACCATCCCGAGGTGGAGACAATGAAACTCTGTGTCATGCCTGACCATATTCACGGCATCCTTTTCGTGCATGAACGAATGGGGGAACACTTGGGGAGGGTTATCAGCGGTTTCAAGACAGGCACCAGGAAGGCGGCGAGGGAGCTGGGCATCCTTCCTGCGCTGGTAGCGCAGGCTACCGAACAACGGCAGCCCTCCCCTACTGTGCCCTACTCAGAGCAAAAGGCGCCGTCCCCCGTTTCCCGCCACAGCGCCGAGGGCCGCTCCCACGGCCTCCTCTGGGAACCCGGCTACAACGACCGCATCCTCCTTCACCAAGGCCAACTCACACGCATGCTGGCCTACCTCGACGACAACCCGCGCCGCCTTTTCATCAAGCGCTCACACCCCGAATACTTCACCCGTCTCGGCACGCTCACCGTAGCAGGCCAGCAGATGGAAGCCATGGGCAACCGCTTCCTTCTCGACAACCCTGTGAAAATACAAATACAATGCTCAAGACACCTTTATTCCAATGAGATAGAACAAAAGAAAGCAGCCATCCTTGAACAGGCACGGCGCGAGGGAGCCATCGTTGTCTCTCCCTGCATCAGCCCCGGCGAGCAGCATATAGCCACCGCCGCCATGGCAGCCCGCATCCCCCTTATCGTACTTCTTCCCAACGGTTTCCCGCCCCTTTTCAAACCGCGCCCCCGCTACCTTGAAGCCTGTAGCGAGGGCCGTTTGCTAATGCTTGCGCCCTTCCCTTTTCATCATGGCAAGCCCGGAAACCTGCGCCAGCGGTGCCTTTGTCTAAATGCCCTCGCCGCCAACATTTCGGACAACGGATAGAGCGACAACGGTCACTGTTCCCTACCTAAACAAAAGATGGCAAAAACGCCAGTTTCAGTGTGCCTTGGCCGCAGCAACAGTATGCAAAAATGCCGTAGCCAGTGTTTTTGCTTACAGCCAAAAGGCTTTTTGCTTGTAAGCAAAAGACCATGCGGCTACAAGCAAAAGGCCATGCGCTTACTGCCAAAAACCGAGGTTCATTTGAACTAAAGTCTAAAAATAGGGTTTTTATTTTGTATTTTGTGCAGTTATGAGTATCTTTGCACGCGTAAACATCTAACATTAAAGTAGATTATGGCATTGAAATGTGGTATTGTGGGACTGCCCAACGTCGGCAAGTCCACCTTGTTTAATTGTCTGAGCAGTGCAAAGGCACAGGCAGCCAACTTCCCTTTTTGTACGATTGAACCCAATGTGGGCGTGATTACCGTTCCCGACGAGCGGCTGACGAAGCTGGCCGAGCTGGTGCATCCCGGCCGCATCGTGCCGGCGACGTGCGAGATTGTAGATATTGCCGGACTGGTGAAAGGAGCCTCGAAAGGCGAGGGCCTGGGCAACAAATTCCTTGGCAACATTCGCGAAACCGACGCCATCATCCACGTCCTGCGTTGTTTTGAAGACGAGAACATCACCCATGTTGACGGCACCATCAACCCCATCCGCGACAAAGAAATCATCGATACCGAGCTGCAGCTGAAGGACTTGGAAACCATTGAGGGTCGCCTGGCCAGGACAGAGAAAGCCGCCGCCGCCGGCAACAAGGACGCCAAGCTGGAGGCCGGCGTGCTGAAAGCATATAAGGAGGTTTTGGAACAAGGCAAGAACGCACGCATCGTGGAATTTGACACGAAAGACGAGCAGGATTGTGCCAAGAACCTCTTCCTGCTGACGGCCAAGCCCGTGCTCTACGTCTGCAACGTGAGCGAGGCAGAGGCCAAAGACGGCAACGACTTCACGAAAAGGGTAGGGGAGCTGGCCCGCGAAGAAGGTGCTGAAATGATGGTCATTGCCGCCAAGACCGAGGAAGACATTGCCGAGCTGGAGTCGTATGAAGACAAGCAGATGTTCCTCGAGGAACTGGGCTTGGAGGAAAGCGGCGTGAACCGCCTCATCAAGAAGGCCTATGCCCTGCTGAACCTCGAGACATTCATTACCGCCGGCCCCATGGAGGTGAAGGCCTGGACCTATAAGAAGGGTTGGAAGGCTCCTCAGTGCGCCGGAGTCATCCACACCGACTTCGAGAAAGGGTTTATCCGCGCCGAGGTTATCAAGTATGAGGATTATATAAAATATGGTTCTGAGGCAGCCGTTCGCGAAGCCGGGAAGATGGGCGTTGAAGGAAAGGACTATATTGTGCAAGACGGCGATATTATGCATTTTAGGTTTAATGTTTAGGAAAGCCTAGGAAGACCTAGGAAAGCCTAGGAAATCCTAGGAAGACCTAGAAAAAAGATAAAGAAAAAATGAACCTTTTACTATTCATCCACTGGCACCCCAGCCTCACGCTGGGCCCCATCCGCTGGTACTCGCTGTGCTGGCTCATCGGCCTTGCCCTGGCCTATCTCATTGTGCGCTATCTGTTTAAGCAACAGAAGATTGACCAACGCGTGGTGATGAAGAACGGGAAAAAAGAAGTGGAAAGCCTTTTCGACCCCCTGTTCTTCTATTGTTTCCTCGGCATCCTGATAGGAGCGCGCCTGGGCCATTGCCTGTTCTACCAGCCCGATTATTTTCTTTCGTCGGGAAAGCATATTGTTGAAATGCTGCTCCCCATCCATTTCATGGCCGACGGAAGCTGGCACTTCACGGGCTACGAGGGCCTGGCGAGCCACGGCGGAACGCTTGGCCTCATCATCGCCCTGATACTTTATGTGAAGTGGTCGAAGCTGAGCATCTGGACCGTTCTCGACAACATCGCCATCGCCACGGGCACCACGGCATGCTTCATCCGCCTTGGCAACCTGATGAATAGCGAGATTATCGGCAAGCCCACCGACGTGCCCTGGGCATTCATTTTCGAGCGCGTTGACGACCTTCCGCGCCATCCCGGACAGCTCTACGAGGCCATTGCCTACGCCGTGCTGTTCTTCATCATGTGGCGACTTTACAAAAAGAGCCGGCAGGCCGGAACCTCCATTCCTCCCGTGGGCAGCGGTTTCTTCTTCGGTTTCTGCCTGACCTATATCTTTACTTTCCGTTTCTTCATTGAATACACCAAGGACATTCAGGAAGCCTTCGAGGCCGGCATGCTCTTCAACATGGGCCAGTTGCTCTCCGTGCCCTTCATCATTCTCGGAATTATCTGTATGATGCTCAGTTTCAAGAAGAAACAACCTTTGTAAAAGAAGCGCGAATAGCCATATACAAACCAAAAAAGTAGGAAAGATGAAAAAGAGTATTTTGATTTCCGCATGCCTGTTGTGCAGCATGGCCGTCGGTGCCCAAAGCATGAAGATGGTTGTTGACAGCAAAGGCGAGGTGGTGGGCCGCTGGGAGAAAACAAATGCCAGCACCTACACCGTTTCCGTACAAGACACCTACGACGTTCCGAAGGCCGGCAACCGCGTGGTGACGTTTAGTGCCGTTGCCGGACAAGGCATTGTCTATCGCAACCAAGACCGCAAGGGCAACATCAACGTTCGCAAAGGTCCCTCCACCAAGACGGCCATCGTGGCAAAGATTGCCGACACCACCGCAATGGGTTATGTTCCAGACTGTTATCCTTGCCTGGGCAAGAAGAACGGTTGGTACAAAATCCGCATTGACGGCAAAGTGGGCTACGTGCGCCAGGATTTGGCCGAATGGGACGGCATGTGCACGTTCTGATGCCTCGCTCCGGCCTATCTGCCGTTTAAAATTCTCTTGATGTCGTTCAGCTTGTTGAGGGCCTCCACGGGTGTGAGGTTATTGATGTCGAGCGTCAGTATTTCGTCGCGAATCTGACTGAGCACGGGGTCGTCGAGCTGGAAGAAGGAGAGCTGCATGCCGTCGCGGCTTTTGTTGAGCGCCTCGGCCGAAGGCTTTCCCACTGTTCCCACGCCCGAGTTGTCTTGCTCCAGTTGCTTGAGAATGGTGTTTGCCCTTTTCACGATGCTCTTCGGCATGCCGGCAATCTGCGCCACATGTATGCCGAAGGAGTGCTCGGAGCCGCCCCTTACCAGTTTTCTCATAAAAATCACTTTCCCCCCAACTTCCTTCACGCTGACATTAAAGTTTTTAATGCGCGTGAAGTTTTTTTCCATTTCGTTCAGTTCATGGTAATGTGTTGCAAACAAGGTGCGTGCCCGTGCCTTGGGATGTTCGTGCAGGTATTCCACGATGGCCCATGCAATGGAGATGCCGTCGTAGGTTGACGTGCCCCTTCCCAGTTCGTCGAAGAGCACCAGCGAGTGTGGCGTCACGTTGTTGAGGATGTTTGCCGCCTCGGTCATTTCCACCATGAACGTCGATTCGCCGAGCGCAATGTTATCCGATGCCCCCACGCGGGTGAAAATCTTGTCCACCAGGCCAATACGCGCACTTTCCGCCGGCACGAAGCACCCCACCTGCGCCATGAGCACAATGAGTGCCGTCTGCCTGAGCAAAGCCGACTTACCGGCCATGTTTGGTCCGGTGATGATGATGATTTGCTGCTTTTCGGTGTCGAGCATGATGTCGTTGGGCACGTAAGCCTCGCCCACCGGCAATTCGGTTTCAATCACCGGATGTCGGCCCTGGCGAATGTCGATGATGTCCGAAGTGTCAATCACCGGCCTGATATATTTGTTTTCGGCGGCCACCTTGGCAAACGAAAGCAGGCAGTCGAGCCGTGCCACCAGGTTGGCATCTACCTGAATGGCGGGAATAAACTCTTGCATGGCCATCACCAGCTCGGCAAATAGCCGCGCCTCGAGACTAAGTATTTTGTCCTCGGCGCCGAGGATTTTCTCCTCATATTCCTTCAGTTCCTGCGTGATATATCGCTCGGCCTGGGCCAAGGTCTGCTTTCTCACCCAGTCGGCCGGCACCTTGTCCTTATAGGTGTTTCTCACCTCGAGGTAATAGCCGAACACGTTGTTATAGCCTATTTTCAGCGATGCTATGCCCGTTTGCTGGGCCTCTCGCTCCTGAATTTGAAGCAAGTAGTCCTTGCCGCTATAGGCAATCTGCCTGAGTTCGTCGAGTTCGGCGTTCACTCCCGACTTGATGATGCCTCCCTTTGCCACCAGCTGGGGCGGATCGTTGTTCACCTCGCGCTCTATGCGCTCACGCAGGCTGTCGCAAAGGCTGATTTGCTCGCCAATGCACTTCAGCGTTTCGTCGCTGGCCTGCTGGCAGGCCGTCTTCACCTGGCGCAAGGAGGTGAGGGCCACTTTCAGCGCCACCACCTCCCTTGGCGACACGCGGTTGGCGGCCACGCGGCCGATGATACGCTCCAGGTCGCCCACGCGGTGCAGTTGCTCGTCGAGCAGGGTGTGGAAGTCGGGATGGCGGAAGAAATGGTCCACCACGTTGAGCCGCTCCTCCACCTTCTGTTGTTCGCGAAGGGGGAACATCAGCCATCGCCGCATCATGCGCGCCCCCATGGGCGACACGGTGCGGTCCACCACGTCGAGGAGCGATTTGCCGTCCTCTTGCATGGGTTGCAACAGCTCCAGGGAGCGGGCGGTGAACTTGTCGAGCCGCACATAGCGCTCCTCCTCAATGCGCGAGATGGCGGTGATGTGGCCCAGCTGGGTGTGTTGCGTCATTTCCAGGTACTGCAAGATGGCACCGCTGGCCACCACGCCGTTGTGCAGGTGGTCAACGCCGAACCCCTTCAGGCTCTTCACCTCGAAATGTTTCAGCAGCCGTTGGCGGGCGGTTTGCTCGGTGAACACCCAGTCGTCGAGCTCGAAGGTGAAATAGCGCGGTCCGAAAAATCGCTCGAAATCGGCCCTTCGCCCGCGCTCAAAGAGCACCTCCTTGGGCTGGAAGTTCGACAATAGTTTTTCCACATGGTCGTAGGCCCCTTCGCCGGTGAGGAACTCTCCGGTAGAGATGTCGAGGAAGGCCACGCCGCAGGCCCCTTTCCCGAAATGCACGGCAGCCAGGAAGTTGTTTTCGCGATAGTTGAGCACATTGTCGCCCATGGCCACGCCCGGCGTCACCAGTTCGGTGATGCCGCGCTTCACCAGTTTCTTGGTGAGCTTGGGGTCCTCCAGCTGGTCGCAAATGGCTACGCGGCGGCCGGCGCGGATGAGCTTGGGCAAATAGGTGTCAAGGGCGTGATGGGGAAACCCCGCCATCTCGTCCTTGCCCTTCGCGCCCGCGCCGTTGTTGCGGTGGGTGAGCGTAATGCCCAGGATGCGCGCGGCATCCACGGCATCGTCGCAATAGGTTTCGTAAAAGTCGCCGCAGCGAAAGAGCAGCAATGCATCGGGATGCTTCGCCTTGAGCGAGAAAAATTGCTGCATCATGGGCGTCAGCCCTTTGTCTTTGGTAGCCATTTCAACGTTGATGTGAAATGCAAAGTTAATGCTTTTCGCCGAAAAGCCCAAAACTTCGCCGCAACATTATTATTTTTTTGCAGAAAAGGGCGGCGAACGGGAAGGGAAAAGGGATGGAAAAAGAGCTTCGAAATCTTAGGATTTCCTAGGAAGACCTAGGAGAGCCTAGGAAAACCTAGGAAGACCTAGGAGGTCCTAGGAAAACCTAGGAAGACCTAGGAGGTCCTAGGAAAACCTAGGAGGCCTAGGAAAACCTAAGAGTTCAAGAGCTTTCGGGGCCTGGGGAGGGTGGATAGCACAGGTGATAGTTTTTTATGAAAAAATTTGACAAATTCGACAAATTTTGGCGCCTTTTGTAATCGATTGAATATCAAGCGCTTGCAAACAGTCTGAGGTTTGACCGCAAATTACGGGGTGAAATTTGCCAATTTGAGGCGAGAGAATTGGCAAATCTCTCCCTTAAATTTGCAGTCAAACTATGTGATGTTCACAAAAAACGATGAAAAATTTTGACATTTCCCCGCCTGGTGAGGCAAGGAAAACGGGGTTCAGCGTTCAGCCTGAACCGAAGAGGAAGGGCGGGGTGGGGGAGTCAGCCCTGCGCGGCCTGGTCGATGATGCGCATGACGTCGTCGATGGTGTCGGCCACCTGGATATAGCTGCGCCAGTCCTTTCGCGTGACGCCGCGCGCATGGAGGTCGTCGAGCATGGCGATGAGCGAGTTCCAGAATCCCTTCATGTTGTAGAGGATGATGGGCTTGTGGTGGTAGCCGAGGGTGGCCATGGCGGTGACGGAGAAAATCTCGTCGAGCGTGCCGATGCCGCCGGGCAACGCTATGAAGAGGTCGCTCTTGTCCATCATGAGCGACTTGCGGTCGGAGAGGTCGGCACAGGGGATGTGGACATCCATGCTTGTCGAAACGTTGCCGTTTTCCTCCACCTTGGTGGGCACCACGCCGATGGTGAGCCCCTTGCTCTCGTGGGCGGCCTTGGCCAGGCAGTCCATCAGCCCCAGATTGGTGCCTCCGAAGACGATGGAATGGCCGTTTTTTGCAATTTTGGTGCCCAGTTCGGCGGTAAGGTCGAAGAAGTCGTGGTCGATGCCGTGGTTGGCGGAACAGAAGATGCAGATTTTCATGGTCGGTAGTTTTTTCGGGGGTTAATATTCAAAATGCTGATAGTCTTTCACGTTCTTCCAGTCGCCGCCCCACTTAAACCCTTTCTTGATGAAAAGCCGGTAGGCGGGGTCGTTGCGGTCTATCAGGTAGCGGTTGTATTTTTTCCGGTCGGCGAAGGGCTTACCGGTGGAGGGCTGCACGAAGACGGTGCCGTCCTTGCGCACTTTCACATAAGGATTGTAGAGGGGGTTGAGGTCCACGGCCAGGCCCAGGGCGTGCTTGGAGAGCACCTTTGAGCCGGCCACCACGCGATAGCAGAAGCAACTGGTGTTGTTGTCGCGCATCTGCCGCTCGTCGTCGGCGTCATAGACGTCGGGGAGGAGCATGCGCTCAATGGGGTATTTTATTTTGTACAACTCGCGGAAGATGTCAACCAGCACCTGCGCAATGGTGGCGTTGCACACCATTTCGCCGAGGTGGATGCGGTTGTCGTGGTCCCAGTGCAGCACCTTCAGGTAGCGCAGGTCGGAGCGCTTCACCGTGGGGTTGGGCTGATAGGTCTTGCCCTGCATGCGTTGCCACACGCCGTCGGGGATGGCGATTGCCGTGAAGCACCGGTCCTCGCCATATTGGTTCACGGCAGAGGCGCTCACGGTGGTGCCGGCCTGCCAGGTGAGGAGGGCCTGCAAATCATCGTCGGCACGACATTCCACGGCACCGGCGAACAATGCGAAAAGAAGTACGAGGGCCACTTGGCCAAACGTTGTTTTCATTATTCTTGCGCGTTAGGGGAAGGGGCCCAAAGGCACGTCTTCCGCGTTTTGTGGGCAAAATTATGAAAAAAAAATGATTTGCACAACAATAAAACCATTGTTTTTTGCAGATTTACAACACTTTAGCGCGATAATTGGGAAAAACTTCGTAACTTTGCACGCGAAATCATTTTTATTTATCCAATTTGAAGACGTTTGAAGAATTAGGCGTAAGCAATGAGATATTGCGCGCCATTGAGGAAATGGGCTTCGTTCAGCCGATGCCCGTACAAGAAGAAGTTATCCCCTATTTGCTGGGAGAAGGAAACGACGTGATAGCCCTTGCCCAGACGGGAACGGGCAAGACGGCAGCCTTCGGCATTCCGCTTTTGCAAAAAATTGACGTGGCCGACACCACCACGCAGGCACTTATCATGAGCCCCACGCGCGAGCTGTGCTTGCAAATTGCCGACGACCTGCGCGACTTTTCACATTACATGGAGGGCGTGCGCGTGGTGGCCGTCTATGGCGGTGCCTCCATCGAGCAACAAATACGCGCCCTCAACCACGGCGCTCAGATTATTGTGGCCACGCCGGGCCGACTCATCGACCTGATGAACCGTGGAAAGGCGCACATCGACAAGGTGAAGAACGTGGTGCTCGACGAGGCCGACGAGATGCTCAACATGGGATTCTCGGAGAGCATCAACGAGATTTTTGAGCACCTGCCCAGCGAGCGCAACACGCTCCTCTTCTCAGCCACCATGAGCCGCGAGATAGAGAAAATAGCCCTCAACTACCTGCACGACCACAAGGAAATCGTGGTGGGCAGCCGAAACGAGGGGGCCGAGAACGTGAACCATGTGTATTACCTGGTACACGCAAAAGACAAATACCTGGCGCTGAAACGCATCGTGGACTACTATCCGCGCATTTACGCCATTATCTTCTGCCGCACGAAGATTGAAACGCAGGAGGTGGCCGACAAGCTCATACGCGACGGCTACAACGCCGAAAGCCTGCACGGCGACCTCAGCCAGCAACAGCGCGACCAGACCATGAACAAGTTCCGCCGGCACCTCACTCAGTTGCTGGTGGCCACCGACGTGGCAGCGCGCGGACTCGACGTTGACGACCTCACGCACGTCATCAACTACGGCCTGCCCGACGACATTGAAAACTACACCCACCGCTCGGGACGCACCGGCCGCGCCGGAAAGAAGGGCACCAGCATCAGCATCGTGCACACCAAGGAGAAACACAAAATCCGCCAGATAGAGAAAGAAATCGGCAAGGAGTTTGTGGAGGCCGACATGCCCAAGGCCGAGGAAATCTGCAAAAAGCAGCTTTACAAGGTGATGGACCAGATAGTGAAAACCGACGTCATGGAGGAGGAAATCGCACCCTTCATGCAAGACATCAGCCGGTTCTTTGAATATGTGGACAAGGAGGACATCATCAAGAAAATCGTGTCGATTGAATTCGGAAAATTCCTTTCCTACTACGCCAACGCCCCGGAAATAGAAAAACCCGTGGCCGGGAAAAAGAGCAAGAGCGGCGAGGGCGGAAAAGGACGGCTGAACAGGCAGTCGGAGAAAGGCTTCCGCCGCCTGTTCATCAACCTCGGAAAGAAAGACGGCTTCTACCCCGGAGAGGTCATGCAGTTCCTCAACAAACATGTGCCCGGACATGTGGAGGTGGGGCACATCGACCTGGGAAACACCATCTCGTTCTTCGACGTGGCCGAGCAGGATGCCGTGCGCGTAATGAACGCCCTGACCGGCACGCACTACAAGGGGCGCGAAGTGAGGTGCAACGACGGCGAACAAGACTCAGGACGGGTCGGCAGAAAGTCGGCCACCGGTCGCCGCACGGCCACTTCCGACAGGCGTAAGAAACAAGACGACGCACCCAAGGCCGCCAAGAAAGGGCGTGGCGAAGCGGGCTACGACTACTCCTTCTTTGAAAAGAAATCGAAGCGCGGAAGCTCGCAAAAAAAGCAGCCCGACACCTTCCGCGAGAGCGGCCGCAAGGACGACTGGCGACAATTCATGGACAACGACAACTTCGGGCTGAAAGGCGATGTGCCCGACTTCACAGAAGAAGGGTGGGCAATGCGCAAACCCCGCAAGAAGAAAAGCTGATGAACACGTGGACGCTGGGAGAGCCGGCCGCCGCACTGCCGGCAGCCACGGCCGCCACCATCGGTTTCTTCGACGGCGTGCATGAGGGGCACCGGCACCTCATGCACATCGTCAGCCAAGAGGCAATGCAAAGAGGGCTGACATCACTGGCCATCACCTTCGACCGGCATCCGCGCGAGGTGGTGGCAGAGGGGTGGCAACCGCTGTTGCTCACCACCCTTCAGGCCAAGCTCCGGCTGATAGAACAGGCGGGGATGGATTATTGTTGTGTGTTGCCCTTTAGCCAACAGATGGCGGCCATGACGGCACGCCAGTTCATGCACGACGTGCTCAAGGAACAGCTTCATGTGAAATGCCTGGTCATCGGCTACGACCATCATTTCGGCCACGACCGCACGGCGGGCTTTGAGCAATACCGCCAGTACGGCCGCGAAATGGGCATCGACGTGGTGCAGGGCGATATGCTGGGGGTGCAGGGACGGCCCGTCAGCTCGTCGGCGGTGAGGCGGCTGCTCAGCGAAGGCGACGTGGAGGCGGCGGCAGATTGCTTGGGACGGCCCTACGAACTCAGCGGAACGGTGGGCGAAGGCGAGCACGAAGGCCGACGCATCGGTTTTCCAACGGCCAACATTCTGCCCGACGACCCGCGGCTGGTGGTGCCCTTGGCGGGCGCATATATTGCCACGGCACGCACAGCCAGCGACACCGCGGACCGCCCGGCCATGGTGAACATCGGCACACGCCCCACCTACGGCAGTCATGACCAGACCATAGAAGTCCACATAGCCTCGTTCAGCGGCAACCTCTACGGCCAACGGCTCACCGTGGCCTTCCGCCGGCGGCTGCGCAACGAACAACGGTTCAGCTCGCCCGAGGCGCTCAGGCGGCAACTAATCAGCGACCTCAGCGCCGCCGAGGCGTATTTCAAAACCCACACCGGGGCTTTTTGCTCCATCCATCAACCCTAACTTACAAAACAACTTTTTGTCATGTTGAAGAAAGTCATCTTCTATTTTGCCATGTTCTTCCTGTTGCAATTCGTTGCCATCTCACTCATCATGGTGGTTGGCAACTTGTTGATGGGCAGGCCGATGCAATCGCTGACGGCCTTTCAGCAACTCATCATGCAAGGCATCTTTACCCTCATTACCGCCATTCTATTTATGTGGCGGAAATGGTCGCCGGTCAGCGGCAATTGGATAAGGACACGGCCCTGGGCGGTCATGGCCTGGGCCACGGTGGCCGCCGTGGGCACATTGCTGCCTTCGTCGTGGCTGCAAGAACATCTCGACTTCCTTCCTGACATCACGGGCAACGACATCCTGACGCTCATCAACCAGCGGGGCGGCTACTTCGTGGTGGCCATCCTGGTGCCGCTCTGCGAGGAACTGGTGTTCCGAGGAGCCATCCTGCGCACGCTCCTTGGCTACGGCGAGAAAGAGGGCGGCAAGGCCTTGCGGCCGTGGACGGCCATTGCGTTGTCGGCCTTGATCTTTTCACTGGCCCACGGCAATCCGGCACAGATGCCCCACGCCTTCATTCTCGGACTCCTGCTGGGCTGGCTTTACCAGCGCACGGGGAGCATCATTCCGGGACTTATCCTTCACATCGTCAACAACACGGCGGCGTATCTCTTGGTGCGCGCCTATCCCGGCATGCACGACATTACGCTGAAAGAACTGCTCGGAGGTTCCTCGCAGGCCGTGGCAATGGCCATCGTGTTCAGCCTCCTCATCCTGGTGCCCGCCCTTTTCCAGCTTCATCTGCGCATGCGGCGCGAACCATGACACAACAAAAAAGCCTTCTGCGGAGGTTCAACAATTACTTTTTTCCCTATTCTCTTGCTATATCCAATAAAAATCCGTATATTTGCAACGTATTTCCCTTCGCCATATCTTTGTGTGAAACAGAGGGTGGCAGGGGCACATGTCGATGACAAGGGCGTTTATCTTGCATTACGTTCTTTGACCACTCGAATCTAGCAATTTCATATCTTGCTAGAGTCAAAGCAACGATGGGTATTCGTTGAATATGTAAGCATCAAGACCTGTCCACCCTGCGTTCGTTAATTTGTGTAGACAGGAGTTTGCTTTATTATATTCTGCACAGGGTTCCCGCGTTGCTCGTTCTTGACAAGATAGACAAATTTGATTTTCGAGCGATGGGACGAGTGACAGATATAGCAACTCACGCTTTTTTGCATCTATTCATCAATAATCTTTACACACTATCATTGCTTTGCAGGGTTGGCTAGCAATACTATAAAAATCGAAAAAACATGAAAAAAACGATTCTGTTAATTTCTCTCTTTACCTTTCTCCAACTTGGAGTATCGGCACAAGAAGCATACGCTGTTTACAAGGATGGCATACTGAGGTTCTACTATGACAAGAACAAGGAAATAAGGACAGGCGACAAATATTCTATTCCTGACAACGGTTGGCCTGGATGGTATTACGACCATCGCACCGACATCACAAAGGTCGTATTCGCTTCTACCTTTGCCAAAGCAAGACCAAAAAGTACAGCCTGTTGGTTCGCAGTTAAGTCGGATGAGCAATCGGTTCTTCAGGAAATTGTTGGCATTAACTATTTGAACACTTCTGATGTTACGGACATGAGTTTTATGTTCCATCGTTGCATTAACCTAACAATCCTTGACTTAAGCGGATGGGACACAGGCAACGTAATAGACATGAGCTACATGTTTGGTAATTGCAGAAGTCTGACAAGCCTTGACGTAAGTAGCTTTGACACAAAAAATGTAACAAATATGGATGGCATGTTCTCTGATTGTTACAGCCTAATAAATCTTGATTTAAGCGGATGGAACACGGGCAACGTAATAATTATGAGCTATATGTTCGGTAATTGCAGAAGTCTGACAAGCCTTGACATAAGTAGCTTTGACACTAAAAATGTAACTAACATGTTCGAGATGTTCTATGTTTGCAGTGGTCTTACAAGCCTTAATTTGAACAACTTCAACACGGGCAACGTAACTAATATGAACGAAATGTTTTCTTATTGCAGTAGTTTGACAAGCCTTAATGTGAGCGGATTCGATACAAAAAACGTAACGGGTATGAGACGTATGTTCTTAGATTGTTCTAGTCTGACAGAACTTGATATCAGCGGATTCAACACTAAAAACGTGACGAATATGAGTGAAATGTTCTGCGGTTGTGATTCTCTAAGATTTCTTGATTTAAGTGGATTCAACACCGAAAATGTCACAGACATGAGTAGCATGTTTTCTGGTTGCAGATATCTGACATATCTTAATGTAAGTGGATTTGACACAAGTAATGTTAATGATATGAACTGGATGTTCTATAGTTGCAGCGGTCTAACAGATTTAGATGTGAGTGGTTTTGACACAAGTAAAGTTACAGACATGGGATTAATGTTTTGTAATTGCAGTGGTTTAACAGATTTAGATGTGAGCGGATTTAACACGCATAACGTTATAGAAATGGGTTCCATGTTTAGCGGGTGCAGTAGTCTGACATATTTAGACGTGAGTGGATTTGACATGAGTAATGTAACGGACATAAGTTGTATGTTCGGTGGTTGCAAAGAACTAAAAAGTCTTAATATAAGTGAATGGTACACGGACAATATAACAGACATGTATGGCTTGTTCTATGAATGTTTAAACATAACAAACCTTAATGTGAGTGGATGGAGAACAAATAATGTTAAAAATATGGGCGCATTGTTTGTTAGTTGCAGAAGTCTTAAAAACCTTAATCTGAGCGGTTGGAACACAAGTAATGTAACGGACATGCACAGTATGTTTTCTGGATGCAGAAGTTTGACTAACCTAAATGTGAGTGGATGGAACACAAGTAATGTAACCGACATGGATTGGATGTTCTCAGGATGCGATAGCCTGACGTGCCTTGACTTGTGCGGATGGGACACAGGTAACGTAAAAGACATGAACAAAATGTTTCTTAATTGCAGCGGTTTAACTTACCTTGACGTTAGTGGATTTGATACACACAATGTAATAGACATACACGATATGTTTTTTGGATGTAACAATCTGACCAGCCTGGACGTTAGTGGATTTGACACAAGTAATGTTAATGACATGAGCTACATGTTTAAAGATTGCAAAAGAATTACATATCTAGATGTGAGCGGATTCGAAACAGACAAGGTTGTGAATATGTGCAACTTATTTAGTGGTTGCAGTAACTTGGCAAGTCTTGACGTAAGTGGTTTCAACACCGAAAATGTCACAGACATGAGTGGACTATTTGCTGGTTGCAGCAGTCTGACAACCCTTGACTTGAGCGGCTTCAATACAAAAAATGTCACAAACATGAGTGGACTATTTGCTGGTTGCAGCAGTCTGACAACCCTTGACTTGAGCGGCTTCAATACAAAAAATGTCACAGACATGAGTGGACTATTTGCTGGTTGCTGCGGGCTTACAAGTCTTGACGTAAGTGGTTTTAACACCGAAAATGTCACAAACATGAGAAACATGTTCTCTAGTTGCTATGGGCTATCAAGTCTAGATGTTAGTGGCTTTGACACAGGGAATGTAAATAATATGAGTTATATGTTCGCCGTTTGTAGTGGCCTGTCTGCGCTTAATATATCTGGTTTTGATACGAGCAATGTAACAGACATGTCTTCTATGTTCAGATACTGCACTGGTCTGTCATCCTTAAATCTGTCAAATTTTGATACGAGCAATGTAACTGACATGTCTGGTATGTTCAAAAGCTGTAGAGGGCTGACAATACTTGATTTAAGCAGTTTCAACACAAGCAACGTGATACACATGGGCTTGAAATATGTATACTCTCATAGTGATTTTGATTATGAAGGAATGTTCTATGATTGCAATATTTTAAAAACCATTTATTGCGGAGATGGATGGAATACGGAAAATGTCATAAATTCTGCAGATATGTTTTATAAATGTATAAATCTTGTTGGCGGCAAGGGAACAACATATGATCCGTTAATTATATCAGTTAGCCGAGCACATGTTGACGGTGGACCAGATAATCCTGGTTATTTAACCTTAAAAGGAGAAGATGTACCAACAGAAATTGATGGCATATGGAGTTCTTTTGAAGATAGGATGCATTACGGAGTTAATGGGACGCGAATTGAAGGTAAACGTCACGGAATACACATTATCAGGAAAAAAGATGGAAAGAATGTGAAAGTTGTGGTGAAGTAAAGTTTGTTTGGCTTGAACAATATATTGCGCAAGGGGCATTGTCATGTCCCTTGTGTTTTTGAGTTTTTGTGGGATGAAGGAGAATAAATCTTCAAAATTATTTTGTTCTGCCCTCGTTTTTAATTATCTTTGCACACGACAACTACTTATTGAACCAATAATCTAAAAAGAAATGAAATTTGTGAAGACCTGGGGACTTTCCCTTTGCCTCATGCTGGCCTGCCTGCCGATGGAGGCTGCCTCACCCAAGAAACCCTGGAGCCACGGACGGCTGAAAGTGTCGGACAACCGCCGGTTCCTTGTTCACGAAGACGGCACACCTTTTTTCTGGCTGGGCAACACGGCATGGCTCATTTCCGAACGGCTGAACCGCGACGAAGTGGAATTTTTCCTCACCCGTGAGCACGAGGCCGGCTACAATGTAGAGCAGATACAGGTGCTCTGCGCCACTCCCACCTTTAATATCTATGGCCAGCAGGCCAACGATGCGTCGTTCAACTTCTCGCGCTACAGTGTGCCGGGCGTTTACGGCTACTGGGAGCACCTCGACTACATTGTAGATATGGCGGAGCAGATGGGCATCTACATCGCCATGGACTGCATCTGGGGCTCGCAAATCGACAAGATGGACGCCGAGAAAGCCACCGCCTACGGCAAGTTCCTGGCCGCACGCTACAAGGGCCGGCCAAACATCATCTGGATGATTGGCGGCGACATCAAGGGCGACAAGGGCACCGAGGCCTGGGACGCACTGGCACGCGCCATCAAGAAGGGCGACCCCGGGCACCTGATGACCTTCCATCCCCGCGGTCGCACCACATCGGCTTGGTGGTTCAACGACCGCGAATGGCTCGACTTCAACATGTTCCAGAGCGGACACCGCAGGTACGGCCAGCGCAACGGCGACGGCGACTATACCATCAAGGACAACACCGAGGAAGACAACTGGCGCTATGTGCTCATGAGCGTGCCCATAAGCATGGGCGGCGAACTGGACAGCGACGTACTACATCCGATTATCGACGGTGAGCCGTCGTATGAGGACATTCCGCAGGGGCTGCACGACTTTTCGGCTCCCAGGTGGAAAGACTACGACGTGCGGCGATATGCTTACTGGGCCGTCTTTGCCGGATGTTTCGGACATACCTATGGCCACAACAGCATCATGCAGTTCATGCGGCCCGGGCTACTGGGCTCCTTCGGTGCAGAAAAGCCGTGGTGGGAGGCCATGAACGACCCTGGTTACCATCAGATGAAATACTTGAAATGGCTCATCCTGGCCTTTCCTTTCACTGAGCGGATTGCCGACCAGCAATTAGTGGCCGGACAAAACGGCGAGCGCTACGACCGCGTCATCGCCTGCCGAGGCAACGACTACCTGCTGGCCTATAACTACAGCGGCAAGCCCATGACGCTGGATCTCACCCGCATTGCCGGCGAAAAGAAGAAGGCATGGATGATGAATCCCGCCGATGGAACGCTGACTTTCATCGGTGAAATGGACAATTCTGAACAGTCGTTCGCCTTCGACGTGGCCTATCAGCAGGGCAGCGACCGCGTAATCATTGCCTTCGACAGCACGAAGGACTACATTCCCGACGGTGCCACACAGCTGCAAGAGCGGTGGTAATTCGTCAATGTCAATAAGCCAATCTTTCCCTTCCCACAACCACAACTCAATCAACAATGATGAAAAAAACCACTTCCGCCCTGTTGCTGTTGCTGATGCTCGCAATGCCCGTTGTGGCGGCCAAGAAGAAAGTCAACCCCGTCAGGGTGACCGACCTGCGCACGGAGCGCATGGTCAACCCCATGAGCATCGACACGCCCACGCCGCGCCTGGGATGGAAAATCGAGGCCGACGTGAACGACGTCAGCCAGACACAGGTACACATCATCGTGGCCTCGACGCCCGAAAAAGCCGAAAACATGGAGGGCGACCTGTGGGATGCCACCCTCAGCACAAGCCAGTCGCAATGGCTGCCCTATGCCGGAAAGGAGCTTCGGAGCAACACGCGCTGCTACTGGCGTGTGAAAATCACCACCAACCAGGGAGAAACCGACTGGAGCGAAACGGCCCTGTGGAACGTGGGACTGCTCAACGAGGCCGACTGGTCGGGCAGATGGATTGGACTGGACCGCAAAATGCCGTGGGACGAGGAAACCGAGCACAGCCGCCTGTCGGCACGCTACCTGCGGAAAGAATTTCAACTGGACGGCGAGGAAATCAAACGCGCCACGCTCTACATCTCGGGCCTCGGCATGTACGAGGCATTCATCAACGGGCAGCGCGTGGGCGAACAGGTGCTCGCCCCGGCACCCACCGACTACCGGCGCACAGTGCTCTACAACGCTTTCGACGTAACCGGCCTGCTAAAAACCGACAATGCCATCGGCGTGATTTTGGGAAACGGCCGCTACTACACCATGCAACAGGACAAGAAGCCCTATAAAATCACGCGCTTCGGCTACCCAAAACTCAGGCTCAACCTCATAGTGGAATATGAAAACGGTAAGAAAAAGACCATTTCATCGGACGAAAAGTGGAAGCTGAACGCCGACGGGCCCATCCGCTCAAACAACGAATACGACGGCGAAACCTACGACGCGCGGAAGGAACTGGGCAACTGGACCATGCCTGGGTACGACGATACAGCGTGGACGGAAGCCGAACGGACGGCCATTCCGCTGGGAACATTGCGCGGCGCAATGGCTCCCAACATGAAAGTGCTGAAGAAAATCCACCCCATCGACATCCGTCAGATAGGCGGAAAAACCATCATTGACATGGGCCAGAACATGGCCGGCTGGCTGACGTTCCGCCTCTCGCAACTGCAAAAAGGCGACTCGGTGGTGGTGAGATTTGCCGAACGACTCGACTCCACCGGCAACGCCATCTGGGTGGAGAACTACCGCCACGCACAGAGCACCGACCGCTACTATGCCAGCGGTAACGAGGAGGGCCAATGGTGGCACCCAACGTTTGTATATCACGGCTTCAGATATGTGGAGGTGACAGGACTAAAAAATGCAAAAAAGGACGATTTCATCGGTGAAGTAATCAGCGATGAAATGGCCGAGACAGGGCATTTCCACAGTTCCAACGCTATACTCAACCGCGTTTATGGCAACGCTTTCTGGGGCATACTGAGCAATTACAAGGGCCTGCCCGTGGACTGTCCGCAACGCGATGAACGCCAACCATGGCTCGGCGACCGCACGGCGGGATGCTACGGCGAGGCATTCCTCTTCGACAACCATAATCTGTATGCCAAATGGATGCGCGACATCACCGAGGCCCAGCGCGAAGACGGCTGCATTCCCGATGTGGCACCGGCCTTCTGGAACTACTACAGCGACAACGTGACGTGGCCGTCGGCACTGCCCAACGGCCTCGACATGCTGCTCACCCACTACGGCGACGACCTGCCGATGCGGAAATTCTATCCCAACGTGAAACGCTGGCTTCAGCACCTGAAATACCAATACCAGCGCAACGGCATCATCACCACCGACCGCTACGGCGACTGGTGCGTGCCGCCCGAAGAGGAACATCTCATCCATAGCGAGGACCCGGCGCGAAAGACCGACGGCACACTCATATCAACAGCTTACTATTACCGGGCCTGCAAACGCATGGCGGCGTTTGCCAAGATTTTAGGGAACGACGCCGACCGCGCCTATTTTGAGCGCGAGGCCGCCGACACCCGCACCGCCTTCAACCGCCAATTCCTTACACGAAAAGAGGGAACTTCGACCGTTCCCGGACACCTGCTCTACCCCGACAGCGTGTTTTATGGCAACAACACCGCTACGGCCAACATCCTGCCCTTTGTCTTCGGAATGATTGACGACCCGAAGGTGGAAGAGGAAGTGGCCAAAAACATCATCCGCAACATCATTACCGACAACAACGGCCACGTGTCGTGCGGCGTCATCGGCATCAGCTGGCTCATGCACGCCCTGACCAAGATGGGGCGCACCGACGTGGCGTGGCTGCTGGCCACCAACAAGACCTACCCGTCGTGGGGCTACATGGCGGAGCATGGCGCCACCACTATCTGGGAACTGTGGAACGGCGACACCGCCTCGCCGAAGATGAACAGCGGCAACCATGTCATGCTGCTGGGCGACCTCCTTTCGTGGCTCTACGACAGCGTGGCCGGCATTGCCGCCGATGAGCCGGGCTTCCGCCGCATAAGGATGGCACCACAGTTCGGTGTCGATGAAATCGACGATATCGATGCTTCCTACGAGAGCATCTACGGAAAAATCGTCAGTCGTTGGAAGAAAGAAAAGGGCCGTCTGAAGTGGCATGTGGAACTGCCCGCCAACACCTCGGCAGTGCTCGTCATGCCCGACAAGAGCGAGCGGCAGGTGGGGTCGGGAAGCCACGACCTGGAGTGTGAACTGCCCAAGCGGGGCGAACAGGTGGTGGTGGATGAATTTCTATATACCTCGGCACCTTTCCCCGAATGTCATTCGGCCAGCATTGTGGAAACACGGCGCGGCGACCTCGTGGCAACCTTCTTCGGAGGCACCAAGGAGCGCAACCCCGACGTGTGCATCTGGGTGTGCCGCAAGCCAAAAGGCAGCAACACCTGGACGGCTCCGCAGAAAGTGGCCGACGGCGTGTTCAGCCCCGACTACCGCGAGGCTTGCTGGAACCCAGTGCTCTACGAAACACCCAAGGGCGAACTTCAACTGTACTTCAAAATCGGCGTAAACGTGGCTGGTTGGAAAGGCTGGCGCGTCACCTCGAAAGACGGCGGCAAGACGTGGAGCCAGCGCGAGCAACTGCCCGACACCATCTACGGCCCCATCAAGAACAAGCCCATCCTGAACAAAGGCAGGCTCATATCACCCACCAGCGACGAGCGCCACGGCTGGAAACTGTATTTCGAGCTGAGCGAGGACATGGGCAAGACGTGGCGCCGAACCGCTTTCGTGGAGGCACCGGAAGGCGTGCTGGCCATTCAGCCCACCATTCTCGTGTTGCCCGACGGCCGCCTGGAGGCTCTGTGCCGCACGCGAAGCCGCTTCATCGGCGTTACCTATAGCAGCGACAATGGCGAGACGTGGACACCGCTGACATTTATCGACACACCCAACAACAACAGCGGTATCGACGCCGTGAACCTGGCCGACGGCCGCTACGCCCTCATCTGCAACGACTGGCCCATAGAGCCCGACAAGACAAAGGGAGCCCGCACACCATTGTCGGTGTTGCTCTCCGACGACGGCGTGAACTGGAAGCATTTTATCACGCTCGAAGACAGCCCCATAGCGCAATATTCCTACCCCAGCATCATCCAAAGCCGCGACGGACACCTGCACATGGTCTATACATGGCGGAGAAAACGCGTGAAGCACGTTGAACTGATACCGGTCAAAGAGTAAAACCATGATGCCCATGCCGCACTGAGAGCACAACCCCTTCCGTGGGAGTGTTTTGAGGCATTGATGAGAAGGGGGCTTTTTACATTTGAAACCTATAACTCGTATATCCATGACAAAGAAAACCATCCTTTTCGTGCTCTGCACGCTCTTCTTACTGCCCCTTTCGGCCCAGGACACGTCGGTGGCCGGACTATTCCCCCTGAGCGGAAGTGGACGCATCGTTTACAACTTCAACGACGGCTGGCGCTTCCACCTGGGCGACTGCCCCGACGCAGAGTCCACCACGTTCGACGACTCGCGGTGGGAAACGGTCACCGCCCCCCACACCTCGCAACTGGAGCCCGCCGAGGCCAGCGGAGGCCGCAACTATCAGGGCGTGAGCTGGTACCGCAAGACCTTCATCGTGCCGCAGGACATGGCCGGACAGGTGGTGCAGCTGCACTTCGAGGCCGTCATGGGCAAACAGCTCTACTACGTCAACGGGCGGCTGGTGCGCCAGAACTTCGGCGGCTACCTGCCCGTCACCATCAACCTGACGCAGGCCGGGGTGAAGGCCGGTGAAGAATGTCTGGTGGCGGTGAAAGCCGACAACGGCGACGACCCCAACTACCCGCCGGGGAAGAAGCAGGCGCAGCTCGACTTCGCCTACCACGGCGGCATGTACCGCGACGTGTGGCTCATGGGCCTCTCGCCCATACATATCACCGACCCATTGGAGCGCAACCAAGTGGCCGGCGGTGGCATCTTCCTCCACTACGGCGACATTACGAAAGAGAGCGCCGAGGTGTTCATCAACGTGGAAATAGCCAACGAAAGGCCGCAGAAGGCCGCTCCCACCGTGGTGGCAACCATCAAGACCGCCGACGGACGTCCGGTAAAGACGCTACGTCAGAAAGTGCCGGCCAACGGTAATGACTTCGGCAGCGTTGTGCTAAAAACGCGCTTGCAACGTCCGCACCTGTGGTCGCCCCAAGACCCTTACTTATATAAAGTGGAAATCACCGTTGACGACGGTCGCCGACACCTCGACGGCGGCATCCTCCGCATGGGCATACGCAAGGCCGAATTCCGGGGCACCGACGGCTTCTGGCTCAACGGCGAGCCGTCACCGCAACTCATCGGCGGCAACCGCCATCAGGACTTCGCCTATGTGGGCAACGCCTTGCCCAACTCTCAGCAGTGGCGCGACGTCATGCGCCTGAAAGAGGCCGGCATGACCATCATCCGCGCCGCCCATTATCCGCAGGACCCGGCGTTCATGGATGCCTGCGACGAGCTGGGACTCTTCATCATTGTGCCCACTCCGGGCTGGCAATTTTGGAACAAAGACCCGCAATGGGCCGAGATGGTTCACCAAAACACGCGGCAAATCATTCGCCGCGACCGCAACCACCCCTGCGTGCTGATGTGGGAACCCATCCTCAACGAAACGCGCTTCCCCGAGGATTTCGCCCTGAAAGCCCTCGCCATCACGCGCGAGGAATTTCCTTGGCCGGGCCGTCCCGTGGCGGCCGCCGACCTGAACTCCGCCGGCGTGAAGGCCAACTACGACGTGCTCTACGACTGGGCCTATAACATCGGGACGGGGAAATACGACACCGACAAGTGCATCTTCACGCGCGAATGGGGAGAATATGTCGATGACTGGTATGCCCATAACGCCATCAACCGCGCCGCAAGGCCCTGGGGCGAGCACGCCATGCTCACGGCGGCAATGTCGCTGGCCGACACCTACGGCATGATGTACCGCGGCCAAAGGCAGTTCATAGGCGGATGCCTCTGGCACCCCTTCGACCATCAGCGCGGCTACCATCCCGACGCTTACCTCGGCGGCATCTACGACGCTTTCAGGCAAAAGAAGTACGCCTTCGAGATGTTCCGCTCGGAAATGTCAACACCGCCAATGGTCTATATTGCGCACGAGCTGACGCAATTCTCTCCCGACGACGTCACCGTGTTTTCCAATTGCGACAGCGTGCGCCTCACCGCCCTGGGTGAATGGAAACAAGCCACGTTGCCCGTGGTCCACAACGCTGAGGGCGTGCCCAACGCGCCCGTGGTGTTCAAAGGCTTTTGGGACTTCTGGAAGGCACGCGAAATCAGCTACACCAAGCGCAACTGGGAGGGCGTATGGCTGCTGGCCGAGGGAATAAAAGACGGCAAAGTGGTGTGCCAGGAAAAGAAAATGCCGTCGCGACGAAGCACACGCCTGCGCCTCTATGCCGATAAAATGGGCAAAAATCTCGTGGCCGACGGCAGCGACTTCATCGTGGTGGTGGCCGAGGTGACCGACGACAACGGCAACGTGCGGCGGCTGGCCCGCGAGAGCGTACACTTCACCGTGGAGGGCGAGGGAACCATCATCGGCGGCAGCGACATTCAGGCCAACCCAAGGCTGGTGGAGTGGGGGAGTGCCCCCGTGCTGGTGCGTAGCACGCAACGCGCCGGCACCATCCGCATCATCGCCCGTGCGCTCTTCGAGGGCGTGCATGCCCCGCAGGCCGACACGTTGGAAATTGAGAGCATCCCTTACACGGCTTATCCGCTCTGCCATGCCTCCAACGCCAACGCCACTTCGCCTTCCGATGCCCTGCGCAACGTCCGCCGCGAAGCCAAAACGCCAAAGGCCACCCTCACCGACGAGGAGCGCCGCCGCATGCTCAACGAGGTGGAGCAGCAGCAGCAAGACTTCGGAATACAATAGAAAGCCTGGGAAAACCTAGGAAAACCTAGGAAAACCTAGGAAAACCTAGGAAAGCCTAGGAAAACCTAAGAAAAAACAATAAAATCAATTATTCACCAAAACTTATCATCATGGAAATTAAAAAACTTTTCATTCAACACGCAAGATTGCTCTTGCTGACATTCCTGCCGATGCTTGCCGCATCAATGGCATGGGCCGACCAAGTAACGTTTGAGCCAGGCCAGGTGAGCGGCTCGCAAAGCGGTTCAACACAAGGCTCCGACCAAATGTCGTCGGGCATCATCACCGTGAAAACCTCGAAAGGACAATTCGGGCGAACCACCGACTACCGCGTCTATTCAGGCGGAACGCTGACCATCGAGGCCGATGGAGGAGTCATCAACAAAGTGACTATCAACACTACAAGTGGCTACAGCACAGCCAATTTTACGGGCAACGACTTTGTGTCACTGGGCTCAACGGGCTATTGGACCGGCAACGCCACCACGGTGACGCTTTCGGCCAGTGCTCAAATACGCATGTCGTCAATCGTGGTTGAATACACCGCCAACTCATCAGCGGTTTCCACACCCGTCATCAGCGGCACCACGCCCTTCGACTATGAAACCACGGTGACCATTTCTGCCGACGAAGACGCCAACATCTACTACACCCTCGACGGCACCACACCCACCGACCATAGCATTTTCTACGACGAACCTTTCGTCATCACCGAAACCACCACGGTGAAAGCCGTGGCCTATGCCGACGGAGAACATAGCAGCATGGCCGAGAAAACCTTTGTGGCCAACCCCAAATTCACGGTAGAGTGCAATCATCCTTCAGGCAAATACTACGAGCCCTTTGAAGCGACATTCACACCGAAAAACGGCACCGAGCCTTATAGCATCAACTACACTGTCTCCACCGACAACGGCACCACAACGGGCACGGAAACCGGCACCTTCACTCTTAACATCAATGAAACCTCAACGGTGACCATCAACGCAACCGATGACAGTGGACACACCTGTCAGGAAACCTTTGAATACATCGTCACCACGTTCGTTCCGGCCTCCACTTTCAAGCTCGTAACCAGCAAGTCCGAGCTGGCTCCGGGACGACAGGTGCTCATTGCCGCCGCCAAGGATTCTTGGTTCTACTTTATGGGGAAAACCGGCAACAACAACCGCGCAGGCATTGAGTTTGGCGGCTACGACCATAGAGTGCCGCTCACTGTGAATGCCAACGATGAATATTGCACAACCATCATCGGCAAGGAAAACAACAATTACACCTTCTACGACATCAACGAAAAAGGCTACTTGCAGGCCCTGAGCTCCACGAAAAACCAGCTGGGCACCGGTACGCTCAACGACAACGCACGGGCCGAGGTGAGCATCGACAGCAACAACCTGACCTCCATCACCTTCCAAGGCACAAACACGCGCAACAAGCTGCAATTCAATAGCCAGAACAACATATTCTCGTGCTACAGCTCAGACCAGACAAAAGTCTATCTCTATGTGGAAATGATGGACTCTTATGCCCTTACCACCGATTTGGATGACGATGTGGTCTTCATTTCAAATTTCTACATCAATGATGAACCCTCCGACATCAATTATGCCAAGGAGGGCGACAAGGTGGGCTTCTACCTCTACATGTATAACAACAACTATGCGATTGAAAATGTAATTGCTACCACTCCCAGCGGAAACATCATTGATGTGACGTGCGACGAGTATGGCCAATACCACTTCACCATGCCCGCTGAGGATGTCGTCATCAGCGCCTTTACACACTACGCCATCCACACGCTGAGCATCAACCCCGTGGAGAACGCCACCGTAAAGGTGAACGATGCCGAGGTGACCCAGGTAGAGCTGAAAGAAGGGTCGAGTGTGACCGTTGCCGTAGAACTGGAAGACGACTACAGCGTGCATGAATTTACCGTCACCGACACTCAGGGCAACACCGCCGAGGTTAACAATTCAACCTTCGAAAATCGCACCAACTTCTTCTTCAACATGCCCGCCGACGATGCCACGGTCAATATCGTCACCGGCAAGTCATTGCACAACATCAACATCACGGAAAACGACCAGTGCACCATTACCGCCGAACCCGCCAGGGCACAAACCGGCCAGCTGGTGACAATCACCGTGACGCCCAACAACCCCGACATTGACGAGGCAAAGAACATCATCGTGAATGGTATTGAGCCGTCGGTCATCACCGAAAACCAAAACGGCGTGTTCACCTTCACCATGCCCGCCCACGACGTTACCGTGAGGGCAACCATCGGCGCATATATGCACGACTTGGTGTTGGCCTACTCCGGATGCACCCTTAACGGACTGGAAACGCCCGAGCAGTGCTTCAGGGCACGCGGTGAACTGGTCACCTTCAGCATCACACCCGACGAGCACTATGCGTTCTACGGGAACATGACACTTTCGAACAGGGCGCACACCGTGACCTATCCCATCACCGACAACGGCGACGGCACCTATTCGTTCACCATGCCCGACGAGGAAACATGGCTCAACGTGACTTGCGTGAAAACGGAATACAGCGTCACGCCCCAGATTGAACACGGAACGGTGGAATGTGCTCCCTACGGCACCATGAACGAAACATTCACCTTCACCGTTCTCCCCGATAATGGATACGTCATTGAGCAAGTCAGGCTATTGCAAGAATCGGGACACAACCTCGACATCGAACTCACCAACTTGGGCAACAATCAGTACAGCTTTGTCATGCCGGCACGAAACGTCCGCATTTATGTGAACATGGTTGCCGCCGCCTATCATGTGGAAATCGCCGACATTGAGCACGGCAACATCATACCGAACAAGACAAACGCCAACCGCTACGATACCGTTGTGCTCCAGCTCATCGCCGAACCAGGCTATAAGTTCGACGCCATTACCATTACCTACGACGGCCATACGTCGAACCTGGCACACAACCCGAGCTCCAACGTGACTGATTTCGTCATGCCGAACTTCGACGTCGTCATCGGAGCTGTTCTTTCGCCCATCGTCTATACCATCAGCTATGACCTCGACGGCGGAAAGGCACCTCAAGAACGGCAGGAGGGCTACGACATTGCGGCAACATTCAACTACACCGAGGGCTGGATAAACACCGCCACCTGCTGGGCCTACTACGGCTCCGACGAGAAAATAGCCACCAACATGGTAGAGGACGATAACGGCATCTGGCATTGCACCATCAACGGACAGCCCACCAACATCTATTTCCGCACCGACGTGAGTTACTTTGACGAAGAAATCGACATTCAAAACAAGTCCTACGAATGTGCGGCCGATGCAAGCGGCATGAACAACGGATCGGCATCGGTCACCATGGTTGCCGACAACAACAACTCCGACACCTACCAGGCCTCTTATACGACTGAGTGGCACGACGCCGTGGCCGGCAATCCTACAACCTACACCGTAGAAAGCGATGACATCACGCTGACCCTGCCGACGCGCGAGGGCTACTTCTTCACCGGATGGACGGGAACAGGCCTGGAACAGGCCACGGCAACCGTCACCATAGAACATGGCTCCACCGGCAACCGCCAATATACGGCCACGTGGTTGGCCCAGACGGCCACCGCACTGCGCTTCGCCCAGGGTGACAACACCGACACCATCTACACCCTCGACGGAAAGAAAATCAATCCCACGAAGCTCTACGGCTCAGAGCTCCCGAAGGGCATCTACATCATCAACGGGAAGAAAGTGGTGAAATAGCCGTTCACCGATTGATATTTCGCATAAAATTGGCCGTTTGGTTGTTTCCAGACGGCCAATTTTTTAATCTTTCTTTGTCACACAATGAGTTCCAACAATAAAAGTATAATAGTGCCGACGCTATAAGAGCCGACGCTATAAGAGCCGACACTATAGCAACCGACACTATAGCAACCGACGCTATAGGAGCCGACGCTTCCAAGCGTCGGAGTATATAATTATAGGGTAGTCCAAGCTTGGAATGAAATTTTAGTTAGCCCGACGCTTGGAAGCTTCGGCTTCTAAGGTCAGCTCCAACGGCATCGATTTTATGGAAAAAGGCGGGTAGTGACGTAGGGTAAAATTGGTAAAAATATTTGACAAAATGGCGAAAAAACCGGCCATTTTGTAACGTGTTGATAATCAATAGGTTGAAAAACGATTGGAGTTTGACCGAAAATTTCGGGGAGAGATTTTGAAGATTGAGAGGAGAAATCTTGAAGTTTTCTCCCCGAAAATTGCGGTCAAACTCTTTTGGGAAACCAAAAAGCATTGAAAAATCTTGACAAAAAGTGGCCGCGCACCCGTCCGCTTTAGGAGAGTTTAAAATGTCACTCCCACCTGCACGAAGGAGTGGGGCTTGAATGAAGGCTTGGCCTTGCTTTTCTTGGCTTTCAACGAGCGGGCATATTCACAGGCGGCAAGGAGGAAGGCTCCCGTGCCGAAATTGGCCTCGGAATGGCGGTCAACGGTCTGCCCGGGAATGGCGCGCTCGCCGATGGGCTGCACATAGCCGATGTGGTGGTCGGGCTGAAGGGCCGTTTCGGTGAGATATTGCCATGCGCGGCGAACGACCGGGGTGTAGGTCTTTTTGTCGAGCAGGCCGTTGTTGATGCCCCACAACAGGCCATAGGTGAAGAAGGCGGTGCCCGACGTTTCGGGTCCGGGTGCCTGCTCGGGGTCCATCATCGAGCGTGTCCAGTAGCCCTCCGGCTGTTGCAAGTCGGCCACGGCCTTGGCCAAGCGCTGATATTTCTGCTCAAAGAAAGCGCGGTGGCGGTGGTCGGCGGGCATGTCCTGCAGCACCTTTGCCAGCCCTGCCAGCACCCATCCGTCGCCTCGGGCCCAGAAGTCCTTCTTTCCGCCCGCCGTCTTGTGTTTGGGAAATACGTATTTGCCGTCGCGGAAGTAGAGGCCCGTTTCCTTGTCGAGCATGATGCTGTCGGTAAAAAGAACGTTCTGATAGAGCTTTTCAAGGTAGATGTCGTCGTTGGTGAGGCGGTACATCTTCGTCATCACGGGCATCACCATATAGAGGGCGTCGGCCCACCACCAGTAATCGTTGGCCTGCGAACGGGCCTCGTAGCCCATCACCTCGTTGGCGCGCTTCACCATGTAGTTGTGGTTGCCCGACGGATTCTGCCGGCGATAGATGTCATAAAGGTCGATGTACGTCTGGAAACATATCTGCCAGTCGCCGAAGAGCACGTGCGCCATGCCCTCGCCGTAGTTCTTGTAGCGCCATTTGGCGGGGTCGGGCTCGGTGGCGCCCATCCATTTGTTGTGCTCGGCCCAGCGCAGGGAATAGGCCAGCTGGTCGCTGTCGCCGGTGAGTTTATATACCTCCATGTTGGCCGTGTGGTAGGCGGCGTTGTCCCAGAAGGCGTTGGTCTCGGCGGGGTGCGACGATTGCCAGGCCTGGTTCACCTGGCTGATGAGTGCGACGACGTCGGAACGTGTCCACCGCTTCGCCTCGACGGGCAAGGCGATAAAAAGCAATAAGACGAAAAGGGAAATGGGAGTTTTTTTCATAATGCTATGTGAAAAAATAGTGGGGCGTCGATTATTTGAGCGTTATGACCAGCGGCGATTTCACCTGATTGAGGAAGTGGCGGCTTCGCAACTGCCATTCGCCTATGGAGCACACGTCGCCGAGGCTCCATGCCGCTCCGAAATAGTAGGTATAGGGTTGCCCTTTGTAGCCCTCGACAATGCCGAGGGCGTGGCGCGACTTTCCGTCGTCCTGCTGGTGAACGGCGGTGCGGTTCACGCCGTTGGGGAAGAGGCATCCCACGTAGATTTGCGATTGATGGCGCTGGGGCGTGTCGGTGGGGTCGGCATAAAGCACGGCATCGTCGGCCACGACGGGGTCGCCGCCGTGGAGCACCACGCCCGTGGCGAGGCTGATAGGCGTGTTGCCCAATCCGTCGTACCACACCGTCATGCGGTTGAAGTTGCTTCCCTTGTCGAGGGAGATGCGGCGGTGCTCGGTCACCGTCAGCGATTTTCCGCCCACGTTGATGGTTGTGGAAGGGTAGGTCAGCTCGGCCGTGAAGCGCAGGGGACCGTTGTCGAGGATGGAGAATTTCTCGTAACACCACGGCATGAAGAGCTTGTCCTGGTGCATCAATGCCGGTGCTCCGCAACCCAGCGTGGAGCCCACGGCGTAAGCGTCGAGGCCGTCGCCGTGGTCGAGGTGGAACGAGGTGAGCAGGTCGGTGGCATTGGCCTCCGCCTTGTTGCCGGCCCTCCGCAGGGAGTCCTCGCGCTGGTTGCCCTGGTAATCGGTATCATAGCGGCGGTCGAGCACCAGTTCGGGCGTGCTCTTTGTCCACACGTCGATGCCGAAAGTCTTTTCTCCGCTTTGCTGGAGCGCCGGACCATAGAGGCGGAAGGCGCCGCGGTCGTTCTCCCAGGCCAGGTCGTCTTTCCTTATTTTATATTGCCGGCCCTGCACATAGCGGTGCGGCTCGCGCTGGAAACCGCGCTCAATGGTGAAGCGGGCCGTGCTTCCGGGCTGGACACTGACCTCGAAAATCAATAGTCCGTCGTGGGTTTTCTGGCAATCCACCTGTTGTCCGAAGGCATTTTTCACCAAAAGGGGCTCGATGGTGCTGGCGTCGAGCTGCCGGCATACGTCGCGAAGGTTGAGCTCCACCAGTTGTCGGCGTTGCATGTCGGTGGGGTTTTCCAAGCTTACCTCCACTTTTCGCGGATGGGCAGTGAGGGAGTCGGACCAGGCCTTCAGGCGGAGGTATTCCTCTTCGGTGATGCGCATGAACGAGCCGTGTTGCGGTCCGGTCACACCGGTAATGTCCTGCGGGTCGGAGAAATTGCGTAAATACTTGTCGGCTCGACAAATGCGGTAATGCTTCGGCCGGTCGCTATATTGTATGTAAGCCACGCGCCAGCCGTCTTCTCCCGGCAATTGGAAGGCGCTGCTTCCCTCGCATTTCTTTTTTCCCTCAAAACTCACATAGTCGTCTTCCACCGGTTCGCCCCATCCCTTGGTGAGGTGTTTCGACGTGGCGGTGTAGATTCCGGGCTTGCCGCCCTCCTTTTTTATAAGCATGTGGTAGAGGCCGTCGCTGGGCAGGAAATTGATGTCGGCGTCGATGGTGGCATAACCCCAGTCGAAGAGCAGGCGCGGCTTGGTGAGGCGGGTGAACGATTGGTCGGCGTAGCTGTAGTACATGCGGTCGTAGTGGTCCTCATCGTCGTTGAGCATGCTGTAGTAGATGAGGTAGCCGCCGCGTGCGCCGCCCGGCCATTTATAGTCGGGGTCCCAGAAGATTTGGGGTGCCCAAACGCGGTGAATCTTCGAGAAATCCTTGTAGCAATTCTTCGATTTCGGGTCGCAAAAGATGGCGGGACCTTTTCTGAAGTCAAATGTTTTCGACTCCCAGTGAATGAGGTCCTTGCTCCGGTGGAGGTTGATGCCGTAGTTGTCCCATTTGTGCGACCGGTTCACGCACATGTCGGTGGTCACCATGAGGTAACCGTCGCCGTTGTGTGTGCGTGTGATGTATGCGTCGCGTGTGCCCCCTTCTATGAGGGCGTGGGTTTCGGTGTTGAAGACCGGCAGGCCGCCGATGAGGTCTTCATAGTGCAATCCGTCGCGGCTCAGGGCGTAGGCGGTCCATTCTCCGCGGTCGCTCATGTGGCAATAGAGCCATCCGTAGGTGCCTTGTTGAAGGTTTTGTGCCATGGCCAAAAGTGGCAGGCAGAGGAAAAGGAGGGAAAGGGTTTTCTTCATTTTTGGGAAAGGGGAAAGTGGGGTCCGCAATGGTGTTGCGGCAAAATGGGACAATGGGGAAAGGAAGTTACCATTTGTCGCGGGTCTGTATGTCGTCGGCCCATCGGTGGTCTTTGGGGAAGGGCTGTCCGTTCCAGGCTTTCACCTGTGTCCACGGCTCTGCGGGGTCGGCCCAGAAAGGATGTTCGGCCGGCAATCCCAGGGGCATGAAGCAAAGCGACGTCATATAGAGCGACCCGTTGTTGGTGTACCAGTCGGCGGTGTCGGGCTGGCTACCGCAAAAGCCGATGGTGAGGAAGCCGGCGGAATTATAGTTTTGCTGGTGGTCGAACATGCGGTGCATGACCTGCGTGAGAGCGGCCCTCACCTGTCCGTTCTTCAATTCGGCGGGCAAGGTTTGTTGCCACGCCAGCAATGCCAGCGGTTGCATGGCGGCCAGGCGGTAGGGCGTGGAGCGCCCCACCACGGGGAACGTTCCCTCGGGCGAGATGAAGCGCTCAAGGATAATGGCAAATTTCTGGGCGCGTTTCAATGCCCGCTGGTGGTATTTCTGATAATCGATGCGCGTGTTCACCTTGGCATCGGCCATGGCTTGCAGCGTTTCCAGGTACATGGCGTGGAAGACGTAGCTGCTATAATAGTCGAAGGCAAACACGGGCCCGTCGGCATACCATCCGTCGCCGACGTACCATTCCTCCACCTTCCTTACGGCGGTGTTGACGCGAAATTCGTCGGGCCGCCAGCCTTCATAGGGTTTGCCGAGCTTTTCCTCGGCAACGGCCTTGAACATCATGGCCTCTATGACGGATGAAAAAAGGAACCAGTTGGTGTAGGGCGGGTCGATGCTCCTGAGCCGCGTGAACTCCTTGAGATAGCGCTCCTTGGTGGTCTGGTCGAGGGGTTTCCACAATTGGTCCCACCCACGGAGGAAACTTTCGGCAATGTATGCGGCATCCACGAGGTTCTGCCCCGCCACTCCCCAGCAAAGGTAATCGGGCGACTGGGGGTCCACGGCGTTCTTATAGCTGCTGAGCGCCCATTCCCTCAGCTGCCGGGCCTGCGGGTCGTCGCCATTGGCTATGTAGGGTGCCAGTCCGGCCATCAGCCTTCCGAAGGCCTCCATGTACACCACCTTCCGGTTTCGGTTGTCGAAACTGGGCGAAAACTCCGTCAGCATGTTCTTCTGAAGTTCGCCGCGCGCCATGTTCTCCAAGATGGGTTGCGCCATCTGCACGGCCAGCTGCGCCCAGTATTCGCGGTCGCTCACGGTCGCTTTCTTCTTGGCTTGGGCGGGGGCGGCCAGCACCAGCAGGCACAGGGCCAGCAACAATGTCTTTCTCATTTTGTCGTTATATATTAAAGTTTCGCATTTGCTCAACTTCTTTGGAGTTCAGGAGTTCAGGAGTTTCAGGAGTTCAGACAATAGTTCTGAAGGCTCCCTTTTCATCAGTTTGCAGAGGTTGGAAGTATTGTCTGAACTACTGAACTACTGTAACTCCTGAACTGCATCAATTTGCGAAATTTGAATTATTTTACGTATTACCATTTCTTCAACAGCCGGCGTGCCTCCTTTCGCGTGATGGGGATGACGCATCCGTGCTTGGGCGAGGCCATGGCCGAGGCGGGCTTTCCGTTGTGGGCGGGAATAATCAGCCGCATGCGCCCCTCGTTGAAATGTCCCAGGGGTGTGAAGGTCTTGAAATCGGTGGTCTCCACGAATCCGAAGTTATGGGGGTTGAGGCTATAGACGTCGTACATCACCACCCATCGCTGCTCGCCCAGCCGTTTCCACGTGTTGGGCGCCTCGCAACCACGCGGCTCGGTGTCAATCTGCGCCGTGTGGTAGTCGTCGAAGTGGTTGATGGAGTTTGAAATCATGTACTTGATGCCGGCGGGGTTCTCCTGTGCCACATAGGTCATGAACCACCGTCCGTCGGGCATGGGGCAGATGTCGGCGTCGAGCACCTCCACCTTCTCATCGGGGAAGTCGAAGAGCAGGCGCGGCTCGGTGGTCAGCGTGGTGAACTGGTCGTCGGCATAGCTGTAATAGACGCGCAGGGGTGCACCGGGTTTCTCGCGGATGGTGAAATACACCATCAGCCGGCCCTCAGCGGGGTCGTAGATAGTTTCGGGTGCCCAGGCACAGCCCAGGTCTCCGAACTTCTCGGGAAAGAGCTTGTCGATGCGCACCACGGTGTGCGTCCAATGCTTGAGGTCCTCCGAGCGAAGGAGCACCAGCGCGCGGTTGTTGCCCCAGCCGTATTTCTCGTCGCGCTCCCATTGCGTGGTGCGCAGCCCGTGCTCACGGCCGTAGATGTGCAGGTCGGTCATGGCCATGTAGAAAGCGCCGTCTTTGGGCGAGCGGCAGATGTGGGGGTCGCGGATGCCGTGTTGTTCCGAGATGCTGTCGCCACTGATAATGGGCTGGCCGTCGTTGACGGCGGTGAAGGTGTAGCCGTCGAAGCTCACCGCCATGAACAGGCTGTGGGTGGCGTCGTTGAAGAACGTAAACAAATAGGCGCCCATTTTCTTTTCTCCGGGAACCCTCTTGGCGTGCAGCGGAAGGGCGCACACCAGGCAGCACAGGGCCGCCGCAAGCATTTTAACTGGATTTGTCATGTGTGAGGTAGTTTGTTTCATTTCTGATGCAAATGTACGAAAAAAACCGGAACAAACCACAGAGTAAGTGTAAATTTTGAAGAATGTACACAAAAAGTTCAGAAAATAGTCAAAAATCACAATGATGGCCTTCACTCCACTTCGCATAAGATTAAAAAAAGCGGTGGATGAATTTTTGTCAAAATTTTTCAATAAAATTGCGTACATGAAAAGAGTTTGGCGGCAAATCTTGGGGAGAGAATTGGCAAATCTCTCTCCTCAAAACGCCAAATTTCTCCCCGAGATTTGCGGTCAAACCCCGCAGGATTTTCAATCTATTGAGAATCAAGGGGTTACAAAAACGAAGAAAAACCGGCCCGTTTTGTCAATAATTTTGAATTTTTTGCGTTAGTTTTTCAGACCCTTTTCCTCGTTATTCCACTGCCCGTGCTACTGGTGTAAACAACGGCGAAAGAGGGGGTGGGAGAGAGGTTGTAAAGATTATTATGGGGAAATATTTTTTGTTTCGGAATTATTTCGTACCTTTGCACATATAAAGTATCAGAAAGCAGAAAAGATGAAAACCAAATGGATGAAAGGCGCGGCCCTTGCCGCCGCCATATTTGCCCTGGGCGCCTGCCAGAAGGCCGCCTTCCGCGTGGAGGGCACCATCACCGAGGCCGCCGACTCCGTGCTGTATCTGGAAAACATGAGCCTCGACGGACCGGTGACGGTCGATTCGGTGACACTCAGCAAAGAGGGAAACTTCAGCTTCGAGGGCGACGCACCCGAAGCCCCCGAGTTCTACCGCCTGCGCATTGCCGGCGAAATCATCAACCTGAGCATCGACAGCACCGAGACAGTAAGGGTGAAAGCCAGCTATCCCACCATGCTCACCGACTACAGCGTGGAGGGTTCGGAAAACTGTGAGAAAATCAAGGAGCTGGCCCTCAAGCAGATAGACCTGCAACAACGGGCCATCGCCGTGGCCAGGGCCGAGAACCTGAGCCGCCAGCAATCGTCGGACAGCATCATGAAGCTGGTGGAGGCCTACAAAGCCGACGTGAAGCTCAACTACATCTTCAAGGAGCCGATGAAGGCCTACGCCTACTTCGCCCTGTTCCAGACCTTGGGCAACGGCCTCATTTTCGACCCGCGCGGCAACAAAGAGGACAACCAGGTGTATGCCGCCGTGGCCACCAGCTGGGACACCTACTACCCGCACGCCCTGCGCGGGCAGAACCTGCACAACATTGCCATTGAGGGCATGAAGAACCAGCGCATCATGGAGGCCCGCGAGCAGATGCTCGACCCGGGAATCATCAACACGTCGAACATCATCGACGTGGAGCTGGAAGACAGCAGGGGAATCAAGCGCAAGCTGTCGGACCTGAAGGGCAAGGTCATCATCCTTGACTTCCACTATTTCGGCGCACCGGAATCCACGCAACGCATCATGCAGCTGCGCGACATCTACAACAAATACAACGGCCGGGGGCTGGAAATCTACCAGGTCAGCGTGGACGACGACGAGCACCTGTGGAAACAACAGACGGCAGCGCTGCCCTGGGTGTGCGTGCGCGACCCGCAGGGCCTTGAGTCGCCGCTCATGCTGCGCTTCAACCTTCAGAACATTCCCACGTTCTTCCTGGTGGACCGCAACTGTGAACTCTACAAGCGCGACCAGCAAATAAAGGACCTGGATGCCGAGATACAAAGCATTCTGTAGGGCGGCGGCCGCAACAATGCTCCTGGCGGCCAGCGCCTCGGGCCATGCGCAAACGGCCGGCGGGCAGGCCCTGTTCGGGCTGGAAAAGCGCACCGACAGCCTCTATGTGCTCACGCTGAAGACCGACAGCACCGACGAGGAGCACCTCCTGAGGTTCCCCGTTTATAGATTCTGCACGGGCGACGTGGACGGCGACGGCAGCACCGACGCAATGGTGGGGGTGATAAAGCGCACACGGTTCGACCCGAAAGTGGGGCGAAGGCTCTTCATCTTCAAAAACTACCACGGACTCATCAGAGCCCTGTGGATGGGAACAAGGCTGGGGGGCATACTCCAGGACTTCAGGTTCATCGACGGAATCGTGAGAAGCCTGGAAACAACAACCGACGGGAAATACGTGGTGGCAGAATATAAATGGGACCACTTCGGAATGGCCTTCCAGCGATTTCTGGCCACCAACGTCACTCTCGACGAGGCACAAGACATCTTTAACCAATAAATAGTTCCGACCTATGAGAAAATTGATTTTCACAACCTTGCTCTGCGTGCTGGCGGCAACCGCCGGCGCCCAGCAGAAAAATGTGGTGCTTCCCGGAAAGGGAAACATCAATGTGGAGACGCTCAACAAGGGTGTCAACCTGAACATGGACATCTCGAAGCTCACGCTGAGCGAATTGCGCGTGCTGCGCAACTCGTTCGCCGCCAAGCAGGGATACATGTTCATGAATGCCGAACTGAGGTCTATCTTTGAAACCACTTCGTGGTATTCCGAGGCCATGTACAAACGATGGGAGCACAGCGACGACGAGGGCAATGTCACCTCAAGCGAAATCAAACCCATCACCTACACCAAGGCCGAGAGCGAATTCATGAAGAAACTGAAGGCCCGCGAGGATGAACTGCTCGGTGAAAACTTCAAGGCCGGGCAGGGAATGGCGGTCAACATGGACAACCTCATCAACCCCTACCAGATGGAGGAGTTCGACCCCAAGCTGAGAAACCACCTGGGGAAGTACGGATTTGCCATCGTGCCCGCCGACGAGCTGCAGCTCTTCCATGTCTATGAGAGAAACGACTACCACGACTTCCCGAGCTTTGTCACCACCGACCTGTTCCTGCAGGCCTTCCACATGTATTTCGACAATGCGCTGAAAGACGTGGAGCAGAAGCACTTCATCGGCACGCTCACCACGCTGACCAAGCAGCTCTATGACGAAATGACAACCCTGGCCGCCGGCACCAAGGACAAGAAACTTCAGGATGCCGCTCAATGGGACGCCGCCTATTTCGCCATTGCCCACGCATTGTTCACCGGTCAGACGCTCATGCCCCTGTCGGCAAAATATGCCGACCTGGCCGCCCAGGAGGTGAAATACGTGAAGGATGCCACTACCGCGCCGTCCGAGTTCCTGGAGTATTTCTCGCCACCCTTCGACTATTCCACCTACAGGCCGCGCGGACACTACACCCGCACGCCGGAGCTGGGCCGATATTTCCAGGGGATGATGTGGCTGCAAAACACGCCCTTCGGCACCGACAAGCCCCACTTCCTGCTCAGGGCAGCGTTGATGGCACAGGTCATTGGCGGCAATGCCGACTATGTGAAAGCCTACAACTCCGTGTCGGACCCTGTCACCTTCCTGATGGGACAGCCCGACAATGTCACCATTCTGCAGGTGTTTGACGAAATGAAGAAACTGGGCGCAACGGCCGACAAACTGGCGGCCAAGAGCACTGAGCTGGATAATCTGAAGAATGTGGTGGAAGAGCTGTCTCGCCGGCAGACGCGCATCAACCCGAAATTCCTGGTGACAAGTCCCTGCAAGGTGAACCTCATGCCGCAACGCTATATCCCCGATGCCGAGGTGTTGCAGGAAATGGTGGACTACGAAACAAATCCTACGAAGCGCGACGTGCCGAAAGGCCTCGACGTGATGGCCGCCATCGGAATGACGGAGGCCGAGAGCATTCTCATCAATGAACTGAAGGAACCCCAGCGGTGGGAGAAATACACCGAGAACCTGGAGAAAATGAAGAAAACCATGGGCACCGTGGACTGGGACTTCACCGTGGCCAACCAATGGATTAACTCGCTGAAATCGCTGTCGGCCTACAGCGAAACCAATAACGTTTCGCACGACGACCTGCCCTATTTCATGCAGACCCCGCTTTGGGACAAGAAGGTGCTCAACACCGCCCTCGCTTCGTGGGCCGAGCTGAAACACGACGCCATACTCTATGCCAAGCAGCCGGCAGGGGCAGAATGTGGCGACGGGTCACCGCCAGAGCCCATCGTGAAGGGATACGTGGAACCCAACATCCCCTATTACCGCAAGGCCATCGACCTCATCAACGCCACGGAGAAAGTTCTCAACAAGTATGGACTGATGACCGAGAAAATCACCACGGCCACCGAAGACCTGCGCGACAAGGCGGAATTTCTGCTCAACATCAGCAAAAAGGAACTTAACTTCCAGAAACTCAGCGAGGAGGAATACGGCCAGATAGAATACATCGGCGCATCGTTCGAGTACATCACGCTCAACCTCATCAAGGAGGAAGACCAATGGCTGGCCGGCTGGGAACTGGTGGAAGGCGCCGACAAGAGCATATCGGTGGTGGCCGACGTTTACACGGCCAATGCCTTTAACAACAAAAACAAGAGCGTGCTCTACGAGGCCGTGGGACCGGCACACGAAATCTATGTGGTGGTGGAAATCGACGGATACCTCTACCTCACACGCGGAGCCGTGTTCTCATACCGCGAATTCCAGGAGGACCTGGCGGCTCCGAGAAAGACCGACGAGGAGTGGCAGGAGGAACTGAAAAGCCAGCCCGACAAGGGCATTCCCAACTGGATGAAGGAAATCATTGTCCCGCTGAACGGCAAGAACATCGACAACGAGCATATCTTCCACAGCACGGGCTGCTAACAGGCACTCCGGCGGCCATACAACCATGATGACCAACGGCAGACGGCCATACAAAAGCGAGAGGAAGACGGCACGGGCATACAGGCCCGCTGCCGTCATCCTCTCGCTTTTCTTGTTTCTTTTCCCGCTGCTTCCGCCTCTTTTCTCGGCTCCCCCGTCCAGTTTATTGCATTGTAAACACAACCCAGACCTTCCGTTGAAAATCGCCTTCACCGGCGACATCCTCCTGGACCGCGGCGTTAGGAAGGCCATCGACAGCCTCGGACTCGACCGGCTCTTCACAACGGCCGTTGACTCGCTGCTGAACAGTTGCCAGGTCGTGGTGGGAAACCTGGAGTGCCCGGCAACGGAAATCAGGCAACCCAACTACAAACGGTTCATATTCCGCGGCGACCCCATTCAGCTGGATGTATTGCGCAGGCACGGCTTCACCCACCTCAACCTTGCCAACAACCACAGCATTGACCAAGGACGGCGGGGACTGGAAGACACTTGGCAGAATATACGACGGGCCGGCATGACACCCGTGGGGGCCGGCCCCGACCAACAACAGGCCGCCGCTCCCGTTTTGCTCGACAGCCTGCCGCGGCCCGTTTTCCTGCTGGCCTCCCTGCGCCTGTCGCTCGAGAACTTCTCCTATCTGCCTTGGAAACCCAGCGTCAGCCAGGAACCGCTCGACACGCTCCTGGACCGCATAACGGCCTTGCGACGGCAACAGCCCGAAGCCTTCATCATCGTGACATTGCACTGGGGGCATGAACATTCCTTAACCCCCAATCCCATTCAACGACAAGAGGCACACCGCATCATCGATGCCGGCGCCGACCTCATCATCGGCCACCACACACACACACTGCAGCCCAGCGAAACCTACCACGGCCGGCAAATCTTCTACAGCCTGGGCAACTTCATTTTCGACCCCACACGCGAGAAAAACCGCCGCGCAGCCGTCGTCACCGTAGAATTAGACAACGGCAAAGCCCCCGTCATCCGCCAACACCTCATCCACATCGACAACTGCACCCCACAACTCGTGGACCATTTCGACGACCAACCTCTAATCTATTAGGTTTGCTAAATTTAGTGACCTCTGGAAAACTAAAAGGATGCTATTAACCTTTAATAATTCCCAGTACATCAACACCTGTACTCTTTCTCACAAACCACAGTCGTTCTATATTCTGCTGATTTAGAAGAAAATCCTAATAGTCTTAATAATATAAGGAGGGAATGCTATCGTTACTGTCGTTGTCTATAGCTAAAAAAGAAAAATGTCTTTTCCCTTGCATATTCCAAAATAAAGCCGTATATTTGCAACGATAAATCATAAATAGAAAAGCCTATGTAACAAAACAAATAGAAGACATTAAGATAAAAAGCGTTAGCTTATATTCTTGCTTATCGAAAATCGCCAAATTTGAGAAGCAATCAAGAGTAAAAGTTAGACGCTCACGCCTTGGCGTGGGCTTTTACTCGTATATGATTGCAATGGCGTTTGGCGATGCCTCGATAAGCGTAGACGAAGTTTTTAGTCCACGTTTTTTTATTGTCTCATCACTATCTTTGGACTATCCTAAAAACAAAATACTAACTAACATAGAATATAATAAAATGAAAAGAGTTTTATTTTTCATGGCGTTTGTGATGCTGGCATTCACAAACATCTTCGCTGCTTCCTATGACGTAGAAGTAGACGGAATATATTATAAAAAAGGTACTAACAAACTCACTGTAGTTGCTGGTCCAAATGAGTATTCTGGCGACATCATTATTCCAGAAATGGTGGCAATCAGTTCAACAACGACATTACCCGTATTAGAAATTGGAAGTAAAGCGTTTTATAATTGTACATACTTGCAATCTGTAACAATTGGAAACAACGTTCTGACTATAGGAAAATCTGCATTTTCTGGATGCACAAGATTAATGACAATCAATTTCGGTAATGGTTTAATAGATATCGGAGATTACGCATTCACAGAATGTAATTCTATTATTGATTTATGGTTCCCAGGAAGTCTTACAACAATTTCAACTTATGCATTCAGAAACTGCACATCTTTAAAAAATATTACATTTAACGATGGTGATGGTGAAATAGAATTTGCCTCGATAATAGAAGAAGGTACTCCAGTTGAGTTTTCTGGAACATATTTTACGCCTAAGTATTACTATGCAGGCTGTCAGTTTTCTGGCTGTAATTCGATAAAGAATGTGTATGTTGGAAAAGATATTAATTATAGAGATGAAAATGCAAAAGATAATAATACAGCAGAACCAGTATTAGGTTTCGAAAATTGTTCATCTATTACCTCTATCACAATAGGCGAAAGTGTCACAGCTGTAAAATGCTTTAAGGGATGCGAAAATATCACATCTGTTTTATCAAAGATAGAAGACCCAACACAATGTCAAATTATCACATTGGGCCAAAACTCGTATGATAACGCTGTACTTACTGTGCCCAAAGGCACCTCAAATGTTTATTCAACGACAGGAGAATGGAGTAAGTTTGCCAATATAGTTGAGCAAAGGGAAGCGTTTTCACTCAACATTACATGCGGTGAAGGCGGTTCAATCAGTTTTGCTGAAGCAATTATTCAAAACGAAACACAATCTTTTGAAGTTTTAGAAAACGAAGAAATACAACTGACCATTACTCCTGATGAAAGCCATCTGATAGGGAGTGTGACTGTGAATGGTGATGACTATACGGCAAATATAGTTGATGGAGTTCTAACGTTGATGATGCCGACAGACAATGTCAATGTGGTAGTGGCCTTTACACAAAAAACTATAGATGATGGAAAGCACGTACTGACCATAACAGTAGATAATCATGGAAAAGTCGTGTATGACGAGAATGTCGTGAGTGATGGAACAGCCACTTTCCGTGTTGATGATAATGCGAGTGTTACTCTGCGAGTAGTTCCAACCTTGGGTTATCGTATTGCATTGGCCTTGCTTAACAGCGTGGACATTACAGATATGCTTGTCGATGGAACATACACCATTAAGCGCATGAGGGCTGACATGATCTTTGAAGTGGAATTTGAAGTGGCACCCGCAACGCTGACCATCAGCATGGCCGATCGCGGCTCGGTGACAATGGATGCGCTGTCGGGCAGTACCTACGAATTCACTATCACACCTGCCTCGGATTGGGGTATCCACTCTGTGACATTCGATGGTGAAGATATCACGGCATCCGTCGAAAGTGATGGGCGATTGACAACGCCAGTGGTTACAGGCGACGCTGTGTTGACCATTGCTTTCGAGTTTAATGGACAACCTACGATGACAAGAAATCTAACCGATGTGTCATCAATACGTGTGTGGGCACAGGGTTCGGTGCTTCACATCGATAATGCTCCGCTCACCAGTGACATTGAAGTGTTTACTGTTGACGGACTTCGCCTTTATAGCCTTCGTGGAAAAAGCCACAGGCTTGAGTTGCAGCGTGGTGAAGTGTATATTGTGAAATGCGGTTCGAAGACAGTGAAGATAGCTGTCTGACGTTTATTTTTATTGTAAAACCAAGCCCCAAAGGTTCACGCTCTTGGGGCGTAAAAATCAATACTTCCCAAAAGAAATAATTTAGTAGAAAAACAAACTTTTCCAGTTGAAAACTTGTGGGAAGCGGGATTATTTTGTGTATTTGAAACTGTAAAACCGTTAATAAGACTGCCTATGTAACAAAACAAACAGAAGACATTTAGATAAAAAGCGTTAGCTTGTATTCTTGCTTATCGAAAATCGCCAAATTAAGAAAGCAATCAAGAGTAGAAGTTAAACGCTCACGCCTTGGCGTGGGCTTTTACTCGTATATGATTGCAATGGTGTTTGGCGATACCTCGATAAGCGTAGACGAAGTTATAGTCCACGTTTTTTTATTGTCTCAACCTCAAACTATTGGACTGCAAACACTATTTATTAATTTCAAACTAATAATTTAAAAAATGAAAAAGTTAATGATAATAGCACTTTGCGCAATGTTCTGCGTTGGTGCGTTTGCCCAGGCGGGAGAAAAAGCTGTAGGACTGAATGTTTCCTACGGCACAGAGATTAAGAACATCGGAGTTGGTATAAAAGGACAATACTTCATCACAGATGCCATTCGCACAGAAGCCTCCTTTGACTATTTCCTGAAGAAGGACGGGCTGTCTATGTGGGATGTTAATTTAAACGCGCATTATCTCTTCCCAATTGGCGATAAGATGAAGATATATCCGCTTGCTGGCCTTTCGTACACAAATTGGAAATACAGTTTAGATTTAGATGGATGGGAAGTACTGGTTGACGATGATGAGACCTCCGACAGCGTAGGAAAATTCGGTGTCAACCTCGGTGGCGGTTTCCAGTATGACCTCACCGAAAGCATGATTTTTAATGCGGAAGTAAAATACCAGCTTATCAACACATTCGACCAAGTGGTCTTCAGTATTGGTCTGGCTTATAAATTTTAATTGTGATGACTATGAAGAAATACTTATATCTACTGATGGCTGCATTTGTGGCAATCAGCACATTCTCGCTTACTGCTTGCGGTGATGATGAGGAGGAAGAAACAAAACTGGAAATCGATAAAATTGAAATTAACGGCACTAAGTATGTAGTGTGGTTATCAAGTTTTTATTGGATTGACATCGTTGAATTATATGATGGTGACATTAAAACCGTGATAGATTATTTTGGCGACGACTACCTAAATGAGAATGAGGCGGGGTTTAATTTTCAAGTGGGAGAAGGCGATTTTTATGAGTTTTCATGGACTTCTCCTTATGAACCAAAACGAGGCGATGTAATCTCAAATATGAAAAATTTTACCTTGGGAACAGATATTATAGGACAGAAAAAAGAGGACATTGAGTATACTTATAGTAGTGGTTCTGCAAAGATTGTTGACACAAATGTCTCCAAAGAAGAAATAACAATTCAATTTGACAATTTGAAGATGGTATACGGAAGCAAATCTTTTACGTTTAATGGAAGAATAACATTTGGATATGTTTTTAGTGAATTAAGGTCTAATTAGAATTGGCAAGGAATGGTGATGTATCATGTCCGCCACCGTAATGACACAAAGACAATGGGAAATCATTCGAGCTGGCGGACGCGAAACATCGCGTCCCTACTCAGGCGAAAACAAAACTGAGGAAGAAAGACAAAGGAGGTGATGGCGAAGAACGCCATCACCTCCTTTGCTCCTGAGGCTCCTTAGAAAACAAAGAAATCAGAAGCTTTTGAGCCAGGCCTTCAGTTCGAGGAGCATTTCGATGTGGTACTTGAAAGTGGGACGGATGCCCCAACCGTGGCCGCCGGAAGGATACACATGGAGCGAGGCGGGCACGTCGTGGCGGTAAAGCTCGTTGTAATAGTTCACGCCGTTGGCCGGCAGCACCACATGGTCGTCGTCGCTGAGGGCAATCCAGGCACGGGGCGTGACGCGCGTCACCTGAGCATCGTTGCTATAGAGTTCCACTTCGCGTTTCTTGGGTTTGTTGCCCATGAAATTGTCGTGCGAACCCTTGTGGGTGAGGTCCTCCTCCATGGTGATGACGGGGTAGAAGAGGATTTGGAAATTGGGCTTGGCTTCCTTCTCGGCATGTGTGGCAATGGTTGACGCCAGGTGTCCTCCTGCCGACGAGCCCATGATGCCGATGTCCTGCGGGTTGATGTTCCACCGCGCTGCGTTGCGACGGACCATGCGTATGGCCTCCTCGGCATCTTCAATGGGGATGCGCTTGTCGCCGTGGGGCATGCGGTATTTCAGCACCACCACGGCCACGCCCTCCTGATTGAAGAATGTTGACCAGTCGCGACCTTCATGATCCATGGCCAGATGCGAATATCCCCCGCCGGGGAGAATGACCACGGCACGCCCCGTGGCTAGCCGCTTTTCTGGCAGGTAGATGGTCACCTTGGCGGTGTCCTTGGGATTGGAACTGGTGTGGGGAGCCCCTTTCGGCCACAACAGGAACTCATTGTTCTGGGCGGAACAATAAAGCGTGAAAAGGGCGGCAATGGCAGTGAACAATATGCGGAAATTCTTTTGTTTTTTCATTGTTAATGAGGGGATTTATAGGAAACAGGGTATTCGTCAAGAAAAAATGAGCACCGCCGCCATGATGGCCACGACGATGAAAGTAATGAGTGCAACCCACAACAGGCTGCGTCCCATGCTGTTGTCAGCAGAAGGTTTCCGCTCTTTCATCTTCTCCATTTCTTCCCATATATGTTTCGGAGCAGCAGAAGGTGCTTCACGCACCACGGTGGCATTGGCATCCATTCCCTCGGGGGCCTCATATTGAGGTGCAGAGGGCTGGACCGGCGTTGCGCCGATGGTGGTGACGGGCGGGCCATATTGCGGCATGGCCACGGAGGGAGAATCCATGGCGGTGTCTTCCATTTCATGCTTTTCCGGAGCGGGTTTTTCCTGCGGCGGGGTGGCGGCGACGGGTTTCTCCTCGGCAGGGATTGCCGGCTGAGGCTGCCCAACGGCGGCAACGGCCTCGGGAGCCTGATTGCCTTCAGCCTCATATTCTCCTTCCAAAGTCAAGTAATCGTCGGCCAGCTCCAGTTCTTCCAGTTCCTCGGGTTCCTCTTTCGCAGCGGGTTTTTCCTCCTCTTCTTCCGGCAACATGGCCAGCAGCTCGGCAATGGTCTTCGGCCTGCCTTCACCGGCAGGTTTCATGGCAGCCACGATGGCATTGCAAGTAGAGGCGCGGGTGTCGATGGGCACCGCCCGGATGATGTATTCCTCGTTCACGTCGAAGGCCAGCGGCGGCACACGCCCGGAAAGCATATAGAGCAAGATGGCACCCAGGGAATAAACGTCCATTGCCGGCGAAATGGAGAGCGTTTCGTTATACTGCTCCACGGGCGCAAAGCCGATGACGTGGGAGATGCCGCCGTCCACATGGATGTGCTGTCCCTGGGGTGTCAGTTCGCGAGCCTCGTCGAAGTCGGTGAGCACCGGTTTTCCAACCTCGTTGCCCGAAAGGATGATATTGTCGGGAGTGAGGTTGAGGTAAGCCCAGTTGCCTTCGTGCAACACCTGCAGGGCCTGTGCCAATGGCCTTACGATGCGGAGTGCCTCGCGTTCTTTCAGTCCTCCATTGTGCTCCACCCACTCTCTGAGGCTTCCGCCTTCTATGTGATCCATCTCACAGTAGATGGTGTTGTTGGCATCAATGATGTGACGAATGGTTGCCAGGGCCGAGTGTTTGCAACTAAGCTCCTTCATGGCCACGGCAGCCATCTTAAAGTCCTTCATGTGGCGCAGCACCTTGTGGGCATCGTCGGGGCTGATCATCATTTTCATGCCGTCGGCCCCGCGTTTGCATACCGACTTGAGGAAGAACTCCTTGAGCACCACCCGATGGTTGATTTCCTTGCCCATGACGAAAGGCGTGGCGGCATAGGTAATGGAATTGGAGTCGTAGCCAATGAGTCCTTCAATACGGTATTCCAGTTCACCCATATCGGTGACCTTACAACCCTTGGGCAATATGAATGTCAGTTTCTCTTTCATGGTTGTTGAGGACCATCAGTCCTGTTTTGTTGGACGTTCCGTGATGAAATAAACGGTTTGTCGGGCTTCCACGACCTCTTTCTCGCCGTTGTCGCCACTTTCCTTCTTGCAGGATTTAAGTGCTTTTTCCTTGAAGGCCTCCATGCCACGAAGGAAGTCGTCTGCCAGAGCGCCGTTCATTTCAATGTCGCCGTTGTCGCGGCGCGTGCAGAGTTCGGCGGGACAGTATTCCTTGATGGTGTAGGGGGTGAACATCGGCGTGTCACCGTCATAGACTTGTGACTCAGCCAGATAAGTGATGCCGGAGACACTTTTCCCCAGCACTCTTATTATTTTATACATGTGTTTCCCGTAAAGGATGGCTCCCTTTTCCAGGGGCGGAATGTTGTTCTTGCCCATTGTCGGTAATGATTTGTTGTTATTTAAAAAACGCAAACGGAGAGCCGGCTGCATGTGTTGCAGCCTGCCCTCCGCTCTTTTTTCAGTAGTGTTTATTCATTGGTTCAGAATTTCAGGCTTTTGAGCAATGCCTTCACCAGGTCACCTCTCGAAGCCCTTTCGCTGTAGAGTTTTGCGGTCTTTGAGTCTCTTCTGCCTTCGTAGTAGTTGGCCAGGCGGTTGAGTCCCTCTTCTCCGAGTGCAAACTCCTTTGCGGCTTTCTGGTAGCACTGAATGGCTTCCCTCATGTTCTTGTCGTAATAGTTGTTGCCCAGGAAGTACATGTCGCCCATCTTGGCGTAAGCCTCGGCGTATCCCAGTTCGGCAGCTTTCTCATAGAGTTTTGCAGCTTCCTTGTCGCTCTTCTCGACACCCTTTCCTTTCTCTATCAGCTCAGCCATGCAGTACATTGACATGGGGTCGTTAAGCTTGATGCCGGCCTGGAACTGCTTGATGGCGTTCTTGATGTGCTTGGCGCTCTTGGCGTCGTCGTCCTTGGCCTTTTCCAGGTAAGCCTGTCCGAGGAGGGCCTTATAGGTCTTCACACCGGTCTTCTGCTTTTTCTTCTCCAGGGCGTTGAGCTCCTTGATGGCCTGGTCGAGGTTCTTGTCCTTGCCGTAAATGAGGTTGAGGCACTTCAGGTAATTGTAGAAGTCGAGGTCTCTCCAACCAGTTTTCTCGTTCTCGCTGTTCAGGTTCTTTGTAAAGAGGTTCTGGAAGCCGTATCCCGAGGCTGCCGACAGCCAGTTGAGTGCGCTGTGATAGTCGGCGGTGGTTCCTATTCCCTTGAGGTTGCAGAGTCCCACGTTCCAGATGGCCTGGGGGTTCATGCTTTCGGAAGCCTTCCTGTACCATTGAAGAGCTTTCTCTTCGTCCTGAGTCACTCCGATGCCTTTGTTATAGAGGTCGCCGGTTTCTATCTGTGCCTTCACGTTGCCCTTTTCGGCGCATTTCTGCAATTCGGCGGCTCCAGCCCTTTCGTTCTTCTTGGTGCCCTTTCCGTTGAGTTTGCAAACGGCCACTTCATAGGCAGCGTGTTCGTCGCCGGCCTTGGCAGCTTTCTCAAAGAGGGGGTAGGCCTTGTCGTAGTCGTTGTTCTTGGCATAGAGCCTTGAGGCAATCTTGCAAGCATCGAGCGAACCTTTGTTGGCGGCCTTGCTGAAGTAGTCGAGGGCCTTTGCTTCGTTCTTGTCGCATCCGTGTCCGTTCTGATAGCACAGTCCCATGAGCACCTGGTCAAAGACGGAGCCTTTGTCGGCTTTTCCCTTCCGGTCGTTGAAGAGCGTCTTGTCGTCGGCCTTGATGCCCCTTATGAAGAGCTTCTGAGCCATCACCGAGTCTTTCTTCACGCCGTGTCCGTTCTTGTAGCAAACGCCCAGGTTTCCAATGGCATTCACGTTGCCGGCGTCGATGGCCTTGGCCCACCATTTGGCTGCTGTGTTGAAGTCCTGTTCCACCTGCCTGCCGTAGTAGTAGCAAACGCCGAGGGTGTTCATGGCAGCGGAGTTTCCGGCCTGTGCATCGCGCTTGATCTTCTCGATGTCGATGCTGTCGCCCTTCGCCTTGTTGTCCTTCTTTTTCTTGTCAACCCTGGTGACGGGGATTTTAGTACCTTTGACTTTTACACTCTTTTGGGCAAAAGCCTGGCCGGAGAGGCAAACGGCCAGACCCAGTGCTAATATATACTTTTTCATAACGGTTCTGAATTATGGTGTGTGTTCTGATATGATTATTATTAAAATGTTTTTTTGTATTATCCTTCCACGATGTCGTTTTCGATGTCGTCGTTGAGTTCATCAATGGTGTCGTCTTCGCTGTCATCGTTGTAGGCAAACTCGTCATCATTTTCACCGATGATGCTTTCTGCGTCGCCTGTTGTGAAGGTGCTTTCAATGCGTCCGCCGGGCACGCCGTTGGCATCTACGATGTAGTCGTAAGTGTTGTCGTTGTCCACATCAACCAGGAAGAGCTGTTCTCCGTCTTCTCCGATGAACGAGGCTGCTGAGATTTCCTGTCCGTCAACGGTTTCGATAATTCCCACTTCCTCCACGGGGAAGTTGGCAAGGTCGATGTCGTTGGGGTCCACAAATTCTCCGTCGATGATTTCATGAGCCACGAGGTCGGGATTCACGTTGTCGAGGCCTTCTGCGGGATCGTCTTCGGTAATGCGGTCCTTGCTGCCGTTGTCCTTGACAGTTTTTCCGCCGTTGACGTCGTCGTGAACCTCTTCCTTTTCGGTTTCCTTTTCGTTCTCTTTCTTCACCTCTTCGGTTTTTTCTTCCTTTTCCTGCTTGTTGTCATCCTTCTTTTCGGTTTCCACGTCCTTCTTTTCCCTGTTGAAGGGTTCTTCCGAGATAGAGGGATCGTCGTCACTGTTGTTGAGGTGCTGGTAAGCCTGTGTTGCACCATAGGCTGCGCCTGCGCCGATGACAGAGCCTCCGACCACCATTCCTGCGGTCTTCAAGGCTACATTGTCTTTCTGCTGACTCTCATTGTTCAGCGTGCCGGGGTTGTTGAGCTTGGTCTCCATAATGTTGTTTTTTTAGATGTTATTATTTATTTTATTTTTTCTTTGAACAAGACCGTTTGGGTTGTCTTTTCGATTGCAAAGTTAGTATGTAAATCGGCTTTTTCCAAATGTTTTTCCATATACCTGACGGCGTGTGGCGTTTGGTTGACGAACCGTCGGGTTTAGCGGTTGAATTGATTTCTCACCCATTTGGCCATTTTTTCCAATATGGATTCAGCATTCTGGGGCATCTCCGGCGGTATATTTTCCTGTATTTCCAGTTCCGGCAGCTGTTCCTCGTCGGCCTCTTCGTCGGCCTCCACGTTACCTATTTCAAAGACGATGGCCGTGTTGTTGTCGTGGGCTTCCCGGCAACGGTTTGCCAGTTGCTTCACCCTGTTCTCCAAGGTGTCGTCGGCGGTGAGCACCTCCACGAGCTGTTGGTTGTCGAGTGTTCCCGACACGCCGTCTGAGCATAGCAGGAAGACGTCGCCTGGCTTCACCTTTTTTATTATATCGATGGTGGCATTGTCGCGATCGCCGTCGCCCACGGCCACTATAGCCCTTGTGATGACGTTTTTCCGCGGATGGGTTTTAGCCTGCTCTTCGGTGATGATTCCGGCATTGACCAGTTCCTGCACCAGCGAGTGGTCTTCGGTTTGGAAGACCACGCCCTCGTCTTTCCGCAATTGATAGATGCGGCTATCACCGATGTGTGCCAGGAACACTCCACCGGTGTTTACGCAAGCAAAGGTGAGCGTGGTGCCCATTCCCTTGTGCGCGGGGTCGGCTTTCTCTATTTCGTCGTAAACCTGGTGGAGCGCTTTCTCAAAGTCGCCCATGTCAAGGCTGTGTTCCGTAAAATCCTTGTCGCGGAAGAAGGCGGCCAGCGTCTGGCATACGCACGAACTGGCCACTTCGCCTTTGTCGATGCCTCCCACGCCGTCGCAAACCACGAATACGCGGTCGGCGGCCTGCGGGGTTTCGGGCCAGCAGCTGTCCTCCTGGTTGCTGCGTTGTCCCAGTTGCCTGAAGGCATAGGCCCCTTTCACGGTAATCTTCATTGCTGTATGTGTTTTATGAATGATGATGCGACACGGCTTGGCGTGCCACTATTGTTGTATGGTCCTGCACATTTCATCCCCTCACAAGGCCTTATTGCATGCCCTGCGCCATTGGGGTGTAGAGAGAAAATCCGGTTTGGCGGAGGTTATTTTTTCTTCGTCGTGATTTTCTTCAGCTTGAACAATGTGTTTCCGAGTTTCAGCTCATCGCCGTTTCTCAGGAACACCTCTGTTCCCACTTCCTGAACCTTTTTGTTGACAAGCACCGGATTGGCGGCACTCAGCACTTTTAGCAGGTGCTGGCACCGTCCGCTTTTTGTCATTTCCACGGTGATTTGCACCGACCGTCGGCTCATGAACTTGTCGCCGTCCACCATGATGTCCGAGGGTTTGTCGTTGTCCTTGCGGCCGATGGTGGTTACGCCGGGCTTCAATGGGATGTCCTTGTCGGGAAGGTAGCGCCTGCGTTGCACCAGCACCATGGGGATTTCCAGTCCGCCACTGAACCCGCCGACCGTTCCGCCAACGACCGTTCCGCCAACGACGACGGTGGGGTCATAAACCTCGGGGGTGTCTGTCTTAGGTGCTTTTTCGGCGGCCTTACGCTCGGCCAGTTCCTTTTTCTGCTGTTCCACAAACTTGTCGAGCTCTTCTTTTTCCTCCTTCGTCTTAGGCATTTTCACGCCGTAGGGCACGTTGAATACGGTTCCGCAGCTCTTGCACTTAAACTTATAGACGGCCAGAATGGGCGGTTTCTTCGTCCTCTGCTCATTCTTGCACTTTGGACACTTCACAATAAGGATATCGTCGTTTTCCATGTGTATATATCTTTTTGTATGTGTTTCGTGTATTGTTGTTTTCAGGTTCAGTCCTTTTTCTTGTTCCAATCCACCACCACCATGTCGCGGTTGGCCTTGTTGACGCCCAGCGTGGGGTGCTGGTTGCTGTCGCTATGGTTCATCACGTCTTTCCTGATGTACTCAAACAGTTCCATCACGGTGATTTTCTTGTCGCCGTTGCTATCGGAGCCGCCGATGTTCTGCAAGCCCTTCAGCAGGGAGCGCGAGAACATGCCGCCATACCAGTTGGTGACAGCCGACTTTTCCGTTTCGCGCGAGGAAAGGAAGAGCACGTATTTCGAACCCTTGATGCTCTTGGTGGCCGAGCCCGAGAAGCAGGCATTGATGAAGATGGTGACGTTCTGGCAATTGATTTTCTCCAGTTCGCGGTATAGCTCGGAATAGAGGAGAGGCTTGTTGTTACCGGCGTCGTTGGTGTAGAGGGCACCCTCGGTGCCGTGGCCGTTGTAAGCGAAGATTAGCCGGTCTTCGGGTTTCATCTTCTGAGCAATCTTGCGCAGGGAGTAGATGATGTTGTCGCGGGTGGCATATTTACTGGTGAGCAGGGTCACCGTGGCGCCGCGCGATTTAAAGAACTTTGCCAGCGTCTTGGCGTCTTTCGTGGTCTGTACAAGGTCGTTCTGTTGGCCTTTATAGTCCGACACCGCCGTTGCCAGCATGTAGGTTTTTTGTGCATGCAGGCCCAGCGAAAGGGAGAAGGCCAGCAGCAATAATGCTATTTTCTTCATGTTGATTTGCGTTTTGAATAATTGTTATTTTGAAGTTCGGGAGTTCTGACGATATGGAGGCAACAAAACTCATCGCTCATCACTCATCGCTTAAAAGAGTTACTCTTTATGCATGCGCCTTGCACTGCGGACACATGTTCATCTTGAGGTCGTTCGACGAAAGGGGCCTGCTGCACTTGGGACATCTCACCAGGGCGGTGCGCTTCTCCTTCAGTTTTTCCGCCTTGTCCTTTTCGTCGGGAAGAATGAAGTTCATCAGCACGCTCAGCAGCGGCGTGAGCAGGGCGGTGAACACAAGGACTTCCATTCGACGTTCCGGCCAAAGGATGAACACCACCAGACCGATGACACCCGAGATAATCGACGGCAGATACCTCAGCGTTTGGCGCTTTTTGCGGGCATCTGCAAATTCGTCCTCCTCTTCCTTCAACTTGCGGTCCATTTTCATGACCTGATGAAACTCGCGTGTGTAATTCTCGGGATTTTCCTCAAGAATGTGGTGGGCGAAGAAGCTGTAGCCGAGGGCTGTGGTGTCGGCCAGCACGATGCGTGTGAACTCATCGATGCGCGCTTGCTTCACCTGCCTGAGCTTTCCTTCCTCGTCGAGGATGAAGGTGCCGTTGGCAGAGCCGGCGTCTTCCACGGTCCATTGTTTTGTCTTCTCGTCAAACTCAACATAGCAATGCTTGCGGCTTACGCGCTCGCCTTTGATGGGGAATTTCTGCTCTCCCTCTTTGCCTATCAGTACTCTTGGCATGGCTTAGCCCTCCTTTTTTGATTTGTTAATGTCGGAATTCACAATCATGGCCTTGTAGTCTTTCAGCACGCGCTTCGACATCTTGATGGTGAGACTCTGGCGGTAGTTGGTAAGAATGAGCTGCTGCTTCGACACGTTCACGTCGTAGAGGAACAGCTGATTGATGATGATGCTGCGGCCCAGGCGCACAAAGGGGCACCGCTCACGATAGGTGTTGCGGATGAGAGTTTCAAAATTGGTGAGGCCCACCGACAAAGTGGCCTTCGCACCGCCCATGTAGGCAATGTTGATGTAGTTGCCGTCGGCCTTGACGTAGGCAATCTGTTCAAGGTCGATGATTACCAGCTCGTCGCGGTTGTTGATGAAAAGTTTCTTCATAGATTTTATTTTTTTTAATTTTGTTTTTTATCGTTTGATGGATGCATAGCGACATGGCGCAGTGTGTGTTTCCACGGGCCGACAATGCCGGCCTTCATGCCTGCCGGGGCAACGCTTATACGCCTTTGCAACGGCTTCCACGTCGAATTACTTTGCAAAAATATATAAATTTTACATAAAAACCTATCTTTCGGCCGTTTTTTTTTGTCAACAGTGCAGTTTTTCTTATAAAAGTGGCGGTTTGGGTGACGATATTCATCATCCACGAGCACAGCTTTTCAAATGGGGTTTAGTAGTTCGGAAGTTCAGACGATAGAGGAGTGTCTTATTTTTCTCTCTTCTCTTTGTTAAAAAAGGATAATTATGCAACAATTATTTATCCGCATCCCCGTAAATAGTGAAATTATAGGTACTTTTGCAGCCATGTTTAAACAAACCTTTTGGCATTTGTCACTCACGACACGACGTGAAATCATCAACTTTTAATATATTATGAAAGAAAAGACATTACTTTTGGTCTTCATGTTGCTCTCGCTGGCCATTGGCGCTCAGGCAGGAATGAAGACAACCTTCAAAGGGAGTTTTATCAATGCCGACACAAGCGGCTGGCAAGCTCAAGCTGCCATGGCCGACGACGACGAGGCCGACGAAGACACGCCGGTGGTTGACGGGCTGATGGTCATCGGACTCGACAACGTGGGGCGGTGGGCACTGCTGGAAAGCCCCTACGCCGTGGACTTCGGGCAAACCAACGAGCTGGCCAGCATGCTGTTCTATGTGGAAAACGGCAGCTCGGAAACCTTCACCTTCTCTGAGGTGAACATCTCCGAGGGATTTGGCGCATATCTCGAAATCAACGACGAGGCGGTGGCACTGGCCGACGGACTTCAGGTGGCCGCCGGCGAACAACTTCCGCTATTGTTGGTCATGGCTGCCGACACACCGGGGGTGAAGCAGGGCACCATTAGCTTTGCCGGAACCAATTTCCCAACGTTCACCTTCGTGCTGAGTGGTGAGGTGGTAGATAACCAAAAATGGTTCTGCGACTTCGAGAACGGCATGCCCACCAACATGCTTGCTGGAAAGGCATGGAGCGTGGCAACCTACGACGGCTCCATGATGGCCATGGCCGCCGGCTACGACAACCTTACCGACGACGACATGCGCCTCATCACGCCCCGCCTGCTGGTGGAAGAAGGCGAGGTGCTCAACTTCCAGGCCGCCAAAACCGTATATTCGCCTATTTTCAAAATCTATTACTCCACCGACCGCGCCAACTGGTCATTGCTGAAGGAATACAAGTCGGGCGACTTCAACAACACCAGCATCGGGCAGAGCGGCGGCATGCCCGTCTATGGGCGCACCGACATGACGCTCGACAATGTTCCTTCTGGCGAGGGCTATCTTTGCTTCGTGGCAAAGAAAGTGAACCTCGACAACCTTTACGGATTCACCCTCGTGCCGCTGGCCCACGACCTGTTGTTCACCGAGACAACACTGCCCGAATCGGGCGAGGTGAACACCACATCCACGGCCGTGGTGAAGGTAAGAAACCTGGGGCAGGACGAGCCGGAAGGATCCTACACGGCCGAGGTCTTGGTTGACGGACAAATGGCCGGCACAATCGCCACACCTGACATCACCGCCGGCGAGGAGCTGGAGTTGTCAATTCCTTTCACACCCCACCAGGCCGGCACGTTCACCATCGGCGTGAGGCTGACCTTCGGCGTAGGAACCGACGACGAGTGGACTTTGGAAACACAACAGGCTGAAATCACCATCGACGAGGAAACGGCAAAAGGCCAGCTGGTCATCGGCACGCCGGGATATTCGCGGTGGGACAACTACACCACCGGCATTCCCGCACACCGCAACTATGCCCCCGTCGTATCGGAAATCATCTACAAGGCCTCGGCCATCGACCTGAAGAAAGGCTCGAAAATAAAGAAAATATGGATGAAGGGCGTGAGCACCACCATCGCCTCGGTGGAAATGCAGGTGTGGATGGAAAACACCACCGACGAGGCCGTAAACACCCAGTCACCCAGGGATGCCTCGGAAATGACGCTCGTATATAACGGCACGCAAATTATCCGCGTGGACGGCTCTTACGCGGAGCCCACCGAGAAATACAAGTTCAACCTGAAAAACGGCTTCGTTTACGACGGCAACAACCTGCGCATCAGGATGCTCTCGAACAACTATACCCAGTCGCCCATCTTCGTGCAATATGACAACAACGCCGGAACGGCCATGACGAAACTGGAGAACGACCCGTGGGACACCGAGGACACCCCCGTGCTCTACATTGAATATGAAAAAGAGGCAACCACCATGAGCGGACAAGTGACCGACGCCGCCACCACACAGGCCATTGCCGATGCCACCATTACGCTGACCTCGGGCAACGTCATCTACACCGCCACCACCGACGGCGAGGGCTGCTACACCATCAACGTGGTGAAAGACCACCTCACCGGCTTCATGGCCACCGCCGAGGCCCGTGGCTACGATAGCGTGACCGAGGCCGTGAGCTTCGACGACGGCAGCCTGACGCTCAACTTCTCGCTCTCCTCGGCAATGCCCACGGCACTGAAGGGCGCCAATGCCGCCGAAAAGGACCGCAACGCTCTCTACGACCTGTCGGGAAGGCGCATCGCCGGCAACGCCATGCCCAAGAAAGGCATCTATGTGAGAAACGGACAGAAGTATGTAGTGAAATAAAACCGCGACAACCATTCAACCGACCATCAAATGAAGAAATTACAACCGTGGCCGTCAGCCACTTTCCCCCTTGTCCCCTTATGCCGCAATACCATTGCGGCCACCCTGCTCCTGCTTATGCTGGCATTGCCAACTCTCGGCGGCACCAAAACAGGCTCTTACCAGCCGAAAATCATTGCCGGAGTGGTGAAAGCCGACTCCTGGACCATGAACAACAACCGCGAGGGCATCTACGAACTCAACGTGCAGGGCAGCGGAACCCTCACCCAACTCAACGACGGGCAGGACAAGCTATTGGCACCGCTGGGAGGTGCCGTCTATTATGGTGGAAAGATGCACGGCATCCACTTCGTGCAATCCGAGGACCCGCTGAACGAAAGCGGCGTCACCTATAGCATCTGCAACGTGGCATACAACATGGACAACTGGCAACAAACGGGAAAAAAATGGCTCTCGGAAGCCTATGCCAACTTGATTTCGAGCTGTGGTCTGACCACCGACCCGCTGACGGGCCAGCACTACGGCATCTTCTATAACTTCGGGCTCAACTTCGAGGTGTTGGGGCTCAGGCTGGCAACCATCGATTTTGACAACACCGACAGCCAGGGAGCACCGCGTCGCGAAATCGTGGACAACATCGACACGCATTTCGCCGCCATCACCTTCGACACCACGGGAACACTCTACGGCGTGGGCACCGACGGTTTTCTCTACACCATCGACCCCGTGACGGCGGAAGTAGCACTCGTCGGCGACCTCGGAATAAGCAACATCTCTTCTTATCCGAGCAGCATGACATGCGACCCGAAAACAGGGAAAATCTACTGGAGCGTGGTGCTCAACGAAAGTGCCAGGCTGAAAAGCTATCTCTACGAAATCAGCACAAAGTCCGGCACACCGCAGGCCACGCGCCTCATGGCAGTGCCCGACAATGCCTTCCTGGTGAACATGTATATTGCCCCGCCGCAGGCTGCCGACGGTGCCCCGGCTGCCGCTGAGGACCTTATTGTCACCACCGAGGGCGAAAGCACCACGGCCACCGTCGCCTTCACGACGCCCACCGCCACCTACGACGGCGGCACGCTCAGCGGAACACTCAACTACACGGTGAAGGCCAACGGAAACACGGTGAAAAGCGGCACCTGTCAGCCCGGACAGGCCGTCAGCATTTCGGCAACGCTGCCCCTGGGCGACGTCATTGTTTCGGTAACGGTGAGCAACGCCGCCGGCAACAGCCCCGCTGCCGAGACGCAAATCTACGTGGGACCGGCAACACCCGGGGCACCGCTCAACGTGACGTTCCTCTACGACTACGACACCCACACCAGCCATGTCAGCTGGACTGCTCCGGCCCAAGGCACCAATGGCAGCACCCTCCAACCCGCCAATCTCACTTACAATGTTTACAGGATGGAGGACGGCGTGAAAGTGGCATCGGCCCTGAGCGGCACCACGTTCAGCGAGGCGTTCTCGCCTTCCATGCTCGCCTCTTACTACTACAAAGTGGAGGCCATCCACAAAAACCAGATGACCGGCGAGAGCGCCGAGAGCAACCGCGCCGTGGCCGGGCCGCCGCTTAACGTTCCCTTCAGCCAATCATTCTCCAGCCAACAGGACTTCAACATGATGACGGTGGTTGACGCCAACGGCGACGGCGACACATGGAAATGGTCGAAGAGCCTGAGCGGAAACGGTACGGCAGAGTTTTATTCGTCGAAGAAAAACGATGCCGACGACTGGCTGCTCACCCCGCCCGTGATGCTCAACGGCGGTGAACGCTACATCCTTTCGTTTGAGGCCAACACCGGCACATGGGGCTCCTACGACATCATAGAGGTGGCGTTCGGAAAAGGCAACAACATTGACAACTATTCCACCCTCATGGACGAAACGCTCATCGTCACTCCCTATTGCGAAGAGCCTTATGTGGTGAACGGCATCAGGCCGGCGGAAACGGGCGTGTATTTCTTCGGCATCCATTGCACCACGCCCTCGGGCGACGGATGGCTGAAGGTTGACAACCTGAGCCTCACCCGCGACTTGTCCACTCCCACGGCACTACAACCGGTTTCACCCGGGCTCCGGCCCTCGGTTGTCGGCACGAAAGGTGCCATTGCCGTGGCCAACGCTCAGCAACAGGCGGTGCTGGTATTTGCCGCCGACGGCACGCAAATTGACGCTTTCACCGGCGAGGACTACACGCTTCGCACCCTGTCTCCCGGCCTGTATGTAGTGAAAATCGGCAACCGGGCATACAAGGTGATGGTAAGATAATTTTTTTTAGGAGTTTAGGAGTTTAGGAGTTTGGGAGTTTAGACATTAGTTTTGAGCACTCCATTGTTCGGTTGATATCGGGCTGAAAAGTATTGTCTAAACTCCTGAACTCCTAAACTCCTAAACTCCTGAACTCCTAAACTCCTAAACTCCTAAACTCCTAAACTCCTAAACTCCTAAACTTCTAAACTCCTAAACTCCTAAACTCCTAAACTCCTAAAAACGGGCGCATCCTCGCGTGGGATGCGCCCGTTTTTATGATAGCGGCACTTCACCAGAAGTGCTTTCGCTCAAAGCGGTCGAGCCGGCGGAGGGCCTCGTTCACCGCCTCTTCTTGCGGCCAGGCACGGAGGCCGGCATATTGCGCCACCAGGTCGGCGTAGAGGTCGCGCCGATGGGTGAGCCGCACAAGGTTTTCCATGCACTGCTCGTCGGTGGGCCACCCGTCGGTGAAATGCGAGCGGTTAATGTCAATCATGGTGAACGAGAACTTGCCTGCCGCGTCGCGCTCATAGAGGAAATTGCTGAGGTTGGTGTCGCCGTGAAGGATGCCCTTGCTATGCATGAGCACCAACTGACGGACCACGGCCTCGGCCAGTTCGGGGTCGTAGTGCTCCACCTCGCGCAGGGCGAGATGGGTTTCCCTGCCGCGACATTCCTCAGAAATGAAATATCCCGTGGTGAACAGTCCCAGTTCGGATGTTTCGATATAGGCCACCTCGCGCGGCGTCTTTATGCCCCTTTTCCGAAATTCCTGGGCAAAGAGATAGGCCCTTTCGGCCTTCGTCTTACGGAAAAAGGTGTAGGCCACCTGCTGCACGGGGTTCACGCGCTTGTAGCGTTTGGCAATGAACACCAGCCCTTTGTGCTCCAGCCGCCGCACCTCGTTGCGCCCCTCGTAGATGAGTTCGCCCTCCTCGTGGCGGAACAGCTGGGGCACGGTGGCCAGGAAGCCCTCCACCGGACGATAGTTATCGGCAACAATCAGTTTCACGGTTTAGAAAGATTTTTAAGTTGATTCTAGGAAGTCCTAGGAAGACCTAGGAGGTCCTAGGAAAACCTAGGAAGACCTAGGAACTCCTAGGCAGCCTCTCACTCCTCCTTGCTCCTCGTAGCCACGATGAAATAGCAGATGAGCAGCAGGTAGGCGGCCAGCGACAACGCCTCAGAGAGCGGATTGCTGAGCCACGACTCGCTGATGGGGTTGAAGCCACCGAAGCGAAGCAATGCCGACACCACGCCCATCAATGCTCCGCCGGCAATAAATCCGCTGGCAATGAGCGTGCCTTTCTCCCCGCGCCGCTCGTTCACTTTCTTGTCGTTGCTACGGCTGGTCACCCACCAGTTGATGGCACCTCCCACCAAGAGCGGAATGTTCAGCTGAATGGGAATGAACATGCCCAGGGCGAAAGGCAGGGCCGGCACCTTGCACAGGGTGAGAAGAATGGCAATGGCGGCACCGGCGGCATAGAGGGCCCACGGTGCGCCCACGCCGCTCATCAACGGCTCTATGACGGCGGCCATGGCGTTGGCCTGCGGTGCGGCCAGCTCGCCCGACGCGAAGTCGTAGGTCTGGTTCAACAACATCATCACGCCGCCCACGGTGAGCGCCGACACCAAGGTGCCGAGGAATTTCCATTGCTCCTGCTTGCGCGGCGTGGTGCCCAGCCAGTAACCGATTTTCAGGTCGGTGATGAACGAGCCGGCCACCGAGAGCGCCGTACACACCACGCCGCCCATGATGAGGGCTGCCAGCATGCCGCCCGGACCTTTCAATCCCACAGCCACCATGACCACGGAGGCCAGGATGAGCGTCATGAGCGTCATGCCGCTCACGGGATTGCTGCCGACAATGGCAATGGCGTTGGCCGCCACGGTTGTAAAGAGAAATGCAATGAACGCCACCAACAAGATGCCCACCACGGCAAAGAGCAGGTTGTCCATCACGCCGAACCAGAAGAACAGGAACGTAATGAAAATGGTGAGCACGCTGCCAATGGCGATAATCTTGAACGAAATGTCGCGCTGCGTGCGCATCTGGTCGCGGCTGGCGGTGCTTCCTCCGCGCATCTCACGGCCCGCCAGCGACACGGCGCTACGGATGATGCCCCACGAGCGGATGATGCCGATAATGCCGGCCATGGCAATGCCGCCGATGCCGATGCTCTTGCCGTAGGAGGTGAAAATCTGCTCCGCCGACATATCGGCCACCGGCGTGGTGATCGACGGGTCCCAGATGTTGAGCACCTCGTGGCCCGCAAAGAGTGCGAAAAGCGGCACCACCACCCACCACACGAAGAGCGAGCCCAGGCAGATGATGAAGGCATATTTCAGGCCGATGATATATCCCAGTCCGAGCACCGCCGCACCCGTGTTCACCTTGAGCACCAGCTTGGCGCGGTCGGCAAGGTCGGCACCCCACGCCACCATGCGCGTGGTGACATTCTCGTTCCACCATCCAAAGGTGGCCACGATGAAGTCATAGAGTCCGCCCACCAGTCCGGCAATGAGCAACGGACGGGCCTGCGAACCGCCTTTCTCGCCCGACATGAGCACCTGCGTGGTGGCCGTGGCCTCGGGGAAAGGATATTTGCCGTGCATGTCGCTGACAAAATATTTCCTGAAAGGTATGAGGAACAAGATGCCCAGCACGCCGCCCAACAACGACGAAAGGAAAATGTTGAGGAACGACGCCGACATGTCGGGATACTTGGCCTGGAGGATGTAGATGGCGGGCAGGGTGAAAATGGCACCGGCCACCACTGCTCCCGAGCATGCGCCGATGCTCTGGATGATGACGTTTTCGCCCAAGGCCCCTTTGCGCCGCGCCGCCGAACTAACGCCCACGGCAATGATGGCAATGGGGATGGCGGCCTCGAACACCTGGCCAACCTTCAGGCCCAGGTAGGCGGCGGCCGCCGAGAAGAGCACCGCCATGAGAATGCCCCAGGTGACCGACCAGGCGTTGACCTCGGCATATTGTTTCTGGGGCGACATCACCGGCTCATATTGTTCGCCGGCTTCCAGCTCCCGGAACGCGTTCTCGGGAAGCTGCATTTCGTTTTTCTGCTTTTCTTCCATAGTGTATTTTTACAAATTATGATTTCTCAGGTTATTTGACCGGCGGGACAAGAGGTCAGAACGCTCCCTTGACAACCACCTTGCGTCCATTGTGGATGTAGATTCCCTTTGCCTTGGGCTGGCCGTTGAGACGGCATCCGTCGAGGGAATACCAAGCCTCGTTCTTATCGTTTTCCAAAAGCGTAATGGGATTTGTCACCTCGGTGGGCACTCTCTCAATGAAGTCGAGCACGAATGTGTTTACGACATTCCCTTCGGAAGACTCTCCGCACCTTTTGCGCTGATGCTGACGAGGCGGCAACCGTCGTCGGGCGTGGCGGTCTGTGTAACCCTCTCGCCGGGACTGGCCTGGGCCTTGTCGGTGGTAACCGTGCCATGCGTCGTGGAGCCGATGGTGACAGAGGAGCCGTCGTTTGCAGTTCTATTGAGGTTTGAAAGGGTCAAAGAGGCCGTTGCGCTCATAGCTGTACCTGTCAGCATGACGAGCAGGAAAAAGAATTTTATAAACTTCATAATATACGATATTTGAAATTTGGGTACAAAGTTACTACTTTAGATTGAGTTACGCGAATTTTTAATGGATAAAAATGAAAAACTAATAATTATACATCAATACGGCCATTCTCCACTACTCTCCCGATGATTGTTTTGCATCATAAAAGGCGGGAAAAAGGAGAGAAAAGTAGGGGTGAAAATTGGTAAAAAATATTGACAATTTTGATGAAAATTGTACAGTTTTGTAACATATTGATAATCAATGGCTAGAAAATACGGCTTGGTTTGACCGCAAATTTCGGGTAGAGATTTTGAAGTTCGAGAGGAGAAATCTTGAAGATCTCTCCCCAAAATTTGCGGTCAAACCTCTTGAGAGAATCAATAAGCCATGAAAAATCTTGACAAAAGGAAACTGCCCGCTTTTTCATTTATCGTTCAGCGCTTCGCTAATGGTTCACGTTTCGCCATCATGAAAAAAGGCAGAGATTATGCAAAATATGTATAATTATTCATTTCAAGTTTCGCATTCGCTCAACTTCTTGGAGTTACAGGACTTCAGAAGTTACAGGAGTTCAGACAATTGTTCTAAAGGCTCCCTTTTCGTCAGTTTGCAGAGGCGGAAGTATTGTCTGAACTCCTGTAACTTCTGTAACTCCTGAACTACATCAACTTGAGAAAGTTGAGTAAAGATTTTTCAACCCAAATCGGTCGTTAGAATTGCTATAAATACATCCTGCCGACAAGTTCCGCAAGTAGGGACGCGATGTATCGCGTCCGCAAGTGAGGACATACGGCTGTTCGTGAGCTGTCGGACGTGATAATCACGTCCCTACAGGATGCATAACCCCCAATCAGTCATTAGACGTACCAAAATCCGTGGCCTGACTTTCTAATGAACGATTTGGGATTATTGGTGTCGGCTTAACATTTACACCAATTATCCAAAACGCCTTTATCCACTTGCTTTTCAACGGATTAAGTCCTTAGGGGGGCTTATGGGCTTTTCAGGCCGTTTTTAGCGGACACCATTAAATAATTTCATAGAAACGGAATGACAGCGTGAAAAAGTGGGTATGTCTGCGAAACTTCGTCACGCTCTTTTCATACACACATAATAACCATTTTGCGAAAAAAAAGCCGGTTTTTTGAAAAATGGCAAGACATTACGGCCGATGCCTGTTCATTGCCCGGCTTATGCCATCTGGCGTATCCGCTCGTCAAAGCGGAAAGCGGGGCCTTCCTCGTGGAAAAGTTTCCTGAGCAGACGGCGGCGGAGGTTGGACAGCGAGGAGGGGGAAAGGCCGAGCAGGGTGCTGATTTCCGACGGCACGAAGCGCAGGCGGGTGAGCACGCACACCAGACGGTGCTGTTGCCTGAGGTTGCCGTGGCGGCCCTCTATCTCGGCAAGGAAACCCGGAATATTGCTGTTGACGAAAGAGAAAATGTCTGCTATCAAGTCTTCATCGGTTATCTTCACACCCCGGACTGCCATCTTGTGCAAGGTCATGACGACAGTGTTGGAAAAAACCTCCTGCCCATCCTTCCATTCCCCGGGTCCGGCCTCGTCGGTCTGGCTGTTGGCAAGGACGCGCTCCAGTTCGCCGGCACTGTCTTCTTTCTGCCTGATGAGTGCTTCGCTTGCGGCTGACGTCATTTTTAATATCTTTATCTCACTGGCCAATGCCTGATAGGCGGTCAGGGCATCCACATAGTCCTGGTTCGTGGCTTGAAGCCGTCTTTCCTGCTTTCTTTTGTAATTCCCAAAAAGGAAGAAGAAAAGGAGAGCCAGGACAGCCAGGAGCACCAGGAACCCTGTCAGGAGAATGGCGAGGCGTTTCTCGGCACGTTCCTTCTTGACCTGGCTGGCCTGTGCCTGCATCACGCTGCGCGTGTAGTCGTATTCGGCTTTCATCTGAAGCATGCCGTCCGCCTCCGCGCGGCTGTAGGCTGAGTCGTTCAGCTGCCCCGACAGGCGCAGGTACTTTGCCACAGAGTCGTTCCTTCCCCTCGCCTCGTAAACCCGCGCAAGACCCTCGCAGGCCGCTATGTGGTCGTTCAAATTCAGGCCGTCGCGCTGCAGGCGGCGGAAATAAATCTCCGCGGAATCCGGCTTGTGGACGGCCATATAATACATGCCCTTGTTGTAATAATAGATTTCATGGCCATGGACGGCAGTGCCGTCAGGGTTGACAAATCCAGAACTGTCCTCTGAAACAGCAAGGTACCGCCGTGCCTTCTCAGTCTGGCCTAAAGACAACAGGGCACTTACACTGGCACCCTTCATTATGGCCACAACATCGTTTCTTCCCTTCTCGGTAAAATAACGGATTTCTTTCTCGCGAATAGCCATGGCCGTGTCAGTAACCCCCATAAGATAATAAGTATCTGCGCGAATATTAGAATAAATATGGGCCGTTACAGTATCTTTATCTTTTAAACTGTATTGTTCGGCTTTTTCAAGTGCCTCCAAATCTTCATATCGAAGGGCTTTCCGCCTGTAAATCGACGCCATTTGGGAATAGACACGCGAAAGTAGGCCAAAGTCTGCATCCGCCATGGTGGTGTCTGCTTTGGCCACGGCTTCGAGATATGCCTGCAAGGCGGCGGGACTCTCGCCCATGTCTGCGTAGGCGCGGCCTAAGAGGTAATGGGCGAGTACCTGCTCGTTGGGCGTGCCATGGCGGTCGAACCATTCAACAAGCAGAAGAGGGATGCTGTCGGATCGGAACACCGTGTCGCATTTGTTCATCCCCTGCTGCCTTAACAACAGCCATTGCATACGCTGCCCCTCCGTCATGGCCGCGCTGTCCTCCCCGGGCAGTGCGAGCAGGATGCCCAATGCCGAGTCGGGCCGCGTGTCCATCAGCGCAGCGGCCTGCTCCATCGCCCGCCCCGCCGGCCGGTTCTCCATGCACGCGGCCAGCAGGAGAATTGTCAGAATTATAGGGAAAACACGTTTCATCTGGCAAATTCACTTTTTCACCTTTTAACCTATTCAATAGGAGTTTGGGAGTTTAGAAGAGAGCGTGGAGGCGCACCCTTTTCAACTTTTCACTTTTTCAACTTTTCAATTTTAAAGTAGCACCCGGATGCGCGGCATTGTAGCAGATGAGTAAAAAGGTTTCAAATTCTCTTCCGCGCAGCGCCGGGTGCCCTCTTTCAACAAATCATTCATTTCAAGATTACTTTTCGCACCGTTCCGCACGTGCGCTCGATGCAGATGCCCTTGGAAGGGATGCCGACAACGCGCCTGCCGTCGGGGGTGTAGAAGTCTTTGCCAGAAACCGGGCGGGAAACTTTCTTCACGGGGGTGATGTTTTGCAGAAAGTCGGTGGCGGTGAACGACACATGGCCGTCAGACTCCACCACTTCCTTCAGCAGGTGCGCCACGGCACCCGTGCGCAGGTTGGCGCAGGGACTCATCAGGCCATAGTTGCTGCCGATGCCCTCCACCCACCAGATGTCGGGTTGGTAAGTGCCCTCCTGCAGCACGCCGTCAACGAGTTCGAAATGCCGCTGCACGAGATGGAGGCGGCGGAGGGGCTTGCCCTCAACTTCGATGATGTCCACGGCCATCACCTGCAGCTCGTCAACATCCTCGGAAGCACTCCCCTGTCCCTCCTCTATCCAGAAGAAATCGCCCTCGTAACGGCAAGCCAATATGTCACCGGGCTGTAGGCCGAAGTCATAGATAAGCCTCTTTTGCCCGCTTCCTTTATTATAGGCGTAAAGGCGGTTGCCATCCTCAAATGCTGAGGCAAGGAAAGCGGGGGCTGCACCTTGGCCTTGCCGCCGGGCATCGAGATAAACCTTCTTACAGTCATCCTCGTTTACGAGTGTGTCGCCCTTCACTTGATAAGAATAGGCGTAGCCCTGGTCGAAAGGCCATTCCCAGGGTTCCCAACCCACCCACTGCCTGCCGTCGGACAGAACCTGTGCATTGATGTGGATGGCCATGAAAACCGTCAAAAGAAAAACGTATCTCTTCATAATATCCATATTAGGTTTTACTTTATGCAAAAATACAAATAATAATGTAACATGACGTGGTTTTATGACTAATTAACACTCCTGCCTTTTGCAGGGTGAAGTCAGCGTCGTCGAAATAAAGCTTGCACAAATATACTTTTTTTCATAATAATTATTGTAATTGAGGGTTAGTCATCGGATTAATTAAATAAATACAAATCCAGGAAGATGAGTTTTTGTAAACGTCGAATAAGTCGTAGACTTTCCAATCAAATTGTTCTCCATTTTTACGATACGCGTAAAATGAACTATTGTCCTTATCTGTGGTTTCAATGAAGAAGAAATAGATGGTTTCGGAATTCCATTTTCCTTGATAGATGTATGCCCTATAAGCGGACGAACGATTTGTTTCCATCTCGCTAATCTTTTCTGCAAGCCATTGTGGCATGTCGCTTTTCTCCATGATTTGCATTTCAGTGCCCGCGAATGTAAGAACCTGGATGTCATAGTCCTCATCTTCGTCATTTTCACCGCATGCCATCAATACGCTGGCGGCAAAGAACGCCAGCAGACACTTGATAGTTGTTCTTATCATAATAAAGTATTTTTAAAAGGTTATATACAATACAAATTAATCTGCCCGCAGAACACGTAGCCGCCTGAAATAATAATGGTATAGGTGTCGCTGAGTGTAGAAGATAGCTTGGAGGCGCTGTCTTTTCAACTTTTCACTTTTTCAACTTTTCAATTTTAAAGTGGCACCCGGATGCGCGGCGTTGTAGCAGATGAGTAAAATGTTTCCGGTTTTTTCCGCGCAGCGCCGGGTGCCCTCTTTCAACTAATCATTCATTTCAAAATCACTTTACGCGCCGAGCTGCCCGTGCGCTCGATGTAAAGGCCCTTGGACTGTTTGCCTATCTTTCCGTCGGGGGTGTACAAGAGCACCTCTGTGGCTGAGGCTTCCTGCTCAAGCGGCTTTACCCCGGTGGGGCTTGGAAGCTGCACCTCCTTCGCCTTGCCTTCAGCAAAACGGTAGAGGCCGTCGGTCGAGCCGATGTAAATGTCGCCATCGACAATGTCCATGCACAGGGCCGACTTGCTGTCAATCTGCAGTGGGAAGGCCGTAAACGTGCTACCGTCGAATTTGGTGAGGGCAGTGGCAGAAAGCAGCCACAGGCTTCCGTCCCCATCCTGTTTCATGTCCCACAAGGCGTTGTCGGGCAACTGGCTGTTTTCGGTGTTGTAGTCGGTCCTCGCGCCGTCTTTCAGCACTATAAGCCCGTTCTCCGGCGTGGCCACCCACAGTGTGCCGTCCTGCCCGGCCACAAGTGCCGACACTGAGAAGTCGTGATAGTCGAGGGCGGTGTAAACGCCGCCGGAAAGCTTGCAGAGGACCACCTCGTGAGAGTTGTCCTGACCGCCCACCCACACGGTGCCGTCGGGTGCAAAGGCAATGGCGTTGGCCATGCCGAACTGCGATGCTCCCCAGTCAACGGTGTATGTCTCGGCAACACTTCCGCCGTTCATTTTGTCCAGCGACAACAACTTGTAGCCCACCCACAGGTCGTCGCCGTTGAAGTCGAGCGCGCCGACCCACGTCTTGTCGGCCACCCAGGCCAGCTCGCCGCCGCGCAACCGATAGAGGCCGTTGTCCCATGTTCCCAGCCACAGCTCGTCGCCGTTTGCTGCCATACTCCAGAGATTTTTTTCTGCGGTACCCTCATACCACAGGCATTCGCCCGTGGTGCGGCTCATGCCCATCAGCCCCTGGGTGGCAAACCCCAAGTAAATATTCTTGGCGTCATGGGTGATGCAGGTGACGCGCATGGTCTTGCCGTCGCCATTGCTTGCAGCTTGTGCCAACATTGCTAAAGTGGCACATGCGAAAATAATAAATAATCTTTTCATACTTGCTTTTTTAAGGAGTTGTATTTATTTAAGATATAGTTTTCGGGTGAATGCCTGGCCGTTGATAAACAAATTCACAGCAAGTAGCAGATGAGTGAAATGTCTCCAAATCTCTTTCCGCGCAGTGCCGGGCGCCTTCTCTCAACATTTCTCACTCCACGAACTTCTCATTCCTCTTGAACATAAAGAAGCAGTAGTCAGCCGTGGGGTAATGCTGCTTGTAAGGCATCTCGCCGACCAATACCAGTTCCTGCTCATTGACTGCCACTAGCCAATATTCCTTCTGAAGGGTGAAGTCGGCATCATCGAAATACAGCCTGCTCGTCTTGCTGTCGAAGCGGAAAGGCGTGTCATGGCGCATGAAAGAACTCTCAACGGGAGGAGCCGAGTCGGGAAGGTAGATTTCTCTCACCTGCTGCCCATCAAGCACTGAAATCAGAAGGGCGCCCAGTCCAATCAATTTCGTCGTTATGTCCTCCCCCTGTGCGGCATTGTCCGTAACGGCATACATCTTGTCCAGCATCCACGACCTTCCAACGAACTGCTTGTTAAAGTTGTCTTGGCTGATGGACATCAGGGCAACGGGAGGTGTCACCTCCTGAACTTCCTCTTCCTCCGGCCCCACCGCCGGAGAGTCTTTCGACTGGCAGGCTACCAATATCATGGCCGTTGCCAGCATCAATAATTCAAAATACTTTTTCATAATTGCAAGGGTATTAAAATATAGTGCGAATTTAAGAAAAATAAATGAAAGTTCCCACTAATTGTCAATTATTAACATTTGGACAGGTGTCATAGAACAAGTCGATTGAATATGTTACTCTCTTTCGCGTAGCACCTGGTGCCCTCTTTCAACTAATCATTCATCGTGAAAACTGAGTGTGACTAAAATACTGGCGGCGTGACACCCTCTGCGGGCGGTGTGATCACACAAAATCTGAGAGATACAGGTTTCACATCCTTCGGGTCGGATAGGTTCGCCACGCTGCCTGTCAGCCGTCCGTATGCCTCGTAGCGATAGAAAACCTCCTCCACACTCTCACCGTGGTCAACACTCGTTATTGTGTAACTCTTGATGGCGAGATGCGTGATGTTCATCTCCAGCGGACGGTGCCCTCTCACTACTATTCATTCATCGTGAAATCACTTTCCGTGTCATTCCGCCTTGCCTGACGATGTTCATCCCATTCGGCATGTGGACGTTTCCAGCACTACCTTTTGCCGACAATGTGCCGTCAGGGCGGTAGATGCTGACAAGGCCGTCAGCGGGAGCCGTGATGTCCTCCACCGACGAGGGGAAGGCCTCCACTTCCACGATGTCGTTGAACACGGACCATTCCTCGCACTGCTCATACAGCACCTTTGAGCCTACTGGCACATACAGCACGGCATCATCAGGAAGCCCAGTGAAAGGCACGGTCGTGCCGGAAAGCATGAAACTGCCGTTCACCAAATCGGCACGCACGGGCGGAACATGGCTGCGCATATACACCTGCCGCAGGCTCTTGCAGTTGCGAAAGGCATCGCCCTCCAGCAGCGTGATGCCCTCGGGAAGCACCACGCGCTTCAGTTGGTTGCACCCGTCGAAAGCATAACTGCGTATTGTGGCAAGCCCGTCGGGGAAGATGATGTCAAGGAGCCGCACATGGTAGAAGGCGTCGCTGCCTATCTCCTGCAGGCCCTGCGGCCAGTTGACCTCCTCCAGCGGGCAGCCGTCGAAGCAGGAGTCGCCGATGCGCCGCAGGCCGTCGGGCAGGTGTACCTCGCGCAGTTGCTCGCAGTGCTGGAACGCACCGAGTTCCTTCACACCGTCGGGAATGGTCACACTGGCAATCTGCTTGTTGCTGCAGAAAGCATCTTTGCCAATGTATTCAAGCCCCTCCGGCAGGTCCAGTTCCTCAACCTCTGTAGCGTTGTCGAAGGCCGCGGCGCATATATGGGTGAGCGTGGAGGGGAACACCATGTGGCGCAGGCCGAAGCAGTTGCGGAAGAGGTCGGACTCCACGCGAGTCATACCCTCGGGAAGCACCACCGTGCCCCCGAGGTACTTGCAGTTGTAGAAGGCGGCTTCGCCCATGACGCGCACCGACTGGGGCAGCCGCAGTTCCTCCAGTCCCGTGCCGGCGAAGGCAAAGCGGCCTATGGCGCGAAGACCCTCGGGAAGGGTGATGTGGCGCAGGCCCCAGATGCAATGGATGCCGGGGATGGTGCCGCTGAAGGCCATGTCGGGGATGGAGTCGTCCTCGACAGTGCAGCCCGAGAGGTCGATGCCCGACAGCCGCCCGTCGCGGCAGCACTCCTTCAGCACCGGGAAGTCGGCATGGCGCAGGCTCCCCCTGACCACCAGCGAGTCGATGGACAGCAGGTCGTCGCCAAGCAGGTCGGAAAGGGGCGTAGAGCCATCGCAGTCCACAACTCGCAGTGTCTGGGCATGGCTGCACATTGCTGCCATTAGGCAGAACAAAATTGAGAATAATACTTTTTTCATGTGTATTGTATTTTTGTTGAACATAGTTTCCGCTGCAAAGATATACAACAAAAGTGTGTTTTGCAAGGAAATGGGTGTTCACTTATTTCACGCATTTAACAACCGATAACAAAATAAAGGTTATTTAACAAAACAAAGGGAGGTTACAAATAATAAACTTTTGCCAGACTTTAGAAGTAATAGAAGTAATAAAGTATTGTTTTTCAATAAGTTTTGTAAAATCATCGTGTTACATATAATAAACTTGAACAATTATATAAGATTCGAAAGGAGGCACAAAAAAAAGGCTTTGACATGTAAAAGTCAAAGCCTGATAGGATGTTAAATCTATTTACTGATTTCAGAGGAAAAGCGGCGGAAAGGACTCTCTATGGAGCAAGGCCGTTGGAGAAAAGGGCCGGCGAGGCATCATTCTCCATTTGCCGCGGTTTCCTTGTTCTTATAGTTGTCGAGGCCGGTGTTGAGGAAATTCATGTACAGGGGAATGTCCTCTTTATAAACGGCGGTGGGGGCGAGGGGATGGCCGTCGTTGTCGAGAATGACGTAGAAGGGCTGGGCGTTGTAGTTGAATTTATGGCGTTGCAGGTAGCTCCATTTGTCGCCCACGGTGCGCAGGGTGCGTTTCTGCCCGTTCTCCGTGATTTCGATGCGCTTGTCGAGCGGCGTCTTGTCGTCAACGAAGAGGGAGATGAGCACGAAGTCGTTGTTGAGCCTGGCGGCCACCTGCGGGTCGGTCCACACGGCGGCTTCCATCTTCCGGCAGTTCACGCACCCGAAGCCTGTGAAGTCGAGCATGACGGGCTTGCCCTGTGCCTTCGCGGCCGCCATTCCTTCTTCGTAGTTGGTGTACTGAGCCTCCACGGCCTGCGCCTTGTAGAGGTTGAAATCCTGTGTCCACACGGGCGGAGCGAAGGCGCTCACGGCCTTGCAGGGTGCCCCCCACAATCCAGGCACCATATAGATGGCAAAGGCCAGCGAGCACAGCCCGAGCATGATGCACGCCACCGGCATGGGTTTGGCCGGCTGCCCGTCGGCCACGTCGCTCTGGAACTTCAGCATGCCGACGAGGTAGAGGCCGAGTGCACCGAAGATGACAATCCACAGGCAGAGGAACACCTCGCGGTCGAGCAGCCGCCACCCGTAGGCCAGGTCGGCCACGGAGAAGAATTTCAGCGCGAAGGCCAGTTCGATAAATCCCAGCACCACCTTGATGGTGTTCATCCATCCTCCCGACCGTGGCGCGGCCTTGAGCAGGGTGGGGAAGAGTGCGAAGATGGTGAACGGCAACGCCAGCGCGATGGCAAAGCCGAGCATGCCGATGGCCGGCCCCCAGAGCTTTCCCTGGCTGGCACACTCCACGAGCAATGCCCCTATGACGGGCCCGGTGCATGAGAAGCTGACCAGCGCCAGTGTGAATGCCATGAGGAAGATGCTCAGCAGGCCCGTGGTGTTGCCAGCCTTGGCATCAATCTTGTTGCTCCACGAGGAGGGCAATGTCAGTTCAAACATTCCGAAGAAACTGAGTGCAAAGACCACGAGCAACAGGCAGAAGAAGATGTTGAACACCGCGTTCGTAGATAGTTCGTTCAGCTTGCTTGCGCCGAACAGGGCGGTGACGGCCAGACCCAGCGACACATAGATGACCACGATGGCGGCACCGTATGTGAGCGCGTCTCTCACGCCCTGCCGCCGGTCGTTCTTGGCCCGTTTCAGGAAGAAACTCACTGTCATGGGGATGATGGGCCACACGCAGGGTGTGAACAATGCGAGCACGCCGCCCAGCAGTCCTGCCAGGAACATGTAGAGCAGCGAGTGGTCTTCCCCTTCGCTTTCGCCGTTGAGGCGGTCAATCTCCTCGCCCGAGGGTTGCCACCATTTTGCCGTCAGCAATGAGTCGGCCTCGGGCACTGTCGTCGTGACCATGGCGGTGGTGTCGGCCGGTGCCGCCACGTCCTCTGCGGGTTTCTCCTCGACGGCTTTCTGTTCCGTTTCTGCCGGGTCGTCTTTCTTTGTTTCCACCGGTTCCTCGGGTCCGTCGCCCTGATAGTCAAACTCCACATTTCCCGGTGGCATGCACATTTCATCGTTGCAGGTGCCATATTCCAGGAAGCCTGCCACATGCCATTTCTTCCCCGTAATCTTATATCTTTGCACAAAGGTGACGCTGTTTTCATAATAGCGCAGGTTCATCTCGAACACCTTGTCGAAGGTGCTTATCTCCTTTCCCCGAGCCTGCAACTTGCCCACGGGCTGAGCGCCCTCGGCCTTTTCGGTGGTGATTGATGCCGAAATGGGGCCGTCGGCGGGAAGTCCGGGCGAATAGACGTGCCAGCCGTTGTCGATTTTTCCCGTGAAGACGACATCGACTTCCGTCGGCGACACTTGCTTTTGCGCCACGGTGAAGTGTACGGGGTCCTGGGCAAAGAGTGCCGTGGCGGCAATCAGCACGAGGGCCGTAATGAGGAAGGTTCTTTTTGGAGTGTTCATTTTATAAGAGTGATGATGGGGTTTTATGGAATGGTGATGGAGGGGATTTATGCCGATGGTTTCCCGCCTTTATGAGTCATGATGTCGAGCACATATCGGTCGGTTTCGTCCATGCCTTTCGAGCCGATGGCGGTCAGGTTGCGGATGCTCTGGTCCACGTCGTCGTCGATGATGCCCTCTGCCGACGACACCACGTTGTTCTGCATCGACATCATGGCGCTGAGCACGGCGGTGCTGACGCCCGAGGTGAGTTTAAGCGCACACGAGGGCTTGGCGCCGTCGCAAATCATGCCCGTCAGGTTGGCAATCATGTTTTTCACCGAATAGCTCACTTGTTCGTAGGTGCCGCCCATGAGCAGGGTGATGCCGCAGGCCGACCCCGTGCTTGCCACCACGCATCCGCAGAGCGCCGACAGGGTGCCGAGCGTCTGCTTGATATAGATGGCCGTGAGGTTGCTCAATATGAGTGCGCGGGTGAGTTCCTCCTCGGTGTTGTGGTTCTCTTCGGCAAACACCACCACGGGCATGGTGGCGCAGATGCCCTGGTTGCCGCTCCCCGAGTTGCTCATCACGGGAATCATGGCCCCGGCCATTCGTGCGTCGCAGGCACAGCTGGTCATGGTCAGGATTTTCGAGAAGATGCTCTCGCCCATCACGCCGCGTCCGAGCGGCGAGCAGAGCGTCTTGCCCAGTTTATGGCCGTAGTTATCGACGAGTCCGCTTCGTGCGGCGGCCTCGTTCAGGCGCTTGGCCTCCAGGATGAAGCTGATGTCCTGGAGCGGTGCCTGCGTGGCGAAGTCGTAAACCTTTCTCAGGGTGAGCACCGGCGTGGTGTCGGCGTGCTCTTCCATGCGCAGGCTTCGGTGTTCCGCGGCCCCCTCCACTTCCTTGCCGTCTTTCCATAGTCCGGCGAAGTGCGTGTGGGCGGTTTTTATGCGGGCCTCGGCGCAATGTCCCTGTGCCGTGCAGATGGCGTTGACGAACAACTTGTCGTCGTCGTCCTCCTCCAGGGCGATGGTTATTCGGTTTTCGGCCACATACTGCTTTCCGCGCTCCACGGCCTGCGGCGTGCAATCGCATAGCACCTCCAGCCCACATTCGGGCCTTCCCGCCAGTGCGCCCAGGGCCACGGCAATGGGCAGGCCGATCATCCCCGTGCCGGGAATGCCCACGCCCATGGCGTTCTTCAGGATGTTGGCACTCAGCCTGAGGTCAATGTGCTCGGGCACCTGCCCCAGCACCTGCGTCGCCTTGGCCACGCAGAGCGCCACCGACATGGGCTCCGTGCATCCTATGGCCGGCACCACCTGCTCGTGGATGAGCTTCAATATGGCCTGCCGTTCACCGTCTGTCATCGTGTTCACCATGTTAAATATCTGCAATAAATCAAATGGTTCAGGAAAGTTCCTATTCGGCCGCAAAGTTACAACTTTTTATTGAATAAAGCCAAAGAAGCTCGAAAAAACGTCCGCACATCGGTATGCGGACGTTTTTTTCGGGGTTCGGGAGCGTTGGCTTAGAGGCCGTCGCCCTCCTGGTTGTTGGCGTTCTCGGTCTTCAGCTCCTCGTAGGCATCCTCGGCAATGAGCGTGTTGATGTCAACCATGCGGCTGCGCTTGCGAAGGGTCTTCGACGAGAAGTCGCTGAAAGCGGTGTGGCTGGGGGCGAAACGCAGGAAGATGTTGCCCACGTGCTCGGCGGCGGAGAACGAGGAGACGTCGTCGCTGGGCTTCGACTTTACCTGCAGGTAGAAGGTTCCGAGCTCCCCGAACTGCACCTTCTTGCCCTCCATGAGCTGCTCCATGATGCACGAGGCCAGCTTGTTGGCCACGCCAAGGCACACATCCTCGCCATACACGCTGTTGTGGTCGGCAATGTGGCGGCACAGCTCGCGATAGCTCATCGTTTCCGTGGTGGCGGTGTGGGCGAACCACTTGCCGTGGCTCTTGTTGTTGGCGATGCTACACTTCGACAATTTGAAAAATACTGCCATTGTTTTTTTCCTTTCTTTGTTTTTAATGGTTAAATGTAATAAGGTTAAAATCTCTCTTGCATCCGTTCCATTCTGCGCAGTGGTCTGTTTGCAGTTGCAAAGGTACTGCATCTGAAAGCCCTTTCAAAGGAACAGGTGGATAGTCAGGGGAGAGCATGGCAAAAGGCCTTGGCAAGGCACACCTTCCATTCTGATTCCCAATTCGTTGAAATGATTTGTGGTTCAGGGGTTTAGACGATGATTTTGTTGCACGTTCCAACAATATAATCCTTTTTAAAAAATCATCTCATTTCTTTCTGGTGAACCTTTGGGGTTCTGAAGCCTGTCGGTATTGGTTATTTCTTGTTTGCACCCAAAACGGCAAATCGTGCCAGTCCTTTCCGCAAACGACTGGGCCGGACTGGAAGAATACAATCTGGAAAACGATGTAAAACGGCTTGCTTTTCCATAAAACAACCGGCAAGGTTTTACATCTTTTCTATAAGCTGGTCGAAGTCGGCGGTTCCTCTCTCTGTTCCAAACAAGGCGGAGCAGGCGCGCGACCGCATGTTCGACACGGCCTGTGGAGTCTTCCCCATGAGCGTGGCAATTTCGGAAGGAATGAACCGCAGCTTTGTCAAGAGGCAGAGCGTGCGGTGTTGCGGCCTCATGGTGCCGCACAGGTTGCCGAGCTGAGGGATGAATGTGGGAAACGCCTTGCCGGTCAGTTCTTCCAGCTCCTTGAAATCATCTCCCGTTGCCATCATTCCTTTGGCTGCCTTCTTGTGCAGTTTTACAATCAATTCCGATGTGAACACTTCATCCGAAAGTTCCCACACCTCTCCATTCTTTATGGAGGGCAAGTAAGCCGACAGCATTTTCCTCAGCTGTTTCTCCTCCGCCTCTTTCATTGCCACCAACCTCAGGTTGCGCTCGTTGTCCTCTTTCAAAACAGATAGTTCGCGCCTGGCTTTCTGGTAGTCGGTGAGCAGGCCGTAGTATTCGCTGTTGGTGCTTGCCAGCTCCGCTTTCATTTTCTCCCGCATACGGCGCAAACGCATCCATGCCACCACAGCAAGCAGTGCCGCTGCAAGTGCCACAATGGCCACCACCAGCCTTAGTCTCTCGGCCTCATGTCTCGATTGCAAGGCTTGTGTGCGGTGGCGCTCGTAGTCGTAAAGAGCCTGCGTGCGCGCCACCTGCTCCGACGAGCGGAAGATGTTCGACGAGTCGTTGGCCGCGCAATACAGCCCCGCGTACTTGATGGCCGAGTCGCGAACGCCCATTTTCGTATATGCTCTGTAAAGCCCCTGGAAAGCCTTCACGTACTTTTGGTCCCAATCGTTTCTTGTCGCCAGGACCTTCCTGAAACAGATGATGCTTGAATCCAGTTTTCCTTCGGCTATGAGTAGCCAGCCGTAATGTCCGTAGAATGTGCCTATTTTATTGGAAGAAGCATGCTCAAAATCAAGATGTCGCCTCTTTTCTTCCAACAACCTCCGTGCTTCTTCCAAATTGTTCTCTATGGCGTAATCATACCATATTAACCATGACGAGAACCCCACGGCATAGTCTTCACGGCCTATTTTCTGGAATTCTTTTCGGCACTGGCGGGCTACAACGGCCATGCTGTCAAACATGTTTAACTGGTAAAAGGAGCGCACGGTGAAGTTTTTACTTAGGATGACATCAAGGGTGTCTTTAGCCAAAGCTGCAAAATGTGCTGCTTTCTCCAATTCTTTGAGTGCAAGTTCCGGCTGGTATTGGTTATACAGAAGTTCACTCTTGTGCATGTGAATGCGTCCGAGTTGGGAAAAGTTGCAATCGGTAGCCGTTGTATCTGCGTGGTCAATGGCATCTTGAAACGCTTGTAGGGCTTCCGGGCTTTCTCCCATGTCAACGTATGCGCGGCCCAAGAGGTAGTGGGCGACCATCTGTTCATTAGGTGTGCCGTGGCGGTCGAACCACTTGACAAGGATGAGCGGGATGCTGTCGGAGCGGAACACCGTGTCGCATTTGTTCATTCCCTGCTGGCGCAGCAGCAGCCACCGCATGCGCTGGTTCTTCGGCATCGCCGCGCTGTCCTCCTTCGTGATGTTAAGCAGCAGGCCAAGGGCCGAGTCGGGCCGCGTGTCCATCAAGGCGGCAGCCTGCTCCATCGCCATACGCACGGGGCGGTTCTCCATGCAGGCCGTCAGCAGCAGGAGCAACAGGAAAAAAGGAAAAATGCGTTTCATCGTGCAAATAAAAATATTCTCCTTTTAACTTTTTCACCATTTCAATTGGAGTATAGGAGTTTAGAAGATAGTGTGGAGGCGCAGCCTTTTCAACCTTTCAATTTCACCTTTTCACCTTTTTAAAAAAAGTGGCACCCGGATGCGCGGCGTAGCAGATGAGTGAAATGCCAATTCTCTTTCCACGCTGTTCCAGGTGCCCTCTCAACTAATCATTCATTTCAAAATCACTTTACGCGCCGTTCCGCCAATACGCTCAATGTAGATGCCCTTGCGCGGCGTGTCGGTGATGCGCCTGCCGTCAACATCAAACCGCTGCGCCTCCGTGGCTTTTTGTGGCTGTGCCCTTATCCCAGTGGGACTTGGAAGCTGTACCTCCTTCGCCTTGCCTTCGGAAAAACGGTAAAGTCCATCGGACGAGCCAATATAGATGTCGTCGCCGACAATGTCCATGCACAGGGCCGACTTGCTGTCAATCTGCAGGGGGAATGCCGTAAAAGTGCTGCCGTCGAACATGGTGAGGGCCTCCGGGGAAAGCAGCCACAGGTGTCCGTCCTTGTCCTGTTTCATGTCCCACAAAGCATCGTCGGGTAGTGGGCTGTTTTCGCTGTTGTAGTCGGTCCTCACGCCGTCTTTCAGTGCTATCAGCCCGTTCTCCGGCGTGGCCACCCACAGCGTGCCGTCCGGGCCGGCCACAAGTGCCGACACCGAGAAGTCGTGGTAGTCAAGGGCGGTGTAAACGCCGCCGGAAAGCTTGCAGAGAACCACCTCGCGCGAATTGTCCTGACCGCCCACCCACACGGTGCCGTCGGGGGCAAAGGCAATGGCGTTGGCCATGCCGAACTGCGAGGCTCCCCAGTCAACGGTGTATGTCTCGGCAACACTGCCGCCGCTCATCTTGTCCAGAGACAACAACATGTAGCCGACCCACAGGTCATCGCCATTGAAGCCGAGGGCACCGACCCACGTCTTGTCGGCAACCCATGTCAATTCACCACCGCATAATCTGTAGAGACCATGGTCCCAAGTGCCCAACCAGAGTTCGTCGCCGTGTGCAGCCAAGCTCCACAGGTTTTTGTCGGCTGTACCCTCATGCCACTGGCATTCGCCCGTTGTGCGGCTCATGCTCATCAGCCCCTGGGTGGCAAACCCAAGATAAATAGTCTCGGCATCGTGGGTAATGCATGTCGCACGCATGGGCGTCTCGTTACCATTGTTCGCTGCTTGTGCCAACATTGCTGCCGTGGCGCAAACGATAATAATAAATAATCTTTTCATACTGCTTGTTTTTGATTATAATTATTTGAGATATATTTTCCGGGTGAATACCTGGCCGTTGATAAACAGGTTAAGGGCAAACAGCCCTTTCCCGTTGATTTCAAATTCTTTATGATAATCTCCCTTCTCCAACCTGCCAGAGTAAAGTTCCATTGGGCAGATTGCCCCGTCCAAATTGGTAAGGCAGATTTTAACGTTGGACGTATAATCCAATGCAAAATCAATTAGCAATCTATTGCCATTCAACGAAATGTCCCACGCATTGGCATCATCGCTTGTCACAACTTCTTCAGGCCATGAAAAGCCCTCCAATGAACCTTTCTTCTCTATATAAAGTAGAGCGCTGACAAATTTGTTTGCATTTGCAAGGATTTGATGCCTTATGCTTTTCCCGTCTTTAGTTTTACGGGTCTTTTCGATATTCTCACCCATCAGGGCAATTACATCCTTGTTGTCGTCAACAAGGAGTTCTTCAAGTAATGGCACAGAGAGAATATTTCCTTGTCGTACCTTTTCATAAACAAGGCACATGGCTTGGGGCTGGTTTTCAAGGAATTCACATAAATTCATAAACTGCGGTTCACCCTTCACATAGTTCGGGTTGCCTATGCCCGAATCATAGAAATCCTTTTCCATAGCAGAAAAGCTATCTTCAAATTTGTTCCTTGTTTCTGAAGACAGGGAAAAAACATTTCTCTCTATCTGAGCACCATCTTCTTCTGATAGCAAGAAAACCTCATCTAAATACTCCTGAGGCACATAATTATCCATCCTTTTATAATGTTCGATGACCGAGCCATAACACGGTGATGGGGTTCCCTCAAGGGCGTATCTCAGGTGCATCACTCTTTCCCAACTCCCGCATTTGCTTTCCCATCCATATCCCGCTGCAAACTGGTGGGCTCTTGATTTTATGGCAACGTGAGTGAAATTAGTAGGAATAGAGTATGGGGAATATAGGTCCAGGACACTGTTTGCCTCGGTAGCACCTTCCCTGGTAAAGCCATAATTACCAAGGAAAGCGTCAAATTCGGCCAGGCCGGGCTGTTGGCCGGGGGTAATGTCATTGCCAAATACAGTAGGCCAGTACCAATGTGTCCAATCTTCAATAGCCCACGCCAAGCAGTTGTAGTCAGAGGAAATGGAGTCAGTAATAATCCTGTCATCTGCCTCATAATCAGGGAAAGAATTAGGATGGTTAAAATTACTTCTACACATTGCGTATATGTCAGCAGAGGTGTGCATGTGCTGCATGTTGGTTCCATCGTCTGTAATGAAAGGAATCAATAACATATTTCCTTGTGTTGAATTGATTTTTGCACGAGCCTCATTTCCCCAAACCACGTCACCTGTGCCGGTATAAGCATTATTATATGCAACGACATTACCATTATTGTTTATAACACATAAGTGCATGCTCCTTGTCGAATTCCAAGTAAATGAATTAAACTCCGTTCCTGTAGTTGTTGGCATAAAGCAAGTTAGTGCAGAATTAAAAATCCTCCTGTTTGCATATGTCGTGTTATTAATCGTTACATCGCAATATGCCGTACTTATCCCCAATGGCATGATGAGCATCCCGAATTGTCCAGAAGCAGGGAATGTAAAATGCATGATTATATTGTTATCCCCAACAAAAGAGTACTTGATGTCAGAATAAGAAGAAGGATTGGAAAGATTAAAACAAATCACGACAAAATCAATACCCGGACAATTAACAGACACATCAATAGGATGAGAGGTTGGGGGAAAGTATGGAAGAAAGTTGAAAGTCTGAAAAAACGTTGATAGTATCTCATAATCAAATTTTGCAAAGTAGTCGAATGAAGGGGATGTTGCTGTAGCTGTTTTTCTTGAAATATCCCACGGGCTGGGAATTTGATTATTTTGTGAATCGGTATATGATAAATCAATAACCGAAATGTCGGGTATAGTGTTGTCTTGGTTGTCAACGAGTTGGTTCTCATCATTTCCATAACCAACAAGGAAAACGAAGAACAATAAAAAAAGAAAAATTGTACGTTTCATTGTAATTTGATTTTTAAGTTGATAAGTAAAAACCATTACAAACAATTATCATTGTTTTGCAAATATAGATATATTTTCTAAATTATGAGCCAGTTGGACAATGAATTTAAGTTTTATTTAGAGAAGAGGTAGATAAAACATTCAAAAAATAAGTATTTTCCCTTTTTGGGGGGAAAAATGAAATCACAAGTTAATCTGCCCGCAGAACAGGTAACCGCCAACATTAATATATAAGGTGTAGGTGCCACTGAGTGTTGAGGGGAGAACGAGAGAGGTAGTGCCGATGGGCAGGACTGTTGAAAACACCGTCGTGCCGGAGGCATCAGCGAGGGAAACAGGTACGACTTCACTATAAACTTGGCTGAAGTAGAGTGTGTAGCCGTCAAGGGAAACGGTCGGGACTTGAGGGGGACTCTTCGGTGAACCGGGGGCATCGTTGCCAGGTTCATTCCAATCAATTTGTAATGGGATGATTGTTCCCGGAGGGGGCAAAGCGCCTGACGCGTGGGTTAAGAACGAAAGGCACGCAATAAAGAATAAAAATAAATACTTTTTCATAATTTGATAGTTATTTGATGTTAATAAAAAAATACTGCTGCAAAAATAGTATTTATTTCCAGGGTTGTCAAGAAAAACCTTATACACATTTTACACGTTATTACAAAAGTTAACAAAACGGCAGTTAAACTGTACTAACAACAGTTAATTCATGGGTGTGTCGGACGGTTTTTGCATTGTGTTTAGCTTGAAATGACAGTAAAATGAATAAAAGTGCAAGCTGGGGAACCGCTGTTGATGATTGGGTGTGGGCCGGAGGGAAAAAGCATGAATGATAAAAACGGAAAAGTTTTTGTTACATTTAATGAATGTGCGGGATGTTCAGATAGCCTGGATTTTCCGGATAAACTGGGTAAACCGCCAACAAATGAAACGGCGACCCGTATGCAAGTCGCCGTGAGAGATTGTGCCGCGACTAAAGAAGTCCGGCGCAGCTGGCGCCACCCAGCACGCCGAGCAGGGCGGTGAGGATGGCCACAAGAACTTTCAGAAGCAGTTTCCAGTCAATGCGTTTCATGTTTCATTTTATTAAGGTTCATACTTGGGCGGCCTGCCGGCGGCCCGATAACACTCTCTTGCAACGTTGCTTTCGGAGTGCAAAGTTACCATAGATGGCGGACGAAAGCAAAGACAGGATGGATAAATTCAGAGTACACGGCGAAACCATCTCCGTCTTAACAGTAGTAATATTAATAATGTGGCCAAAGTTTTTGGAAAAAAAAGAAGAACAATGAAAAGACTGCTTACAATGCTCGTGTGGCTGGCCTGTGCCGTTGTGCCTGCCCTGGCTGAGAATTACCCCTACCGTTCCGACTGCCTGTGGCTGACCATTCCCGATCATGCCGACTGGCTTTATGAAACGGGTGAGCGGGCCCGTGTGGAAGTGACATTCCTGAAATACGGCATTCCTCGCGACGGCACCGTGGAATATGGCATTGGTGACGACATGCTGGCCGACGACCATTCCGGCCGTGTGGTGCTGAAAAACGGTCGCGCCACCATCGACATGGGCACGCGGCGCACCCCCGGTTTCCGCGACCTCCGCCTGCGCATCACCGTTGATGGCCGCGAATACCGCCACCATGTGAAGGTCGGCTTCTCGGTCGATAAGATACAGGCCTGGACGCGCCAGCCCGCCGACTTCGACCAGTTCTGGAAAAAGGCGCTCGACGAAAGCCGCGCCTATGGCCTTCAGTATTCGGTGGAACCGGCTCCCGAATATTGCACCGATAAAATAGACTGCTCGCTGGTGCGCTTGCAACTGAACAAAAGTGGCCAGTGCATGTACGGCTATCTGTTCATCCCCAAAGGTGCCGCCCCGGGCAGCTGCCCCGTGGTGCTGTGCCCGCCGGGTGCCGGCGTGAAGACCATCAAAGAGCCGTTGCGCCATAAATACTATGCCGAGGCCGGCTGCATACGCCTTGAGATGGAAATCCACGGCCTTGACCCGCGCATGACGGCGGAGCAGTTCTCCGAAATCAGCAATGCCCTCAACGGCCGTGGCAACGGCTACCTTGAGAACGGCCTCGACAATCGCGATAACTACTACATGCGGCGCGTGTACCTTGGCATGAGCCGGTGCCTCGACCTGCTCACCTCGTTGCCCGAATGGGACGGCAGGAATGTCGTCGTGCAGGGCGGCTCCCAGGGCGGCGCACTGGCCATTGTGACGGCCGGCCTTGACGACCGCGTCACCCTTTGCGTGGCCAACCACCCGGCCTTGAGCGACATGGGCGCCTATAGCGTGAAAGGACAGACGGGCGGCTATCCCCATTTTGTGAGGACGCCCGGCATGCTCACGCCCGAAAAGGTGCAGACCATGGCCTACTACGACGTGGTGTGCTTTGCCCGCCGCGTGAAGTGTCCCGTTTATATGACCTGGGGCTACAACGACGACGTGTGCCCGCCCACCACCAGCTATGCCGTGTGGAACACGCTCAGCGGTCCCAAGGAGGCCCTCATCACGCCTATCAACGAGCACTGGACCAGCGAGGATACCGAACGCGGACACCTCGACTGGATTCTGAAGCATCTGAAGTGAATTCTATAGGAGTTTAGGAGTTTAAGGAGTGTAGGAGTCTGGGAGTGTAGGAGTTTAGACGATAGTTATAGTGCAATTTTTGCAAGTTGCTCCAAATAAGTTAAGAGTTTTCGGAGAATATAATTCCAACGCCCCACTATTGTCTAAACTCCTACACTCCCAAACTCCTAAACTCCTTCATCATTATTCAAAAGTCTGTCCATGGCCTGTATGCGTTGTTGCAGATAGGCGATGAAACTGTCGTCGCCCTCCACGGTGATGTCCTCCATCAGTCCGAGCACGAAGCGGCCTATTCCGGCATAGTTGCACACGGGCATGGCGAGGTGCCAGCGCCCGTTGTCGAGTGCCGTGATGAAGGGTGCCGAACGTGGCAGCTCTTCCACCATGAGGTTGTATGCCAGCCGCCCCATGGTGAGTGTCACGGTGTAGGTGGTTTCTCCGCTGAACATGAAGATGTCGGTGAACATCCGCCGGTGTTTGTGCTCATTCATCCAGTTGTCGGAAAGCAGGTCCACCGTTCCGATGCGTGCAATCTTGAAAGTTTTGTTCATGGCCGATGCCGGTTCGTAGCACCTCACCTCCTGGTTGCCGTTCATCAGCATGAACGGCTCCACCAGCCGGTCGCGGCTGGTCTGCCCGTGTGGTGACGAATAACTTCTCAGCACGGCCATTTTCTTGTATTTGATGGCGTCGTGCAGCTGGTCCACGATGAGCGAGCTGCCGGTGCCGTCCTGTTCTTCGTCGAGGATGCTGAAATCGTAGTATCCGCGTAGTTTTTCCCTGAGTCCTTCCACCACAGCGTTTTTCTCGGCCACGCGGCTGAGCAACCTTTGCATGACGATAACCTCGGCCTCGGTGAGCGACACGCGGTCGATGAGCCTTCGGAAGAATGGCGACTCGCGGCCTATGGTGAATACCCCCGGCGCGTTGCGCTCCACGTTGAAGCCATAGTCGCGGAAAAACTCCAGGTAGTAGTAGAAGCTTCGCCTTGAGATGCCCAGCCGTGTGCATGCCTGGTCGATGTCCACGCGGTGGTTGCCGGTGAGCAGCAACAGCATTTCAAGCTCGCGTTCCAGTTTGTCGTTGCGCATTATTTGAAACGATGTAATGGTTGTCGGCCCTTGTGCAGATTGTTATTCAAAAGGTATTTCAAGTTCCGTGTTGCCCAGCAGGTTGTACGACTTGCGGTGGAAGGGCGTGATGCCGTATTGCCTGATGGCCTCGCGGTGTTTGCGGGTGGGGTAGCCTTTGTTGTGTTGCCAGTCATATTGCGGAAAGCGTTGTGCCAGCCCGTCCATGTAATCGTCGCGCCACGTCTTGGCCAATATGCTGGCGGCGGCGATGGACAGGTATTTCGCATCGCCTTTCACGATGCAGGTATGCAGCACCGCGTGTTGGCTCACGGCATCGGTGTAAGGGTCGAAATGGTTGCCGTCCACGATGATGGCCTCGGGCCTGGTGGCCAGCTGGTCGAGTGCTCGGTGCATGGCGAGGAAGGATGCGTGGAGGATGTTGATGCGGTCGATTTCCTCGGGCGTCACTATTCCCACGGCCCAAGCCACGGCGTCGCGCTCTATGACCTCGCGCAGTTGGTGGCGCCGGCGGTCGGTGAGTTGTTTCGAGTCGTTCAGGTCGTCATTCCTGTAGTCGGGCGGCAGGATGACGGCGGCGGCATATACGCTTCCGGCCAGACAACCTCGTCCGGCTTCGTCGCATCCGGCCTCGATGATTCCGGGGGTGTAACAGGATTTCAGTGCGTCGTGCATCGTGAAAGGTTTGAGTGAGAGATGGTTACAGGGTGAAGCCGCCTTCGGGCTCTCCCTCGCCGCGTGTGCTTTTCCAGCCTTGAAGCGATGCCTCGTCGCGGTTTTTTGAGAAAACGCTCAGGGTGCTCTTGGTGTTTCGCTCTTGCAGGTAATAGGGGAAGAACATGCAAAGGAAACAGAACAGGGCGGTAAGGAAGGCCACCGGCCGCGGGAATTTGTAGGTGGTGTAGATGGCGCGTATCTGGTCGAGCATGGCCATGCGCTCCTTCAGTCCGTGGTGGTTGCTGTCGAAGGGCTTGGCCGTGGCCGCCACGCGCTCGGTGGTGAGCCTGACGCGCGAGATGTTTTCCAACGTGGCGTGCCATGAGCCGATGGCCTGCTGCACCTCGCGCATGTTCCCCAGCATGAACACGTTCCATGTGCTGATGCCCTGCGAGGCGTCGGCGAGCCAGCGCGTGGCACTGGTGTTCAGGCGGGTGAAGTCCGAAGATAGCAGTTGCAGTTGCAAGGCGCGCTCCATGTTGATTTGCTGCATGGAGTCGCGTCCGGCCACGAATCCGCATCTTGCAAACCGCTTTGGCGACATCTCCTGCCATGTGCGCACCTCGTCGAGGAACTGGTTGTGGCTGGCAATGCGCGCGTCGGCATAGGCGGTATAGTCGGAGAACAGTCGGCGCGAGGAGCCTATGGCATCGGTGAACAGCTGCTCAATGCGTGGCTTCTGCGCCAGCACGGTCCAGAAATGTGCGTAGGGCACAAACGTCCCCATCATGGCCAGCACCAGTAGCAGGAGCGACAGGCGCTCTCCGCGCAGGCTGCGCCGGAACCGGCGGCTGGCACCCTTCAGGTGCTGGGCGGTGAGCAGAAGGAGCAGCAGAAGCAGAAGGATGGCGGCGGTGGCGATGCCCGAGAGCAGGAAATTGCCGTCGGTCCAGTAGGTGATGCCCATGAACGACACGTAGCTCACGAAGATCAGCGACAGGAAGGCCACGATATGCCCGAAGGTGAAACGGAGCTTCTGGTTAAAAATCATTCTTCAATAACGGTTGAGAGGTGGATGTCCGATGTTGGGTGGACGTCCATTTGGCAAAAGTAGTGCTTTTCTGCTAAATGCCAAAATATCCGCCGAAAAAAATAACAAGCATTAACCAAAAGGTCGGTGTCGGCTTTTTAGTCCGTCGGTTCTTGGCACAGCCTTCTGCGGCATTTCACCACGGCCCACACGGCCCACGCCAGACATGCCGTGCGCAGTGCGAGGTGATAGCCGGCGGGCATGATGGCGAGGAAGAAGGCTGCCTGTGCCTCCAGGAGCAGGCGCGTTTGTCGGCTGTCCACGGGGCGCTCCAGCACCTGCGAGTAGTAATTGGCCAGCATTTTCAGCGGCTTGTTCGTTAACTCGGCGGCTTTGGCGGCCACGGCTGCCATCCAGGGGGCGGGGAGTATCAATTGTTTTTCCATTGTTTTATTATTTTTCGGTTTTTATTTTAGGTGGTTCTAGGTTTTCCTAGGAGGTCCTAGGAGGTCCTAGGAGGTCCTAGGTTTTCCTAGGTATTCCTAGGCTTTCCTAGGTTTTCCTTGGCTTTTTCTCTTTGATGCTGCAAAATTAGGGGGCTTTTGTGCAATATTTGTTCACGGGCGGGTTTTTGTTTATAAAAAATCGTTAAAACCTTCGAGAAAGCAATGGAAAAAGGGGCGGAAGAGGGGGCTTCGTTGAAAGGCAAAAAAACGAAGAGGTGTCGATGGCTTCGTTGAAAGGCAAAAAAAACGGGGCGCGACACTTCGCGCCCCTCCTCAGGTATTAATGAAACAATTTGAAGGTGTTGATGGTTCAGTTAATGGTTGACTGCCAGGCCATGGGCCGGTAGTCGTAAAGCACGGCGGTGCCTGCCTCGAGCGACTTCTTCACGTCGATGAGTCGCTGGTTGCTGCTGCCGCGGAAGCAAAGGTCGTTGTCGCGAAGCGATTGCTCATAGCGTCCGTCCACGAGGACGTCGATTTCCTCGAGCAATGCGCGTTGCCGCGGCATGCGCACCAGGGTTTCAAAGGTATATCCAGTGAAGCACCAGATGGTTTTGTCCGATTGCCGCCGTATCTCGCGTGCCAGTTCGGTGAATCCCTCGGCCTGGTACATGGGGTCGCCTCCGCTGAAGGTAACGTTGGCGAAGGGGTCGGCCATGATGATGTCCATGATTTCCTGGGTTGACATTTCGTGTCCGGCGTTGATGTCCCATGTCTGGGGGTTGTGGCAACCCGGGCACGCGTTGGGGCATCCGGCGCAATAAACCGATGTGCGCAGGCCGGGGCCGTCAACCATGGTGTCTTCTATGATGTCGATGATGCTGAGCATTGGGGCTTAAGGGATATTGGTTTACAATCGGTCGAAGAGTGAAAGCTGGTTGCCACTGTCCACATGTGTCACGCGGTCGTTGAGCTCGCACAACTTGCCGTGGTTCCAACGGTCGGTGGTTCCCACCAGGTATCCGGTGATGCGCTGCAGTCGGTCGATGTTGTGGCTTCCGCACTTGGGGCACACGGTCATCTGCGGGTCGGCGTTCTCATATCCGCAATCCATGCAACGGTTGCGGTTGTGGTTCACGCTGCCGTAGCCCATGTCGTAGCGGTCCATCATGTCCACGATGTTCATCACCACGGCGGGGTTGTGGGTGGCGTCGCCGTCAATCTCCACATAGAAGATGTGTCCGCCGCGCGTCTTCTCGTGATAGGGGGCTTCCACCTCCGCCTTGTGGCGGGCCGTACATTTATAATACACAGGCACGTGGTTCGAGTTGGTGTAGTAGTCGCGGTCGGTGACGCCGGGAATGATGCCGAAGTCCTTGCGGTCCCTTTTGGTGAACTTGCCGCTCAGTCCCTCGGCGGGCGTGGCCAGCACCGAGTAGTTGTGGTGGCGTTTCTCCGAAAACTCGTTCACCCTGGTGCGCATGTATTCCACGATGCGCAGGCCCAGTTCCTGTGCCTCCTGGCTTTCGCCGTGGTGCTTTCCGATGAGTGCCACCAGACATTCTGCCAGGCCTATGAAGCCAATGCCCAGTGTTCCCTGGTTGATGACCTTCTCCACGGTGTCGGTGGGCTTGAGTTGTTCGCACCCAATCCACAGGCTGTTCATGAGCAGGGGGAATTGCTTGGCGTAGGCCGTTTTCTGGAAGTTGAAGCGGTCGTCGAGCTGCTTTGCGGCAATGTCGAGCATGCCGTCCAGCTTGGCAAAGAATGCGTTGATGCGCTGCTCGCGGTCCTCGATGCCCATGCACTCAATGGCCAGTCGCACAATGTTGATGGTGGTGAACGACAGGTTGCCCCTTCCTATCGACGTCTTCGGCCCGAAGCGGTTTTCGAAGACGCGGGTGCGGCACCCCATGGTTGCCACTTCGTGCATATAGCGCTTGGGGTCGTCGGGCCGCCAAGCCTCGTCCTGGTTATACGAGGCGTCGAGGTTGAGGAAATTGGGGAAGAACCTTCGTGCCGTCACCTTGCATGCCAGCTCGTAGAGGTCGTAGTTGGGGTCTTCGGGCAAATAGTTCACGCCCCGCTTTTTCTTCCATATCTGTATGGGGAAGATGGCCGTTTCGCCGTTTCCCACTCCCTCGTAGGTGGAGATGAGCAGCTCGCGCATGATGCACCGCCCCTCTGCCGAGGTGTCGGTGCCGTAGTTGATGCTTGAGAACACCACCTGGTTGCCGCCCCTGGAGTGGATGGTGTTCATGTTGTGTATGAAGGCTTCCATGGCCTGGTGCACGCGCCCCACGGTCTTGTTGACGGCATGCTGGATGAGGCGTTCCTCACCCTGCAGGTTGTCGAGGGGCTTCACCTCATAGTCCTTCAGCACGATGTTGTACAGGTGGTCGAGCTTCTTTCCGGTGAACTGCTCCAGCGTTTTCATCTCCTCAATGAACGACGCGCGCACGTAGGGTGCCAGGTAGAAGTCGAAGGCCGGGATGGCCTGTCCGCCGTGCATCTCGTTTTGCGCCGTCTCCATGCTGATACATGCCAGCATCGAGGCCGTCTCAATGCGCTTGGCGGGGCGGCTGGAGCCGTGGCCGGCATAGAAGCCGTGGTTGAGGATGTTGTCGAGGGGGTGCTGCACGCAGGTGAGCGACTTTGTGGGGTAGTAGTCCTTGTCGTGGATGTGCAGGTAGTTTTTCTCCACGGCCTCGCGCACCTCGTCGGCCAGCAGGTAGTCATCGACGAAGGGCTTTGTGCTCTCGCTCGAGAACTTCATCATCATGCCGGCGGGTGTGTCGGCGTTCATGTTGGCGTTCTCGCGCGTCACGTCGTTGTTCTTGATGTTGATGATTTCGAGGAACAGCTCGCGCGTCTTGGCCTTGCGTGCTATGGAGCGCTGGTTGCGGTAGGCGATGTATTTCTGAGCCACATCCTTGCGGGCGCTCTTCATGAGCTCCATTTCCACGGCATCCTGGATGGCCTCGACGGTCATCTGGGCGTCGCCGTTCACGCTGATGTTGTCTGTGATTTGTTGTATAAGGCCCTCGTCGTCGCCTTGCTCGGTGTGGAGCATGGCCTTGCGGATGGCGGCCTTGATTTTTTGTTCGTTGAAGCCCACGATGCGTCCGTCGCGCTTCACAACTGTCTGTATCATCTTGACTGACTGAATTTTGGGTGTATGTTTTCTTTCTACTACAAAAACGCTTCCTGAAACGTCCCTGCAAAGATACGACAAATAGGTGTAAGTTGTACGTTTTGGGAAACTTTTCTCGTGTTAAATTTTGTCAAACCACTGATATTGTGATATTTGGCTTTTTGTTTTGGAAAACTTTATAAAAATGCAGTTTTCAAAAAGTTCTTTTGATTTACTTTAAGCCATCGGCGGTTTCTCGCTATTATTGTGGCAATTACGGGGTGGCGGGGGCTGGATTTTCTGGAGTTTTTCAGAAGCTCTAGATGCCCTAGAAGCTCTAGAAGCTCTAGAAGCTCTAGATATTCTAGATTCTCTAGAAGCTCTAGATGTTCTAGATATTCTAGATTTTCTAGAAATTCTAGCCCGCCAAATGTCAATATTTTTTACCAAAATTTGAGCGGCCCAGGGAGCTTGACCGCAAATTTCGGGGAGAGATCTTGAAGATTGAGAGGAGAAATCTTGAAGATTGAGAGGAGAAATTTGCGGTCAAACTCCGGGTGATTTGCAAACCGCTGAAATTCAGCGGTTTACAGAACCTGCGAAAAAACGGCCGGTTTTGTCAAGATTTTTCATCAAAAACTACCCGGGGGGCTATCCATGTGAAAAGGGTTTGCGAGGTCGCGGTTTGCGGTGGGCGGCGTCAGAGGATGTTGATGACGTAGTTCTGCTTCACCTCGTTCATGACGAAGGTGCTCTCGATGGAGCCCACGCTATCGATGTCGCCGAGTTTTGAAAGCACGAATTCCTGGTATTGCTTCATGTCGCGTGCGCGAACCTTTAATAGATAGTCGTAGGCGCCGCTGGTGTTGTAGCACTCCGTCACTTCGGGAATGCGCATGATGCGGCGGGTGAAGGCGTCGGCAATCTCGTGGTTGATTTGCTTGAGCTTCACCTTGCAGAAGACGAGCAGGCCCAGGCCGAGCTTTTCGGGGTCGAGCACGGCCACGTATTTCTTGATGAACCCGCGTTGCTCCAGGCGTTTCAAGCGCTCGAAGACGGGCGTGGGGGTGAGGTGAACGACGTCGGCCAGCTCCTTGGTGGTCAGTTTGGCGTTGCGCTGAAGGGTTTTCAATATCAGCAAATCGGTGTCATCTAAAAGTTCTGCCATGGTCTCAGAAAAATTTTCTATGAAAGGGCCGTTTACAAGCCTCGTTTGGATTTTTATTCTTTATAGGCTGCAAATTTAGCGATATTTTCTGAAATTGACAAGAAATTTGGAAGATAATTCCTAATTATAGTAACTTTGCAGCGGAAAAACAAATAGTTGAGAATGGTCGCATCGTCGTCCTGAACTCCACAAACCGTCCAAAAAGAATAAGAATAATAACAATAAAAAAACAAAGCATTATGAGTAAAAAGAACTTACACTTCGAGACCCTTCAGCTTCATGTAGGCCAGGAACAGGCCGACCCCGTCACCGATGCGCGCGCGGTGCCCATCTACCAGACCACGAGCTATGTGTTCCACAACAGCCAGCATGCCGCCGACCGTTTCGGCCTTCGCGATGCCGGCAATATCTACGGCCGCCTCACCAATCCCACGCAGGGCGTGCTCGAGGACCGCGTGGCGGCCCTTGAGGGCGGCGTGGCCGGACTGGCCGTGGGCAGCGGTGCCGCCGCCATCACCTACGCCCTTCAGAACATTGTGCTGGCCGGCGACCATATCGTGGCCGCCGACAACCTCTACGGGGGTTCCTACAACCTCATTACGCACACGTTGGCCACGCAGGGCGTTACGAACACCATTGTGAACGTGAACGACCTGGAGGCCCTGGAGGCCGCCATACAGCCCAACACGAAGGTGGTGTATGCCGAGACCTTCGGCAACCCCAACAGCGACGTGCTCGACCTGGAGGGCGTGGCCGCCGTTGCCCACCGCCACGGCATTCCGTTCATTGTTGACAACACCTTCGGCACGCCCTACCTCATCCGCCCGCTGGAGCACGGCGCCGACATCGTGGTACACTCGGCCACCAAGTTCCTCGGCGGCCACGGCACCTCCATGGGCGGCATCATCGTGGACGGCGGACGGTTCGACTGGACGGCCCAGCCCGACAAGTTCCCCACGCTGGCCCAGCCCGACCCCTCGTACCACGGCATTGTGTTTGCCGAGGCGGTGGGCGCCGCCGCCTTCGTCACCCGCATCCGTGCCGTGCTGCTGCGCGACACCGGGGCCGCCATCTCGCCCTTCAACGCCTTCATCCTGCTCCAGGGCGTGGAAACGCTGAGCCTGCGCGTGGAACGGCATGTGGCGAACGCGTTGCGCGTGGTCGATTTCCTGAAAGACCATCCCAAGGTGGCACAGGTACACCATCCGGCCCTTGAGAACCATCGCGACCACCAGCTCTACAAGAAATATTTCCCCAACGGCGGTGGCTCCATCTTCACCTTCGAGATAAAGGGCGGACAGGAGGAGGCCTGGAAATTCATCGACTCGCTACAGATTTTCTCGCTCCTGGCCAACGTTGCCGACGTGAAGAGCCTGGTCATCCATCCCGCCACCACCACCCACTCGCAACTGTCGCCCGAGGAACTGGCCGAACAGCACATCACCCAGTCAACCATCCGCCTCTCGATAGGCACCGAGCACATCGACGACATCCTTGACGACCTGAAGCAGGCTTTTGACCAGATATAATTTTGTTTTCTCAACGCTTATTCATACCTTTGCACTTTGTAAGGGAAAAGTGAAAAGGGAAAAGTGAAAAATTCAATAATGCAGAAATAGAATGGAAACGAGGAAGACAGTGCTCGTGACAGGAGCCAACAAGGGCATCGGCTACGGCGTGGCCAAGCACCTGGGACTGAGCGGGTGGCAGGTGGTCATCGGCGCACGCAACCGGCAACGGGCTGAAAAGGCCATTAGCGAGCTCAAGGCCCTGGGCATCGACGTGGCGGGGTGGGTGAACATCGAACTGACCGACTTGGAAGGCATTGAACAGGCCGCTAAAGAGGTGGGCGAGCGCTTCCCCCAGCTGTCGCTTCTTGTGAACAATGCCGGCATTCCCGGCGACATGGGGGTTGATAGCCGGCACACCGACATCAACGTCATCAGGGAAACGCTGGAAGTGAACTTCATCGGCACCTTTGCCCTCACCAAGGCCCTGCTGCCCCTGTTGGAGAAAAACCACGGAAGGATAGTAAACGTTACCGTGCCCTCGGAAATCAGTCCCTACTGGCACCCGCTGGCTTATGTGGCCAGCAAGGCGGCGCAAAACGCCATGACGGGCGTGATGGCCACCGAGTTCCGGCAAGACGGCACGACACTGGAGACTTTCTCCGTACACCCCGGCCCCACCACGACCGACCTGAACGGAAACATGAGCCTCCTCGGCTTCCACGACATCGACACCGTGGGCCGCAAGATGGCCGAACTTATCAACGACGGCCAGAACCATCAGGGCGAGTTCATTGAGCTCTACCCGATTGTAGAAGAATAATAAACAAATAAAAAAGTATAGTTATGTCAAAGATTGCCAAACAGTTGACCGAACTTATCGGCAACACCCCGTTATTGGAACTGAGTAAATTCTCAAAGGCCAAGGGCATCGCCACGCCCGTTGTTGCCAAAGTGGAGTATTTCAACCCCGGAGGAAGCGTGAAAGACCGCATCGCCCTGGCCATGATAGAAGATGCCGAGCAACGCGGACTATTACAACCCGGCGCCACCATTATAGAGCCCACCAGCGGCAACACCGGCGTGGGCCTGGCCCTGGTGTCGGCGGTGAAAGGTTATAAACTCATTCTCACCATGCCCGACACGATGAGCATTGAACGGCGAAAACTGGTGAAAGCCTACGGCGCCGAGGTGCTGCTCACTCCCGGCAAGGAGGGCATGGCGGGTGCCATTCGTGCCGCCGAGGCCCTTCGCGACAATACGCCGGGCAGCATCATTCTTCAGCAATTTGAAAATGCGTCGAATCCCGCCAAGCACTACGCCACCACGGGTCCCGAAATATGGGAGCAGACCGACGGGCAGGTTGACATTTTCGTGGCTGGAGTGGGCACAGGAGGCACTGTGTCGGGCGTGGGAAAATACCTGAAAGAGCAGAACCCCGGCGTGAAAGTGGTGGCCGTGGAGCCGAAATCGTCGCCGGTGCTCAACGGCGGACAGAGCGGGCCTCACAAGATTCAGGGCATCGGCGCGGGATTTGTTCCCAAGACGTATGACGCCTCCGTCATCGACGAGGTGTTCGACGTTGAGAACGACGACGCCATTCTCACCGGCCGCGAGATTGCCCAGCAGGAAGGCCTGCTCGTGGGCATTTCGGCTGGCGCCGCACTCTTTGCCGCCGCCGAGATTGCCCGTCGCCCCGAGAACAATGGGAAAAGGGTGGTGGTGCTTCTGCCCGATACCGGCGAGCGATACCTTAGCACGGTGCTCTATGCCATTGAGGCTTAGTGCAGGAAGATGATAAAAAGCCCCGGCCCTGTAACGGTTTTCGTCGCAACAGGGCCGGTTTTTAGTTTTAGGAAGCCCTAGGAAATCCTAGGAGGTCCTAGGAAGTCCTAGGAAATCCTAGGAAATCCTAGGAAGCTTTTACTTCACCACCTTAGCGGTAACCACGCGCCCGCTCTTCAGCGTTTGCACGCGGATGATGATGCCGCGCGTGCTCTCCGTGGTGCGCATGCCGTCGATGTTGTAGTAAGCGGTGCTCACCACGTCGTCGCCGGTTGCCTCCACCACCTCAATGCCCGTGGGATCGTAGGCAATGCCGAAGCCGCCCATGGCGTTGGCCGCCCTTACGGTGACGTTTCCGTCGATGCCGCCGAGGTTATAGCTGCGGTCGGTGGTAACGGCTTTCAGCTGGTTGTCCACGAAGATGGCAAAGAGCGTTGCATCGGAAGAAGCCTCCCAAGTGACCACGCCGCCCTCAACCTTGAGGTTGTTCACCACGGCCTGCACGGTGGCCTCCTGCGGTGTCCAGTTGGTGAACACCTTGTCGATGGTGTATTCGGCGGCCTGCTCGGCGGTGAGGATGGTTTCCATTTCGTTCACGTCCTTGTCCTTGACGAACTTCACGATGTTGCTCTCGGGCGACACGACGTTGCCTTCGGGATCAACGGAACGATACTCCACGAACCTGTCGGCCACCACGTTCATGCCCTGCGGCGTGAAGCGGGTTGCGGAAATCTCTGTGGGCTGGTTGAGCGTGGTGTTGAGGAATGCCAGTCGCGACACACCGCCCCATGCGCGGCCGAAGTTGAACTTCGCCGCCTTGTTCTCGACGGTGCACTGGTTGAACACATAGCCGTAGTGGTTGCTGGCGTCGATATACGGTGCGGTGAGGGTGGCCTCTCCGCTCTTTCCTGTTGCCGAGCGCGACTCAGCCACGAGGAGACAACGGTCGTAGAACACGTCGCCACCGCCGCAAAGGAAGTCAACACATCCGTGCAATTCGCTGGTTTCCCAATAGAACTGAGAGTTGGAGTTGCTATAGTAAGTGTCCTGATACGACAACATGCGCACGTTCTTGCTGATGGTGCGCTGGCCCTTGTCCTGCAGGCAAACGGCGCGTCCGCCCACCTGTCCGGCGGCCCCGGCGCCATAGTAGTCGAGGGCGTTTTGCAATGTCAGGTCTTGCAAGTAGAGGTTTGAACTGGTGTTGAGGATGGTGGCCGTGGTGCCGATGCCCTCAATGGCGCGGTCGGGAGCATTCTTGATGATGGTGCCCTCCATGGACTGTCCCACCAGCGAGAGGTTGCTCCGGCTGATGGTGGTGAGCACGGTTTCGCCAAGGTCGTAGGTGGCGTCGGGCAGGAAGATGACTTGGCGGTCGGTGCCCTGCAGGCCGTTGGCCAGCTCAAGCATGGTGAGGAGGTTGCTGCCGTTCTCGGTGTCGGTTTCCCCGAGCTTCACGATGTAGAGGTTGGTGCCCTCCACCTGCGTGTAGGGATTGTCGGACATGTTCACGATGCTGATGTTGTGGATGTATGTGGCCCCGCTGGGGAAGGTGAGCGTCAGCTCTCCGCCGCCCTGTGCGCCGTCATACTGCAATGTGGTGGAAGCACCGTCGCTGCTGGCTTTTGCGCTCACCGAGCCCACCACGGTCGAGCCGTCGGGAGCCGTCAGCGTGAGGTCGCCGCTTGCGGAATATTGGCAGAGGCCAATCTTCACATAGCCCTTTCCGGCCATGGTCAGCTTCACCTTGTCGCCGCCGGCAAATGCCCATCCGTGCTGTTTGTCGTGCCAATAGCCGCTGCCTTCCATGTCGAGCATTTCATGGTCGGCGGGGTCGAAGTACATGTCGGTGAAGTCGTAGTCGTAGCGGGCCGTCGGCGTGGCCTGCTCGATGCGTGTGACGAGTGCAAAGAGATTCGTGTTTTCGGTGAAGGCGTCGCCAATCTTGTACTTGCGGTTGCCGCTTCCGCTCAGTGCTGCCGCCCATCCGCGGAAGGCGCTGCCCTCGGCCACGGTAACTTTCGAGGCATCAACGTCGAACTGCTCGATGGGTGCATCCTTCTCAATGGTCTGCGTGCCCAACACGGTGGTGCCGTCAACATCAAAGTAAGTAAGTGTGAAGTCGGGCTTCTGCACGAAGTTGGCCACCCACTTCATGGTGATGTTGTTGTGGGTGACGGGAATGGTGACCACGCAACCGGTGTTGTCACCCTCGTAAATGATTGTTCCCACTGTGCCTTCCTTGGCCACCACGTCGCTGACGGGGTTGGCGGCACTGATCATGGTTTCCTTCTTCGAGAGTTCAATTGTTGCCACATAGTCGTCGCCGCTGATGGCGAAGGTCTTCTCAACGTCGTAGGTCACGCCGTTGGCCACGAACGACGAGAGGATGGGAATTTCCTGCTTCTTGCCGTTCAGGGTGCCCTCAATGACGATGTCGGCAAATCCGTATTGCTTGTTGTTGGCCAGGCTATAGAGGTTAAGCTGCAAGCCACATTCACCTTCGCCGGCCGTGGCTCCTGAAAGCTCGAAGGAATAGACCGAGGGTCCTTCGCCGTTGTTGTTGCGGTTGGGCGTTTCACCTTCTGCCAGTACGAGTTTGTCGCCGTTGGGGCTCACCCATGCGATGTCAATCTTTCCGCCGTCGGTTCCCCAGCGGTTGGCTTTCAGCGTTACCTTCGACGGGGTGAACGTCAGTCCGGGATAGGGACGGATGAGGAACCTGATGGCGTTGCTCTCGTCGGGTGCCGACTGCTGCTCGGTGGGGTTGATTTGCGTCAGCGTGATGTCGTTGTGGGCGCGGCTTCCGAAGTAGTTGAGGTTGCTGCCCAGTGTGACCTTGCTGGTGAGGAAGAACTCCTCGGCCTCTCCGAAGTTGGCCTTCTGGTCGGGCGTCCCCAGGTTGTAGGGGAATGTTGCGGTGACGGCCTCGTTCTCCAGGTCGGTCTTGACGGCCTGCACCGAGATAAAAGGCATATAGGTGGCGTTGTAGATGGTCAGCGTGGTTGCCCCGCCGCTATAGGTGCCGTAGGTGATGTTGTTCACGCGGTCCTGGTGCCAGCAGTTGTTCTCGGCGGGCACGTTGAAGGCCAGCACCTCCTCGCCGTTGGCGTTTTTCACGGTCACGGTGGCGCTGCCATACTGGCAGTTGCCGATGCCTATCTTCACGTCGCCGGGCACCTTCACCGTAGCGGTGGTCTTGGTCCAGCCGTGCGAGTCGTCGTGCCAGATGCCGTCAACCACGATGTTGGCGCCGGGGTCGTCGGCGGCCACGCGCTGCTGGGTGCCGTCCTCGTTGATGATGACGCCGAACCTGATGTTCGTCCCCTCCACCTTTTCGTCGTTGTTGACAAGGCTTCCGGTGAGGTTGACTTCAATGTCGCGCCACGGCGTTTCCACCTGTGGCGTGGCCTTTTCGCCCGTCACCTTCAGGTTTTTCACTTCCCATGTTGCCGCCGATTGTTCGGTGCTGGTGTAGATGAATGCGAATTGCATTTTCTTTCCCTCGAAGGCCGAGAGGTCCACCACGGCCTCCACGAATTTCCAGTCCTGTCCGGTCATGTAGGTGGGAATGGTCACCACCTGCCACTCTCCGCCGCTGGCCCTGGCCTTGAGCATGGCCTCCTGTTGCATGTTCGAGAAAAATTTTCCCGTATGCTCAAAGGCGAGCGTCACGTTCTTGTAGTTGGAAAGGTCCACCTCGGGCGAGATGAGCCAGGCCTCCGTGGCGTAGCGCACGCCCTCAACGTATGCCGACGCCTTGGCACCGTATTGCGGGTCTTGCACCCACACATGGTCGATGCCCTGCGGCAGTTGTCCCTCGTCAACGGTGAAGCCGCCGAAGTCGGTGAGGAACGTCACGTTCAGGATGTCCTCGTCGGGCTGCGGCAGAGGCGGTTCTTCGCCACTCCCGCCCGTGGTCACGGTGATGGAGTTGATTTGCGTGTTCGCATTCACGGTGAACACCACCTGGGTGGCATCGCCCGTCCATTCCTTGCCGTTGACGGCACCCGCGGAGGGCGTCACGTCCAGCTTGGTGGCGTTGAACACGATGTGGCTCATGGCCTCATCCGAGGAAATGGTGAAGCTGCCCGAATAGCAGCGCAGTTGCGGCCCGCCGTTGGTGCCCCAGAAGCGGTTGGCGTTGTTCACGCCCTCGTCGGCCGGCGACACTCTCACGGTGATGCCGTCCTGCGTGTAGGTCCACGTTTCGGTGATGTCGCCATCGTGCGAGTCCTGCGATGAGGTGGGCAGGTTCATGGCGTTGAAGTCTATCAAGACCTCAGCGGCCCGCACCTGTCCCAGCAACAATGCCAGTAGCGCAAGCAATGGCCAGCGTAATGTTTTGTTCATAATGCTTTGGTTTTTAGTAGTTAATATAAAAAATTGATTTGATGATAATAGACTTGTCGGCGTGGCGATGCCCCGTGGCCTTTAAGAACAAAAACGCACCGTGGCCTGCCACGGTGCGAAATTACGAAAAAAAGGCGAAAGGCAGAAATTTTCCGCCCGATTTTTTATAAAAACTCATCCCCGCCAATTCTTCGTAAATGTTGTTTTGCATAAAAAATAGGTGTTATTGCCATTTATTCACTACCTTTGCAGCCAGAAATCGGTTGTTATGAAAGAAAAAAGGATTGAGGTCGTGGCGGCGGTGATAGTGCATGGCGGGCGGGTGTTGGCCACGCAACGCGGCTACGGCGACATGAAAGACGGATGGGAGTTTCCCGGCGGAAAGATAGAGGCCGGCGAAACGCCCGAGGGGGCCCTGCGCCGCGAGATACGCGAGGAACTGAAAATGGACATCGAGGTGCGGCAACTCATCGGAACGGTGGAATGGGACTACCCGAGGTTCCACCTCACCATGCACTGCTACTGGTGCGGCGTGGAGGGCGGGCGGCTGACGCTACTGGAGCACGAGGCGGCGCGGTGGCTCGCCCGCGAAGAGCTGGACAGCGTGGACTGGCTGCCCGCCGACCGGCTGATTTTGGGAAAGGTGAGAGCGGGCTTGGAAACGCCACCAGCCTGAGCCCTTTCGCGTGGATAGCTTCCCAGGTAGTTTTTGATGAAAAATTTTGACAAAATCGGCCGTTTTTTCGCAGGTTCCGTAAACCGCTGAATTTCAGCGGTTTGCAAATCGCCCGGAGTTTGACCGCAAATTTCTCTTCTCAATCTTCAAGATTTCTCCTCTCAATCTTCAAGATCTCTCCCCGAGATTTGCGGTCAAACTCTCCGGGGTGTTCAAAAAACGGTAAAAAATTTTGACATTCCTCTCCGCAAACTTTTCGATTTTCCAATCATCATGAAAAGACAGGGTGGCAGGGAAGGTGTTTCAGAAAAACTGTACAATATTTTGGTATTCTGAATTTTTGTTATACCTTTGCACAAAAGACAGTTGGTATGAGAATAATCGCTAAAAGCACACTGATTGCATACTACACCAAGAACCCCCAGGCCAGAACTGCTCTCGAGGATTGGTACGAAAAGACAAAAGAAGCAGACTGGAAATGTTTTGCTGACATCAAGCAGACGTTCAACAGTGTGGACAGCGTTGGAAACAAGCGGTATGTTTTCAACATCAAAGGCAATGATTTCCGGCTGGTGGTAATCATACTGTTTACACCCCAAAGAGTCTATATCCGCTTTGTTGGCAGCCATTCTGATTACGATAAGATTTCTGACATTCAACATATATAGCCATGGCACAGATAAAAAGTGAAAAAGAATATCGCAAGCTCATGCAGCGCATAGAGGAATTGCTTGAGGTCGTTGACGACGAGACTCCAAAGGATGACATCAATTATATAGAATTGGATGCGCTTTCTGACTTGGTAGAAGAATATGAAGACATTCACTATCCTATTGGAAAACCCACATTGGTAGATACCATCAAGCTGCGCCTGTATGAAATGAACATCACGCAGGTCAAGCTTGCAGAAATGCTGGGGATTAGTCCTGCCCGTGTCAGCGACATCATGCGTGGGAAATGTGAACCCACTCTCAAAATCGGAAGAGAACTTTGCCAAAAGCTGAATATCAGCCCCTCTGTGGTTTTAGGAGTGTAGGTTTTTCATGTTCGCATGGCAAAGTCGTTTGGTAGTTTCTTTCCTTAAATTTGCAGCATCATCAAACATGTGGCAATGAGCATCAAGGAGTTTTTCTATATGCAGAAAACCGACCGTCGGCTGATGCAGATGATTGTGTGCGGCATCATTGTGGCCGCCAGCGTAGCGGTGTTCTTCGGCAGCCAGAGCGATGAGAGCCTGACGGCTGACGGCATGGGCGGCGACTCCACGGCCACGGCGTCGGCGCTACCGGCTCGGCAGAAGATGCACCGCGCAGGCCCGGCGCATCAACCCTATTACCGGCAGGAGGCATCGGCGGAAAGGGCGCTCTTTGCCTTCGACCCCAACACGGCGGACAGCACGCAATTGCTGAGGCTGGGGCTGAAGCCGTGGCAGGTGCGCAACATTTACAAATACCGAAGCAAGGGCGGCGTGTTCCGAGAGCCGCGCGACTTTGCCAAGGTTTACGGGCTCACCGTGGAGCAGTTCGGGGAGTTGGAGCCCTACATACGCATTGCCGGCGACTATCGTCCGGCCTCCACGCTCCTGGAGGGCGACGAAAGGCCGCGACCGACGGCGACGGCGGCCAACAATGGCGACACCCTGCCGCGCACAGTGAAGCTGAAGGCGTGGGAGCAGATACCGCTGAACACCACCGACACGGCCCTGCTGAAGCGCGTGCCGGGCATAGGCAGCGCAAGGGCGAAGGCCATTGTGGAATATGGGAAAAGGCTAGGGGGATACCACGACGTGGGGCAGCTGCTGGAAATCTACGGCATGCCCGAGGAGGTGCTCGGGTATTTCTCGCTGGGCGAGGCACCGCAACTGGTGCGCATCAACGTGAACAAGCTGACGCTGGAGCAGCTGCGCCGCCATCCCTACATCAGCTATTTCCAGGCCAAGGCTATCGTGGACTACCGGCGCCTCTACGGGCCCCTGCACAGCCTTCAGGACCTGAGCCTGCATCGCGACTTCACGCCCGAGGCCATTGAGCGGCTGGCACCCTATGTGGAGTTTTGAGCAACGGGGCGAGAAAAGCCCGAAAAAACTTGCGTGCTTTTTCGCCAATGTCAAATTATTTCCTTAATTTTGCAGCCTGAACAAGAAAGAACAAAACAAGCAAACAATATGGCACTCAACACGGACAAGAACCTGAAACTGTATTACACCATCAAGGAGGTGGCCGAGATGGTGGGCGTATCGGAAAGCAACCTGCGCTTCTGGGAAAAGGAGATTCCGCTCATCAAGCCGAAGACCACGGGCAACAACGTGCGGCAATACACCGAGAAAGACATTGAAAACATCCGTGCGGTGTATAACCTCGTGAAGGTGCGCGGCTTCAAGCTGAGCGCGGCGCGGAAGATGCTTCACGAAAACCGCCAGCAGGTAGATAAGAGCGCCAGGGTGATGGAAGGCCTCATCAAGGTGCGCGACGAGCTGAAAGAGTTGAAAAAGCAGCTCGACTACCTGACGTGATGATTACTGCTGAAACGAGAAAAGGGAGCGCCATTTCGCGCTCCCTTTTCTCGTTTTCTTTTCTAGAAGCTCTAGATTTTCTAGTAGTTCTAGATATTCTAGATAATCTAGATATTCTAGAAGCTCTAGATAATCTTGAATAAAAAGAGGTAAAGCCCGCCCTGGGGCAGGGGCTTTACCTTTACTCGGTTAATACCATCTGGGGTCGCCCGGCTTCGGTTGTCCGCCTCCGCCCAGCATATTGCCGATGATGGTGAAGTCGCTGGTCAGGGGCGACTTGAAAAGCTGGTCGCTGGTGGCGGGAAGGGTTTCGCCGTCGAAGCCGGCCTTCGGCGTCGGGTCTTCGGCAGATGCCGGCGTCCAGAGCAGGTCGGAGGTGAAATAGAGTCCGCTGCACTCCGGCTTCACGTTGCCGCTCCATCCGGTGATGCCGGTGGTGACGGGCGATGCCGTGTTGCGCCCGGCCAGTCCGATGATGCTGTTGCGGAAGATGAACTTGTCGGCAAAGCCTTCCCAGTTTGACGACTTGAAGTCGAAGAAGGGCTTGTTGTCGGCAATGCAATAGACGAAGGTGCAGTTCTCCACCACGAGCGAGTTGGGCTGAAGGCCCTTGGTTCCCACGCAGATTTTCTCGGCATTCGACACGGTGGTGTTCCTCAGCACGATGTTGCGGATGTTGGCACCGGCGTTGTCGGCGTTGGTGATGCCATAGCCGCTGATGGAGTCGATGACGCAATTGTTGATGACCATGCTGTCGATGACGGCATTGGTCTGAATGCGGCACACGCCGCGCTTGTACTTAATGCTGCTGTTGTCGAACTGTATGAGCCCGATGTTGCCGTCGGCCTGGTTGAGGTTGAACACGTAGGTGGAACCGTAGTGGGTGTCCTGGGTGCGCTTCTTGTTCTCGGTGTCGGTGAAGGCCACCTTGTTGAACACCATGCCACCGAGGGTTGCTCCCGGGGCGACGCGGAAGCCGCCCTCCACGCCGAGCTGTGCCTCACCGGCGAGGCTCAGGCCGGTGGTGATGTAAATCTTTCCAGTGGTGCCCGGCACCTCGATGGTGGAAATGCGGTAGCGCGTGCCGCCCTCGAGGACGATGGTGAAGTCCTGGTCGGGATACTGCGTCTTGATGAGCGAGTCGAGGGTGTTGGCGTAGGCCGAGGTGGAGCCTGTTGAGAACCACTTCCACGCCTTGTCCTCGTCGAGTCCGCGCAGGTCAACCACGGCTCCGGTGAACTTCTCGGCAGCGGCCGTGGTGAAGCGGCGCTTGCCCATGTATCGGCCGCCCTGATAGGCCTCCACGCGGTAGGTGGTTTTTGCCTTCAGGCCATAGACCACCTTCTGCTGGGCGGCATTGTCGGCGGCGGTGACCGTTGCCTCGGTCACCAGCGAGTCGATTTCGTCCTTGAGCACTTTCAGCTGGTCGTATTCCGCACCCTCCGACCACTTCACGCGGGCTGCAATGTCAATGATGTCGGTGGCCGACAGGCCAAGCAGGTTGGTGGGGAAGTCGGGAGTGGTGGTAGTGAGCGAGAAAGGCTTCGACTTCAGCCCGTTCTTGGTGTTTGCCGAGCTGAGATAGACGAAGTACTCCTTGTCGTAGAGCAGGTTGTTGAAGCGGCAGGTCAGCTCGCTGGTGGTGATTTCCTGCGAGTCGGAGCCATCGACGGCCTCCACCTTCACCGTGTACTGGTCGGCGTTGGTGTAGTTGTCCCATTTCACAATCATGTAGGGAACGTTGTTCTCGTCGAGGCCGGTCTCTATGTTGTCGCTCTCATTGATGACTGGGCGGAACAGTGCATCGGCAGCCACCAGGTCGTCGTCGTCGCTGCAGCTGGTGATGGCACAAAGGCCCGAAGAAACAGCTGCAAAGAGCAGCATGGTCTTGAATATTGTCTTCATAATGGATGCTTGGTTATTTGTATTCACGTTCAATGGTTGCAATCTCGGCGTTCACGCCCTCTCCGTTGTAACCGTTAAGGATGCGGTAGCCGTCGTTGTCGAGCACGTTGCTGGCGTTGAGAGTCGTGGTGCAGATGGGAATGAGATAAGGCACCACACCGTCGCCCTTGAGGGCGCCGCCGGAATAGCCGCGGTAGAGGCGGGTGGCGTAGTCGCTGGCCATATAGACATCCTTTCGCGTGATGCCGGTGGGCTCGCCCTCGGCCACGGTCACATCGACGGTGGTGGGTGCCGTGCCCAGCCTGTAGGTGACGGTGCCGTCGCCGTTGGAGGTCTTCACGGGTGTTGCCGTGCCGTAGTCCTGGCCACCATAGATATAGGTGCGTGTGCGCTTGAGCATGTTGGTGCCCCAGTTGACCGACTGCCAGCCGGCGGCCTGCATGGTGGCATCGTCGTCCTCAACCTGGTATTTCTGGTTGAACCATTTGATGTCGCTCTTGAGGTTGTTTTTCCCGGCTTTCACATACCAGAGTTTCTTGGCCCACGAGGTGTAGTTGGCGACCTCGGGGTAGGTGGCCATCACCGTGGCGTCGGCCAGCAGGTCGTTGTTGGTGGAAATGCCCCAGCAAATCATGGTGCGCATGGCTTCTTCCACCTTCTGGGCATAGAGGTTCCAGCGCACGAGGTCGAACTTGCGGAGCCCTTCACCGCCGAACTCCCATGCGCGCTCGTTGACGATGGCGTTGAAGAAGTCGTCCTTGGTGTTGAGGTTGGCCACATAGTTGACAACGTCGTCGGCGTAGGTGGGACTTCCGGCAAAGGCGCGTGCCCGCACTTTGGAAAGGGCGTCCTTGGCCAGTGCCGTGGGGCCGTTGAGCTCGTTCTCGGCCTCGGCCAGCATGAGGAGCACGTCGCTAAAGCGCATCAGCGGGAAATTGATGCCGGTGCCTTTCGACGAGTCTTTGCCCAAATCCTTGGCAGCCCTGGCGCGGTCCCATTTCCCGACGTAGATGCCGGTGGAAGCCACGGCCTTCACGGTGTCGTTCTCATGGCTGTACTTGGCGCAACAAACGTCGCGGCGGGTGTCGTTGTCGGCAAACGACATGTAGTAGGTCGGCGTGATGGCCACCTGGGCGGTGGTGTTGCCATTGACGTTGGTGCCCGTGTTGGGCACGCCGAGGCTCCATCCCACGTCGCCGCCGTAGTTCTGCACGAAGGCCACTTCGTAGAGCACTTCGGCATTGTTCTCGTGGGAGTAGTTCATCTCGTTGACAAACGACTGCTCGTAGTCGGGATAAAGTTCCCTGGGTTTCAACTGAATGAGCTTTTGGCAATAGTCCTTGGCCATCTGCACATATTCGTTGTGCGTGCTTGCCGTAACCTGTTGTCCGGCAAGGTTGGTGTAGGTGACGGAAAGAGAGTCGGCCGACACGTCGAGATAGTCGTCGGCGCGCTTCATGGTGCCGTCTTTTGTCATGCCGTAGCCGGCGCGGAACAATGCGAGGCGTGCAATGAGGCCGATGGCGAAGTCGCGGTTCATGCGCTCTATGCCGCCGGTGTTGACGTCGCTCCACTTCATGCCGGGCTCAATGTCCACAAGCTGCTGGAGGCAACGGCTATAGACCACGTTTTTGTCGGAGCGGGGCAAGTCGATTTCGCCGCCCCACTTGGCCGCCTCATCGTAATAGGGCACGTCGCCGAAAAGTCCGGTCATGAGGTAATAGCGGAAGGCTTTCAGGCAGGTTGCCTCACCCTTTATTTGTTGCATCTCGTCCTGTTGTCCGATGGCGCTGGCGTCGATGCCGGCCCTCACCTGGTTGGCCCTTTCGATGGCCTGCAGGTTGTTGTTCCAGACATTGTAAACGTCGCCCCATCCCACATTGCCAAATCCTTGCAATGGCCAGATGGCCTGTCGGTGGTTGGTGGCCACTGCCTGTTGCACACTCATGGCCTCCACGTCGGTGTTCTGCATCCACACGCCGCACATTCTCGATGTATAGGGGTCTTCGCAGAACAACACATACACGCCGTTGATGGCGTTGGTTGCAAACTCCGTGGAGCCATATACCATGTTCTGGTCCATCTGCGAGGGAGCTTCCACGTTCAGCGTGTCGCTGCACGAAGCCAGCCCCATCACAGCCCCCACGGCTGCAAGTGCTATATATTTGTTTTTCAGTGTCATAATCTTTCTTTTTCTGATTGTTTCTACTTCATTGTGTTTTCATCCGTAGCGGCTTTCGCTTAGAGCGTCACGTTGACGCCGAAGGTGAATGCGCGGCTCTTTGGGTAAGACGAAAAGTCGATGCCGGGCGTCAGGCCGGAATAGCTGCTGTTGCGAGCGTAAGAACTGACCTCGGGATCGAAGCCGGGATAGCTGGTAATGACGAACAGGTTGGTGCCGGTGACATAGAAGCGCAGGCGCTGAATGCCCACATGCTTCGTGAGCTTTGTGGGCAGTGTGTAGCCCACGGTGACGCTCTGAAGCCTGAGGAATGAAGCGTCGTCCATGGCCCAGTCGGTGGGCACCACCACGGCATCGCCCGTGGAGAAGGGGCTCCACATTTCCTTCGGCGATTGTCCGTTTCCGCCTTCGTTCCAATATGCCAGCTCCTCAAGCGTTTTCAGCAAAACGCCCGTTTCGGGATTGATGTACGAATAGGCGTTGCCCTGGTTCATGTTTTCGCGCATGTTGGGATAGTTGCCGTTGCGATAGCGCGAGCTGGTCTGTATCTTGTTGGCGTTATAGATTTCGTTGCCGTACCTGTAGGTGAAGTTCACGTTGAAGTCGAAGTCGTAGAGTGTTCCGTTGAAGCCGAAACCGCCGGCGAAGTCGGGGTTGGTGTCGCCGATGACGGTGATGTCGTAGGCATCGACCACGCCGTCGGGCGTTCCGTTGGGTCCGCTGATGTCCTTCAGCTTCATGGTACCGGGCCTGATGCCGATGCGTCCGCCCATGAGCGATGTGCCGGCCACTCCGCTCTTGAGCAGGTATTCGTTCTTCACGGCGTCGTAGCTTTCAAAGTCGGAGGTGGTGTAGTAGCCGTCGCTGAGCCATCCATAGACCAGTCCGATGGGGTCGCCTATGCGCACGATGTAGTCGTTCTGGTTCTTGTTGTCGGTGCTGGCCCATCCCGAGGCGAAGGTCATTTCCTCGATGCCGTTGGCCAGGCCCTTCACGTTCGACTTGTCGAAGCCGATGTTGAAGTTGGCGTTCAGCGTGAAGTTCTTCTTCTGAACGATGGCGGCGTTCAACGTGAGTTCCACACCCTTGTTGCTGGTCGATGCGGAGTTTTCCCACACATATTTGTATCCCGGAGCGGCAATGTCGTGGCGGATGAGCAGGTCGTCGGTGTCGTTCCAATAGAGGTCGATGTTACCGTTGATGCGCTCTTTGAAGAATCCGAAGTCCAGTCCGAGGTTGCGCGTGGTGCGCTTCTCCCAGGTGAGCAGCGGGTTGGCCAGGATGTCGGTCACGCCGAGGTGTGAGTTGGACACCTCGCCCACGCCGTAGCGCTTGCTTCCGCTATTGGTGCTATAGAGCTGGCTGTGCATGTAGCTTGGCAATTTGTCGTTACCCACCTTACCATAGCTGAGGCGGAGCTTCAGGTTGGAGAGCCACTTCTGTGTGCCTCTCATCCAGGGCTCCTCAATGATGCGCCACGAAGCGGCGGCGGCGGGGAAGAAGCCCCACTGGTGTCCGTCGGCGAACTTCGAGCTGCCGTCCTCACGCATGGTGATGGTGAGCAGGTAGCGGTCCATGAGCGTGTAGTTCAGACGGCCGAAGAACGACACCTTGTTGTCGTCGGGAGCCTCGTAGCCGGTCATCGACTGCATGGAGCCCAGGCCGAAGTTGGCAAACACCTGCTCGGCGGTGAAGGCCTTGCTGAAGTTGTTGCCGGCCATGGTGTTATAGTCGGAGCGGCTCGAGCGGTACTCCTGGCCCACCATCACGTTGACGTGGTGAATCTTTGCCAGCTTGGTGTCGTAGGTCACGTTGAAGCTTTCGCGCAAAGATCTGGTGTTGGTCTTCTGCCAGTCGGCCAGGGGCAGGCCGCCCACATAGCTGGCCTGGGTGGTGGTGGAGCCATACCAGTTCTTGTTTTCGTTGAAGCCGTATTCGTAGCCTCCCTCCAGGTGCGCCTTCAGCCCCTTCACCGGCGTTTTCCAGTCAAGGGCGCCGTTGAACGAGAACTTCCTGTTGGTGCGCCGGCGCCAGTACTGCTCCGATTGCTCGGCCAGCGACATGTTGGCGCGGCGGTATTCCTCTATTTCCTCGTCGCTCATGGTGTTGAAGTCGGGCGAAATCATTTCCGACAGGCCCTTCGTGGCCACGCCGTAGAGGGTCTGCTCGGTGCGCACCTTGTAGGTGCCGCCCTGCGTGCCCTGTCCGTTGGCCGTCTGGTCGCTGATGCGTGCCGTTGCCGAGAACTTCAGGTCCTTGTTCAGGTCGTGGTTCAGCTTGAAGAGGAACGAATAGCGGCCGAAGTCGTTGTTGGGCATCAGTCCGGCGTTGAAGTCGTAGGTGCCCGAGAGGTTGAACTTCGTCTTCTCCGTGCCGCCGTTCACGCTTACGTTGTGGCTCTGCGAGAGCACGTTGCCGCCGAAGAGGTCGTCCTGCCAGTCGATGGCTTCCACGCTCTTGTAGAGGTAGAGGTCGTCGAACACGCCGAACTGCTTGTAGAAGGAGTTGAGTGCGCTCTCGCCTCCTAGTGCGGCATATTCATAGTTCGACATGACGTACTGATAGGTGTCGAGCACGTCCATGCGCTTCGACACCGTCTTGGTCTGCAGGTAGCCGTTGTAGTTGATCTGCGTCTTGCCGGCCTTGGCGTTCTTCGTGGTGATGAGGATGACGCCGTTGGCGCCCTCCGAGCCGTAGATGGCCGTTGAGGAGGCATCCTTCAGCACGGTGATGTCCTCGATGTCGTTGGGCGAGAGGTCGCTCAGCTTGCCGCCCTGGAAGCCGTCGATGACGATGAGCGGCGTGTTGTCGCCCGTGATGGAGCCGCCGCCGCGCACGCGGATGAGCACTTCGGCATCCGGCGAGCCGTCGGTGGTGGTGATGTTCACACCGGCCATCTTACCGGTCAGGGCCTCCGAGACGTTGGCAACCGGCACCTTCACCAGGTCCTGGCCGGTCACCGTGGCCACCGAGCCCGTCAAGTCTTTCTTTCTCACCGAGCCGTAGCCGATGACCACCACCTCGTTGAGGCTGGCGGCCTCGTCCTCGAGCACGATGTCGAGCGTTGTCTTGCCAGAGGCGTTCACCGTCTGCGACTTCATGCCCACGAACGACACCTGCACCTGCTTGCTGCCCGTAAGCGTCAGCGAGAAGTTGCCGTCAATGTCGGTCACCGTGCCGCCCTTGGCACCTTTCTCCTGCACTGTGGCACCGATGACGGGCTCGCCAGTGCTGTCCTTCACTGTTCCCTTGATTGTCTGCGCACCCGCCGACCCCACTACCAGGACCAGCAGCATGAGCAAGACAAATCTGAAAGCTTTCAATTTGTCAGACATAAATCATTCATTGTTAGTTATTATTAATAATGTATTGTTTTTGCCGATGCAACACGTGGCGTTTTCGGAGCCAAGACGAGGGCAAGGGAGCAAGGCCATGGCGACGGCGCGAGAACATCGGCCATCCACCCTTTCTTCACTCTTCGCTCAAGACACCTGGCATATTTTTGTTTTAGTAGCATGCCGCAACGAGGGCGGCAGACGTTTTAGTAGTAGAAGTTGGTGCAAAGGTACAAAAAAAACATCAAAATCCCAAGACACTATTTGACTTTTCTTGGGTAAAAATTATCACAATGCTGATTTTCAGCACCTTTCGGCCGCTTTTCGCTGATTTTTTCTAGTTTTTTCTAGAAGCTCTAGAATCTCTAGATTATCTAGAACCTCTAGAACCTCTAGAATCTCTAGAACCTCTAGAATCTCTAGAATCTCTAGAACCTCTAGAATCTCTAGAAAAACTTCCCCTTCTTGTCAATATCTTTTACCAAAATTCCATCTCCTCAAAGACTTTGACCGCAAATTTCAAGGAGAGATCTTGAAGATTGAGAGGAGAAATCTTGAAGATCTCTCCCCGAAATTTGCGGTCAAACTCCGGCCTATTTGCAACCCATTGAAATTCAAGGTTTTACAAAATGACCCAAAAATCTTCGATTTTGTCAAGATTTTTTACCGTTTCCTGCCCGCTTTTCTACACTCCTGAACGGCGCGAAAAACCATGCACTTTTTTCCGCTTTTTCGCCACGGGTTGCATTTTTTTTCTTACCTTTGCACACCTGAAAGATGAAAGCCCATCAATGAATACAACTCTGACACCAAAGAAAAAGCAGGGATGGGGCAGGGGAGCGTGGCTTGGCGCCCTACTTGCCCTGCTCCTGGCCACGGCCACGCCGGTGCGGGCCCAGGAGGTTGACGACTACGACGTGGTGGAGGAAACGCCGGCCGACGACGAGGAAGACGTGCTGGCCCATGCCCTCGACTCGCTGCTCAACGACACCGTGGGCGTGGACCCCAGCCTGGTGTGGCCGCGAAACCTGCGCACCAAGCTCGACCATCTCCTTGAAAGCAAGATGTTTAACACCACGCAGGTGGGAATGGTGGTCTATGACCTTACCGCCGACTCCGTGATTTTTTCGCACAACGCGCGCCAGCTGATGCGCCCGGCCTCGACGATGAAAATGATAAACGCCGTGACCGCCCTCGACCAGCTGGGCGGCTCGTTCCTCTTCCGCACGCGGCTACGCATGACGGGGAGCACCGACAGCCTGACACTTCGCGGCAACCTCTACCTGGAAGGGGGCATGGACCCGCTGTTCAACGGCGACGACATGCGCGCCTTCGCCGAGAGCGTGAAACGGCTCGGCATCGACACCATCCGCGGAAACATCTGCGCCGACCTCAGCATGAAAGACTCCAAAAAATGGGGCGAGGGCTGGTGCTGGGACGACGACAACCCCGTGCTGACGCCCTTGCTGGTGAACGGCGAGGACAAGTTCATGCGGCGCTTTTGCAACGAGCTGCGCAGAGTGGGCATCACCTGGGTGGGCGACACCCTGCGTGGCATCACCCCCGGCACCGCCATGGAGCTTTGCTCGCGAACGCATACCATCGACCAGGTGTTGCAACGCATGATGAAAAACAGCGACAACCTCTTTGCCGAGTGCATGTTCTACCAGCTGGCGGCAAATGGAAACAAGAAGGGAACGGCCACCGCGAAAGGCGCGCGCCAGGCGGTGAACGCCATCATAAGGAAAGTGGGGCTGGCACCCGACGACTACTACATTGCCGACGGCAGCGGGTTGTCGCTCTACAACTATGTGTCGCCGGAGCTGGAAATGCGCTTCCTGCGCTACGCCTGGCAAAACGACAACATACGCACACACCTGCTCACGGCGTTGCCCATTGCCGGCGTTGACGGCACCCTGGGAAGCCGCATGACGCGCGGCGCGGCACGCGCCAACGTCAAGGCCAAGACGGGCACCGTGACCGGCGTGAGCTCGCTGGCCGGATATTGCACGGCGGCCAACGGCCACCACCTGTGTTTCTCCATCATCAACATGGGCATCAGGAAGTCGCAGACCGGACGCTCCTTCCAGGACAAGGTGTGCGACGCCCTCTGCACCAAATACCCAACCCCGTGGTAATCAGGCCTTTTCCTGCTCTGAAGAAAAATGGACAAGATAAGAATTTGGGTTGAAAACCTCATCAGCCTGACGGGCATCGAGGGCGATGCCGTGCAGGTGGTGCGCCACATTTTGCTGGCCCTGGCCGCCTTCTTGCTGGCCATGCTGGCCGGCTGGTTGTGCCGCCGGTTGCTGGTGCCCCTGGTGCTGAAGCTGACGGCGAAGACCGAGGTGCGGTGGGACGACATATTGTTCAACGAACGGGTGCTCGTTTCGGCCTGCCACATCGTGCCCGCCATCGTCATCTGGCAGCTCTTGCCACTGGTGTTTTACCAATATCCCACCCTGCGCGAGGTGCTCACACGCGCCACGGCCGTGTATATCACGGTGATGTCGGTGCGCACGGCATTCGTTTTCATCAACTCCTTCCGCGACTTCGACGACGGCCGCCGCACCAGCCGGCAGCAATATCTCTATTCGTTCATGGGAGTGCTGAAAATCATTTTCGGATTCATTGCAACCATTGTGGTGATAAGTATCGTGGCCGACCGCGACCCCATGAAGCTGCTGGCAGGGCTCGGCGCAACGTCGGCGGTGCTCATGCTCGTCTTCCAAGACACCATCAAGGGCCTCGTGGCGGGCATCCGCCTCACCAACAACGACATGCTGCACGTGGGCGACTGGATAACGGTGCCCAAGGCCGGTGCCAACGGCATCGTGGAGGAAATGACGCTGACGACGGTGAAAATCCGGAATTTCGACAACACCATCATCACCGTGACGCCCCAGACACTGGTGGACGACTCCTTCCAGAACTGGATTGGCATGCAGGAGAGCCAGGGAAGGCGCGTCAACCGGAAGGTGTTTTACGACTTCCGCGGCATCAGGACCATCGACGAAGAATTGCGGCAAAGGCTGGTGGAAAAGAAGTATTTCAAGGATGAAGACATCAAGGAGGGCGACGTGAACATGACGCTCTATCGGAAATACGTGGAACAATGGCTAAGGAGCAATCCCTTGGTAAACACCGATATGACGCTGATGGTGAGGCAGTTGGAGGCCACTCAGTCGGGACTTCCCGTGGAATTTTATTTCTTCCTACACGAAAAGACGTGGGTGGAGCACGAGCACCAGCTGGCCGATATCATGGACTACATCTACGCCATCACGCCCGACTTCGGCCTGCTTGTCTATGAACAATATCCTGAACAGGCCGGAGGGAAGTGAAGAGTGAATAATGAAAAGTGAAATATTTGCTGCCGCCATCCGGTTGAGCGGTAGCATATTTTTCACTTTTCACTTTTCGTTTTTCACTTTTCACTTTTCACTTTTCACTTAACATTCTCTATGGCAATTCCAAACACTTCACCCGCCACTCTTCAATCTTCACATTTCACCACCGAATTGCTGAAGTGGTTTGCGCAAAACGGCCGCGAACTGCCCTGGCGCGGCACCAGCGACCCGTATGCCATCTGGCTGAGTGAGGTGATTTTACAACAAACGCGCATTGAACAGGGTTGGCAATACTGGGAACGCTTCATGAGCCGGTGGCCGACGGTGGAAAAGTTGGCCGAGGCCACCGAGGACGAAGTGCTCAGGATGTGGCAGGGGCTGGGATACTATAGCCGCGCACGAAACCTTCACGCCGCCGCCAGGCAAATAGCTGCAATGGGGCATTTTCCCAACACGATGGAAGAATTGAAAGGGCTGAAGGGCGTGGGACCCTATACGGCGGCGGCCATCGGAAGCATCGCCTTCGGCCTGCCCGTGGCGGTGGTTGACGGAAATGTCTATCGCGTGCTGGCCCGACACTTCGGCATCGACACGCCCATCAACACCACGCAAGGGCAGAAACTTTTTGCCACATTGGCGCAAAGCCTGTTGCCCACCGGACAGCCTTCGCTTTTCAACCAGGCCATGATGGATTTCGGGGCTTTGCAATGCACGCCGCAAAACCCGCGATGTACCATTTGCCCCCTCGCCACGACCTGTGAGGCCCTGCGAGGCGAGAAAACGCGGCAACTGCCCGTGAAACTAAATAAAACCAATGTGAAAACCCGACACCTTACATATATTTATATAAGGTGGAAAGGAATGACCGCGCTCAGACGGAGGCCGCCGGGCGACATCTGGCAAGGGCTCTGGGAGCCGCTGCTCGTGGAAAACGATGGAAAAGGAACCCTGAGGGAGGTGCCGGCGGGGGCACAACTATTGTTGAGGGATGTGCGCCATGTGCTCACCCACCGCATCCTGATGGCTGATTTCTACCTATGGCAACCCGAAGAAAAGCCCGTGTTGCCACAAGAATTTGTATGGATGGACGAAGCCGACATCGACGACCACGCCTTGCCGCGCCTGGTGGAATTGCTCCTCGAGGCCCTTCCCTGAAAAAAAGCTAAAGGCTTGAATCAGAGAAGGGTGAGGGAATAGACATAGACCACGGCGGCGGGAAAAGCCATGAGCGAGGAGTCGAAGCGGTCGAGCATGCCGCCGTGTCCGGGCAGGATGCTTCCGCTGTCCTTGATGCCGATGGTGCGCTTGAAAAGACTTTCCACAAGGTCGCCCCAAGTACCGAACACGCAGACCACCACTCCGAGGCCCACCCATTGCCACCATTGCCAGCCGCCGGGCCCGGATGTGCCGGCGAAATGCCAGAGAAGCACGGCGGCAATGAGCACAAACAATCCGCCGCCGAGGCTGCCTTCCCAGGTCTTGCCCGGACTGATGCGCGGAAACAATTTGTGGCGCCCAAGAAGCGAGCCCACACAATAGGCTCCGGTGTCGCTCACCCAGAGGAAGATAAACACCGAAAGCGGCAGAAGGGTGTTGAAATAGACCTTTCCCTCGGCATCGCCGTTGAAGGCCAGCACCGGAATCATGGAGAACGGCAGGGCGATGTACATCTGGGAAAGCATGGTGTAGGCCCAGTCGTGGATGGGGTTTTCCTGTTTCAGGTAAAGTTCACTGACAAAAAGGTAAACCACCGTGAGCAGGTAGGGAATGAACACGCCCGACGACGGCGTGATGCCGCTCACATAGCCGCCCATGGCAAGAAAAAGGTAAACACCCGACACGGTGCAGATGAAGCGGTTGACACTTACGGCGGCCACATGCTCGTTCACCAGGCCGCAAAACTCCCATACGGTAAGTCCCGTGACGATGGCAAAAAGAAAGAGCATGGCCTCAGGCCTGAGGAAACAGGTGACGATGGCCGCCACGAAAATGATGCCCGTAATGGACCTTGTGATAAGATTTTTCATTGTTCGCCCTTTTCTTCTTCGTCTTTCTTGTTGTTTTCGGCTTCCTTTTTCTCGCGTTCCAGGCGTTCGGCCCTTTCGGCCGCCATGCGCTCGGCCTTTTCGCGGGCCTTCTGCTCAAGGAGCTTTTCGTTTTCGTTGATGATTTCCTGAGAACGGCTGGTCCACGGGCGTTTGCCGAAAATGCGTTCCACGTCTTCGGCAAAGATGACCTCGCGCGAGATGAGCAACTCGGCCAGTTGGTTGTGGCCTTCGCGGTGCTCGTCGAGGAGTTTCTTGGCACGGTCGTACTGTTCGTTGATCATCTTGAGCACTTCCTCGTCGATGACCTTGGCCGTGGTTTCAGAATAGGGCCGCTGGAACGAGTATTCCTGGTTGTTATAATAGCAGATGTTGGGCAGGCGGTCGCTCATTCCGGCGAAGGCAATCATGCCGTAGGCGCTCTTCGTGGCGCGTTCCAGGTCGTTCATGGCGCCGGTTGAGATGTGGCCGGTGAAGAGTTCCTCGGCGGCCCGCCCTCCCAAGAGTGCGCACATTTCGTCGAGCATCTGCTCCTTGGTGGTTATCTGGCGTTCCTCGGGCAGGTACCAGGCGGCGCCGAGGGCCTGTCCGCGGGGCACGATGGTCACTTTCACCAGAGGAGCGGCATGCTGGCAGAACCACGAGATGGTGGCATGTCCGGCCTCGTGGAGTGCTATGGAGCGTTTCTCCTCGGCCGTCATCACCTTTGTTTTCTTTTCCAGTCCGCCGATGATGCGGTCCACGGCATCGAGGAAGTCCTGCTTGGTCACGGTCTTGCTATCGTGGCGAGCGGCGATAAGGGCGGCCTCGTTGCACACGTTGGCAATGTCGGCACCCGAGAAACCGGGGGTCTGACGGGCCAGGAAGTCCACGTCGAGCGACTCGTCAACCTTGATGGGCTTGAGGTGGACCATGAAAATTTCTTTCCGCTCGCTCAGGTCGGGCAGGTCAACGTTGATTTGCCTGTCGAAGCGCCCGGCGCGGAGAAGGGCTGAGTCGAGCATGTCGGCGCGGTTGGTGGCCGCCAGGATGATGACGCCGCTATTGGTGCCAAAGCCGTCCATTTCCGTCAGCAGGGCGTTGAGCGTGTTCTCGCGCTCGTCGTTGCCGCCCATGGAGGGGTTCTTGGAGCGTGCACGTCCCACGGCATCGATTTCGTCGATGAAGATGATGCACGGCGACTTCTCCTTGGCCTGACGGAACAAATCCCTGACGCGGCTGGCGCCCACGCCCACGAACATTTCAACGAAATCGGAGCCGCTCATCGAGAAGAAGGGCACGCCGGCCTCGCCAGCCACGGCCTTGGCCAGTAGCGTCTTACCAGTTCCCGGAGGCCCTACCAGGAGGGCGCCCTTGGGGATTTTTCCGCCCAGTTCGGTGTATTTTTGTGGATTCTTCAGAAATTCCACAATCTCCTGGATTTCCTGTTTCGCACCTTCCTGGCCGGCCACGTCCTTGAACGTGATGCCCAGGTCGCCGCCCTTTTCATACATCTTGGCCTTCGACTTCCCCACGTTGAAGATGCCTCCGCCCATTCCTCCCATTCCTCCGCGGCCCATGCCGAACATCATGTAAAGGAAGAAAATGAGGAGCACCAGCGGGAACAGGTTGAAAAGAATGCTCCACAGGTCGTTGCCGCGCCGTTTCTCATAGTCGAACTCGCCGTTGAACTTGCCCGCTTCGCGTTGCTCGTTGACGAAGAGTTCCACCTGGTCGGTGCTGCCTATCTGTATGACCACGAAGGGGTCGGGGCCCGTTTCCTTTGCCGTTTGGCTGAACACCTCTCGGATGTGCTCCGGCTTGACAAACATTTTCAGGCTCCCCTCGTCCTTGTTGACCAGTATTTTCTTGGCAAAACCCTTTTGCACATACACCTTGAACTGGCTGTATGTGGTTTGCTTGCTGGTGCTTCCCGACACCGAATCCCCTCCGAAGAAGTAAACCGACGCCAGCCCCACCAGCACCAAGATGTAAATCCAGTTCATGTTGAACTTCGGCATCTTGGGAGGATTGTTCTTGTTATTGTCTGTATTGTTCATTTTTCAATGGCTTGTTTTCATGGAATTGCTCCGCCCGGCGCTTCAGTCCAGGTCGGGGATGTTCTCCATGCGGGCATCTTCCCACAGGTTCTCAAGGTTATAGAAAGCGCGTGCGTCGGGCACGAACACATGCACCATCACGTCGGTGTAGTCCATGGCCACCCAGTAGGCGTTTTCGCGCCCTACCACGCGCACGGGCTTCTCGCCGGCGTCCACTCTCACGATTTCTTCCACCGAGTCGGTAATGGCCTCCACCTGCTGAGGCGAATTGCCCTGGCAGATGACGAACTGGCTGCAAATGCTGCCTTCAATGGTGCTGAGGTCCACCAAGGTGATGGCCTTGCCCTTTTTTTCCTGAATTCCTTTTACAATAGCTTTCGATAATTCTGCTGTCTTTGTCATTTAATATATTATGTATATGTGTAATGTTGCGCAAAGGTACTTCTATTTCTCCGAAAAATGTGCAAAATCCGGATAATTTTGTGAATTTTCGCACTTTTTTTCATATTAGCATCAAATTTCCGGCCAAAAAAGTTGGCGTTTCAAAAAAAAGCCGTACCTTTGCATCCGCATTCAGAAAAAGGCCGAGGGTTTCGGCCGCTGATGCAAGGCATTGGGGTATGGTGTAATGGTAACACTGCAGATTCTGGTCCTGCCTTTCCTGGTTCGAGTCCGGGTACCCCAACAAAGAAATCGCCAAGCGCTTAATCAAGTGCCTGGCGATTTCTTTTTGCTGCTATATATCTGTTGGCCACGAAACAACAAGTATATAGTTTCTATTAAAAGATTCCATTTTTTTATTCTAAAATACTTGTGTCTATTTCTTTAGGGTTTCCATGAAGAATGTTAGCCACTTCACGACAACCACAATCACACTTCGAAATCATCTTACATCCAGTACACATAGTAGGTTTGCATTCACTTTTAGCAAACAATTCCCAATAGTCGCTATCTTTTATCATTGGTTGATTGAATATATGACCGACTATATGCGGAGAATGGTTACACGTTCTGACAAATCCCGCAGGGTCAATCACAAAGAAACCTTTAGCAGCTGCACATTGATAACCAATTTGTAGGCGGTTGTACTTTTGGGGCTGTTTTATAGCACAAAAAGCAACCTCCGTTCCCAGATTGCCATATCTGTTTGATAATGAAAGAACTTCCTCTGCTATATCCAACATGCCATTTACTTGTGCTGGAGTGAGCATCAGTTTATTCATATAGGAAAGCCCTCTTCCACCCGGAAGGAACCTGTTCAACAAAACAGAGGAGGCCCCATTTATCAGTCCCATGGAAATGGTTTCAAATAGCTCATGATAATTTTGTTGTGTAACGGTTACGTTTACGGTCGTGTGCAAACCAATGGATTTAGCTTTTTCAAACCATCCCAAGACACCGTCGGCATTGTCTATTCCTGTGTGTTCTTTGAATGTGCTATAACCAGGAAGGCTCATACTGAGGTGGACATTATTCCTTTTGAACAGATGCAAATATTCCTCCTTCATTGCCAATCCGTTAGAAATAAGGACTATCGGATTGTCCTTTCCTCTTCTCAGCCCTTCTTGGTGTATGTACTCTACTATTTCCGGCATACAATCTTTTAGCAGAGCTTCTCCTCCAGAAATAGAAAAAGCCTGAATTCCTTTCTGGTATAGAATATCAACGGCTCTTTTCCACTCCTCCAAGCACATTTCTTCGCTCCTGGGGTATTCCGAATGAGGAGCATCCCAAGGACAAGAGCAGAAAATACAACGGTGGTTACATTTGTATGTCAGCTCTAAGACAACGGAAGGTGGAAAAATAATGTCAGTCATTAAATTTTATTCCTGTCATAAATTCAAGCACGTCAATTTCATCTGCTATATAATGACTTGCACCTCGGTCGTCATTATATTTCGGCTTGTTTTGTAGCAACGTCAACAAGACTTTATATGAATTTGTATTATTTGCAATTGCACGATGGTACTCGAAATCATTAGAAGTCCGGAAGAAAAACACATAGTTGATATAAGATAGCCACATGTCTTTTTTCCAGTCAAATCCTTCTTCGTCTTCAGACTTCATGTTTGGATACACTTCCTTTTTTATCTTTTCTGTACAAGGTTTACATGTTGTCTCAATTTTTACATCATAGCCCAGTTTTGCTATCTCTTCGACTAAATCCAAGATGGTATCCCGTTCGCCCCAATCAAAGTAGCATATATCACTGCCGCAAAGGTCGCACTTTATATGTTTCTCAGGAGGACTCATTCGACTATAACACATAGCGCCTAATTCATGAACTCTTGGCGAATCGTCTGATGCTATCGCTTTTAATCTGGCGATAAGCTCATCTTTTGATAAAGGTTTATTTGCCATAGACTTATCTTTTTTATGAATGAATAATTGATTTCATGTTTTCATTGTCGTCATCATTATTTCGGCAAAAATACAATTTTTTTTCATACGGGCTTAATTTTTTCCCGATTTTTTCTTTAAAGAGATAAAAGAGTTTCAGAAAAAGTATTCACCATTTTAAAAAGTTACGATTATGAAAACAAATGAAGTTAAGACAAAGCGCGTTCACAACCTGATTGTCGTTGATGAAAGCGGCTCCATGAGCATCATCCACAAGCAAGCCTTTTTCGGCATGAACGAAACCCTTCAGACCATTCGCCAGATGCAGGAGAAGTTTCCCGACCAGCAGCAGTTCGTCACCCTGCTCACCTTCGACTCCGGCCACACCACCTGGCACTACGACAACACGCCGGCCGCTAAGACCAAGGACCTGGCTTGGGAAACCTACTGCCCCAGAGGCGCCACGCCGCTCTACGATGCCATCGGCAAAGGCATCTCGAAGATGAATGCCGTAGTAGAGGACGGCGACCATGTGCTCGTGACCATCATCACCGACGGCGAAGAGAACTGTAGCCAGGAATGGACGTTGAAAATGGTGCGCACGATGATTGAGAAGCTGAAGAAGCAAAACTGGACCTTCACGCTGATTGGCACCGACAACCTCGACGTGGAGACCATGGCCCACTCCTTCGCCATCGACGAGCACCTGAAGTTCGAGCAGAGCGTGGAAGGCACCGAAGCCATGTTTGCCCGCGAACGCAGTAGCCGCATGCGCTACAACGAATGTGTAAGCGAAGACAAGTGTATGTCCGCAGGCTCGTTCTTCGACGAAGACTGACCGGCATGGTCGTAGCGGCCTGCCCTAAAAAGAAATCCCATCGCACCGGCCAGGGCGATGGAATTTCTTTTTAGGGGGTTCCTCCGTGGATTTACTTCTTTTTGAAATAGTCGTTGTAAATCTTGATGGCGAAGATGACGATGCTGCATGCCGTTGTCACAAAGTTGGTGATGAACAGTGCCCAGAGCACTTCGGGCTTGTGAAGGATGCCTTGTAGCATGAAGCAGATGCCTCCGACGGCCATCATGAGGAATGTGGGCAGGGCGATGCCGTCGGTGTTGCGTGTGCGGATGGTCTGAATGGCCTGGGGCAGGTAGCCCAAAATCAATGAAATGCTGGCCACCCAGCCGCAGATTTCGTAAAATGTTCCTTGGTCCATGTTGTTATTTTGTTAAGATCTTGTTTTTGGGGGAGTTTAGGAGTTTAGGAGTTTAGGAGTATAGACGTTACTTTTGAAGTTCAGACGTTATTTTTGTAGTTCAGGAGTTCGGGAGTTCAGGAGTTCAGACGTTACTGATGGCGCAGCTTTTTCACCTTTTAGCCTACCCCCGGCCCCTCCCGTAAGGAGGGGAGCCTTGGGCCGTACGTCTTCCCCCCAAGGGGGGATTAGAGGGGGGCTTTATTCTTCACTCTTCACTCTTCACTCTTCACTTAAACAGGCTCTTCCCTAAAAACTTCACTCTTCCCTTTTTTCTTCGGCAACCTCCCGCTTTTCCTCAGCGCCTCGGTGACAATCCATTGCAACTGCCCGTTGACCGAGCGAAATTCGTCGGCTGCCCATGCCTCGAGCGCATCCATGGTGGCTGCGTCCACGCGCATGATGAATGAGCGGTTGTTGCCGTCTTTCCTGGCCATTGTGGTTTAGTGGTTGAGCGTTCCGGTGTTCACCACGGGCTGTGCGCCCTCGTCTCCGCAGAGCACCACCATGAGGTTGCTCACCATGGCGGCCTTCTTGTCGTCGTCGAGTTCCACCACGTTGTCGTCGGAGAGTTTCTGAAGGGCCATTTTCACCATCGACACGGCTCCCTCCACGATTTTCTCCCTGGCGGTGATGATGGCCGATGCCTGCTGGCGGCGCAACATGACGGCGGCAATCTCGGGAGCGTAGGCCAGGTAGTTGATGCGCGCCTCCACCACTTCGATGCCGGCCAGCGCCAGCCGTTCGTCGAGCTTCTGCTCCAGTTGCTCGTTGATTTCGTCGGCACTGCTGCGCAGGGTTAGCTCGTCTTTCTGGCCGTCCTCGTCGTCGTAGGCATATTGTCCGGCCACCTGTCGTAGGGCGGCGTCGCTCTGCACGCGCACGAAGTTCTCCAAGGCATTCATCAGCCCCTTCACGTTTCCGCCAATCTCGGTGGGCGTGCTGGCCATGGTCTGCGAGTCCACCTCGAAGATGGCCTTGTAGGTGTCTTTCAGCTTCCACACCAGCACCAGGCCAATCATGACGGGGTTGCCCGTCTTGTCGTTCACCTTGATGGGCTCGGCGTCGAGGTTACGGGCCCTGAGCGACAGCTTCGTGGCGCTATAGAACGGATTGATCCAGTAGTATCCGGTGCGGGTGAACGTGCCGCTATATTTTCCGAACCATGTGGTCACGCGCGCCGTGTTGGGCTCCAGCATGAGGAATCCGCACCACATTATCAGCGAGATGAGCAGTGCCACGATGCCCCCCGCTAAGAGGCAGGTGCCGGTGCATCCGGGCGCGTCGTTCGAAAGGAGCACTATGCCATAGATGATGGCGGCCAGCGAGCCCAGGGTGAGCACCAGGTTGACAAACAGCATGAGGAACCCGTTGACGACGGTTCCGGCAAACGAAAATTCTTTGGTCTCCATTGTTGCTAAGTTCTTTTTTTTGATTGAATATTAATGATTGAAAGTAATATCATTTTGATATTGCAAATATATTATAAACTTATCAAACTGACATTCTTTTGTTTGTAGAATTAAAACTTTTTAACTATGCATTGCGCGATTTCAGATTTGTTAAGAAACGCAATTCGTTCACCTGCGCTTTCCCGATTTTTTCCTGACCGCCGCATTGTCGATGGCGGCATCAGCCATGTCGCTTTGCGCCAGTCCTGTTTGTCAATATTTTTTACCAGTTTTTGAACACCCCAAGGAGTTTGACCGCAAATCTCGGGGAGAGATTTTGAAGATTGAGAGGAGAAATCTTGAAGATTGAGAGGAGAAATTTGCGGTCAAACTTCCGACGATTTGCAAACTGTTGAAAATCAACACCTTACAAAACGGGCACGGGAATGGGCAATTTTGTCAAGATTTTTTATCAATTTTTCCCCATCCGGCTATCCACCTCCAAATGGCCTTCAAATGACCTAAAATCCGCAGATAATTTTTGCGTGGTCTGGTTTTGCCGTCATTTGAGATATGTATGTCTGTTTTTAGCCACACAAGCGTGTAATCCGACCATACATGAGCCCCTTTCCCCTTCCCGTAAGGTCGAGAGGCTTAGACCAAAGCTGCCCGGTGGCCAGCAACGGTTTGATGAGCAGCTGGTTCAGTTTCTCCGCAGTGTTAAGTCATAGATGTTGCCCGTCTTTTCTGACGTGTATGATATGTTCTCCGTTGCCAGTTCCTCAATGCCACGCAGCACTGTGACGGTACTGGGAACACGGGTATGCGGACGCTCAGTAAGCACTTCCTTCAAATATAGGTTGAAGTCTTCCATGTTGTCGCCGCCACAGAAGAACACGGAAAAGACGGCCCGTATAATCTCGCTGTACAGCGAAGTCCCAGGTGGGAGTCGATAACAGAGGACAGAATACGGTCAAATTTGTCCAAAACGAAAAATATTCAGCTAAAGGCGCTGTTTTTCTCAGATTTTTGTTGTATCTTTGCCATGTCATTGATGAATTTGCTTGTCTTGATTTGCGGCACTAAGGTAAGTGAAAAATCTGACATGGCCCAACCCTGAACAACTTTTTGTTGCTCTGGTATTTATAAAAAAGTGAAACAAAAGTGCTGCGGAATTAAGGATGAAAAAACAAAGTGGCAGGCATATTGGACTTCCTGAATTATGAAAACGGAACATTCACTATTTATGATTGGAAACGTAGCAACATAATCATGGTGAATGGCCAACCGGAAAAGGTGAGCCGTTGGGACAAGAGAGCGTTGCCTCCAATAACTCATATCCATGATACCACATTCTGGCACTATGCCCTTCAAGTCTGTTATTACCGCTATATTCTTGAAAAGAATTATGACATAAAAGTTGTCCGTTGGGCGTTTGGCTATCTTCTATCCGGATTATACAACCATACGTAGTAGAAGTACCGTATATGAGGGATGAAGTCATTAAAGTGTTAAGGAAACACAGATAAAATATGATTAACATAATAACAAATAATCTCAAAATATGACCTTTAAACCTACAGATGCACAATTAAAAATATACGATTTCATTGAGCGCGGGACTGGCAATGGTATCATCGATGCCGTTGCTGGGGCAGGTAAGACTTCCACGCTTATGGACTGTGTGGAGCATGTTCCCGACATTAGCGATGTACTCTACTGTGCTTTCAACGTTAGCATTCGTAAAGAACTCCAAAAACGCTTCCATAAGGCTAATAAGCCAGTAAAAGTGTTTACCATACACAGCCTCGGTTTCCAAATGCTTCGCGCAACGCGTGATTTCAGAGAAGTCGATGATTATAAATACAACCAAATTGTAAAAGACCCCAAATTCTTTGAGTCAATTGTTCCGTTTATAGACGAGATTCTTGAATTCCATCAATATTACAGCGTGGCTGAGTTGAAACAGATGGAAGAACAGAGCGCTACGCTCGACTGGGTAGAGAAGAATGCACTTAACGAGGGGTTGAAATACATTCAAAAGATTCTTTCACGTCTATTGAACATCAATCAGAAATATAGATGTACGCTAGCTCTTGATGTTGTGAATGACATTGACTACATTATCCAACACTTCGGCATTTTCGACCGTGAAGAATATTTGTTGCCCACATATAATAATGAAGTTGAATGTTATTTTAATGCACATAAGAAACTGCTCCAAGAGGGCAACTCTGTTGCCTTGTCGCATGGCATTATCGACTACACCGATATGCTTTACTTGCCACATCTATTGAACCTAACCGCCAAAAAGAAATACGGTTTTGTGTTTGTTGATGAGTGCCAGGACTTGTCGCGTGCACAGCTGTATGTTGTCAAGCAGTATCTGCGCGACAGTGGCAGACTGCTTGCCGTGGGCGATCCATACCAAGCAATTTATGGCTTCGCAGGGGCAGACAGCAGTTCTTTCGAGAATGTCAAGACTGCATTCAACTGCCAGACATTGGGTTTGACAGACTGCTTCCGTTGTCCTGCCGATGTCATCAAGATTGCGCAGTCAATTCGTGAAGATATCAAAGGCTTCAAAACTGATCCAGGAAAGATTTACAAGATACCTCAGCGAGAGGTCATCTTCAACATCAAGGACGGCGACTTGGTGATTTGCCGTACACGCAAACCTCTCATCGGTATGGCGTTAACGCTCATCAAAAAAGGATATAAAGTAAAAATCCACCCCGATGAGTTGATGGAGTTTATGGGCGATTATAAGAAAAACTTCACGCCCAAAGAACTGCGCAAGGTCTTATCAGCTGATATGATTGATGATTTTTTCGAAACAGCACGAAGCCGTAACGAAAAACGCATCCATAAGGAAAACCAAAATGCAGACTCGGCATTACGAAGACTTCTCATTAATGAAGAAGTAAAAGAAATGGAGTCAACGCTGGATTTCTTGAAATCAAAGTTCTTTGAATGGCAAATCAATACGCTTGAGTTGATACTTAAAAAACTCAAACACATGCTCTCCAACCCAAGCGATGACGCAATAAAGATTTCCACCATTCATCGCGCCAAAGGCTTGGAGAATAATCGGGTATTCATTCTTGAATATAACAAATTGCCATATCGTCGAGACCTTGAATGGGAGAACATTCAGGAGCGCAATCTACACTATGTAGCCGTTACGCGCCCTAAAGAGGAACTGTATCTCTGTGAGGATGAACTTTATACTGATGGCGACCCCGAAGCTATTGAAGAAGAAGAAATCGCTCCTGCTCAACCAATTAATGTTGCAACAGTCTTAACACAAGAAAGTGAGATTTCTGAAACAACAGAACACGAAAGTCAAGCAGTAAAAGAAGAACAGGAAGTTGTTCCCATTGAACCGATGACCTTGATTGAAAAAGTACCTGATGAAGAACCTTATCCAGAACCCGAGTTTGACGATATCACGAAACGTAAGCTTGGACTCTTTATCAAGTTCTCTCCAACGACTAAAATCTCGAAAGTTCCTGCAAAGTTCTATTCCTTTGCTGAACAAGAAGAAACTCCTTATCCAGCATTGGTGAAACCTTCACAGCGAGCAAAATATTGGTCCATCTATAAGTCTCTCCAAGACACGGAGATCTCAATAAACAATGTCGTATGTACCAATTGGCTTGACACTTACTACATCTATACACCCAATGGTGTAGAAATCTACGATGGCAGCTATAATGGTAGTGGCCAGTATAGCTTCCGCACAAGAGGCAACTTTGCCAATGCTGAAAAACTATTAAGGTTTTTTGCTGATGAATCAAATTACGATATCCAGTTTGAATATCAGCCACAAAACTATGGTTTCGAGGCTGTTCACACTTTAATTCTTGCCGAATGCCAAGAGTTAAACATTGGCATTACGAATATTTATAGCGAGGCTTACGCCTATGTTTACTGCTTCAAAACGCCTCAATCCTACGCATATATAAAAGTCGTTTACAATGGAAAAGGCATCATAACAACCATCTCGCCGTTTTCAACGCTGGGAGCGAATGATGATATACTCAATAGATTACTAGAAACATTACACCACTTATGGCAACAGTAAGAGATATAACAACAATGTGCAAGGCTGGTCAGGTGCAGGAAGCATACGAATTGGCCAAAGCGGATTTGGAACAATCATCTACGGATGTTTGGACACAACGTGAAATGGGCTGGGCACTGTATTATATGATAAGGAAAGATGCCGAAAATGGTCATTATGAGGGATTGATTGCTCATTTTGACGAATTAAAGGCATTGGATCAACTGACAATGGCTAATGACCGCATGATTTTTGAGAATGTGGTCTTCTGGATTGGTTATTTCGCCAAGAGGAGCCTTACACCAACAGGCGTTGACACTCCAGCTCGGCTTTCTACGTTTTTCTCAAAAGTCAAGGATTATGTCTTTACTCCAAGCAAAGGTTATTCTGCCTTGTTGGAGGGGTTCATAAGATGTGAAGCCTGGCAGGAATTGGCAGATTTCATTGACTGGTGGAACCTGGACAACCTCACCCCAGATGACTACAAGCCCGTTGAGATTGCGCAAAGACGAACTATTATGTCTATCGCTGAACGAGCTTTTATAGCCAATTCAAAAGCTCTGCTGCGCCTAAACGACTCTGGTCGGATTGAGGAATTCCTTCCGAGAATGGATGCACTGATGGATGCCCATCCGGAGATGACCTATCCGGGATATTTCTACGGTAAGTTGTTGTTGGCTTTGGGTAGTACAACTGAAGAGGCATTAAAGGTAATAGTTCCTTTCGCTAGAAGAAAAGCTTCTGAGTTCTGGGTATGGCAACTGCTGAGTGATGTGTTCACCAACGACCAAGAAAAACAATTGGCCTGTCTGATACGTGCTGTCAACTGTCACACGAAAGAGGACTTTCTGGGAAAAGTAAGAATTAAACTGGCAGCTCTCTATATACAGAGAAATCAACTGGATTATGCCAGGTGCCAAATTGACAAAGTGACAGAAAATTATCTAAGGCATGGATGGCATTTGCCTTCCGAAGTGGAATACTGGATTCATCAACCCTGGATTAGAACCGTAAATCCTAATAGTAATGCACCATTAGACTATCAAACCATTACCGATGAAATCTTATTGAAGGGAACTGAAGAGGCAATAGCCATTGTGACGTATTTGGATCAAAACTCACATAGGTCAACTTTGATATATGGAAGAAAGATAAGTATAAAACAAAAGCTGCGTTTCAATGTCAAGACAGGTGACGTATTGAAAATCAATTTCATCAAAGAGTCAGACGATTCAACAAAAGTGCTAAGTGCAAGAAGAACTGACCTCCCTGAAGGCCTTGACTTTGCAAAAAAAGTAGAAGGAACGGTAAAAAAGCGTACAGACAAGCCTTTTGCATTTCTACAGACAAGTAATGGAGATTTCTTTATTTCTCCAAATGTTGTTAATCAGAACAACATATTTGGTGGTGAGATTCTAAAGAGCCTCGTTGTTTATGATTACAATCGTAAAAAAGATACATGGGATTGGACTTGTGTTAAATTTTTCAAGAAACAATCATAGAAAAAACGTTATGGAAGAATTAACATACAAGGCAAAAATTGCCGTCATCAAAGTTTTGAAAGAAATATTATACGCAGACAACATCGTGCATGAAAGCGAGGTGGAATATTTGAACGAGGTTATCTTTTCATTTAATCTTGAAAACGACTTCCAATCAGATGTCGACAATCTGCTGACTTTGCAGGCATTATCAACCATCCGAGGGTTGGCTCTCGATCAAAAAGGTGAGGTGGCCAAAATGATGGGAAATATGATTGTCGCAGATAAAATCATCGATTACAATGAGGTAAAACTCTACCATGCTTTCTGTGAATCATGCGACATTGACAGGGATTTCAATGTGTCTGACTATCCAGAATATACGTTAAGCGGACCGTTCGTCAATCCGGAAGACTTGATGAATGAATGGTAATAGCATTAAAAGCATAATTTAATAGGAAAATATTAACCAATTTCGGGCGCAGGGGGAAATGTCCGTGGATGCCCCATACATCCTAACCAAAAATCTTAGCCAGGCATTCTGCTCCTGTCGTTTCTTGAACTCGCGCCGCTGCCTCTTTACCTCCGTGGTGTTGGCTCGCTTGAGCTTCATGCGCATGGCGTTAAGCCCCTTCGTGCCGTAGATCTGCATGACGTGGAACAGGTCTGTCACTATCTCTGCCTGCGGGAACTCCTTCCTCACGATGCCCATCATGCTGTCCGAGAAGTCCATCGTCACCTCCCTGACCTTCCGGCGGCTCGCCTCGGGTATCCTGTCCAGGTGCCCCGCCACCTCTGACACCGTCGTGCCCTTGACGGCGGCGATGAGCGGCGGAGGCGCACATGCAGCACCACTTTGTGCTCACGCTGGGGGAAGTCATTGAATAGGCGGGGCCTGCTACAGACAGAACGGCGGCGCATATCCAAAAGATAATAGTCTGTTTCATACTATTTGTTGAAATTTTCTCTATATTTGTATAATGGATAAATGATTGAAATCTTGCATGAGAAGGCAATTATTTAATATATACTACATCTATTGTCGCAGTTTCGGTGTCACTTCCGCATTCAGGCTCTTGTTCTCCACTGCAAGATGGGTGTTGTTGCGGTTCAGACGGGACACCTCAACCTTACAGTTGGACGGCTCATCTTTCACGGTTTACTTTGTTGTTCAGGTATTTATAAAAAGTTAAACAAAAGTGCTGCGGAATTAAGGAATGATATTTTGGGGGCGGAAAAAGAAAAAACAAGTATATAAAATAGGCGAAACCAAAATTTTTTAGTAAATTTGCACCCCAAGCACAATTCGTGGGCCGGCAGCAGTGCCGCCCTTTACTTATTTATCTTCAAGAAACACACCCCATGACCATCACCCGATACCTCTTTTCAAGCCTGTTGCTGGTGCCGATGTTTGCACTGGCCTCCCCCCACGACGACGACATCAAGCGGCGCTGCCTGGTGTCGCTGGCCGCCTTCATGGACCATGCCTACAGCCTCTACACCGACGCCGGGCGCGCCTCGACGGGCGACACCATCGGCTATTTCCGCGCCAAGCAGTCGGGCTACAGCACCGAAGACGGCGTGCGCACCAATGCCGACCTGTGCATGGTGGCCGCCTTCGTCTATGAGAAAGGGCGCACCGAGGACATCCACCTGCCCGCCGGCCTCACTTTCCCCAGGTTGCGCAACATTGCCATCCGCTCCCTGCGCTATGCCTGCGGCACCCATCGCGCCAACAAGCTCATCAAGTGCAGCGACGGAAAATACTGGGGCTCGGAGCCCGGACACCATCAGTGGGAGAGCTCCTTGTGGGCGCTCAGCGTGGCCCTGGCCGCCGACTTCATCGACCAGGGGTGGGGGCTGACGCGCCGCGACCGCGAGCAGGTGGAGAAGCTGCTGGCCGCCGAAGCCGACTTCCAGCTCTCGCGCGAGGTGCCCACGGCTTGGCAGGGCGACACCAAGGCCGAGGAAAACGGCTGGGAGAGCAACGTGCTGGCATCGGCCGTGGCCTTCTGCCCCAACCATCCCAACGCCGACAAGTGGCGCGAGGCCATGCACACCTACGGCTTCAACTGCTATACGGTGGCCGCCGATGCCAAGAGCCGGCAGACGGTGGAGGGGAAAAAGGCCGCGCAGTGGTACAAGGGCGCCAACCTCTTTGACGACTTCACCCTGCAAAACCACAACTATTTCCACACCTCTTACCAAAATGCCGTCATGCAGGAGCAGGCCGAAACCATCGTGGCCCTCAACCTGCTGGGCGAGACGGGACAGCCCGTGGTGCCGCAAACCCTCACCTGGCACTGGCGCGAGGTGTGGGACGGCGTGCTCAGCCAACTGGCGCTATGCGACGGCGAGCTGGCCATGCCCAACGGCAACGACTGGAGCATGTTCCTCTACGATCAGCTGCCGGCCTATTCCGCCATGGCTACCATTGGCCGCAACGCCGATGCCATGATGCTTGAGAGCCGGTGCCTCGACCAGTTGTTGCGCCGCCAGCAGACCACCCCCGACGGTGCCTACATGCTGAATGCCGACATCGGGCCGCGGCGCATGGGCGTGACGGCCCACCGCGTGCTCGTAGCTTACTTGCTCCACGACCTGTTTTCCACCGGCAACCTGAAGGCCTCCTCGTGGGAGAGCTTCCAACGGCGCCACGCCACCGCCCGCACCTTCCACAGCCAGAACGTGGTGAGAAGCCTCACGCGGGAGCGCTTCGCCGCCCTCTCGTGGAGCCAGGGGCTGAAGAACCTCTCGGCCGTCATTGTGCCCAACAAGGTGGAAAACAGCAAGATAGCCATTCCCTTCAAGAGCGGGTTCGGCGGAAACCTGGTGGGCGTGCCCAAGGTAATGGCCGCACGGCCCACCTTCGTGGCCGACTCCACCGAGTGGCTGGCCTATGCCCAGGGCAACAACGCCTATTGCGTATGGGCCACCACGGGCAACGCCGTCATCGTCATCGGCGACGCCAAGGCCGAGGAACAGGGCCTGCTGGCCGTCAGCGTGGACCCCTTCACCAAGGAGAAGCGCACCATCTACGTGCCGGGCGGACGCCACTTCGAGAGCGACGGCAAGCAGGCCATGCGCTTCAATGCCAAGTGGGCAAACATCGACGACGCCGTGGGAATCGTGGTGCCCGAGCGCTCGCAATTCCGCTTCGGAGGCCGGCAACTCGTCAACTCCATCTGGACGGCACGCCTCACCACCGGTAGCAACATCAACGTCTACTTCTCGAACATCACGGCACAGCAGACGGCCGCCGTGGCCGTCGAGACGCTGACCTGGGAGCAGGACGGATGGACGGCCATTACCACCTGCGACCCCGACGGGCAGGAATACCTGCTCGCCTTCAATCCCGGCACCGCCAAAAAGCATTTCAAGGTGCCGCGAAAGCTGAAAAAGAAAAAGAAACTGAAAAAATGGATTATCGACTATGGAACAAAATGAAAACAATCCCTATGTGAAACAATACCCCGACCTCATGTCGGGAAAGAAAATAATGTATGTGCACGGCTTCGCCTCGTCGGCACAAAGCGGCACCGTGAAGCGCCTGCGCACATTCTTCCCCAATGCCACCGTGGTGGCCGAGGACATTCCCCTGCACCCCGAAGAGGGCTTGGCCATGCTCCGCAAGATGGCCGCCGACGAGCGGCCCGACCTCATCATCGGCACCTCGATGGGCGGCATGTACACCGAGCAGCTCTACGGTTTCGACCGCATTCTCATCAACCCCGCTTTCCAGATTGCCGACACCATGTCCATGCACGGGCTCACCGGCAAGCAGGTCTTCCAGAATCCAAGGAAAGACGGCGTGCAGGAGTTTTTCGTTACGAAGGCCATGGTGAAGGAATACCGCGACATTCAGCAGCAATGCTTCTCTCATCAGGAGGACCGGCACAGGGTGTGGGGGCTCTTCGGCGACAGGGACGACCTGGTGCACACCTATCCGCTCTTCATGGAGCACTATACGCAGGGCATTTGGTGCCACGGCGAGCACCGCACCAACGACAAGATGTTCATGCACAGCGTGGTGCCCGTGATAAGGTGGATTGACGACAGGCAGGAGCACCGCGAGCGGCCCGTGGCTTACATTCACATTGATGCGCTAAGGAAAAGCGACGGGCAGCAGGTGTCGAGCGCCATGAAAGGCTTCCGGAGGTTGATGGAAACCTTCGACCTCTATATCGTGGCACCGACGCACAACTATGACCACGACTACCAGAAAAACGTCCTGGAATGGGCGTACGATGTCGTCAATGTGCCCGCATGGAGGCATGTCGTGTTCACCAACCGTGAGGATTTGCTCATCGGCGACTTCTTTATCAGCCCTTACGAAATGTCGTCGTTCATGGGCACACACGTCATGCTGGGCAGCGACACTTTCAAGACCTGGGACGACATCATCACCTATTTCGGACGCATAATTTCCTGATAATCAAATAAAAATCTATCAACACAACCATGAATAATCCCGACACCATCTACCGGATGACGGCAGATGACTTGTTTACACGTATTGAGAAAATAGCTGATAGTTTGCCCGCCGAGGGCCTCGCTCCCTCACATTTCAACCGGCAGATACACGAAACGCTGGTGCTATGTTGTCAGGAGGGCATCCGCAACACCCGGCATGCCTTCGGCAACCTTTTCACGCAGACCACGTTTCTTTGCCGCCATCACCGCCTTTCGTCGGCAGATGCCGCCGCGGTGCAACGCATGCGCTACCATTCCAACCATAGCGAGGAGCTCGACCGCATGGAGCTGCTCTACGACCTGGCGGCGTTGGCTCGCTTCGTAAGTGCCGTTTTCAATCAGCCCGTGCCCGGAACGTTGGCGGCAAAATTGCCGCAAGACCGACGGAAGACCGCAAAAAAACGTAGACCCTACAAGAAGAAAGTGCGTTGCATAGTGCAGGACTGGGAGGGAACGGTTGTCACCGTGACCACCGACGATTGGCACGACGGCGAACCCGTGGCCGTGGATTGCAGCGCCGCGCACCTCGCCCACATGCTCACGTTGCTCCGAAAGGGCATGCAACTCAACCTGCTTGATTGCGTCGAAGACGACCAGTACCGCCTCGTCCCTTCGCTGATAATCTTGGAGCCAGACTTCCTTATCAACATCAGCACTCTGGCCGGTTGCTTCGAGCAATACGGCCACCACCCGCTCAATTACACGCTAAAGCGCATGGCACCCGCCGCCAACACGCAAGCCATCTTGTTGGGAAACATGGCCGGGCAGCTGCTCGACGATGCCGTCAACGATAGTTGCGATAGCCTGGAAAGCCTGAAAAAGAATTTCCGCCGCAAGGCCCTTGAATATTGCACTTGTCCCGATTTCAACGGCCAGGACTTTAAGAGCCTGATGGCCGCGCAGGCCGTCAACATCCGCCAAGCCGTTGACGTGCTCTATCCGCGCCGAGCTGACGGCTCCTCCGACCGCTCGAAGGCCGTGCTCGAACCCTCTTTCGTGTGCGAAAGCCTTGGACTACAGGGCCGCGTGGACCTTATGAACACCGACTTCAGCCTGCTCGTGGAGCAGAAGTCGGGCAAGAATTTCAACATTGAAAACCAGCGCGCCGGGGCCCATGGCAACATGATGCTTGAACCGCATTACGTCCAGTTGTTGCTCTATTACGGCATTTTGCGCCGGAATTTCGAACTGAAACCTAATTGCATCGACGACCTTCACCTTCTTTATTCGCGTTATCCCGCCGACAACGGACTGGTGGCCGTCAACTATTATCAGGAACTTTTCCGCGAAGCCATTCTTTTGCGCAACAAGATTGTCGCCATTGAGCTCGACATCGCCGAGAAGGGTTTCGAGACCGTTATTGATAATTTGCGCCCCGAAACCGTCAACACCAACCACCTCAACAACAATTTCTACCAGCGCTATTTGCTCCCATCCATCAATAAAATCGTACAACCGCTACATGCCCTCGACCCATTGGAACGGGCGTATTTTTGCCGCATGATGACCTTTGTCTATCGTGAGCAACGCGTGCAAGAACTGGGAATAGAGGAGGAATTTGCAAGTGCCGGAAGCGACCCGTGGAACCTGCCGCTTGACGAAAAGAAGGCACAGGGTGAAATTTTGACGGAACTACAAATGGAAAATGCCGAAAGGAGCGACCCCCAAGGCGGTTACGACCTCATCACATTGCACCGAAAGGCCGATGAAACCGTCGCCGTGGAGCCTAATTTCCGCCCGGGCGACGCCGTTTATCTTTATAGTTACGAAAAGACAGACGACCCCGACCTGCGTAAGGCTTTCCTTTTCAAGGCCACCCTTATGGCGTTGTCGGCCACGGAAATCAAGGTCGCCTTGAGCGACGGCCAGCAAAATCCCGACCTGCTCACCAGTAGTTCTTTTGCCGTGGAGCACGCTCCGGCGGGCAACACCACCGCGGCCATCCGCTCCCTTTGTGCTTTCGCCGCCAGCGACAAAGAGCACCGCAGGCTTCTTCTTGCCCAGCGCACTCCGCGCCACGACGACACCTTGCGCCTCAGCCACTCCTATCATCCCGATTACGACGACGTGGTGCTCCGCGCCAAGCAATCGCGCGACTATTTCCTCCTGGTGGGGCCTCCCGGCACGGGCAAGACCTCCATGGCCCTGCAATACCTTGTAAAAGAGAGCCTTCAGGAGGGGCAGGTGCTGCTCACGGCCTACACCAACCGCGCCGTCGATGAGATTTGCGACATGCTCATAAAGGCCGAAATCCCCTTTGTGCGCATCGGCAACGAATACCGTTGCGACGAGCGTTTCCGAAATCACATGGTTTCGCGGATCGTGGGCGACAACCCCCGCCTCGACGCCATGAAGAAGAAATTGGAGCAGATGCCCGTGGTGGTGGGCACGTCGCTCACCCTCCTGGGCCAGCCCTCGCTGTTCTCGCTCAAGCACTTTGCCGTGGCCATCGTCGATGAGGCCAGCCAAATCCTCGAGCCTGACCTTGTGGGACTCTTGGTGAAAGTGCCGCGATTCATCCTCATTGGCGACCATAAGCAGTTGCCGGCCGTGGTACAGCAATCGTCGGGAGACTCCGCCGTGGACGACCCGATGTTGCACAAGATAGGACTTCGCGATTGCCGCAACTCCCTTTTCGAGCGCCTCTACAACGTGGAGCGGTCGGCAGGGCGCAGCCGTTTCATCGGCATTCTGCAAACCCAGGGGCGCATGCACCCCGACATTGCTGAGTTCCCTTGCACGACCTTTTATCCCGATGCCGGCATCCGCCCCGTGCCCCTTCCTCATCAGCAAGAGCCGTCGTCGGCAACCCATGTCACCTTCATTTCCGCCGTGCCGAAAGACTTGTCGCCCACGTCGCCCATGAAGAGCAACGAGCTGGAAGCCAGCATCGTGGCACAAAGGCTGGGACAAATATACCGTGAACATGAAAAAGATTTCAACCCCGACGAGACCGTGGGCGTCATTGTGCCTTACCGGGCACAAATAGCCCTTTTGCGCCGACGCATCGAGGAACTGGGCATAGAGCCGCTCACGCGCATCACCATCGACACCGTGGAGCGGTACCAAGGCTCCCAGCGCGACATTATTTTCTATTCGTTCACCGTCACCCGTCCCCAGCAGTTGCGGTTCCTCATTTCAACCACCTTCACCGACCACGACGGCCGCCTGATAGACCGCAAGCTTAATGTGGCCCTCACGCGTGCCCGCCGCCAGCTCATCATCACCGGCAATCCGTATCTTCTACGCCGCAACCCCCTCTATGCCAGCCTCTTGGAGTCCATTGAAACCCATGGCGTTTGGATAGAGGAGGAATAAATAACTTGCATAAGGAGTTTAGGAGTTTGGGAGTTTTCGCGGCTTTCAGCCGCTGGAGTTTAGACGTTAGTAATGTTCCTTGCCTTGATGAAATGAGCACAACAAGACTATCGTCTAAACTCCTAAACTCCTAAGTTTAAAACATGGTGAGCTTGAGGACCTTGAAGAAAAAAGAACAATACGAATAATATTTCTTGTTCAGATTTATTATTCGTATTGTTCTTATTACTTTCAGGCGGTTGTTGTTTCGCTTAGAAATAATCTTCCTCGTCGTCGTCCCAGAGGCCGCCGCCCTTGGTTGGCGTGATGCCTCCTAAATCGCCGCTATTGTCGTAATCAATGGAACCGGGATCTCGTTCGTCGCCATCACCGGTGTTGTTGATGTTGACTCCCGAAACGGGTACGGTCAGCCGGCCTTCCGTAGCAATGCAAACCACTTGGGTGAAAGGTGCAATATATAGTTTCTTGGTATTCATACACTTGCCTCCTTTCTTATTTAACAGCCACTTTCTAATACCGATTTGTTTTAAATATAATAGTTTTTTTCACTCTAAAAATCCCTATGATTGGGCGTTAAAACGCCATAAGCCCATAAATTTTTGCAAAGTCATAATAGTTTTTAACGATATCCAAGTTTTTTGACGAAAAAAATTAGTAATCCGTAAATAAATTCGTAAATCTTGACATTTTTGAGCGGTTTGAGGTTAAAAATATAAAGAGAAAAAAACGGCCGGATTTGTCTTTTTTTGTTTTTTTTTCTGGGGTGCGGTTTTTCGTTGAGGCGTGGCAAGATTTGTCAAAATTTTTCATGGGATTTTTGTGCCCCGGAAGACTTTGACCGCAAATTTCAAGGAGAGATCTTCAAGATTTCTCCTCTCAATCTTCAAAATCTCTCCCCGAAATTTGCGGTCAAACTTCGCACGATTTTCAAGTCATTGATAATCAATGCTTTACAATTTTGGTGCAAAAGCGCCCTGTTTTGTCAAGATTTTTTACCAATTTTTGCCCACACCGCTATCCCCCTCCGCCCTGCCACTTATTATTGCTGAGACCTTTGGTTTCCGCTAACTGTAGGGACATACTTTATGTATGTCCGAAAACATGCGAAATAAATGAGGCGGGCGGACATACATAAAGTATGTCCCTACAAGGCCCCCCTTTTCTGCCACTTATTATTGCTGATACCTTTGGTGGCTGATACCTTTAGGAGCCTTTTGGTAGCCGACGCTTATAGTAGCCGACGCTTCCAAGCGTCGGGGTAAATATAATCATCCTCAAAAAGTTACTCCGACGCTTATAGGAGCCGACGCTTCCAAGCGTCGGGGTAAATATATTCATCCAAAAAAGTTACTCCGACGCTCGGAGGCGTCGGCTCCTAAGGGTGTCGGTTCCTATGAGGCGTGGGGATGTTCTCTGTCTTTGTGTATATCCCCGTCATCCGTAAGCCAGTGGCTGTGACACTTCAAAACGGAGGCCGAGAGCACTGATAATTCTGAGGAACATGCCTGCTCCAGGTTCTATGCTTCCGTTCTCAATGCGAGAGATGTATGACTTGTTGGTTCCCACGCGCTTTGCCAACTCCTGCTGGGTAACTTTTTCGCGTTTCCTGGCATCACTGATAATTTGTCCCACGCAATAGGCATAGGCTTCCTTTCGGAATGCCTCGCGCTCGGGTGTCCCTACCTTTCCATAGCGTTCGTCCATCATGGCATCGACGCTTATTATATCATTTCTTTCCTGCATAGTATTCTTTTTTTAATTCAATAGCCTTGTTAATTTCACTTTGTGGTGTCTTTTTCGTTTTTTTCTGAAACCCGTTGAAAAGCATCACAACGTTTTGATCGTCGAAGATGAAGAACACACGGAAGATTTTACTGCCATATTCGGCACGAATTTCAAATATTTCGTCTCGTATGTATTTAACGAATTTTTCATTGATGCGTTCCTGTGTCTTCAACATATCAATGACATAGAACACTTTGCGGGCTTCAGCATCATTCAGGGTGTTGATGAAGTCTTTGAAGTAATTCTTGTATGCTGATATGGTTCTTTCGTCTCTCATGGGTGCAAAGATACAAAAAGTTACAAAATCAAGCAACTTTTCGTGTTAAAAAACTTGATTTTGTAACGTTGTGCTATTTGTTGTAGGATGCTGGGAGAAAACAAGCGAAAAATAGAGGCGGGCGGACATACATAAAGTATGTCCCTACAAGGAAATACCTCGTTCTGCAACATATTATTGCCGATACCTTTGGTTTCCGACTGTTTTCCGCAAACTGTAGGGACATACTTTATGTATGTCCGAAAATAAGAGAAAAATGAGGCTGGCGGACATACATAAAGTATGTCCCTACAGGGAAATACCCGTTCTGCCGAAAATGCACATTTGCCCGAATGGGAAACTATCGTGAACGGCTTTTCCCCATGAGTTGTTTCAGGAGTTCCTCGCATGCGTCTTCGAGAAGGTCGAGGGCCAGTTCGAAGCCTTCGGGCCCGCCGTAGTAGGGGTCGGGGACGGTTTTGTGCTCAGGATGGCGTGTCAGGAAATCCGCCATGCATCGCAAGTCGGCGCGGTGCCCACCCCTGGGTTGGAGGCGTTGCAGGGCCTGCATGTTTTCCTCGTCCATGCCGATGATGAGGTCGAAGTCTTGGAAATCGCGTTGCGACACCTGCCGTCCGCGGTGTGTGAACCGCAATCCCCGTCGTGCGCCGTGCTTCCGCATGCGGCTATCGGGAAGCTGCCCCACGTGCCATGGTCCTATGGCGGCACTATCGAAGTAGAACTGGTCGGCCACGCCATAGAGTTCGGCGAGGTGGTCCATGATGGCCTGTGCCGCCGGGCTTCGGCAGATGTTTCCGAGGCAGACGAAAAGAATGCGCTGGGTCATGATTTTTTTGGGGAGTTTGGGAGTTGAGGAGTTTGGGAGTTTAGACGTTAGTTTTGGCAACTCACATCTGCTGTACTTGTTTGCCAGAGGGCTTGGACAATAAGACTAATGTCTAAACTCCTGAACTACATCAACATGAGAAAGTTGAGATAAAAACTATGCTTATAATTTCCCGAGGTATTGCTCGAGTGGGATGCCGCGGTTTTTGTCCTCGTTGTCCTTGTTGAGGTCGATGAGCGTGTAGAGGGCGTCCATGGCCTTGCGCGTGCATATTTTCAAGGGTTCCCCGTTCAGGTGGTGCGCAATGAGAATGGCCGAGAAGGTGTCGCCCGTGCCTGGGAAGTGCACCGGAATTTCCTCGTAGGGAAGCAGGAAATACTCTCCCGTCAGGTGGTTATATCCCACCACCGACGTCTGCCCGTCCACGCGCGTGCTGGTGATGAGCACCGATTTCGCGCCTATTTTCCTCAGCTTGTCCACCATGCCCCGTGCCTCTTTCCACGAGATGCCCTGCGGCTGGTAGGGCGTTTCGGTGAGGTAGCATGCCTCGGTGAGGTTGGGGAAGATGAGGTGTGCCACGGCCACCATCTGCCGCATGCTGTTGACGGCCTCCGGCGTGACGCCGTTGTATAGTTTCCCGTCGTCGCCCATGATGGGGTCCACGTAGATGACCGTTCCCTTTTCGGCCTGCTCGCGGCAATAGTCGGCCACGATTCGTGCCTGCCGTTCGGTGGTGATGAATCCCGTGGCGATGGCGTCGAACGAGAATCCCAGCTCTGCCCATACGGGGAACACGCCCTGTATGTAGTCGGTGGTGTCGAGGATGTTGAACTTGCCGTAGTCGAGCGTGTTGCTCACCAGGGCGGTGGGAAGGTTGTAGGTGGGATGGCCGAAATATGAGAGTATGGGCAGCATGGCCGCCGTGGCCACTTTCCCGTAGCCGGCCAGGTCGTTGATGAGTAGAATCTGTTTTGCCATTTCTTTCGCGCGGGGAGCGGTCGTTGCGCCCCCTATATAATATAAATATGGTGTAATTCGGGCGCAAAGTTACGGAAAAAGTGGCAAACTTTCAAAAAAGAATATAAAATCCACCTTTTTTTGTTCAAAATCCACCTTGGGATGTTGCTTTTTTTGTAAATTTGCAATAATTTTACAAATAGTCGGTGGCGCAAGGGTGTTGCATTGCCGGTGACGAAGGAGATTTTTATTTAACAAACAAATACTAATTACAAAATGAACAAAAAAAACCTTTTATGCTTGTTTGCCCTGTGTGTGTTGGCAAGCGTTCCTGCCAGTGCCCAGCGCCAGCTCACCGTTCAGGCGAAGAAAGTGGGTGCCGTCATTCAGCCCACCATGTATGGCATTTTCTTTGAAGACATCAACTTCGGTGCCGACGGAGGCCTCTATGCCGAGCTTGTTGAGAACCGCTCGTTTGAGTTTCCCCAGCGTCTGATGGGCTGGAACACCTTCGGCCAGGTGAAGGTGAACGACCAGAACCCCGCCTTCGACCGCAACCCTCACTATGTGTCGCTCTACGATAGCGGCCATCGCGACAAGTTCACCGGCCTTGAGAACCGCGGCTTCTTCGGCATGGGCCTGAAGAAGGGCATGAAATACAATTTCTCCGTCTTTGCCCGCACCAACGGCCAGGGCAACGCCCGCATCCGCGTGGAGCTAGTGGGCAGCGACAATGAGGTGCTCACTCGCCAGACCGTTGACATCAGCGGCACCGACTGGAAGAAATACACCGCCGTTCTGGAGTCGCCTCGCACCGACGCCCGCGGGCTTATGCGCATCTACCTGGAGGGCCGCCACGGTGTGGACCTCGACCATGTGAGCCTCTTCCCCGGCGACAGCTGGAAGGGCCTGCTTCGTGCCGACCTGGTGAAGGACCTGAAGGACCTCCATCCCGGCGTGTTCCGCTTCCCCGGCGGCTGCATCGTTGAGGGCACCGACCTTGCCTCGCGCTACCAGTGGAAAAACTCCGTGGGCCCGGCCGAGAACCGTCCGCTGAACGAGAACCGCTGGAACTATACCTTCCCCCATCGCCTGTTCCCCAACTATTACCAGAGCTACGGGCTGGGCTTCTACGAGTTCTTCCTGCTCAGCGAGGAAATCGGCGCACAGGCCCTTCCCGTGGTCAGCGTGGGATTATCGTGCCAGTTCCAGAACCCCGATGAGAACGCCGCCCAGTGCCATGTGGCGGTGGAAGACCTTCAGCCCTACATCGACGATGCCCTCGACCTCATTGAGTTTGCCAACGGCGACACCAGCACCAAGTGGGGCAAGTTGCGTGCCGACATGGGCCATCCCGAGCCCTTCAACCTCCAGCAAATCGGTGTGGGCAACGAGCAGTGGGGACCCCTCTATCCCGAGCGCCTCGAGCCCTTCGTGAAGGCCATCCGCGCCAAGTATCCCAAGATGAAGATTGTGGGCACCAGCGGCCCCAGCCCCGACGACAAGGACGGCAAGCAGTTCACCTACGGCTGGGAGCAGATGAAGCGCCTGAAGGCTGACCTCGTTGACGAGCACTACTACCGCTCGCCCGAGTGGTTCCTTGAAAACGTCACCCGTTACGACAACTACGACCGCAAGGGCCCGAGGGTGTTTGCCGGAGAATATGCCTGCCACGTCGATGCCAATCCCGCCTCGCCCACTGGCAAGAACGTCTTTGGGGCCGCTCTCTCGGAAGCCGCCATCATGACGGGCTTTGAGCGCAACGCCGACATCGTACACATGGCCACCTATGCCCCGTTGTTCTCGCACGTGGAGGGCTGGCAGTGGCGTCCCGACCTCATCTGGATGGACAACCTCACCACCGTTCGCACGCCCAACTACTACGTTCAGCAGATGTACGGCCAGAACCCCGGCACCAACGTGCTGTCGCTCACGGAGAACAAGCAGGCCGTGACCGGTCAGGACGGCCTCTGCGCCTCGGCAGTGGTTGACAAGCAGGGCGGACGATATATCGTGAAGGTGGTGAACATTGCCGAAACTCCCCAGCAGCTCGCCATCACCTTCAAGGGTGTGAAGAGCCTGGGCCAGGGCGATGTCATCTCGCTCCATGCCGACAACCCCATGGCCGAGAATACCATTGAGAAGAAGAACAACGTGGTGCCGCGCACCGCGCAGCTCCCCGCTGGCGCCGTCAACGGAAACGTGCTCACGGTGACAATTCCTGCCAATACCTTCTCGGTGTATCGCATCGCTTTCTGAGCTTTGGGCTGATGATATCAGAGTAATCATGGCGGCCCCCGTCAATAATCCGGCGGGGGCTCGCTTTTTTCTTTTGTTTTGTAGCATTTTGTTCTTTTTATAGAAGCTATAGAAGTTCTATAGGCTTTAGTAAATCTATAGAATCTGGAAAATCTAAACTTTCATGAAAACCCCAGCCGCCCTTCTTCTTTCCCTCGCCCTGTTCTCCCTTGCCGCCCATTCCCAGCAGCCCAATTACTGGCCCGAGGCCGGAGGCTTTGCCTGCCTGAACGGCCATAACCGCTACACCCGTGCACTCTATGGCGGCCACGGCAACTATCGCGTGGAGACGAGCGACCGGCCTGTGTTCGCCCTTTTCAAGAACTCCAAGGACTGCCGCAACGTGGCCTTCGCCCTGCAGGTGGGCGGCAACCGCACACCCCTTGACAGCACCACACACTGCAAGGCCCTCTATGCCGACGGCCGAAGAAGCTACGACGTGGCCCACGAGGGGTGGCGAGGACGGCTGAAAATAGAAACGCTCTGCCTTTGCGACAGCGATGCCGCCGTGTGGACCATCCGTCCCGAGGGCTTCTCGCCCGACGACAATCCCCTGCTCACCGTCGTGGTGACCGGCGTCAAGGAGAAACGGCTTAGCCGCAACGGCGACATCGGCGTGGACCCGAAAGACTGTTTCGAGAGCGACAGCGTTGAGCACCAGCGCCTCACCGTTGCCCTGCACCAGCCCGTCACCATTGTGGCCCAGGGGTTCCAGTTGCTGACGGTTGACGAGGCGGAGGCCGCCCGTCTGCTCGCCCCTACCTTATTATATAATAAAGAGCTGACGGATCGCATTGCTTTCCGCACCCCCGACGCCCACATCAACGCCCTGGCGCCGGCCCTGTGCCTGGCCGCCGACGGAGCCTGGGACGGGCAGACGTGGCTTCACGGCGCCGTGGGATGGCGAACGCAGCTGGCAGGATGGCGCGCGGCCTACGCCGGCGACGTGCTCGGATGGGACGACCGCGCCACCAGCCATTTCGACGCCTACGCCCGCAGCCAGGTCACCGACGTGCCGCCCCGCTACGGCCATCCCACCCAGGACCCTGCGCAACAGGGCGCCAGGGCCGAAAAGCGCTGGGGCACACAGATGTACAGCAACGGATACATCTGCCGAAAACCCGGGCGCAACGACGAGATGAACCACTACGACATGAATCTCAACTACGTTGACGAACTGTTGTGGCACTTCCAATATGATGCCGACACGGCGCGCCTGCGACGGTTCTGGCCATTGCTGAACCTTCACCGCGACTGGGAAAAGCGCAATTTCGACCCCGACGGCGACGGGCTCTACGATGCCTATTGCTGCATCTGGGCCAGCGATGCACTCTACTACAGCGGCGGCGCCGTCACCCACAGCACGGCCTACAACTACCGCGCCAACCGCCTGATGGCGCAGATGGCCCGGCTCTTGGGCGAGGATGCACGGCCCTATCAGCAGGAGGCCGACAAGATTTTAAAGGCGATGAACCAGACGCTCTGGCTCAATGATGAGGGCCACTGGGCGGAATACAAGGACCTGATGGGGCTGAAACGCCTTCACAAAGACGCCGCCGTGTGGTCCGTCTATACGCCGGTTGACTGCGGTGCGTGTTCCGCTGGGCAGGCGTGGCAGGCCACCGGTTATGTGGCGCAGCACATTCCGCACCTGCCCGTGGATGCCGACGGCGAGCTTCAAACCATCTCCACCTCCGACTGGATGCCCTATTGCTGGAGCATCAACAACGTGGCTGCCGCCGAGGTGATGCACACGGCGCTGGCATTCTTTGAGGCGGGGCGCAGCGAGGAGGGCTTCAAACTGCTGAAGGCCAACGTGAAGGACCAGATGTATCTTGGTGCCAGTCCTGGCAATTTCGGGCAAATCAGCCGCCTCGACGCGGCGCGTGGTGAGTGCTACCGCGACTTCGGCGACTGCATAGGCATCTCCGCGCGGACGCTCTTGCAGGGGCTGTTCGGCATTGTGCCACAGGCGCTCAGCGGAGAATGCATCTTGCGGCCGGGACTGCCGCAGGAGTGGGACAGCGCCTCGGTGGTCACGCCCTACCTTTCCTACGATTACCGCCGCGAGGGGAACGTCGGCGTATATACCGTGCGCCAACGGTTCCGCCAGCCGTTGAAAATCATCTTCCGGCAGCATCTCGGCGCAGGCACCTTCCGCGATTATGAAGGAAATGCCGACAGTCTGCAGGTGTTCCGCATCCCCGACCATGCCCCCGCCTCCCCCGAGCCGCAACAGTGTTGCGGCACACACAACCCTTCCCCCGTGGAGCTGGGCCTTGAGGAGCCGTCGCCCACCTTCCGCCGCCGCCGGCAGGTCAGCCTCGACGCCTTTTTCAATGCCAACGTCACCGACATTTTTTCCAACCAATACCTTTCGCCCCGGCCCCCCGTCACCACGTTGCAGATGCCCTGGCAGGGCGTAGGCGAATGGTGCCATCCCCACGAAACCCACGAAATCAGCGACTCCGCATTGCGAAGTCCCTCGGCACAAGGGGTGGTCAGCGTGGCGGGCGTGTCTTTCCGAACACCGCAACAAGGGCGAAACATTGTTTTCACCTCGCTTTGGGACAACTACCCCGACAGCATCGACATCCCCCTCAAAGGGCGGGCTTCGGCCGCTTACCTGCTGCTGGCAGGAACCACCAACCACATGCAGTGTCACATTGACAACGCCCTCGTGGTGGCCACCTACGCCGACGGCAGCCGCGACACCCTGTGGCTGGTCAATCCCTACAACTGGTGCCCCATAGAGCAGGACTTTTTCGTTGACGGCAACGCCTTCAGCACCCTGCCGCAGCGACCTTACCGCCTGGCACTGGCCACGGAAACGGTGAGCCGGAACCTCGGGCAGGCGCTCGCCATTCCGGGCGTCTATGGCCGCGAGATTCCGGGCGGCGCCGCGCAAATGCTGAAAATGCCCCTCAACCCGCGCAAACGCCTGCGCCGACTCACACTGCGGACATTAAGCAACGACGTGGTGGCCGGACTAATGGCCATCACACTGGAGCAATAATGGAAAAATGCTAACCTTTAACAAGTTTTAACGGGGGGGGTAACGCAATTAACATAAAATATGTATATTTGAATCTACTGCGGTGCAAACTCCCTGACCAGCCTGAACCTGTCGAACAACTACAAGTTGGAAAAGGTGAACTGTGAAACGAATCGCCTCACTTCGTTCTTGCTGCCCAACACTTCCACCTTGTCAGAAATACGTTGCTCAAATAACCAGCTGAAGGGCAGCTACATGTGGAGCACCGTAGGCAGCCTGCCTTTTGTGGGCAGCGGCAATTTCTACGTCGTTAGAGACAATTCTTTGGAAAATGAAGGAAACGCGCTCAGCCAGGAGCAACTGGCCGAAGCCATGTCGAAGGGCTGGACGGCCTATCACTATGCTGACACCTGGGTGCCTTACACGCTCGGTGAGCCCACGGGTCTGGAGACCGTTGAAGGCGCACCGCAGGAAGGCGGCAACGGCTACAACCTGCAGGGCCAGCGCGTTGGCGGCGGCTACAAGGGCATCGTTGTGAAAAACGGGCGGAAGGTGCTGAGAAAGTAGTTCCGGCAATGCAACAAACAAAAGAAGGGCGGCTCCCGTTGGCGGGGCCGCCCTTTACTTTTGTTCTGAAGTTCAGTAACTTCTAAAATTACTTCAGCTTCTCGTACTTGTACTTGCTGGTTTCAGCGAGCTGCTCCTCAATGCGGATGAGCTGGTTGTACTTGGCCATGCGGTCGGTGCGGCTCAGCGAGCCCGTCTTGATCTGTCCGCTGTTGGTGGCCACGGCAATGTCGGCAATGGTGGTGTCCTCTGTCTCGCCCGAGCGGTGGCTGGTCACGGTGGTGTAGCCGTGGCGGTGGGCCATCTCAATGGCGTCGAGGGTCTCGGTGAGCGAGCCAATCTGGTTCACCTTGATGAGGATGCTGTTGCCGGCACCCATCTTGATGCCCTTCTCCAGGAACTTCACGTTGGTGACGAAGAGGTCGTCGCCCACGAGCTGGCATTTGTCGCCCACGCGCTCTGTCAGCTTCACCCAGTTCTCCCAGTCGTTCTCGTCGAGGCCGTCCTCAATGCTGTAGATGGGATACTTGTTGATGAGCTCCTCGAGGTAGGCAATCTGCTCCTCGGCCGACAGCTTCTTGCCGTTGGGGTCTTTCTGCTTGCCGTTCTTCAGCTGGCGGTAGTCGTAGAACCACTTGCCGTCCTCGCAGACAGCAAACTCGGAAGCGGCGCAGTCCATGGCGATGCGGACGTCCTTGCCCGGCTCGTAGCCGGCGGCCTTGATGGCCTCCATGATGGTGTCGAGGGCATCCTCAATGCCGTTGAAGTTGGGAGCGAAACCGCCCTCGTCGCCCACGGCTGTTGACAGACCGCGCTTCTTGAGCAGCTTGGCAAGGTTGTGGAACACCTCGGCGCCCATGCGCACGGCTTCCTTGATGCTGGTGGCACCGACGGGGCCGATCATGAACTCCTGGAAGGCGATGGGAGCGTCGCTGTGTGCGCCGCCGTTCACGATGTTCATCATCGGAAGGGGCATGGTGTAGCTGTTGCAGCCACCGATGTAGCGGTAGAGGGGGATGCCCAGGGCCTTGGCGGCAGCCTGTGCAGCGGCCAGCGACACGCTGAGCACGGCGTTGGCACCCAGCTTGCTCTTGGTGGGAGTGCCGTCGAGGGCCAGCATCTTCATGTCGAGGCCACGCTGGTTGAACACGCAGTCGCCCTTCAGTGCCGGGGCTATGATGTTGTTCACGTTCTCAACAGCCTTGAGCACGCCCTTGCCCAGGTAGCGGCCTTTGTCGCCGTCGCGAAGCTCCAGGGCTTCGTTCTCGCCGGTGCTGGCGCCAGAGGGTACGGCGGCACGGCCCATGACGCCGTTTTCCAACGTTACTTCACATTCCACTGTGGGATTACCTCTTGAATCGAGGATTTCTCTTGCATGAATCTTCTCAATCTTCATAATAAATCTTATATAAATAAAACTTCATTATACTTGTTTTGCAAAGGTACGCATAATTACGCTGATATGGGAAACAATGGCGGCGGCTTTTTCGCCGATTTAATTATTTTTAATAGAAAGTCATTGATATGCCGCCTTTTCCGCCGCCGTTTTGCTTTACCCACTTAGCAAAAGGCGGGGATTGAGATTGTGGTGTAGGGGCTGCAACGGTGGTGCGGAACAGGACAACAGGCTGAGGCGGGTAAACAAGGCGGTTTACTGGTGGCCGAAAGTTATGAAAAATCTTTACATTTTTACCGTTTTTCACCCGTTTTCGTAACTACGTGATAATCAGTGCGTTTAAAAAGAGGCCCAGTTTGACGGCAATTTTCAGGGAGAGATTTGCCAATTTGAGGGGAGAGAATTGCCAAATCTCTCCTCGAAATTTACCGTCAAACTATTCGTGAGGTTATAAAAACCATGAAAAATCTTTACAAAACCATCAGCATCGGCCAACAACCGTCCCTCCTGTTTCCATCATTTGCGGCGCTCAGGCGTAGGAGTGCATGCCGCCCAAAATGTAGTTCACCCCGAAGTAGGTCATAAGAATGGTGAGGAAGGCAAGCGTCATATAGGCATGATAGGTTAGGGGCCGGCGCAGGAAGGGCAGTGAACTGTCGTGCAGGGCCACGGCATAGACCATGAACGTGATGAGGGCCCACGTTTCCTTCGGGTCCCAGCTCCAATAGGTTCCCCACGACACGTTGGCCCAGATGGCACCGGTAAAGATGCCGAAAGCCAGGCACACCAGGGCAGGGTAGAGGAACAGGCGCGACAGCAGGGCGAGGGAGCTGTGGGCATCACGACGGGAGGTGCCTAACAGATGAAGCAGCAGCGACGTGAGACCGCAGATGAACGTGAGGGCCAGCAGGGCAAAGGCCGTCATGATAATGCTCACGTGGATGGTGAGCAGGGGCGAGGCAAGCACGGGCATGAGGTGCGTTATCTGAGGGTCCATCTGCGAGATGTGGCTCACCAAAAGGAAGAAACCCGACATGAGCGAGCCGAAGCAGAGGATAATGGGAAAGCGGCGGCAAGTGAGCAGGCTGACCAGCATTATCAGCCAGGCCACAAAGAGCATGGTCTCGTAGCCGTTGCTCATGGGCACCGTGCCCGAAATTGTCCACCGCAAGGCAAGGCAGGCGGTGAGGGCCAGCCACGACAATGAAAGAATGGATAAAGGAGCTCCCCTCAGTTCCCCCAAGGGGAGGATGCCACGGGCCGCAGTCATTGGGTCCTCCCCTTCTTGGGGGGATGAGAGGGAGGCTTTGACGATTGATGATGACAATCGGGAATTGAGGGGGGTGTGGCCCGTGCGCGTCAGTTTCCATATGAGGAAGAACAGAAGTAAAAAGCCCAAGGAAAGGTTTACCATGAAAAGTATGGTGGCGAAGGGCACCGCGTTGTAGATGTGCTCGGCGCGTGTCCTGACGGGTGAAGGTATCGACTGTGCGCCGAATGTAAGCTGGTATTTTTTCATCTTTGCCACCGCCTCGTCAACGTTTTTGAAGTTGTTGGCGTGTGCCGCGTCCTTCATCACCGCGAGGATGTTTTGGATATATGTCTGCCGCTCTTCCTCTATTTGGCCGGGGAAAGGGCCAGACGGCGGGCACCACACCACGGTGTGGGTGCCGGGGACGGGGAAGAGCCGTGGCAGGCTGCCCTGGCGCAACTGCATGATGAGTTGCAGACGGTCGTCGGCTTTCATTACTTCTTGGTGCAGTCGGTCATTGTTTCCGCGGAAATATTCATGCAGCATGGGCCCCAGTCGGTAGCCGTCGCGGGTGCTGAAGAAATCGTTGACCGAGGCCATCGCAGGCAGTTGCGTTGCTTGCCGCATGGCGTTGTTCTTCAATCGGATGACGGGTTCGCGGTCCCATTCTTCGGGCCAGAACATGAACCCGGTGAGCACCTGCTCGGCGGTTAAACCACGGTAGGAACGCTTTCCGCAGAGTTTTTTCGTGAAGTCGAGGGCGAATGTCTGCACCGGGCAGATACGGTCGTTGTAGTTGATGTATAGTTTTCCGAACTCTTTGGCCGTGGCGCGTGGCAGGGTGGGTGGAAGGTGGGTGCCGTCGGACGCCAACATAGAGGCGCTGACCATGAGGAGAGCCGCCACGGCAAGGGCTGTCTTTCCCCTCCGCGCGCTTTTCAGGAGCCTTCGGTAGGCGCCTTTCGGGTCGGCCAGTGTCCACAGCAGCGACACGAACAGCAGCGCGTAGCCGGTGTAGGTGACGGCAATGCCCCACGGGTCGCTGTTCATGGAAAGGTAGCTTCCCTGCTGGTCGTCGTCGAAACTGCTTTGGCAGAGGCGTATGCCCCGGTGTGTGCAGATGTTGTTCATGCTTACCATAGCGTTGCGCTTTGTTCCGTTGTCTTCTATGATGAAACGGCTCATATAATCGGCGGGGGCCTGGGTGCCCTCGTGGTAATCTATGGAAAAGTCGGTGAGCGTCAGGGTGAAGGGCAGCGTTTCTTGCTGCAGACCGTTGCCTTTTTCGTAAAGATATTTGCTTGTTGGTTCGCCTTTCCGCAGGTGAATGATGCCCTGGCGCGAGGTGAGATGTGTAATCAAGGCACCCGCCAGGATGACGGCAAACGACAGGTGGAGCAGCACGGCCGAGGGGCGTCTGACGTGCCGCCGCCACAGCCAGGCCAGGGCAAAGGCCGTGAGCAGTGCCCACAGGGCGGTGAACCACCAAGCCCCGTAGATGTGTGTGGCCGCATATTCGCTGCCCTTGTATTTCTCAATGATGGTGGCTGCGGCCATGCTGACGATGACTGCCAGGTAGAGTGCGGAGAGGATTTTCTTCATTGTCTATAAGAAAAATAACGGCCAGGGCAGGCGGCCCCGGCCGTTGACGGTGTTCAGATGGAGCGCAGGAACGCCACGATGGCGTCGCGGTCGCTCTTGGGCAGGTTAAAGAATCTCAGGGTGCTGTCGAAGGCGTCCGACTTCTTGCTGTAGGCGTGCCACATGATGGCCTCTATCTCGTTGCGGGCGCGGCAGTCGTGCAGCCTGTCCTCGGCGCCGGTGTTGATGAGCGACAGCCCGCGGCCCCAAAGCGGCGTGGTGCGGCACCAAGAGCCATGAATGCCGTTTTTCATGTAGAGGCGGTGCTGCAGCATGTCGGTGTAGGGGTAAATGACCTGTCGGGGATAACGGGGCAATGGCAGTCCGCCGTCCACGATGGAGGCCGGCGCCCAATAGTCGTCGTTGCCTGTTTCCCAACGCGGGCGGTGGCAGGTTGCGCAGCCTATTTCGTTGAAAACCTGCTTGCCGCGCTGCACCTCACGGCTGTTCAGGTTGCGCGCCCTTGGCACGGCCAGTCCCCTGTGCCACACCATGTACTGCCAGAAGTTGTTGTCGCTCATCTCCGGCTTGAAGTTGTGGTAGTCGTTGTTGAACTGGTCGGTCTTGGGGTCGAGCAATGTCTTCACGGCGGCGGCAATGCCCTCGTCGGTACCGTCGTTGTAGTAGGGCGACATGGGGTCTTTCTTGATGGCCGCTATCACGTCGGGATTCTTCGACATGGCCGTTGCCCAGGCCGTGGTGGTGTAGAGGAAGTGGCGGTCGCCCCGGCTTACGTTGGGGATGTTCCACATGGCGTTGGCCCCGGCCCCGTCTTGCAGCGAGGCGCGTGTCATGGCGTAGGTGAAACGTTTTATCTTCTTCGTGCCGTCGGCCAGTGTGTACCAGGCCCCGGCGGCCCAGTCGTTGGCGTCCTTGTCCCAGAAGTTGGGGTTCAGTTCCACGTAGGGAGCCTCGCGGCGGTATTGCGCCTTGAGCGAGTCTTCGGGAATGGCGTCAAGGAGCCCGGTGCCGTAAAGGCCGATGGTTGACTCCAGGCGGAAAGCGAGGTTCGTGGGCACGGGGTCGGTGTTGAACGCGCTGGCGTCGATGCTCAGTTCGGGGTAAATGAGCTCGTACGTCTCGCCGTCGGGGAACTGCAATGGCAGTCCGCTTTCCATTTCCTTTATGGGCAGCCATGCCAGGTGTATGCCCTCCTCGTTGATGGGTGGCAAGAACGGCGCCACGGCCTTGGTCTGAGGCATGCCCGTCACCTCGGAGATGTAGGGTCCGTCGTCGCTGTTGTCGCCGTCGGCGGGATGATAGACCACGAGCAGGTAACCGTTGCCGCGTTGGTCGGCCAGGTAGCTGTTCGTGCGTTTTCCGTGCCCGTAGCCCGGATGGCAGTGTATGCAAGAGGAGCGCACGTAGGCCGGGCCTAGTCCGCCGAAGGAGGCGGTGCTGGTGGGAGTGAAGTCATGCTCAAAGAGCAGTTCGCCGCGCTTGAAGGCATCGGTAAGTCCGGCGTTGGTGATAGCCGGTGTTTCGTCCTCATAGCACGAGGCGGTAGTGTTCTCCGTGGTGCCTAATTGTCCTCCGGGAAACCATTCCTCGGCCTTGAAGTTTCCCACGTCCTGTCCCACGAATTTGTAGTCGTCCTCGGTGATTTCCAAATCTTCCGGCCCGTTGTCGTCGCGGCAGCCTGTCAAGGTCAATGCCGCGAAGAGCATGAGCAGTGTGGCTGTTGTTGGTGTTTTCATTTCTTGTTGTATTTAATTAGTATTAGTGTGCTTAAAAACTGCAGGCGTTCAAGCGGCTTTTGTAAAGTTTTTTCAGCGTTTTCTTCATACCTCAGTTGTTTTGACGGTAAATTTCGGGTTGAAATCTGTAAGTTTTCAACCCGAAAAGTACCATTTTTACCCCGGAATCTTAAGGCAAAGCAATCGTTTATTTAAGGCCGTGGATAATCAACGACTTGCAAATAAGCCCGGAATGTGTTACGAATGTAAAGTTTTTCATATCCGTTGACCTCTGCCAAAAGCAGTGATTCAGGGTCTTATTTGCGTCGTTCAGTTCTTCAGCACCCAGCTGGCTGTCTGGTTGAGACAGTCGTCGAGCGCAGTAATGGCGTCCATGGCAGCCTTCACGCTTGCTGCCCCGGGGTCATCAACAAACGCTTTCCCGCTGTTGCGGCAGGTGTTGAGGGCATCGAGGGCCGCTCTCAGTTTGTTGCTGAGCGTGGAGGCCTGCTCGGCGTTATACTTACTGAGGTAGGCCATGACCGACTTGTCGTTCCAAGCTGCGCCCTCAACGTTGCCGTAGAGGCTGTTCTGAATGCTCATGATATTGTCGTAGAAGTCTTTGAAGGAGTTGTGGCTGTAGGGCGATTCTATGTAGTTGGGGTCGTCTTCCACCAATTCGCCTGTTTCCTCATCCTCGTGTTGCTCGGGTTTTCCCACGGCGGCGCGGTATGCCTGTCCCATTTTCTGGTCGGCCACTTCGGCGCAGATGTTCGAGCATCCCGACACGAGAATGGTCTCCACCACCTTCTTCCACGATGTCTGTGTGCTCTGCGAGGTGCCTGCGGCCAGCAGGTCGGCGCCGTAGCTGAGCCCGTTTTTCTTCACTGTGGTTTCAAAGTCATCATATATTTTTGCCATTTCGGCCACGCGGCTCACATGAGTTGCCGGTGCGCTGTTCCCCAGCCATGCCACCTCCAACTGCCAGCATTTGTCGCGCAAGTCGCAGGCCACGGCAGTTGCAAACACCACCTCTTCCTTTCCCGTCACGGTCATGCCCTTGAAGTACTCATCGCCTTTGTAGGTGTAATCCTCGATGGCGTCGTTGTTGAAGATGGCGGCGGGCCTGTTCGCTCCGTTGCGGAAGAAGATGAATTCTATACCATGGAACCCCAGGTTCTCGCTGGTGAGGAAGTCGCGGGCCCGGCCGTTGGTGGTGGCACCTTTCAAACTCTCTATCTTCTTGTCGTCGCTGAGGTCGCTGGCCAGTGTGGGCACGTCAAGGGGCCATGTGTCTATGTGGGGGTCAATTTCAAAGTCGCTGGCGGCGCCGTAGAGGAAGGCCTCGCTCTGTTCCCAGAACATACGGGCGTTCTTATAGCTGGCGCAGATGGCGTCGATGTCACCCTGGGCCACCGTTGAGCCTGCCTGCAGCTTGGTGTTGAGTGCGCCGATGAGGCCGTATAGTTTCTCGCTCTCGGCGGCAAGGTTTTTGTAGGTGGGAAATACCACCGTGCCCAGATAGTCTTCAGTCATAGCCTTCAGGGCGGTGTTCTGTTCCAGGGCGGTGTCTGTCTTTTCGTCATCATCGCTCTTGCACGAAGTGAAAGATGCCGTCGTGGTGAGCACAGCCAGCATCATCATTGCATAATACACTGTTTTCTTCATATTCTTTCTTTTTTTAGGTTTATATATTTGTTGTATTAATGTGCCGGATGTTACATAAAGAAGCCTTCATAGGCCACGCCGATATTGATGGCGGGCTCGTCGTTGACGGGGCTTTTGAACATGCGGTGGGAGTATTCGGCCTTGACCACTACCTGTTTGAGGGGGTAATAGTTAATTCCCGCCACCACGCGGTTGCGGCGGGTGTAGTCGTTGGTGGCCGGCGACTGCGAGTGCTCCCTGATATAGCTGTCGTAGGTTTCGTATCTTCCGAACAGGTAGAGCTTTTTCTGCTGTTTCCTCATGGCGGGCAATTGCGAGAAGATGTTGTAACCGGCCTCCACTCCCACGGCCATGGCGTTCTTTCCCACCAGCGTCTTGTTGTAGGGCGAGCTTTTTGGAGAGTTCACCTTGGCATTGTTCAGCATGGGCGTGTCAGAAATATAACCATAGTCGGCCTGTGTGCGCACCACCCAGTTCCACTTGTCCAGGGTGAGATCTATGCTCCCTATGCTCACCTGGGCCTTCACGTTGTTGTAGGTCTTGCCCTCGCCCTCCATGTCGTTGGGCCAGGTGTTGTGCATGGCCATACCGGTATATCCGCTCATGCCGATGCGGATTCCCGCCGTGGGATAGTAGTCAAGACGTGCCGCAAAGCCGTATTTGTTGGCCGGTTTGAATTCATAGGACGAGGCGGCACCGTTGTGTATCCATTGGTCGCGGCTGAATTTCAGCGCGTTGAGTCCTGCCACCATCTGCACCTCATAGCGCAGTTTTCCGCTGCGCCCCCAGAAGGCCACGCCGGTGTCGTGCCATGTGGAGGGCAGTATGGTGCTTTCGCCTTCGGGACGGTAAACGGTGAAAAAGTTAAGGGGTTCGTGGTGGGCGTTGGTCAGACCCACTGGCACCACGATGTGTCCGACTTTGATGTTGGCGGCCTTTGAAAAGGATTTTTGAATCCAGAACTGCTCCAATTCCACCTCTCCGCCTTTCTCTACTTCTGTTTCGTATTCCCCGCCTTCGTCGGTTTCTATCTCTACGGCGGCACCTGTTCCCGTGTGCTCAAACTCTATTTCCGTGCCCATGGTCCAGCCGCGCCCGAAGTCGTAGCCTAAGTACACCACGGCGTGGGGGATGTCGAACCGCCCATTAGAGGGGTCGTCTTTGTACTTCGAGGGGTTGCGGTAACGGTAATGGTTGTCGCTGTAGAAATGTCTGGAGAAGGCGGCCTCGCCGTAGCCTCCCACGCTGAGGCGGTTGCCGGCAGCGTGGCTCATCACGCTGTCGCCGGCCGAAGTCTGTGCCGACGCGCTAAAGGCGGCCATGGACAGGGCGCACAGTAGGGCGGCGTGACGGAGTTTTCTTTTGTAAAGATCCATCTTTTTGTGCTTCTTTTATTATTCCGGTTGCAAAGGTAGGATGGGCGCGGAAAACTGGCAATACCCAAAAATGTGTATTTTGACCAGAATAGTAGCACAGGGGAACAAAAGAAATGAAAAATGTGAATCGGGGGTTGTGAAAAAACTTTCATATTTTCCCTGTTATTTTCCTGGTTTCCCTTTTTGGCAGTTGTTGTCATTTTAAAACCTTTTTGCCCGTTTTTCTTACGGTTTTGTAGATTGTTTACGCGCACACATCTTGATTTACGTCAAGAAAGGGGCCATTTGTGAGAAAAAAGAATATGAAAGTATTGTCGGAAACAAAAAGTTGCCGTACCTTTGCATCGTCAAAAGGTTAATAGATTGTTTAGGTTAGTAGTAATAGATTTAGGTTTTTAGTTATTAGATTAAGGTATGTTTTCATGATTGTTGAAAAGGATGACAATGGTAAACCGTGAGGCTTCCATTTGATCAAGAAAGGATTTTTAGTTAAACATAGTTGATACGTTGCAGCT
>JAEEGL010805109.1_pt1 | contig 166907 bp, 126 predicted proteins | sample 9134231 | NCBI WGS metagenome assembly JAEEGL01 (sample SAMN16246548, study PRJNA631951) | gut metagenome | biome: gut microbiome; feature: rumen; material: fiber-attached | host: Bos | place: Iran: Karaj | collected 2018-10 | reverse complement strand
GCGCCGGTGGTAAGAGCGGTATGCTCTGCGCCTACGAAGGCAAGAAGCGCGTCGGTGTCACCGGTAAGGTGATCGGCATCGCCAACAGCCAGAAGTCCACCCAGCGGATCAAGGACCTCGGCTTCTGCGACATCGTGGAAAGCGCTGCCGGCATGACTCCCGTGCAGGTCTATGAACTTGTCGAACGTCTGACCAACGGCAAGATGGCCGATGTGACCATCAACTGCGTCAACGTGCCGGATCAGGAAATGACCGCCGTGCTCTGCACGAAGGATGACGGTATCGTCTATTTCTTCAGCATGGCCACCAGCTTCACGAAGGCTTCCCTCGGCGCCGAAGGTATCGGCAGCGACGTGAACATGATCATGGGTAACGGCTACACCAAAGGCCACGCCGAATTCACGCTGCAGGAACTCCGCGAAAGCCCCGAACTCCGCAAGATTTTCGAAGAGCTCTACGCTTAATCCCTTATTTTATAGACAAAAGGAGCGGCACACAACCGCTCCTTTTTATTTTCACACAAAGAAAAAAAATGGACATCACCGCCCACGAGTGGCACATCATCGCCAACCCCACCCTGCTCAACGGACACCGCGTCGTCATCGAGCAAAACATCCTCAAACAGCTGGAAGAGAACAGTATCCGCTACACCCTGCACGTTGCCGACGACGGAGAACGGAGCGGGCAGACGGCCGAACGCCTCTGCAAGGAGGGGAAACGCCACCTGATGATGATGGGCGGCGACGGCAGCATCAACGAGATAGTAAACGGCATTTACCGGTCGGGGGCGGACACGGAGGAGGTCAACCTCGCCATCATCCCGCTCGGCACGGGCAACGACTTCTGCCGCACGCTCGGCTACCCGAAAGCGGAAGGGTTCGTCAACTTCCTGAAAAAGGGTGAGTTCCGGCCAACGGACGTAGGCATCGTGGAAACCGTCAAGGACGGCACGGTGACGGCAGCCCGCCGGTTCATCAACATCGCCGGTTTCGCCTTCGATGCGGCAGTCATCAACGAGACCGTCCATGGCAAGCCGAAACTGTTCCCCGACGCGGTCTATCTCCTCAAGTTGGTGAAAGTGCTGTTCAGCTACAAGGCCACCCGCGTGACCGTCACCACGGAAGCCGGCAGTTACAGCGACGAGCTGTTCACCGTTGCATGCGGCAACGCCCAGTACAACGGCAACGGCATGCGCCAGGTGCCGATGGCCGACCCGCACGACGGCCTCCTCGACCTCGTCACCATCCGCAAAATCAGTCCGCTGAAGGTGGTCGCCAACGTCAAGAACCTCTTTTCCGGAAAGCACATCAATCTGCCGGAGGTGAAAGTGACCCGCACCTCCTATGTCGAACTCACTTCCGACCAACCGCTGTTGGGCGAGGTGGAGGGCGAAATGCTGGCCACGGGGAACTACCGGATACGGATGGAAGCGAAAAGAATCAACATTTTGCAACGGTTAACGTAGAGACGTTTCACGTTGTTGTAGAGACGCAAAATTTTGCGTCTCTACAGGGGAAATTTCACCGCAGGATGCGATAGACATTTATCTCACCAAATGTTTCGCCAGCCATGCCTCGTCATTGGGGTTCCGGTAGCCGGCAATCTTCTCGAAAACCTCTTCCACGGAGGTGGCTTCCATCAGCAAACCGTGGTGGAACGGACGGAGGAAGCCTTCTTTTTCAAACTTCACCAATTGATTTAACAAGCCATCGTAATATCCAAAAGCATTGAGTATTACAACAGGTTTTTTATGCAGTCCGAGTTGGGCGTCGGTGAGAATCTCGAAGAGTTCGTCCATCGTGCCGAAAGAGCCCGGCAGGGCGACGAACGCATCTGCCACACGCTCCATCATCTGCTTCCGTTCGCTCATCGACTTCACCCGCACCATCTCCGTGATGTTGTCGGCCACGACCACATTGTCGGTGAAGATGGACGGCATGATGCCGACCACGCGGCCGCCCCGTTCCATCAAGGCCTCCGCAGCCGCCTTCATCAGTCCGAGACGGGCACCGCCGTAGTAGAGGGTCAACCCCAGTTCGGCACACTTTGCGCCGAACTCATCGGCTACCTGGACATAGCGCGCATCGTTCCCTTCCTGGGAACCACAAAAAAGAGCCAACGATTTGACATCAAGCTGCATACAGAGAATTTTTAAAGGGAAGGTTTATCAATGAGGCGAGAATATAGGCCAAGACAATAATCGGGAAAGCGCCGAAATGGAAGATGATGAAAAGCACCAATGAAACGGCAAGAAAGATATAGCGGATCATGTTTTCCTTGAATTTCAAATTCTTGAATTTCAGGGAGAACATCGGAAGGTCGGTGACCAAGAGCACCGCAAAGACGAGGGAGAGCCCGAGCACCAGCCAAAAGTTGTTGAGGATCGCGATACGCTGTGCCGAAAAATGGAGGAAACCTATGAACATCGCGTTGGCAGGGGTGGCGAGTCCGCGGAACTCCGTGTGCTGCCGCTCGTCGTGGTTGAACTTGGCGAGGCGGAAGGCGGAGAATGCCGGAATGACAAAAACCAGATACGGCAAAAAGCGCACGAAACCCTCACGCACATCCGGCGCAAGTTCCTGCAGAAGCGTATTGAGAAAGCCGAACAGGATGATGGTGGGCGCCACCGCAAACGACACGATGTCGGAGAGCGAGTCCATATCCACCCCCATCGGGGAGCTGACTTTCAGCATGCGGGCCGAGAATCCGTCAAAGAAATCAAAAAAAGCGGAAGCCAGAATCAGGTAGGAGGCGAGTTGAAGGTTGCCCGCCGTGGCGCACAGAATGGAGAGGCAGCCCGAGATCAGGTTGCAGCATGTAATCAGGTTCGGAATGTTTTTTCTCATCATCGGAATTTGGCGGCAAAAGTACGTTTTTTTTCACATCTTTTTGTGCAAAATTCAAACAAAAACGCAATTAAGCAAGACAATAATAAGAGTACATTTGCAATTTGAAAAAAAGCACTTCCAAACAGTTTTCCACAATGAGAAAATCCACAAGAATAAACAGCGTGATCATCCTGCTGATAGCGCTTTTTGCCGTCGCCGTCTTCGACGCCGGAGCCCAAAAGAAGAGCGACCAGCTGAAGCAGAACAAGCAGAAACTGGAAAAGGAAATCAGCAACACGCAGGCCATACTGAACCAGACCCGCCAGAACAAGAACGCCTCCCTGCAGCAGTTGTCGGTGCTGCGCCGCCAGATATCCAACCGCGAGCAGTTCATCCTCGCACTCAACAGCGAAATCTCCGCCCTTGAGGAGGAGATGGCGCTCAACGTCAAGCTCTCGAAAAGCCTCGACCGCAAGCTCAACTACATGAAAGCGGACTATTCCACAGTGGTTTACAACGCCTACAAGAACCGCCGGCAGACCAACAAGCTGGTGTTTCTGCTCTCTGCTGAAAACTTCGGGCAGATGTTCCGCTGCTTTAAATACTACACTTCCTTCGCCCACAATGTGAAGTCGCAAATGGAACAGATACAGGAAGCACAACAGGAAATACAGCAAAAAGAACTTGAAATACAAGCGATTAAAAGTGAAAAAGCGGCTCTTTTAGCAGGACACGAGCAACAACTTTCGGTTCTTGAAACCGAGAAGAAAGAGAAAGACAAGCTCACCAACGAACTGAAAAAGAAAGAGAAGCAATTGGCGGCCGACATACGCAAGAAGCAGCAGGAGCAGCAGCGGCTTGACAAGGCCATCAAAAAGGCGATTGAAGACGAGATCAAGGCAGCCAACAACCGGAAGAAAAAAGCGAATTCCAACGCCACAACCTCGGGAGGAAAAGCCAACTCCACAACGGAGCTATTGCTGACCAAAGAGGAAAAAGCACTCAGCAACAGTTTTGCCGGCAACCAGGGCAAACTGCCGTGGCCCGTGGCCAAGTGCGCCAAGATCAGGGATTTCGGAACCTACTCGCACCCCGATGTCCCCTCTGTTACGATGCAGAACAACGGCATCGACCTCGCCACCGAGGCGGGAGCCACCGTGCGAGCGGTGTTCCAGGGCGAGGTTTCGAGCGTGCTCGAATACATCGGCACCAAAATCGTCATCATCAAGCACGGCGAATACATGACCGTCTATCAGAACCTCGGCACGGTTTCCGTGAAAGCGGGTGACAAGGTGACCACCAAGCAAGCCATCGGAACGGTTGCCAAAAACACCTCTTCCAACACTTACGAGCTCCATTTTGAACTTTGGAAAAACACCTCACTCCTTAACCCCAGCAACTGGCTCGCACGGTAATCAAAGCAAACAATGTACATCAACCCTACCCTCTTCAACGAATTCATCCACTCCAAAGAGATCCTGTGGTTAGGGATTGATTTCACGCTCGCCAAGTTTTCACGAAATGGGTTCGACCTGAGCCAGGACACGCTCCGCACCATCCTGAACGAATGGAACCAGCTTGTCATTTCCGACCAAAAAAAGTACGACATCCGCATGAGCTTCCGCAAGCCCATCATGAGCTACGACCTCGCGCGGGTCACCAAGGCCAACAAGTCCGTCCGTGTCGGCAACATCCTGTGCGACAACATCCGCATCGAAACAATGCACACGGACGAGCAGATATGCGCGTATGTGTGCGGGCTCGACACGCCCCAAACGCACCGTTTCGCCCTCCTCTTCATCGTGGAGTCCTTCGACACGTCCAGCAAGACCGGCGCAGTATGGGTCGCCCTCACCGACACTGGAAGCCACGAACCCGTCCTGTGCGAGAAGTTCCTCAAGGTACCCGGCGGTTTCGGCCTCAAAAACTACTGGGGCAGAATATTCTACAATCTTTTGTTCGACATCCGCAGTCACGCCTACTACCGATGGGAAAGCCTCGTCAAACCGCCGGAGGGCAATGGCAATAACTGACGCCAATTTTCGTTACAAACATCTGATAAAAAACCAAAACTATGTCCGCATTCAAAGCTTACGACTTCCGTGGCGTTTTCGGCAAAGACTATACGCTGGAAGACATTTACCGCATCGGATTCTTTCTTCCTGAATTACTGAATGTTAAAAAGATATTGGTCGGTCGTGACATGCGTGTTTCCACCCCCGCAATGTTCGAAGCGCTGACCAACGGCATCACCGATGCCGGCTGCGATGTTTACGACATGGGGCTCACGACCACCCCGATGGTCTATTATTTCACCGCCAAGCACGGTTTCGATGCCTCGGTGATGATCACGGCCTCCCACAACCCGAAGGAACACAACGGGTTGAAAGTGTCGCGCACCAACGCACTTCCGGTCGGCTACGACACCGGCTTGGGACAACTGGAACAAATGATCAAGCAGACGCCCCGACCCGCCCCCACCAAAGGGAAAATCATCCCCCACGATGTAAAAGAGGAGTACCTCGCCTTCCAACGGCAGTACAGCCACGATATCAGCAACTTGAAAATCGCCATGGACTGTTCCAACGGCATGGCCACCCTCCTCGTGAAGGAGCTGTTCGGCACCGCGCCGGTTTACCTCTACGACGAGCTTGACGGAACCTTCCCGCACCACGAGGCCAACCCGCTGGAACCGCAGAATGTCAAGGACTTGCAGAACCTCGTTTTGAAAGAAAAAGCCGACATAGGCGTCATCTTCGACGGCGATGCCGACCGCGTGATGTTCGTGGACGAGAAAGGCACCTTCATCCCGCCTGATTTGATGATCGCCGTACTCGGGCTCTATTTCATCAAAGAGAAAGGCGTTGAGGGACAGGTGATTCAGGACATCCGCACCTCAAAGTCCGTCACTGAGTACATCGGCAAATTGGGGCGTGAGGTGTATGTCTGGCGCGTGGGACGGGCGTACGCGGCCCTCAAACTGCGGGAAATCGACGGCGCGTTCGGAGGCGAGTTCGCCGGCCACTACTACTTCCGCGACTTCTACTACTCCGACTCCGCCATGATTGCCGCACAGGTTATCCTCCACATTGTCAGCGAGATGAAAGAGAAAGGCGTGACAGTTTCCGAGCTGATCGCCCAAATTGCCACCTACGCCAACTCCGGCGAAATCAACTTCAAAATCGAGAAAAAGAAGGAGGCAATGGAGGCGATGCGCGAACATTTCACCCAGAAAGAAAAAGTGGAGAAATTCATGGACTTCGACGGCTACCGCATCGAGTTTGCCGACTGGTGGTTCAACGTAAGACCTTCCAACACAGAGCCTTATCTTCGTCTTTTGATGGAAGCCAAGACCAAAGAACTTTTGGATGCCAAATTGGCGGAGGCAAAGAACGTTCTCGAACCGTTTCTTTAATAAAAAAAATGACCCATTTCCTCGCCATCGACATCGGCAACACGCTGCAAAAGGCAGCCGTCTTTTCGGAAGACGGCAAAATGCTGTTCTACAACGAAAAAGAGCGGCTGACGGAAAGCGATTTACGCACTCTGATTGAAAAATACATCATCCAACAGTCCATACTTTCCAGCGTGGGTGAGGACGCCGGCGAACTAGTTTCTTTTCTTGAAAAAGAAACAAAGTTGCTGGTTTTCAACCACCACACTCCCCTACCCATCCGTCTTTGCTACGAAACGCCGGAAACGCTCGGCTTGGACCGGATTGCCAATGCTGTGGCGGCCAACGCCCTGTTTCCGGGAGAGAACGTGCTGTCGATACAGGCCGGCACCTGCTTGGTGATGGACTTTGTGACAAAGGATGCGGAATATTTGGGCGGTTCTATCTCGCCCGGCTTGGAGATGCGTTTTTCAGCACTGCACCACTACACGAAACGGCTGCCGTTGGTCGGGAAAGAGGGAGTCCACCCTTTGGTTGGGGCGAGCACCGAGACCTCGATCCGCAGCGGGATTGTCAACGGCATGGCCGACGAAATAGACGGTGCCGTTGAACGGTACAAAGCGCAGTATGGAAATGTCAAAATCATCCTGACAGGCGGCAACAAAAATGATTTGGAAAACTCAATAAAAAACACGATATTTGCCGCCCCAAATTCAGTCCTTTGCGGACTTTATAAAATATTGATATTTAATGCTGAAGCACACCTATAAAAAAATTGTTGCTGTCGTTGCCGTCCTGCTTTCGTTCCTGATTGCACCGGCGCAGAACGACATCAGCTCGCCCTACTCGATGTACGGGGTGGGTTTGTTGAGCAACGTGACAACGGGTGCCTACGATGCGATGGGCAAGGTGGGCTACGCGATGCAGGACCCCTACCTCATCAACTTCAAGAATCCTGCCTCCTATGCTGCTTTCGATTCGTTGTCGTTCATCGGGGATGTGGCTTTCAGCATATACTCCAGCACGCTTTCCACCAGTACATTAAGCCAGAAGGCGACCTATGCGCGCCCCGGCTATTTCACTTTCGGGCTGCCCGTGACGAAGCACTGGCGCACCTCCGTTGGCGTGATGCCCTTCAGCAACCTCGGCTACAGCATCAGCGACAGCAAAACCGTGGAGAATGTGGGAGATGTAACTTACTTGTACGGCGGCAGCGGCGGATTGTACCAAATTTACTGGGGCAACGCTTTCAAAATATGCAAGGGGCTTTCCCTCGGGCTCAATGCCTCCTACATTTTCGGGAACCTGAATTACACCAGGAGTGCCGCGATTGACGGCGAAAACTTCTTCAACGCCATGTCAAGCCGCACGCTCGACCTCGACGGGATCTACCTTTCCGCCGGATTGCAGTATTTTGTGGCAGTAAAGGGAAAACACAGGTTGGGATTTGGAGTGGTTTACGAGAACAGTGCCTACATCTGGGCACGTCAGACCGACTTTGCCTACACTTACACCACCTCGTCTGAATCTCCCAGCGACACAGCAAGATACAGCACAAGCAAGGGCAATCTGCAATTGCCGCAATCCATAGGCGGCGGTTTTTCTTACCAATACAAGGATAAACTTTGGGTGACTGCCGATGTCACATGGCAGAATTGGAAAAAATTCCACCTTTCCACCGAAGCCATGAGCGAAAATTTCAGCAATGCAATGAGTTATTCCGTCGGCATACAGTTCATCCCCGACGCCACTTCGTCCAACTACGCGAAGAAGATACGCCTGCGCATCGGGGCTCGGTACTCCACCGGATACATCAATCCTTCCACCAACAGCAGCGACAACACTACTATCTCCGACTTCAGCGTTTCCGCCGGCATCGGACTCCCGCTCAAATTATTCACCTCCAATTCTTCCATCGGAATAATGTTTGAATACGGTTCGATGGGGACTCACCAGAACAATTTATTGAAAGAAAACTATTTCCGTTTCTCCTTGCATTTCACATTACAGGAGAAGTGGTATCAGCGTGTAAAGTTAGACTAAAATCATTAATCATCAAAAACCAATAAAAATGAAAAAGTTACTTTTAGCCGTCACCGTATTATTCTGCACTTGGGCTGTGAACGCACAATGCAGTTTCCAATATGGTGCTAACGAAGAAGACTCCATCGCCTGTCTGGGCAACATCACCGCATTCAACATGCATTTCAAGGCACAGCACTGGGAAGATGCCTACACTGCCTGGCAGAAGGTGGTCAACAACTGCCCCTGCGCTTGGAGCGGCATGTACCAGAACGCCCCGAAGATGCTGCAGGCCATGATCAAAGCCGAAAAAGACTCCGCACGCCGCGAACGCCTCATCGACACGCTTCTGTGGACCTACGACATCTATCCCGCCTCCTTCCCCAAGACTTTTTCAAAGGGACAAGGCATTGGTTATCAGGCTTATTACACTATGATGTACCGCAACAAGGACATGGCGAAGGTGGAAGATGCCTTCGACAAATGCATCCAATCGGTTGAGATGGAGAAAGCCGCCACGCAGCCCGTGGTTTGGGACTGCTACTTCCGTCTGGCCACCCAATTCGTCATCGTGAGAAAGGACACCAACATTGTCATCGATGCCTACGAGAGAGCCACCGAGTACATCGACGAAGCCATCATCAACGCATGGAAAAAATATGAAGAGGATCTCCCGCAGTTCGAAGCTCTGCAAAAGAAGTTTGACGGCGGCGAAATCGACAAGATCGCCTACGACAAGGAAATGAAGAAACTCACGCAGGACACCACCCGCCAGATGGCATTGGTGCGCAACTACGAGAAGACCATCGGCAAAATCGAGGCGATGTTCGTCCCCTACGCTGAATGTGACATCCTGGAGAAGGTTTACAGCAGCAAGGTGGAGGCCAACAAGAACGATATTCCTGCTTTGATGAAGATTGTGGGCACGATGCACAAACGCGGCTGCCACAGCTCCGAGACCTTCCGCAAGGCTCTTGAAATCGTCCACAAGGCCCAGCCCAGCGCCGAGACCGCCTTCATGATGGGTGTGCTCAGCATCTCACAGCTGGACGACTACGACCAGGCCGCCACCTACATCAACGAGGCCATCAGCCTGTATCCGACCAACGAGCAGAAAGTTGAACCCTACTACCTGCTTGGCACCATCTACCTGAAGAAAGGCAACTATTCCGAGGCACGCAACATGGCCTACAATGCACTGAAGATCCGTCCCAACTACGGAAAGGCATACATCCTGATCGGAGACCTCTATGCCGCCTCCGCAGGACGCTGCAACTCCGATGACCCGAACGTGGTACCGAATGCCGCCTACTGGGCTGCCGCCGACAAGTATGCCAAGGCTGCCGCCGTTGACGCAAGCGTGGCTGCCGACGCCAATGCCAAACGCGCCCGTCTGCCGAAAGTTCCGATTGAAGAGACCTTCAAGAGAGGCCTCAGCGCCGGCCAGTCCTACCACGTGGGCTGCTGGATTCAGGAGAACACAACCGTAAGATAAGATGTTTTCAACCAACCACATATTGAAAAGCACCCTGTTCCTTGCGATCGGGGTGCTTTTCATTTCCTGCGGGACACAGGAGTTCTCCAAGAACCGTCTGCTGGAGTACGACGGCAAGTTCCCCGATGAATCGGGGAACGGGGTGGAAATTACCTTCAGCGACTCTGGACGGGTGAGCTTTGAGATCTTCGCTCCGTTGCTCAACAAGTACAACGGGGACCATCCCTACATGGACTGTCCCGAAGGGGTGAAAATCGTTTCCTACGACTCGCGGGGCGAGCAGGAAGCCGTCCTGACCGCCGACTACGCCATCAGCGAGGAAAACCCGCAGCGAATGGAAGCCCGCAGCCACGTGATCATCACCAACGTGAAAAACGGCGATACCCTGAAGACAGAAAAAATCATCTGGGACAAGTCGAGCAAACGTATCTATTCCGATGTGGAAGTGAGGCAGATACGCTCCGACGGCACCGTCAACATCGGTGATGGCTTCGATGCCGACGAACGGTTCACCAAATACACCGTGCGGAATCCGAGGGGCGAAATTATCGCCGATGACTTATAAAAAAACTGAAATTCGGGTGGCGGACAAACAATCCGCCACTTTTTTTTGCCAACGCCGTTGAAGCATAACGGAAATAGTGTATATTTGCAGCCTTTATGCGAAATTTATAATCCGATGAATTACATTGAATTTGACAAGGAGAAACTGGTTAACATCGAATACGCCAAATGCCGCGAACTGCTGCGTTGCAGCCGCACCGGCTCTTTCGCCACCACTACCCTGCTTCGGCTGAACACACGCAAATACCACGGTCTGTTCATCGTCCCACAGGACAACATCGACCACGAACGGCACGTGCTCGTTTCCAATCTCAACGAGAGTGTCATCATGAACGACATGGAATTCCGCCTCGGCATCCACCAGTACAAAGGCGGCATCATCGACCCGAAAGGGAACAAGTACATGCAGCGCTTTGTCGCCGAGCCGGTGCCCACCTATTACTTCCGGGTCGGAAAGTTCAATTTCAAAAGTGAAATCCTTTTCCTCAACAATGCCGACCGAATGGTCATCAAATACACCATCCTCGATGATGTAGAGCATGTCTCCTTCCAGTTCCAGCCACTGCTCGCCTTTCGCCAAATTCATCACCTCACTCACAAAAACGATGCCGCCAATACCAGCTACGAAACGTGTGCAAATGGTGTAAAATATTGTTTATACGAAAATTACACTCCTGTCTATATTCAATGTTCCGAAGAAATCTACTATGAACACCATCCCGTATGGTACGAGAATTTTGAATACGAAGAAGAAATCAAGCGCGGCTACGAAGGTATTGAAGACTTGCTGAATCCGGGAAAAATCAATGTAAAACTGAAAAACCAGGTGCTTTACATCACCCTCGGCACGGAGCCGCTGGATCCCAGCACGCTGGAAGAGCTATACAACAATGAGTTAAAGGGGCACACCAACCGAAGCACCTATTTCAACTGCCTTCAGAATGCGGCGGAACAGTTCATCGTAAAGCGCAACGGAAAAACCGAGATTATCGCCGGCTACCCGTGGTTCGGGCGGTGGGGACGCGACACCTTCATCTCCCTTCCCGGTCTGACATTGGCCCTCAACAAGCCTGACCTCTGCAAGGAGATAATGGACTCGATGCTGACAGAGCTGCAAGGAGGCCTCTTCCCCAACATCGGCAGCGGCAACGACTGCGCCTACAATTCGGTGGATGCCCCCCTCTGGTTCATCCGCACCCTGCAGCAGTACGCCACGTTCACCAACACCGAACGACATATCTGGAACGAATACGGAACAGCCGTCAAATCCATCCTCAACGCCTACCGGAACGGGGCATTGTTCAATATCCGGATGATGGACAACGGACTCATCTACGCCGGCTGCGAGGGAAAAGCCCTGACATGGATGGACGCCATCGTGAACGGCAAGCCCGTCACTCCGAGAACCGGCTGTCAGGTGGAAATCAACGCACTTTGGTACAATGCGTTATGCTTTGCTTCCGAGATGGCACGCCTGGGCAAGGACAAAGCGTTTGAAGAGGAGTGGAAAGAGGTCATCAAAAACTTCCCGGCAGTTTTCAAAGAGACCTTCTGGTCGAAAGAGCTGGGCTATCTCGCCGACTATGTGGACGGCGACTACAAAAATTTCCAAGTGCGGCCCAACATGTTGATCGCCGCCTCCCTCCCCTACACCGCCATCAGCGAGAAGATACGGCAGCTCATTCTCAACAAGTGCCGCGAAGAGCTGCTGACTACCAAGGGCATCCGCACCCTTTCGCCCAACGACCCCGACTACAAGGGCTACTACGCCGGCGACCAGGCCACCCGCGATGCCGCCTACCATCAGGGCACCTGCTGGCCGTGGCTGCTCATCCCGTACACCAACGGAATGTTCTCCGTCTATGGTAAAAAAGCCATTCCTGTCCTGGACAAGATTCTCTTTGAATTTGAAGATGACATCCGTGAATACGGCATCTCCACCGTGGGCGAGATTTTCGACGGTGCGCCGCCGCATCGCCCCAACGGCTGCATCTCACAGGCATGGAGTGTGGCCGCCCTCCTCTATATGAAGTGGGTGCTTCAAAACAACCGCACACTGTAGCCGACTATGGAGTGCAACGAGTACTACATCCGGCGTTGCATCGAACTGGCCCGGAAAGGATTGGGGAATGTGCAACCCAACCCGATGGTGGGTGCGGTGATTGTATGCAACGGACGGATTATCGGTGAAGGATACCACCAAAAGTACGGCGAACCCCACGCCGAAGTCAACGCCATCCATTCCGTAGAAGACAAGTCGCTGTTGCGGAAGTCCACCATTTATGTCAGCTTAGAACCCTGCTCGCACTACGGAAAGACCCCACCCTGCGCCGACAAGCTCATCGAGATGGGCTTCCCGCGTGTGGTCATCGGTTCCACCGACCCCAACGAGAAGGTGAACGGCAAAGGCATCGCCAAACTGCGGGCCGCCGGCATCGATGTCACCGTGGGAGTCCTGAAAGATGAATGTGACGAACTCAACAAGCGTTTTTTCACCTACCACCTCCGACAGCGACCCTACGTCATCCTCAAATGGGCACAGACCGCCGACGGCTACATGGACATTGACCGTACCGCCAACCCTGACGGCAAATACTGGATCACCAACGGCCAAGTGAAGGTGCTCTCCCACCGCTGGCGCAGCGAGGAGCAGGCCATCCTCATCGGATACAATACCTACGTGAACGACCGTCCGCAGCTCACCACGCGGCTTTGGCCCGGAAAAAGTCCCGCCCGCTACATCGCGTGCCGGAATCCCGAAACCGCAGAACCCATCGACGGCTTCACCCTGGTACCCGAAGAACCGGTGTCCGCATTGCAACGGCTCTATGACGACAAAATGCAGTCGGTGATCATCGAAGGCGGGCGCAAGACGCTGGACCGTTACCTCCAAATCGGACTGTGGGACGAAGCGCGGGTGCTGACCGGCGAGCAAATCTGGGGCGCAGGGACAAAAGCCCCGCTTCTCACCAAAGGCAATTGCATGGAAACGACCCTGCTGGACGGGAACAAAGTGGAAATCTACCGGAACACCAATCTCCTATTCGCCTAACTGCCCCACCACAAACCGAGGGCGGCCAAACAGGTCTTGGCGACACTCAACATTTACAAATCCATGATTTTCAAGCAGCTGCTTTAGTTCGGGATGGTAGTCCTCGTGCGTTTCGAGGTAGAGCCGTCCGCCCGGATTCAAGGCAGTGGCGGATTTTTCCGCTATGGCTTCGTAAAAAAGCAACGGACGGTCGTCGGGAACGAACAGGGCCAGCGCCGGTTCATGCTCCAGCACGTTGCGGTGCATCGCCGCCCGGTCCCGCTCCGGCACGTACGGCGGATTGCTGACAATGAGGTCATACCGCCCCGGCAGCGGGGCCTCGCCCAAAATATCGAACTTTAAGAAACGTACAGAAACATTGTTCGTTTCGGCGTTTTCGGCAGCCACCATCAATGCCTCATCCGACACGTCCAACGCCGTAACCGATGCAGCCGGCAGATTTTTGGCCAGTGTCACGGCGATCGCCCCGCTACCCGTCCCGATGTCCAAAACAGAAAGAACCGTACGACCGGCATTTTCTGAAACGATACCGGCCACCAGTTCCTCCGTTTCGGGTCTCGGAATCAGCACCGCCGGCGTCACCTTGAAGGGCAGTCCACAAAACTCCGTTCGTTCCATCACATACTGGAAAGGTTCACCCGAAGCAAGGCGCTCCAAATCCGTTTCCCAGCCATCAGGCAGGGCGGCGGGAAGGTTCATATCCAACAGAAAAAGGTAGTATTCGACACCGAGCCGTTCCTCCACGTAGCGGCGGAACAATGCCTGCGCCTCCCACTGGTCGTACAACGGAATCAGCGACTGCACAAACCGCTGACGGAATTCCAACCTCGTTATAAACATCTGTTATTCAGCGTTTTGCAAAGGAACCGAGTTGTCAATTTCCACACGGATATAGGAAATCAGCGACTGCTGCTCCAACCATTTTTTCTCGTAGAAGGTCTGGATGGAGGTGAGGTACGGGCGTTCTGGATCCGGATTCGAATAAATATCCTCAATGTTTGCCGTCACCTTCCAGCCCTGCTCGGAAGCGGTTTCCAGAAGGTACTCGTACAGCAACCGGCTGTCCGTCTTGAGGTTGATGATTCCTTTTTCACCCCATATTTTTCTGTATCGTTCCACGAAGTTGGGAGAAACAAGACGTCGGTATGGTTTTTTGGGTTGCGGGTCCGGAAAGGTGACCCATATTTCAGAAACCTCGCCGGGGGCAAAGTAGGCCTCGATAGAGTCAATCTGCGTGCGGATGAAGGCAGCATTGGGAATATTTTGCTCAATGGCATCCTTGCAGCCGCGCCACAGGCGGGCGCCCTTCTTGTCGATACCGATAAAGTTGGTGTCGGGATAGCTTTGTGCAAACGCCACGGTATATTCACCGCGCCCGCAACCCAGCTCCACCACAATCGGATGGTCGTTGCCGAAATATTCATGCCATTTCCCTTTCATCGGAAACCCCTCATTGCGGATGTCGTAATGATGATGCTGGAAGAGATTGGTAAAAGTTTCGTTCTCCGCGAACCGTTGAAGTTTATGTTTTTTTCCCATAATTTACTGATACTGATTAATTTCTACAAGTCTTGCGTACTTTCCGCCGAGTTTCAGGAGTTCATCATGCGTACCCGATTCCACAATCCGCCCCTCGTCCAGCACCACGATTTTGTCGGCATTGCGGATAGTGGAGAGCCTGTGGGCGATGACGAGAGTGGTGCGGTTCTGCATCACGCGGTCGAGGGCGGCCTGCACCAGTTTTTCCGACTCGGTATCCATGGCGGAGGTGGCTTCGTCAAGAATGAGGATGGGTGCGTTGCGGAGCACGGCGCGGGCGATGCTGAGGCGCTGCCGCTGGCCGCCCGAGAGGCTCAGGCCCCTGTCCCCTACCGCCGTGTCGAAACCGTCGGGAAGTGCCGCCACGAAGTCGTATGCGTTGGCGACTTTCGCGGCCTCCTCAATCTGTTCGCGCCGGACATTCTCCAAGCCGAAAGCGATGTTGTTGGCCACGGAGTCGTTGAACAGCACCACCTCCTGCGACACGATGGCGAACAGAGAACGAAGGTGCTCTATGTCAATCTGTTTGATATTCGCCCCGTCCATTCGGATTTCACCGGAGGTGAGGTCGTAAAAGCGGGGCAGCAGATCCACCAGCGTGGACTTTCCCGCGCCGGACGCTCCGACCAGCGCCACCACTTCACCCTTTCGGACACGCAGGTTGATGTCACGCAGCACCGGTGTCGTGCCGTAGGCAAAATCGACATTATCGAACTCTATCTCATCTTTGAAATCACTGATGAACAATGGATTTTCAGCATTTTCAATCACCTCGTCGGCATCCAATACCTCGTAGATGCGGTCAAGTGCCGCCACGCCGCGCCGGAAGTTGGAGATGGCGGTTCCCACATTCTTGGCGGGGTTGACAATCATGGCGAAAAGAGCGATGTAGGTGATGAAGAGCGGTGCCGACAGCGTGGAACCGGGCTGGAGCACGAGATATCCGCCAAATACAAGGATAATCATAACGACGGTAACACCAAGGAGTTCACTGAGCGGCGAGGCGAAATCGGTGCGGCGGTAAATCCTCTTTTGGATGCGGGCGAACCCCTCATTGTGCCTCTCGAAGACCGCCTCTGCGTGCGCCTGGGCGTTGAACCCCTTGATGACGCGAAGTCCCGCGATGGTCTCTTCCACATGAGACAGCAGCGTGCCAAGGCGGTCCTTCGCTTCCATTGACTTGCGCCGCAGCGACCGCGAGGCCAGCGAGATAAAGAAGCCTGCCACAGGCAGCAGCACAATGACGAACAGAGTGAGCCGATAGTCCATCACGAAGAGCGCCACCACATATATTAATATGGTAAGCGCGGCCGTAATCAGCATCTGGAAAGCATTGAGGGTTGTGAACTCAATTTCCTGTGTATCGTTCACCGCACGGGAGATGACATCCCCTTTCTTCTGTCCACCGAAATAGGCAAGAGGAAGTATCAGTACCTTGTGGTACATGCGGTTACGGAGGTTTCGGATCACATCGCTGCGGACGGGAGCCAACAGCCACTGCGTAAGGATGAGGAACCCGTTTTTCAACAGGAACAGCACCACGACAAAGATCACAATGGCGGCAAGCGACTCGCGAGTGGCCGACAAAACAACGAAGTGGCCGACGAACTGCATCAACGCTGCGCCGGTAACACTAAGACCTTCCGTCGTACCTTGAAAGAACAGTTTCACCAACGGCTCAATCATCAGCATCGTAAGGATGGAGAAAAGAAGGGAAACCGTGTTAACGAGCACAATAAGAACCAATTTCCATTTATACTCTGCGATAATGGAAAGGAATCTTTGGTTAAACATTTTTACGAAAAGGGTAAAAAAAAGTCGGGGTGACAAGACTCGAACTTGCGGCCTCTACGTCCCGAACGTAGCGCGCTACCAACTGCGCCACACCCCGTGCTTTTGAGGCTGCAAAAATACACTTTTTTTGTTTATCCTTAATCTTCTCCGAAAAACTTTTTCACAATTCACAATATACACGTTCACAATAATATACAACATAAAGAGAAGAAACGCCACAACATTTCCTCTCTTTATGCCAATTAAATATGGAGAATATCCCTACTTCTTTTGCAAATTTCAAATAGTCAAAGCCTGTATCTGATCCTCGTTCAGTCCTGTGGCTTTTGCTATATCGGCAACGGAAAGGCCCATTTCCAAAAGGTTCTTTGCTGTCTGGAGGAGGTGTTTCATTCCTTCTTCCCTACCTTCTTCCCTACCTTCTTCCCTACCTTCTTCCCTACCCTCTTCCCTTGCCAACTTTCGGTTGTACTCAATGGCATCCTTCACATCGTCGTACTCCAAAATACTCTTTGCATACTCTTCCTTTTCCATGTCGCTCAAATTTGACAGTTTGCATTCCTCATACAGCTCCCGAAATGTGGTGTCCGACATCGGGATGTCGCCGTCTGACATCCGCCACATGTTCTTGATCACATAACACCATTTCTCCTTCAGACTTGGGAGCTGCCTAAAATCCATTTGGGCGGCAAATTTAGTCAAATCTATCAAAACGAACACCACCTTTTCAGAAAAATTTCGGTTTTCATCGTCCTTGAGTGCCACATGCTGCATGAACTTGTCCCTCCCCTTCAGGTCGGGCAACGCAAAATCCACAAGAATGACAGAGATGACCTTCGGGAACTTGTACTTGCGGTCGCCTTTCGTCAGCGAGTTGCTGATGGTGCGTGCCGAATAGGCGATAACGCGGTCGCGGATGAACTCCTGGCTTGCCTGCTGCATCTCCACAATGATACGGTCGTCCTTCTTGGTGTTGCAATAGACATCGTAGATCAGCCGCTTCTCTTTTTCGAGCATACCTAACTGCTCCGTTGGACGATAGACAATGTCCCTGATAGTTCCGATGTACTCCTTCAGAAAGGCGTTAAGGAACATAATGAGATTCTTCTTGTAGGCTTCTGTCCCGAAGAAACGTTTGAAGCCAAAGTCAGTCAGAAGGTTGATGTTGGCACTTCCAGCAATTGCACTTTCAATAAAAGAATTTTCCATAGTTGATATTTTAATAAATTTTAAATAATTTCAGTCGCAAATATACGACAACGGAAGAACCTTGCCAATAGGTGTTGAAAAATATTTTATTGTAAATCAACTGGATAAAAAATGCATCTTTTAATAGAAAAGTGGTTCCCTTTTGATGGTGAAACCACAAATGTGTTAAAAAAAGCTATTTTCGAAATTGCCATATTTTGGCATAGGAGATAGAATTTTCGGAGAAAAATCCATATACGTTGCATGGACATGACGAAAAAACGCGTACTTTTGCACGTTTTTTATGGGACGAATTATAGCCATCGATTACGGACAAAAACGAGTGGGGTTCGCGGCTACCGACGAACTCCGCATCTGCGCCAATGCACTGGAAACCGTGCATGTGACGCAGGCTTTCGACTTTCTCAAAAACTATATCGAGAAAGAGAACGTTGATACCATCGTGGTGGGCGAGCCGCGCAAAATGGACAACACGCCCTCCGAATCCACCCGCTTCATCGAGCCGTTCGTCAACCGCGTGAAGAAAGCCTTCCCCAACATTCCCCTTGTCCGCGTGGACGAGCGCTTCACCTCACGGATGGCCTTCCAGACGATGATCGATGTAGGGCTGAAAAAGAAAGACCGCCAGGACAAAGCTCTGGTGGACAAGATCAGTGCCGTCATCATTCTCCAGACCTATTTGCAGCAACTTGATATAGAAAACGAAAGAAATAATAGTACCCTATGATATTACCTATTTGTGTTTACGGCAACCCCGTATTGAGAAAAAAATCAGTGGAGGTTTCAATGGAACCGGCCGAACTGAAACAGTTAGTGAGCGACATGTTTGAAACGATGTACCACGCCAACGGCGTCGGCTTGGCCGCCCCGCAGATCGGCAAGTCGCTGCGGCTGTTCGTCATCGACTCCGAACCGTTCAAAGAGCTGTACCCTGACGAGGAGGTACGCAAGCTCGCCTTCGTCAATCCCGTGATCACCAAACGTTACGGCGAAGAGTTCGCCTTCAACGAAGGCTGTCTCAGTCTGCCCGACATCCACGAGGATGTGATGCGCCCCTCCACCATCGAGATTACCTACTACGATGAGGATATGCAGCCACACACCGAAACCATCAGCGGCGGCGTGGCCCGCATCATCCAGCACGAGTACGACCACATCGAGGGCATGGTCTTCACCGACCACCTTTCCAACCTCAAGAAAATGATCCTCAAGCGGAAACTCACCGACATCGCCTCCGGGAAAACGCACCCCGCCTACAAAACCAAACTGAAATAACGGACGATATGAAACTGCGGTTTTTCGCACTGCTTTTGCTGGCTATGGCCTTTTGCTCCTGCGGTTCAAAACAGGATTTCTCCCGTTCAGAAACCGATGTAACCGATTTGGGATCAAAGGAATACAACAATTCAAAAGAATTGATTGAATTGTACCATCACGCCGACTCCCTCGTCAAAATCGGGCAGATTGACACAAAAAAAATGCAGCTTTTCGTGGACAAGGCAACCGAGTACGCCACTCTTCATCCCGACGACACGCTCGGTCCCCACTTTCTGCTCTACGCCGGCATCTTCCAGATGGATGTCGCCCTTTCCACCCCGTCGGAAAGCAAACGGAACGCCCGCTTTTTCCAATCGGTTGAGATTTTCAACAAACTTACGGAGCAATATCCCGACTATCGCAACCTCCCCTACTGCTACTATTACAAGGGACAGATATACGAAAACATGCGGCGCACAAGCGACGCCGAGGGCGAGTACCGCGAGCTGGTACACCGCTACCCCGACACCGACCTCGGCCGCAACATCGCCGAATACCTGAAAGTGCAGGGATACGAAAAATCCTCCGACGACATCATGCACGAAATCAAGAAAAAATGAACATCAGCGGCATCATCACCACCCTGAATGAAGAGGCGAACATCGCCGACGCCATCGCATCGCTGCGGCAGGTCTGCGACGAAATCGTGGTCGTGGACTCCGAAAGCACCGACCGGACGGTGGAAATCGCCCGTGAGCTAGGCGCGAAGGTCTATCTCCAGCGGTATCTCGGCGACGGCATCCAGAAAAACGTCGCCCTGAAGTATGTCACCAACCGCTGGGTGCTGAGCATCGACGCCGACGAGCGGCTCAGCGACGAATTAGTGGCATGGATCCGCAGCACCGACTTCGAGACGACCCCTTACGACGGGTTCGCCGTGCGCCGCCGCAACTACATCGGCAGCCGCTGGGTGAAAAGCTGCGGCTGGTATCCCGACCACCTTGTGCGGCTCTACCGCCACGACAAGCTCCGTTTCCGCGACGTGAAACAGCACGCCTTCGTCCCGACCGACAACACACTGGAAATCAAGGCAGACCTCATCCACTACCGGTACAAAAACTGTGGTGAGCTGTTCTCAAAACCCGCCCGCAACTACAGCACGCGGGGGGCCAAAATTCTCTATTTGCAAGGCAAGAAAGCCAACGCCTTCACGCCGTTCTGGCACGGCACGGCGGCCTTCCTCAGCAACTACTTCCTCCGCGGCGGCATCCTCGGCGGCGTGGACGGCTTCACCCTCTCCCTCGCCATCGCCTGCAACAGCTACCTGAAGTATGCAAAACTTCTTGAATACCAAAGAGACCCACAAGTGAGAGAGGCAGAGAATTTCGACAATGTATGGTAATTGGATTTCAGTGGGCAGTAGCGTCGCGGTGAACCGCATTTCTATAGGTAAACTGTAATAAAATAGCAAAATGGAAGAGCGGCTGTGGACTGTGAATTATGTGAAGGTATGGGTGGCGAATTTCATGATTTTCTTTTCATTCATGCTGCTCACGCCGCTGTTGCCGCTGTACCTGAAAGAAACGTTTGACGCGAACAAGGACACCATCGGGATGGTGTTGAGCGGTTACGCACTGACCGCCCTCATCATCCGTCCGTTCAGCGGCTTTTTTGTGGACAGTTTTCCAAGAAAAAGGGTATTGTTAATCAGTTACTTCCTGTTTTTCAGTTTCTTTGCCGGCTACCTCGTGGCGGGCAGTCTGCTGCTGTTTGCCATCATCCGCACGCTGCATGGTGCACCGATGGGTGCGACCACCGTGGCCAACAGCACCGTCGCCATTGACGTGCTGCACCCGACACGGCGGGCCGAAGGGATTGGCTACTACGGGCTGAGCAACAACATCGCCTCTGCCATTGCACCGGCCATCGCCATCTACCTTTTGCAGCAGACCCACAGCTACGACCTGCTGTTCTGGATCGCGCTGCTGACGGCGGGATGCGGTTTTGCCATCAACAGCACACTGAAGCTCAAGCCGAAGGAGTTGGTCAAGGACAAGCCGAAACTGTCGTTGGACCGGTTCTTCCTGCTAAAGGGCTGGAGCGAGTGCGCGGTGATGCTCTGCCACGCCTTTGCCTACGGCATCGTTTCCACCTATGTGGCCATCTACGGCAAAGAGGAACTCGGCGTGACGGGTGGCACGGGCATCTTCTTCGCCCTGCTCTCCATCGGGCTGATCGTGTCGCGGCTGATTGGAAGTCCGTCGCTGCGCAGGGGGCGGGTGGCGCAGAATGCCGCCGTCGGTCTTGTCGTCGCCTTCTCGGGCTATGTGCTGTTTGCCGCCGTCCACACCCTGTGGGCCTACTATGCCGCCGCCCTGATCATCGGATTAGGCAGCGGGCACATGTACCCGGCCTTCCAGACAATGTTCATCAATCTTGCGCCGCACACACAGCGGGGCACAGCCAACTCCACACTGTTCATCTCGTGGGACACGGGACTCGGCCTCGGTGTATTGGCGGGCGGCGTCACAGCCGAGCATTTCGGCTATCACAGCGCCTTCTGGTTTGCCGCCGCCATCTACCTCGCAGGCACGGTCGGCTTCTTCGCCTATGTGCGAGGACATTTCACGAAAAATAAATTACGGTAAAATACAGAGGATCAATAGCCTTCCAGCTGACGCATCCGCCGTTTGCCGATTTTCCAAAGGATAATATCAAAAATGATGAAACCGACAAGGCATACGCCCTGCAGGGCTTCCGACACGTTGGCCACCATCAGAAGGCCGTCAAAAATTCCGTGCAGCAGCATCGGGACAAGAAACGCCATCAGCATGTTCCAACTTCGGTTCTTGTAGAATTTGGCCAAAGCGAAGAAGTAGCCCATCACCACGGCAAACAGGAAATGCGCCGGAACCGACAGCAACGCACGCATGACTCCCGTCCCCACACCGCTACCGAATACATACATGATGTTTTCAACGCCCGCAAAACCCAGCGACACGAAGGCCGCATAGACAATGCCGTCGAAATACTCGTCAAAGTGGCGATTGCGCCAAATGAGCAGGTACAACGCCAGCAACTTGAACCCCTCCTCCGTACAACCAGCCACCACAAATGCCGTGTACAACGCCCCATTCACCCCGTCATACGGACACACCGATTGCAAAAAATTTTCCACCAAGACAACAGGAATGGTCGTCAACGCCCCGCAAAGCAGCGCCAGCAAAAGCAGCGACAACGGTTCACGCTGAAAGCGATCCTTGATGTAAATATAGGTGGCCAAAGCGATTACCGGAAGAATGGCCAAGGCAAGTAGCAACATAACGATGATCTATGAAAAAAAAGATAAAAAAAGGCCCCATTTTACAGAGGCCTTTTACATGATGTCGGTTCGGATTACTCCTCGGCTTTCAGCGTGGCGTCCACGAAAACGCGGGTGGCCAGCTCTTTGTCGAGGGCGTACATGGCGGCGTGGTCCTTCTCAATCATCTTCACGGTGTTGAGGAGTTCCTCGGCGTTGGCCTCTTCCTCCACCTGCTCGTCGATGTACCAATTCAGGAAGTTGATGGTGGCATAGTCCTTGATTTCGTGGGCAGTGTCCATCAAACCATTGATGAGGGAGGTGACTTTGCGCTCGTGGTTCAGCGTGTCGTTGAAGACGGCGGCGCAGGATTTCCAGTTGGTATCGACCTTGGCGATGGGTTTGAGCTTCACCTCGCCGCCGCGCTCGTGGATATAGCGGAACATCTTCATACCGTGGGAAATCTCCTCCTGATACTGCACGTACATCCAGTTGGCGAAACCGGGAAGGTTGTTCTGGGTGAACCAAGCGGACATGCTCAGGTAAAGGTATGCGGACCAGAATTCGGCATTGATCTGGTCATTGATCTCTTTTTGCATTCTTTCGTTAATCATAATCAGGAAAATTAAAAATTAATAAGTTTAAAATTAAAAATAAAAAGGTCGTATAAAACGACCTTTTTTTCTACTATTCAAAAGAAAGGATTGCTTTCTTAATCAGCTCGATAGCCTCACGGAGTTCCTCTTCGGAGATGACCAACGGGGGAGCGAAGCGGATGATGTGCTGATGGGTCGGTTTGGCGAGCACGCCGAGTTCCTTCATCTTTTCGCAGACGTCCCAAGCCTCCTTGCCGTTCTTCGGGCGGATGATGATGGCGTTGAGCAGACCTTTACCGCGCACCTGCTGGATCATGTCGCTCTTCACGCTGTTCATCTCGTCGCGGAAGATCTTGCCGAGGTATTCGGCGCGTTCAGCGAGTTTCTCTTCCTTCACAACCTCAAGGGCGGCGATGGCCACGCGGCAGGCGATCGGATTGCCGCCGAAGGTGGAGCCGTGTTCACCGGGCTTGATGTTGAGCATGATGTCGTCGTCGGCCAGGACGGCGGAAACGGGCATCGTGCCACCGGAAAGGGCCTTGCCGAGCACCAGGATGTCGGGGCGGACACCTTCGTGGTCGCAAGCCAGCATGCGGCCCGTACGGGCGATACCGGTCTGCACCTCGTCGGCGATGAACAGGACGTTCTTGGCCTTGCAGAGGTCGTAGGATTTTTTCAGATAACCGTCATCGGGAACATAGACACCGGCCTCGCCCTGGATGGGTTCGAGAATGAAACCGGCCACGTTCGGATCCTCCAACGCTTTCTCCAAAGCGGGAATGTCGTTGTAGGGGATCTTGACGAAACCCGGGGTGAAGGGGCCGTAGCCGCCGTAAGCCTCGGGATCGGTGGACATGGAAACGATGGAGATGGTGCGGCCGTGGAAGTTACCGTCGCAAACGATGATCTTGGCCTGGTTTTCCGGAAGACCTTTCTTCATGTAAGCCCACTTGCGGCAGAGCTTCAGGGCGGTCTCGTCAGCTTCGGCGCCGGAGTTCATCGGGAGGACCTTGTCGTAACCGAAGGTTTCGGTGACATACTTCTCGTACGGTCCGAGGCAGTCGTTGTAGAATGCGCGGGAGGTGAGGGTCACCTTCTGGCACTGGTCGATCATAGCCTCCACGATTTTGGGATGGCAATGACCCTGGTTCACTGCGGAATAAGCCGAAAGGAAGTCGAAATAACGCTTGCCTTCCACGTCCCACATGAAGGGACCTTTCGCTCTGGAAATAACGACGCCAAGTGGATGGTAGTTATGGGCACCGTAGCGGGCCTCCATATCCATGGCTTGCTTGCTTGATGTGATTTTTTCTGCTGCCATAATTTTAGGTTTGTTTTATAAATGAATAATTTGAATTTCCTGTTTCAAAAAACGCGCAAAAGTACAAATAAATTCTATACGCTTGTGGGAGATTTTTCAAATATTTTGCGATATTCTGCAACACGTCATAAAAATGTTTTTTTGCTAAACGTCAATCCTTTTGCACTGGTTTATCACAAAACAACCTGTTGCGGATCCTCCTGCTATTCTATCGCACCACCAGTTTTTTTTGCGCCACGCTGCCGTCGCCCGCCACGATGCGGACCACATACACGCCGGCACGCAGGCCGCTGACGGGGATGTCGAGCCGCTCCGCTGCCACCGACGGGAACGACAGGCACTTCCGTCCCGTCACGTCATAGACTTCCACCGCACGCATCATCCCTCCGGAAACCGTCACCCGCTCCGAGGCGGGGTTCGGAGTGAGCAGGAACGACGGAACTGATTGTGTACCTGCCTCTTTGATTCCTGTGGTTCCCTCCACGAACAGCAGCAGCGTCACCAGGCTGTCGCAGTCGTCGGGATAGGGCGTACGGCGCGTGAAGACGTAGTCGCCGGCGTACGACGACGGAAGGGTGATGTCAAAACCGTTGGCGGTGTAGCGCTCCCCTGCCCTCGCCGTGTCCAACACCGTCCGCTCGCGATAGCATTTTTCCCCGTGGACACAGATGTTGTCGAACTTGATGTTCCCGCTGATGTGCGTGGCCCCGTCAATCGTGATTTTCAGGAAGATGGTGTCCACGCCGTCCCACTCCGCACCCGAACGGAACAGATGGGAGCTGAAGCGGTTGGCAGCCCGGTCGGCCGAGTCGATTTCGTATGTCCCGAGGAAATGGTCAAAAGCCGTATCCAACGGATCCACGACATTCCAAGCGCAGCTCACCTGGCTGAAACCGGTGTTGGTAGCCGATGTTGAAAACCTTACAGAAACATTGGTGTAAAGGCGGGTGGAGAACCCCACCACGAAAGTCTTGCCGTTGGCATAGTAGTTCTTGAACGAGAGCGAGTAGCCCGCTGTTGCGTCGGGGCGAGGGTCGCCGATGCTACTCCCGTATGCCGTGAGTCCCTGAAGCTGGTTGTTCGGGAAATAATCGGAGCCGTGGGAGCCGTCGAACCAGATGCGGGCAGATCCCTGCGTGTCGCCGTAGTCGGCGGGAACGGAGCGTGCGGCGTAATAGTCGGCGCTGTCGATACGGTCGAAGGTCCAGCCGAGGAACGCCGGCTCGCCCGAGACGATGACCAGCACCGTATCGCGGAGGTAGGTGCCTCCTATGGCCTGCAGGTTGCGGAGCGTGAGGTAGGCGGTGGCGCCGAAGTCAAGCGGTGTGGCAAGGTGCAGCAACAGTCCGCCCGCAGTATCGGTGTCCACAGAGCCGACCCCGTTTCCGGGGATGACGTAGTGGTTGAGCGCGGCGGTGGAAGCGGGCGACATCACGCTGTCGAAGCCGATGCTGACCGTGGCGGCATCCACCACCTCGCAGCGGGTGACGCGGGGCCTGACCAGCGTGTCGGGTTCCATCGTGAACACCGCACTTCCCTCCCCCCAAATCAGGTCGGCCAGTTCGGGGAAGTCGATGAACGGGTTGCGGTTCCCCTGCCAGTTGCGGTAAATTCCTTCATTGCGGTTGCGCTCCTTCGCGCTCACCGGATCGAGGCGGTGCCACGCGAGCAGCATCTCCAACGCCCAGTCCTTCAACTGCGAGCGGTAGGTCATCGGGCCGTCCTCCATAAAGGTCTCATCCTCATATTTATAACGAACTGCCATATAGAAAAACGAGCGGGCGATGTCGCCTTTGTAGGCATCCACCGGCTCGTAGGCCGTTACTTCGGGCGCATTCGGATAGGCGTTTTGCCCCAACTTGGCGCCGTTGGCGAAGGTTCGCACCGTTTCATCCGCCGACACCACGCCGTAGGGGTTGTCATTCCGCAGTTGGTTCACATAGCCGTCGGTGGGATAGATTTGGAAAAGGTCGGAAAAGAAAGGTTCGTTGCTGATGGAGTACGATCCCGTGCCGCCCATCCACGAGTTGCAGAAGCTGTGTTCGCGCTGCATGCAGTCGCACTCGTAAGCGGCGCCGGAGCCAAGTGGCAACGCGTGGGTCGGCGTGGGACGCCAGTGGCAGCTGTCGGTGTAAATGTCCCAGATGTCGCCGTTCGGGAACGTGTCGAGCATCACATAAATATAACGAAGGTCATCGTACGTCTGCCGTTCATGCCCCTTGATGATTTCGTGCAGGGTGTCCTGCAAAGCCACTCCGCGCAGTCCGAGCGCACGGCGGTAGTACTCGTTCACATCCTGCGCAAGGACAGAAACGGCGGAAATCAGCAACATTATGGTGAAAAACAGGCACTTTTTCATTTTTCAAATCAGATAAAACCAGCAAAAACAGGCGGCAAAAGTACAATTTTTCAGGGAAAAACGGCAAACCGAAGGCACCAATTATTGACACAAAACATTACGCAGTACATAACTGCATTTTATTTAAAGATGCAGTACAAGGTATCTCTACTTTTATTGTATCTTTGCGAACTTTTTGCAAGAAAAAATTTTCACAATAATAAATTAAAAACCAACAAATTATGAAATACGATGTCATCGTCATCGGGAGTGGTCCCGGAGGTTATGTGGCGGCCATCCGTGCCAGCCAGCTGAATATGAAAACCGCCGTCGTGGAATGCGGCGAACTGGGCGGCATCTGCCTCAACTGGGGCTGCATCCCCACCAAGGCCCTGCTGAAATCGGCACAGGTCTATAACTACCTGAAACACGCAGAAGCCTACGGGGTTGCGCTCGACTCCCCCGCCCGCCCCGACTTCGAGGCGATGGTGCGCCGCAGCCGCGGTGTCGCCGACCAGATGAGCAAGGGCGTCCAGTTCCTCCTGAAAAAGAACAACGTCGATGTCATCGAAGGGTTCGCCACCCTGACCAACGACCGCAAGGTGTCCGTCAGCAAGAGCGACGACACCACCGAGGTGTTCGAAGCCGACCACATCATCCTCGCCACCGGCGCACGCTCCAAGGAGCTGCCCCACATCAAACAGGACGGCGAGAAAATCATCGGCTACCGCATGGCCCTCACCCTCCCCAAACTGCCTGAAACGATGGTGGTGATGGGCTCCGGCGCCATCGGCAGCGAGTTCGCCCACTTCTACTCCTCCCTCGGCACCAAGGTCACCATCGTGGAGTTCCTGCCCAACCTCGTGCCCGTGGAAGACGAGGAGATTTCCAAGCAGCTGGAACGCGCCTTCCGCAAGAACGGCATCAAGGTGATGACATCCTCCTCCGTGGAGAGCGTGGACACCTCCGGCGAAGGCTGCCTCGTCACCGTGAAGGACGGCAAAGGCAAAATCACTGAAATCCAGTGCGACATCGTCCTTTCCGCCGTCGGTGTCGTCACCAACCTCGAAGCCCTCAACCTGGATGCACTCGGCATCACCGTGGAACGCGGCAAGGTGGTGGTGGACGATTTCTACCGCACCAACTGCCCCGGCGTTTACGCCATCGGCGACATCGTGAAGGGTCCCGCCCTCGCGCACGTTGCCTCCCACGAGGCGCTTGTCTGCGTGGAGAAGATCGCCGGCCTCAACCCCACCCCCGTCGATTACAGCAACATTCCCGGCTGCACCTACACGTCGCCCGAGATCGCTTCGGTCGGCCTTACCGAGAAGAAGGCCCTCGAGGCGGGCTACGAACTGCGCATCGGCAAGTTCCCCTTCACCGCCTCCGGCAAAGCCACCGCTTCCGGCAACCGCGACGGCATGATCAAGCTCATCTTCAACGCGAAAACCGATGAAATTCTCGGCTGCCACATGATCGGCGAAAACGTCACCGAGATGGTGTCGGGCATCGTCATCGCCCGCCAGCAGCACGTCAAGGGACCCGAAATCATCCACGCCGTGCATCCGCACCCCACCCTCTCCGAAGCCATCATGGAGGCCGCGGCCAACGCCTACAACGAGTGTGTCCACCTCTAATCCATGAGCACACTGAAACCCCATACGATGAAAATAGCCCTCTGGGAACTTGACCCGGAGGGCTTTCACATCGTCACCTCAGGACGATTGCACGGCACCCCCGTACGCCTGCTTATCGACACCGGCGCCAACCACAGCTGCTTCGACCGAAACTTTATTGAATCACTACAAATACCAATAGACGAGACAGATAAAGACGATGTAAACATCGGCATCGGTGGCAATGAATTCCAATCGGACATCCTGACCATTTCCCATTTCAAGATCGGACGGATTCTGGTGCCGCCCTCCCCTTTCCGCCTGCTCGACCTCCAACCGGTTTGCGCCGCATACGAAAATGTAGGTTTCAAAACCATTCACGGAATCATCGGCGGCGACCTGCTGCACCGTTTCCACGCCGTTATTGACTACGGGAACAAAACATTAACCTTATACAAATAACCCGCCATGCCCGAAGAAACCACCGACCACATCATCCTCGGCATCGACCCCGGCACCAACATCATGGGGTACTCGCTGCTGAAAACGCACGCGCGCAACAGCGAAATCATCACGCTGGATGTCATCAACCTGAAGAAACAGCCCGACCAAAGCGCCAAGCTGAAGATGATTTACGAAAGCACGCGAGAACTGATTGAAACCTATCATCCTGACATCTTGGCGATTGAAGAACCCTTTTACGGCAAAAACCCGCAGTCGATGCTGAAGCTGGGGCGGGCGCAGGGCGTGGTCATCGGCGCGTGCCTGCACGCCGGACTGGAAGTCCACGAATATACCCCGCGCCGCATCAAGCAGGCCATCACGGGCAAAGGCGCGGCCTCGAAGGAGCAGGTGGCGGCGATGCTCCACTCGATGTACACCTTCTCGACGGAGACGAAATATCTGGACGCCACCGACGCCCTCGCCGCCGCCGTGACACACCACCTCCAGAACCGCATCGTCATCAATACAGGAAAAGCCTCCGGCTGGGAGGCGTTCCTGTCGCAGCACAAGGATAGGATTATCGGGTAATGTAGAGACGCAAAATTTTGCGTCTCTACAATTCACAGAATACCCCAGAACAACGTAGAGACGTCATCCTATGGCATCTCTACATTTTTGTCTAACAAATTCCCTATTGGTAGTTTCAGGATAGTTTAGTGGCAGCCGTGGTGACTGCATCCGCCCTCGTGGCCGGCACAACCGACACCGGAGTCGCACACCTTTCCTGACAAGAAGTCGTTGACCAGCTGACGGATATCGCCCTTGCAACCGCGCACCACACGGATCTGCTGCGCCTCCAGCACATTCTTGGCGCCGTCGCCCATATTTCCCGCCAACAGGATGGTGACCCCTTTCTCGCGGAGCACGGAGGCAATGTTGGACTTGCATCCGCAGCCTTCGCCCGCCGGCAGGGTTTCTTCGCCGACAATCTTCTTGTCCCTGATTTCAAAAATCGTGTAATGGTCGCAATGCCCGAAATGGTCATCCACATGGTTATCGACGGTGGGAACAGCGATTTTGAGGACATTGTCCTTGCGCTCCGGCAGCGCCTCGGCGAACTCCACCACCTGGTCGGCGATGCGCTCGAAGCACTCCCCTATCACCTTGTTGGTATTGGAAAGCAGGCAGTCCTGGTTTTCCACTTCCTCCACATCCTGGATTAGCGGAATCTGGGCAAGCAGTTTCGTATGGAACTCATCGGCGAGCTTCTGGCCGCCGCCCTTGCCGAACAGCAGGTACTTCTCCTCGGGGTGCTCCTTCGGGGTGAACCACGACATGTTCTCCACGATGCCGATAATCGGCAGGTTCATCTTGGCGGGCGAGAACATCTCCGCGCCTTTGCGGGCGTCGTTCACGGACAGCACCTGCGGCGTGGTGACAACAATGGCACCTTCCACCACAAACTGCTGCATCATTGATATTTGGATATCGCCGGTACCTGGAGGGAAGTCCACCACAAGGTAGTCCAACTGGCCCCACTGGGTCTTGGTAAGCAGCTGTGCCAAGGCACTGGCTGCCATAGGTCCGCGCCAAATCACCGCCTGACTATTGTCCACCAACAGTCCGAGCGAGATGATCTTCAATCCGAACTTCTCCACGGGCAGGAAGTACTCCTCCTCGCCGACGTAGGTGGCATTCACCCGCTCGTTCTCAATGCCGAACATCTTGTGAATGGACGGACCATAAATATCTGCATCCATCATACCTACACGATAACCTTGCTTCGCAAGCGTCAGCGCGAGGTTCGCCGCCACGGTGGATTTACCGACACCGCCTTTTCCAGAGGCAACAACAATGATGTTTTCAATTCCTTCAATTCTGTTTTTTGCAATCATGCAATTTCCGTTACAAGCCATATTTTTTTGTTATTAGTGATTAGGGTATAGGGGTTAGGGGTTAGTATAAACGATGGTAAGAGGTATGAGGTTTAGTATGTAGAGACGTCACATTGTGGCGTCTGAGGGGATGAGGTAATAGGCATGAGGTTTGTGGAGGGATGTTTGAAGAGAGGATTGCGCGTAAGCAACCTCCTACCTTCTACCTTTTACTTTCTACTGGATTAAAGAGCGAATTCAAGGACAGCGAAGCCTATAGCGATGAGGAAGGTCACCAGCAGGATGCCGCGTCCGGTAAGATCGAATTTGAGCTTCAGCAGATAGTACCGGATGACGAACACGCTGGGGACAATGCTCAGCAGGATGAATTTCTTGATCAGGTCAAGGTTGAGGATGTCCAACGGCTTTCCCGCGGCGGTCAGCACAAGATAAACCAGTCCATAGAGAACACCGAAGGTGAGAGCCGGGACACAGATTCCCAGCAGGATTCCCATCAGCCATGAGTCGCGGCGCAGTTTTTCCAAAATATCTCTCATATCTCAAAGAATTTGAAATACAATAACACTAATTCATCCGATTTATTGTGGGTTCGTATCCCAAAGAATAATCTCCTCCATATCTTTGTTGTAAAACTTGTACTGGAGAAGGTGTGAATTGGAGTTCTGTCGCAGACGAATCCATTTTTTGTATTTGAGGTACCATTTCATCTGTTTGGAAACGAACCCCTTCGTGAGGTACGCATAAAGGAACGGATGCACTTCGATGGTGATTTTGGGCTCGCTCTGCTTATAGATCAGGAACTCAATGATGTTCTCGATACTCTCTTCAATGAGGATGGCCGGCTTGATTTTGCCGGTGCCGTGGCAGACGGGGCATTGTTCAAGGGTGTCGATGGTGGTGACGGGACGCAGGCGCTGGCGGGTGATCTGCATCAGTCCGAACTTACTGAGAGGCAGGACGGTATGGCGAGAGCGGTCGCCGGCCATCAGTTCGTTCATCCGCTTATAGAGAAGGGTACGGTTGGCGGCGGTGGCCATGTCGATGAAGTCGATGACGATGATGCCGCCGATGTCGCGCAGGCGCATCTGGCGGGCAATTTCCTCAGCAGCGGCGAGGTTGACCTGTATGGCGTTTTCCTCCTGCGAGTTGGACGACTTGACGCGGTTGCCGCTGTTCACGTCGATCACGCACAAGGCTTCGGTCTGCTCGATGATCAGGTAGATGCCGTTCTTGATGGTGACAATCTTGCCGAAGGAGCCCTTGATCTGCTTGGCAACGTTGAAGTGTTCGAAAATGGGCTGCTTTTCCTTGTACAGTTTCACGATGTCGGCATCGTTCACCTTATCGGAGAAGGAGCGGATATAGTTACGCACCTCAATGTATATCTCCTTGTTGTCCACATAGATGGCATGGAACGAATCGTTAAGGAGGTCTCGGATGAGAGCGGTTGTGCGGTCGAGTTCGGTGGCTACTTTGGCCGGGGCTTCGGCGCCGATAAGGTTGGCCGTCATTGCCTGCCAGCGGGTGACCAACTGCTTGATGTCGTTCTCCAGTTCTTCGGCAGTCTTTCCCTGTGCAATGGTACGGATGATGATGCCGAAGTTCTTGGGCTTCAAGCCAGTGACAATTTGGCGGAGGCGCTTGCGCTCCGTGTTTCCCTTGATTTTCTGGGAGATGAACACCTTGTCGCCGAACGGCACGAGTACGGCGTAGCGTCCGGCGAACGAGATTTCGGTGGTGATGCGGGGGCCCTTGGTGGAGATGCACTCCTTGGCGATCTGCACGAGCAAGGTCTGTCCGGGTGTGATCACATCCGTGATCTTGCCTCCTTTTTCAACGGAGGGCTGCTTTTCAATGGCGGAAAGGTTGCGTCGGCCGCCGCCGATGACGCTCTTGACATACTCGTTCATCGTGCGTGTGGTGACGCTCAGGTCCATATAGTGGAGGAATGCGTCCTTGTCGCTGCCGATGTTGACAAAGGCGGCGTTGAGCCCGGGCATGATTTTCCGGACTTTTCCGACAAAGACGTTACCGACGCAGAACTGCTCCGAGGGGGTTTCGCGGTGGAGCTCCACCAGCCGTTTGTCCTCCAACAGTGCAATCTGCACATAGTCGGGGTGATTGGCAATAACTAGTTCTTTCGTAATTTCAGGCATAGTACATTTAAGTGCGGGAGACAAAAATGAAAAAAACTAAACTGCGGGGAGTTGCCCCGCAATTTAGTTTCAGTCGATACATAAGAAGCTTACTTCTTCTTATGTCTGTTCTTTCTCAAGCGTTTTTTGCGCTTGTGGGTTGACATCTTATGTCTTTTTCTCTTTTTACCGCTTGGCATAGTTGTAAAATTATAAGGTTAATTATTTGTTTTTAACAACGTTCACAAAAGTTTTGCAAGGTTTGAATGCGGGGATCTTGTGAGCGGGGATGACAATCGTGGTTTTCTTGGAGATGTTGCGGGCGGTCTTCTGGGCGCGTTCCTTCACGATAAAGCTGCCAAAACCTCTCAGATATACATTCTCGTCAGCGGAGAGAGATTTCTTCACGGAATCCATGAAGGATTCGACGACAGTCTGAACGGCGTTTTTGTCAATACCGGTTTTGTTGGCGATTTCGTTTACGATTTCTGCTTTAGTCATAACTTTTAATGATTAAATTTAATGAATGTTTTTACGAATAACTCTCTTTAAAATTTGAGGGTGCAAAAATACACATTTTATTTTATTCTGTATCTTTATCTTACAAAAAAAAATATTTTTTTAAATCTCTGCCCGAATCTTGTCGGCGAGGCGGCTTGCACCGATGCGAAAGTACTCATTGGTGAGCCATTTTTCACCGAGGACATTCTCCAGAATTTTCAGAAACTGGATGGCCGTGGGCGCGTCGGCGATGCCTCCAGCGGGTTTCATGCCCACCATTTTCCCCGTTTTTTCGTAATTTTCCTTGATGGCATCCAGCATAACGAGGAAGGATTCGGGGGTGGCGTTAACTTTAATTTTGCCAGTGGAAGTCTTGATGAAATCGGCACCGGCGGCGATGGCGATCTGCGACGCTTTATATATATTGTCTGCCGTTCCCAACTCACCTGTTTCGAGAATCACCTTGAGGTGGGCGGTCCCGCAGGCGGCCTTGATGGCGGCAATCTCATTATAGACCGTACGGTAGTCGCCTTCGAGGAACTTGCCGCGCGAAATCACCATGTCGATCTCGTCCGCGCCCTGCGCCACCGCGTAGGCAACTTCGGCCACCTTGATCTCGATGGGGCTCTGGCCCGCCGGAAAAGCGCCGGCCACGCACGCCACACGCACGGGCGTACCCTTGAGGATGGACTTGGCCTGCGCCGCAAACGGAGGATAGACACACACCGCCGCCGTGGTCTTGATATTTAATTTTTCGTCTTCAAAAGCAAGGGCCTTTTCGCACAAATTCCGGACTTTTTCCGCATTGTCGGAGCCCTCCAACGTGGTCAAATCAATCACGTTCAAAATAAAGCGGTAGGCTTCGGGAAGGGTGAAGTATTTCAGCTCAGAAGACTGATACTCAGCGAGTCGCGCTTGGATTTCCGCATCGGAAAAGGGATAACTGACAGGTTCAATATATGCCATGTTTTTTATTTATTAAATGAGCTGCAAAGATACAATATTTATTTGTTTTAGTCTGAAAGTCAAACAAATAAAAAAACGCCGCAACCAATGCGACGTTCCTTGTAGCGGGGGCAGGACTCGAACCTGCGACCTCCGGGTTATGAGCCCGACGAGCTACCACTGCTCTACCCCGCTAAATCGGCTGCAAAATTACAACTTTTTTCGTTATCTTCATCCAGCTTACAAAAATTTTTTTCACCCACGAAACAAAATTATTTAGTACTTTTGCCTCGCTTTGTATAATTTCTGCCAAAAAGTTTTTTTGACAATAATTAATTTTGAACCAAACCTTTAACGATAATATGAACTGGAAAAGACTCTTATCGAAGTCACTTTTTATAGGATTTGTTTCACTTCTGTCCATTGTTATTCTGTTCAGCGGCTGTCGCAGAAAGAACAAATCCGCCGATGCATACGGCGTTTTCGAGGCGACCGAAATCACAGTTTCATCCGAAAGCAACGGCCGTCTGCTGGAATTCACCGTGGAGGAAGGGCAGTTCTGCCACAAGGGCGACGTTCTCGGCCACATCGACTCGGCGCAAATCTGCCTGCAGATACAGCAACTGGAGTCCGCCATCCGCGCAACTCTCGCCAGCCGCCCCGACATCCCGTCGCAGTTGAACACCCTGCAGGCACAACTCCAAACCCTTGAGCGCGAAAAGGAACGTGTGTCCACTCTCGTGGAAGCCAACGCCGCCACCACCAAGCAGTTGGACGACGTAAACGCCCAGATCTCCATCGTGAAAGGTCAGATTTCCGCCACCAAGTCGCAGCTGAACACGCAGTCGGCAGCCATCCTCGAAAACGTGGAAGCCCAGCGTTTCCAAGTGATGCAGCTCCAAAACGCCCTTGAAAAATGCACCATCAAGGCACCCATCAACGGAACCATCCTCAAGAAATACATCCAGCCTAACGAACTGGCTTTCCAGGGAAAACCCCTTTTTAAAATCGCTGACGTAACCAACATGTCCATAAAGGTTTACGTCACGGAAGACATGCTCTCCGACATCCAGCTTGGACAGAAAGCGGATATCCATATCGACACCCGCGACAGAAAGAACGACAAGGTGATGGAGGGGACGGTGCGCTGGATTTCCGACAAGGCCGAATTCACGCCCAAGATGATCCAGACCAAGAAGGAACGGGCCAACATGGTATATGCCGTACGCATCTCCTTCAAGAACGACGGCAGCGCCAAAATCGGGATGCCCGGCGATGTCAATTTCAAGTAGTTGATACCAAGCAATCTATGGCAGTCATCAGCGTTCATGACATCATCAAGAGCTACGGACACATCCGCGCACTGAAAGGTGTCTCTTTCGATGTGGAGGAAGGCGAGGTTTTCGGCGTGGTCGGGCCCGACGGCGCGGGGAAATCCACCCTGTTCAACATCCTGACCACCCTGCTGCTGCCCGACTCCGGCACAGCCACCGTCCTCGGACGCGACCTGTTCAAAGAGTACCTTGAAATCCGCAAAAACATCGGTTACCTGCCCGGCACCTTCTCCCTCTATCCCGACCTGACGGTGGAGGAGAACCTCATCTTCTTCGCCACCATGTACCAAAGTTCCATCCGAGAGAACATGTCCATCATCAAGCCGATATGGCAGCAGCTGATGCCCTTCAAGAAACGCCCCGCAGGCAAGCTGTCGGGCGGCATGAAGCAAAAACTGGCCCTCTGCTGCGCCCTCATCCACAAGCCGACCCTGCTGTTCCTCGACGAACCGACCACCGGCGTGGACCCCGTCTCCCGCAAGGAGTTCTGGGAAATCCTCGGCACCATCAAGACACAGGGCATCACCGTCGTGGTGTCCACCCCCTACATGGACGAGGCCACCCTCTGCGACCGCATCGCCCTGCTTCAGGAAGGCACGTTCATCCGCATGGACACCCCGCCCAACATCATCAGCAGCTTCAAAGGCGAACTGGTCACCCTCCGCACCGACGACATTTTCAAGCTGCTGCGGAAAATGGCCGACTGTCCCCTCAACTGCACCTTCTACCCCTATGGCGAAAATCTCCACGTCATCTTCTACGATCCTATCGCCACCATCCTCCCTCAATTTGAGGAATTTCTACAACAAAACGACATCGCCTACGATAACCTGATGCAGATTTCCCCGACCATCGAGGACTGTTTCATCGAAATCGCCGGTTCAACCCATCCATAATAAATATAATGTAGAGACGCGGTGTACCGCGTCTCATAAACATACCGCATCCGCCAGCTACCATAACAATGAAAGTACGTCTCCCGTTCCGACACCAGCAAGCGCAAGAAAGCCCGTATTCGATCGTGGTAAAAGACCTCACGAAGTGTTTCGGGGATTTCACCGCTGTGAACCACATCAGTTTTGAGGTGCGGAAGGGGGAGATTTTCGGATTCCTCGGGGCGAACGGTGCGGGCAAGACGACCGCCATCCGTATGCTGTGCAGTCTGTTGCAGCCCACTTCCGGCAACGCGACCATCGCCGGCTATGACCTGGCGACACAGCCCAAACTCATCAAACGGCACATCGGCTACATGAGCCAGAAGTTCTCTCTGTACGACGACCTCACCATTTTCGAGAACATGCAGCTGTTCGGAACCATCTACGGGATTCCGCGCAAAGAACTGAAGGACCGGATTTTCAGCCGTCTTGAAAATCTGCATTTGGCCGACAAGTCAAAAACGCTGGTGGCCTCCATCCCGTTAGGATGGAAGCAGAAGCTGGCTTTCGCCACCGCCATGCTGCACCGGCCCGACATCGTCTTCTTGGACGAGCCTACCAGCGGCGTGGATCCGATCGTGCGGCGCGAGTTCTGGAACCTCATCTATGAGGCCGCCTCCCACGGGGTCACCATCTTCGTCACCACCCACTATATGGACGAGGCCGAGTACTGCGGCCGTATCTCCATCATGTCGCACGGTGAGTTGAAACTCATCGGCACGCCCACCGAGCTGAAGGAACAGATGCAGGTGGATTCCATTGAAAAAGTATTTGTCAAATATGTAGTAAGGTAGTTATGAAGGAGTTACAACAAATACTAAAAAAGGAGTTCACCCACATTTTCCGTGACCGCATCACGCTCTTCCTCGTGCTGGCCATCCCGATCATGCTGGTGTTGCTCTTCGGCTTCACCATCAGCACCGACATCCACCACGCCACCATCTCCGTCCTCGACCTGTCGAATGACTCCCAGTCGAAGGCGCTGGTGGAGAAAATCACCGCATCGGGCTACTTCGAGGTGGTCTCCTACCCGAAGTCGGAATCGGAAATCGGCAACGACTTCAGAGACAAGAACATAAAGTTGGCCATCATCATTCCCAACGAGTTCGAGGAGCAGCTCACCAACGAGAAATTCGTCACCATCCAGATTATCAGCGACGTGTCGGACATGAATGTGGCCTCCATCCTCAACAACTATGTGAAGGCTATCCTCATCGACTTCACCAACGACTACAACGGAACAGCCACAATGCCCATCGAGCTATGCACACAGATGATGTACAACCCCGAAGCCAACAGTGTCTATATGTTCGTTCCGGGCATCATCACACTGATTATGATCATTGTAACGGCATTGATGTCGTCCATCACACTGGCGCGTGAGGTGGAGACCGGCACCATGCGGATGTTGCTGATCGCGCCGGTCAACAAGGCGTGGGTGGTGGTCGGCAAGGTCATCCCGTACATGATCCTGTCGTTCATTTCCACCATCACCATCATCGTCATCAGCGTGTTGGTTTTCAAGATGCCGATCAAGGGGAGCGTGTGGCTTTTGTTGGCGGTGTGCATCGTCTTCATGCTCACCTCCGCCTCGTTCGGGACGGCCATCTCCTCTTTGGTCAAGACGCAGATTGACGCCATGATGATCACCATGATGGGGCTGTTCCTGCCCACGGCGCTGCTTTCGGGCTTCCTCTTCCCCATCGACAACATGCCCTATTTCTTCCAGATTTTAGCCAACATCTTCCCCGGAAAATGGTTCATCATCGCCATCAAGGACGTGATGCTCAAAGGGTCGGGCTTTTTCGATATATGGCTGTACATGCTGATTCTATTCCTCATGGCGGCCGTGTTGATGACACTCAGTTTAATCAGATTGGACAAAAGGAGGTAAGCGATGCGGGTCATTCTCATTCTGATAAAAAAAGAGTTCTTGCAGGTATTCCGCAATTCCTTGTTGTGGAAGATCCTGTTGATTGCGCCGCTTGCCGAGTTCCTGCTCTTCCCCTACACTGCCGACTACGAGATCAAGAACGTGCATATCGCCTTCGTCGATCACGACCACTCGCGGATGACAAGCGACATCCTTTCCAAGTTTTCCGCCTCGCATTATTTTATCAATCATGGAGTTGTAAATTCACGAAACGAGGCCGAAGAGATGATGAAAGGGGATGAAATCGACTTCATCATTGAATTTCCTGCTGACTTCGAACGGTCGGTGGTGACGCAGGAGCCGACCAAAATCGGCATCACCGCCAACGCCATCAATACGGTGAAGGCCGGCTTGGGCAGCGAGTACGTACAGCACGTGCTCGCCGACTACCTGATCGGGATTTCCGAAAACGCACAGAATCCGCTACAGCCGCAGGTTGCCCAGTTGGTGACGACCAACGTCTATTGGTTCAACGAGCAGATGAACTACAAGAACGTGATTGTGCCGGCGCTGCTGATCATCCTCGTCACCCTCATCGGAGCCTATATCACCGCCCTCAACATTGTGAGAGAAAAGGAGTTGGGAACCATCGAGCAGGTCAACGTCACCCCCATCAAGAAATGGCAGTTCCTGTTAGGAAAGATGATTCCTTTCTGGATTTTGGGAATGGCGGAATTCAGTATAGGATTGGTTATCATGAAGTTGGTGTTCGGCATCAGCATACAGGGAAGTCTGCTCCTGCTGCTTGGCCTCACGGCGGTCTATCTGTTGGTGATGCTTGGCCTCGGTTTCTTCATCTCCAGCGTGTCGCGCAACCAGTTGCAGGCGATGTTCATCGTCTTCTTCCTGTTCATCCTCTTTGTGATGCTGAGCGGCACCTTCACGCCTGTGGAAGGCATGCCCGACTGGGCCGAATACCTCAACTATTTCAACCCGATGTCCTTCTTCATGAGTGCAATGAAAACGGTGATTCTGAAAGGCAGCACCGTTGAAAACATCCAAGACCAATTCATCGCCCTTTCGGTGATGGCCGTGATCCTGAACACGGCAGCGCTCCTCTCCTACCGGGACAAGGTGAAATAGGGATATCCCCTGTAGAGACGTTTCATGAAACGTCTCTACAATAGGAACAATACAACATTTGTTCAATTTAACCTGTAGAGACGCAAAATGTTGCGTCTCTACAATATCGGTTATTTCCGAATCACCTTCCGCGTGGAGACCACCTTGCCTTCCGAAACAACCCGCAACAGGTACATTCCGGAAGGTCTGCCAACAAAGTCGATTTCAACCACATCGGCATCGGCTTGCTTGCGGAGAACCAGTTTACCTTGAGCATCAAACAGCTGGATTTCAGTATTATGCTCATTTGGCAGTTGGATATGGCAGACATTCTCCACAGGATTCGGCCAGATAGAAATCTCCTCGTTCACCGTAACTTCCTCCACACCCACCGTCATCAGGTGCGCCACAATCGTATGGTTGGCCTCCACATGATAGAAAGTGTAAGTGGTGATGGCCCCCTGGCTTACACCATCCACCTCCACGTCAACCACCTCATAACCCGGGAACGGCATGATGTTGAAGGTCTGGTCTTCGCCATAGTTCACAGCCGTTGTCCCGTATGGTGTGATGTTACCCGCATCAATCGGGTCGATGGAGGAGGTGATGATATAGACATTCGGCGAGAAGACGACCTCAATCGTATGGTTCTCGTGAATATTATAGAAGGTATAGCTGTCATTGGCCGGCGTTCCGAGGCTTTCGCCATCCACCACAAGATTCTGCACAAACCAGCCTTCGTCCGGCGTGAACGTATAGGTAACCTCATCGTCGCAGGAGACGTATGTCGTATCCATCGGCGACACCGTGCCATTCCCCTGCTTCGAGGAGACCAATAAGAACTGCTCTCTTGAAAGATAGAAGACAACATCCATATCCTCATGTACATTTTGCACGAGCAGCGAATCCTCTCCCATCTCCACGGCACCATTAACGACAATGGAATCAACATTATAGCAATAGAAAAGCGGGACACCCACAAGCGTATCCGTGCCGCAGAGCACGTTCACCACGTTGGTATAAAAGACCTCGCTCCCCTCGCTGACGATCGTGACATGAATATCGTAGAAGTCCACCGCGAAGGTGGCGCGCAGCGTGTGGTTTTCGGCGATGTTGCGGAAGGTGTAGCTGCTCACCGCACCCACATAAACCTCATCCGCGAAAACGGAATCGATGTGGTGGCAGTCGGCAGCGGCAATTTCGATGGTGGCGGAATCGCCGTAGCTCACGATCGTGCTGGTCGGGGTAACGGAGCCACCCTCGCCCGCCGTCGCTGTCACCGTGTATTCGTTGATGGCGAACACCGCCGTGATGCTGTGGTCGGCACGGACATCCGTGAAGGTGTAGCTGTCGGCGGTCTCCACCGCTTCGCCGTCCACCCGTACCTCCGTCAAGTGCCAGCCTTCCGCCGGGACAAACGAGTAGGTGACGTTTTCGTCGCAGTTCACCGTCGTCTCGCCCTCGGGCGTGATAGTACCCGAGCCCTCGACCGAAGCCGTGAGCGTGTAGGTATCCACCGCGAAGGTGGCACGCAGCGTGTGGTTTTCGGCGATGTTGCGGAAGGTGTAGCTGCTCACCGCACCCACGTAAACCTCATCCGCGAACACGGAATCGATGTGATGGCAATCTGAAGCTGCTATCTCGATGGTGGCGGAATCGCCGTAATTCACGACCGTGCCGGTCGGGGTAACGGAACCGCCCTCGCCGGCCGTCGCCGTCACCGTGTATTCGTTGATGGCGAACACCGCCGTGATGCTGTGGTCGGCACGGACATCCGTGAAGGTGTAGCTGTCGGCAGTTTCCACTGCTTCGCCGTCCACCCGCACCTCCGTCAAGTGCCAGCCTTCCGCCGGGACAAACGAGTAGGTGACGTTTTCGCCGCAGTTCACCGTCGTCTCGCCCTCGGGCATGATAATACCCGCGCCCTCAACCGAAGCCGTGAGCGTGTAAGTGTCCACCGCAAAGATGGCGCGCAGCGTGTGGTTTTCGGCGATGTTGCGGAAGGTGTAGCTGCTCACCGCACCCACATAAACGTCGTCCGCAAACACGGAATCGATGTGGTGGCAGTCGGCAGTGGCTATCTCGATGGTGGCAGAATCGCCGTAGCTCACGACCGTGCCGGCCGGGGTCACAGAACCACCCTCACCTGCCGTCGCCGTCACCGTGTATTCGTTGATGGCAAACACCGCCGTGATGCTGTGGTCGGCACGGACATCCGTGAAGGTGTAGCTGTCGGCGGTCTCCACTGCTTCGCCGTCCACCCGCACCTCCGTCAAGTGCCAGCCTGTTTCGGGTGCGATGGTGTAGGTGGTGTTTTCGCCGCAGTTCACCGTCGTCTCGCCCTCGGGCGTGATAATACCCGCGCCCTCGACCGAAGCCGTGAGCGTGTAGGTATCCACCGCAAAGGTGGCGCGCAGCGTGTGGTTTTCGGCGATGTTGCGGAAGGTGTAGCTGCTCACCGCACCCACATAAACGTCGTCCGCAAACATGGAATCGATGTGGTGGCAGTCGGCAGCGGCTATCTCGATGGTGGCGGAATCGCCGTAATTCACGACCGTGCCGGCCGGGGTCACAGAACCACCCTCACCTGCCGTCGCCGTCACCGTGTATTCGGTGAGTTCAAAACGGGCCGAAATTCGGTGATTTACATGGATATCGGCAAACACATACGTTTCGGACGCTTCCACAGAAACACCGTCCACGATCAGTTCAGCTACATGGTATCCCTCATCCGGAACAATGCTGTAGCGGACACTGTCGCCACAATTCACCGTAGTCATATTCGGCGGGGTGATGGTACCGTTCTGCGGTGTCGGCAGCACTGCGACAGTGTATTCCGTCATCGCAAAAGTGGCACGCAGCGTGTGGTTGTCCGTAACTGACTCAAAGGTATAGGATGTCATTGCACCCATGTACACATTGTCCACAAACACAGAATCAACATGGTAACAATCATCGGGAACAATGTCGATTGTGATGCTATCACCATAAGAGGCTTCCACCAGCGAGGAGGAGACACTTCCTCCGACACCGGCCGATGCCGTTATTTCAAATTCATTGATGGCGAAACGTACAGCAATGGAGTGGTTGCCACGAATGTTTTCGAAGGTATAGCTGTTAGCCGACGGGCGGTTCGCTCCGTCCACCACCAGTGCCGCAAGATGCCAGCCATCTGCAGGCTCTATCGCATAGGTAATACTTTCACCACAATTCATCGTTGTGTCACCAACGGGCGTAATCGTACCCTCGCCCTCAACCGAAGCGTTGAGCGTGTAGGTGTTGATGGCAAAAACGACACGGAGCGTGTGGTTGGACACCACATTGCTGAAACTGTATCGAGCCGAGCGACCCGCGTAAGCGCCATCTACAAATACAGAGTCGATGTAGTAGCAGTCGTCAGCGGTAATCCGGACCGTCTGTCGTCCCATATAGTCCACCAGTGTGTATGCGGGGATGACACTGCCGCCCTCGCCCGCCGTCGCCACAATCTCATACTGTGAGAGCGCGAACAGCGGCTGCACCGTATGTTCGGCCGTGATGCCCGTCAGCAGGCAGCTGTCGGCGGCAGGCAACGTGTCGCCGTCCACCACCACACCGCTCACATAATAACCGCTATTCGGGATGAAATGGAAGGTGAAGTCTGAACCGCACGACACTGCAGTTGCAGCATCCGGCCGCACAACTCCGCCTTCACTAGCCACCGGCGTCAATACATATTCACGTGCCACAAAGGTGGCCGACAGCGTGTGGTCAGCCTCGATATTTTCAAAGATGTAGGAAGTCAAAGCACCCATCGCAACACCATCAACCATCACATTTTCAATATTGTAACATTCATCTGGGAGGATGGAGACATTCAAATCAGAGACGCACACGACCGTCGTGTCGCCCGAAGGAGTGACACTGCCGCCCGCTCCGGCCGTCAGCGAAATGCCGTAGGTTCTGGCGGAGAAGTACGCCCTGACGCTCTGGTCACCCAACTCGTCGGATGCCGTCACCGTGCAAGCGGTCACCGCTCCGAGGTTCACGCCGTTCACCACTACCGAGTCAATCTGGTGGCAAGCGGCGGGCGCGATGGCGTAGGTAATTTCACTGCCGCAGGCAAGTGCGGAAACGCCTTCGGGCACAATCGTGCCGCCCGCTTCCGCTATCGCATTGACCTCATACACATTGCGGGAGAAATAGGCCGCAACGGTTTGGTCTTCCGTGATATTCTCTATCGTGTAGGAAGCGATATTTCCGAGGTTCGCCCCGCTCACCACCACCGAATCGATGGTGTAGCAGGCTTCGGGCGTGACCGTGAAGCTCACGCTTCCGCCGCAGGACACTTCGGAACTGCCGTCCAACGTGACCGCGCCGCCGTCGCCCGCTGTCACTTCAACCGTATGGATGTCGAGCGAGAAGTAGGCCGAAACGGTCTGGTTTTCACGGATATTCTCAATCTGATAGGAAGCAACCGCACCTACATTCACGCCGTTCACCACCACCGAATCAATGGAGTAACAGGATTCGGGGGCGACGGTGACGGTTACCATGCCGTCGCAAAGGACACGGTCGGCATCCAACGTGATGGTGCCGTGCTCGGGGGCGACGGCAGACACCGTGTATTCGTTCATCGCGAACGTGGCCGACAATGTATGGTTGCTTTCGATGCTGCTGAACACATAGCTGCCTACTGCGCCCACATACACACCATCGGCGAACACCGAGTCAATATGGTAGCAGGCATCGGCACTGATGACGATGGTGACAGCCTCGCCGTAGGAGGCTTCCGCAACGGCCGGAGTTACCGTACCGCCCTCGCCCGCCGTCGCCGTCACCGTGTATTCGTTGATGGCGAAACGAGCCGATATCGTGTGGTTTTCACGAATATCAGAGAACGTGTAGATGTCAAGGAGATCGGCCGGGACACCGTCCACCAGCAGTTCGGCAAGATGCCAGCCATCGGCAGGCACAACCGAATAGGTGACGTTTTCACCGCAATTCACGGTAGTGTCACCGACGGGGGTAATCGTACCCTCGCCCTCGACCGAAGCCGTGAGGCGGTAGGTGTTGATGGCGAATACCGCCCGCAGCGTGTGGGGCTCCGTCACATTGTTGAAGGTGTAGTTGGCCACCGCACCCACATACGTACCGTCCACAAAGACCGAGTCAATATGGTGGCAGTCGGCAGCCGTAATGCGGATAGTCTGGCGGCCCATATAGTCCACCAGCGCGTATTCGGGACTGACACTGCCGCCCTCGCCTGCCGTCGCCTCAATCGCATACTGCAGGAGTGTGAACAGCGGCTGCACCGTATGGTTGGCTGTGATGTCCGCCAGCAAGCAGCTGTCGGCGGCGGGCAACGTGTCGCCGTCCACCACCACACCGCTCACATAGTAGCCCGCGTTCGGGGTGAAATGGAAGGTGAAGTCCGAGCCGCACGCCACCGTTGTCGTGACATTGGGGGTCACGGCACCGCCGCCGCGAACCACCGGTGTCAGCGTGTATTCGCGCAGCACAAAGGTAGCCGACAACGTGTGATTACCCTCGATATTTTCAAAGATGTAGGAGGTCAAAGCGCCCATCGCCACACCGTCAACCGTCACGTTTTCAATGTCGTAACATTCATCCGGGAGGATGGAGACACTCAAATCAGAGCCGCAGACGACCGTTGTGTCGCCCGAAGGAGTGACTCTGCCGCCCGCTCCGGCCGTCAGCGACAAGTCGTAGGTTCTGGCGGAGAAGTACGCCTTGACGCTCTGGTCGCCCAGTTCGTCGGATGCCGTCACCGTGCAACCGGTCACCGCTCCGAGGTTCACGCCGTTCACCACCACCGAGTCGATCCGGTGGCACGCAGCGGGCGTGATGGCGTAGGTGATTTCACTGCCGCAGGCAAGTGCGGAAACGCCTTCGGGCACAATCGTGCCGCCCGCTTCCGCCATCGCATTGACCTCATACACATTGCGGGAGAAGTAGGCCGCAACGGTCTGGTCTTCCGTGATATTCTCTATTGTATAAGAAGAGATATTTCCGAGGTTCGTCCCGCTCACCACCACCGAATCGATGGTGTAGCAGGCTTCGGGCGTGACCGTGAAGCCCACGCTTCCGCCGCAGGACACTTCGAAACTGCCGTCCAACGTGACCGTACCGCCTTCGCCCGCTGTCACCGACACCGTATGGATGTCGAGCGAGAAGTAGGCCGAAATAGTCTGGTCTTCACGGATATTCTCAATCTGATAGGAAGCAACTGCACCTACATTCACGCCGTTCACCACCACCGAATCAATGGAGTGGCAGGATTCAGGAACAATGGTGAATGAACGGTTGTCGCCACAATTCACCATCAGAGATCCATCCACTTCAATCGTTCCACCCGTAGTAGTTTCCAACGATACAGTATAGGTATTCATCGAGAAGAAAGCCTCCACGGAACGGTCGGCAAGATTGCTTGCCACCGTCAATGTCTGGCTAACTCCCTGATTCACGCCATCAAGAAGCACAGAATCAAGCGTATAGCAATCATATCCAAAGGTCAAATCCAAAGATTCACCACAAGAAAGCACCGAATCGGCAGCATATAATGTCGAGGCGGCCATATAACGGATGGCAACATGGTTGTCGGGCAAGGCAACATAATCGATCACCAACTGCTTGTCCTCATTCATTTGGCTTATGGTATAGAAGGCCGTATCGGGCATCAGCGGGTTTACATTTACATGATAATCAAGATTTTCTGTAATATTCACACCACTCAAAACGACATTGCTGATCTGTTCGCAGGCAGCGGGAAGAATATAGAAGGTGGCTTCACCGTCGCACTCCACACTGTTCTGCTCCAAATGCACGGTGCCGTTGCCATGATTCTCCACCACAAACTGATACTGGTTGCCCGCGAAACGCACGGAAATCTCGTTTATCTGGCGGACATCGTAAAGGGTGAATGTAGCCTCGTCACCGTTGAACGTCAGGGAGTCGGAAGGCAGAACGATGCCGTTAATCCGTATTGTATCAATATGATAGCAGTTGATGGGCGTAACCACAAACGTCTGGTTGTCGCCGCAGGGCACGCTCGGGGCTGCGGGGGTCACCGTGCCGCCGAACCCGCTCGTCACCTGCTGCACATACTCCGTCCGCACAAACGTCACCTCCACCTGATGGTCGGCAGCGACATTCTCGAACCGCAACTCACTGCCTTGCAATGTCACCGACTGCCCGTCCACCAGCACCGTGCCGATTTGGTAGCAGTCGTCGGGATTAATGGACACAACGAAGTCGTTGCCGCAAGTAACCGTATTTTCGCCCGTGTTCGTCACCGTGCCGTGGCCGCTGGCCGTCACCTCCACCATGTATTCATTGATGGAGAAGAAAGCTGCAACAATCTGGTTTTCATTAATATTAGAAACCAAGTAGGATTCAACAGCACCCACATTCACGCCGTTCACCAGCACTGAATCCACCGAATAGCAGGCATCAGGCTGCACCGTCAGGGTCACATCCTCGCCACACGGCACCTGTTCCGCCGACGGAACAACTGTACCGTGCTGGATGTTGTCGGCCACCGTCACCGAATAGACCATCTGCGAGAAGTAGGCATCAACCGTCTGGTTCTCACGGATGTTCTCTATCGTATAGGATGCAACCGCGCCCACATTCGCACCGTTCACCACCACCGAATCCAGTGCGTAGCACGCATCGGCTGTTACGGTGAAGTCCACCGCGCCGCCGCAATCCACACGGTTGCTGTCAAGGACAACAAGGCCGTGCTCAGCGGTTCCTACCTCAACCGTGTATCCGTTCAAAGAGAAATAGGCGGTGAGCGACTGCGCTTCGGTTACATTGGCGAAATCGTATGAGGGAACCGCGCCCACATTCACGCCGTTCACCACCACAGAATCGATGGAGTGGCAGTCGGCGGCGGCAATGACGCAATGCACGGAGGCACCGTGGTTCACCGTCGTGTCGCCGGGCGTTACACTGCCCGCTCCCACCGTTTCCACATCCACTAAATAGGTATAGACGGCGAAGACCGGCTCAATCGTGTGGTTTTCACGGACATCGGTGAAGGTATAGGTGGCGGTCGGAGCAATCTGCACCCCGTCAACAATCAATGATTCAATATAATATCCTTCGGCAGGTGTGATGGTGTAGGTACGGCTTCCGCCGCAGGGAACCGTCGTTGTGCCGGCGGGTGAAATCGTACCGTTGAGGGCGGCAACCGCCTCGATCCCATACTGGTTTTGATGGAAGAACGCCTCAACGTTGTGGTCGGAAATGACCTCTGCAAAGAGGTAGCTGGCTGCAGGTTCAGTGCGAACTCCGTCCACACGGAGAGAATCCAGCGTGTAGCAGTCAAGGGACAGGGAAACGAGGGTGTCATCGCCGCATCCCACCTCTATATTGTTGTAGGAAAGTATATTGCCGTTGGAAAGGAACGACACCGCAATGTGGTGCGGCTGTGCATAGCCGTAACGCACCACCACCTGCTGGTCCACATGCACATTCGCTGCCTCATACACGGCCGTGTCGGGCAGCCACGGGTTGGCGTTTTCAAGGTAGGTGAGCAACGGCATGACATTCTCGCCATTGACCGTCACGGACTCCAATGTCCGGCAGCTGTCGGGAATGACCATGAAGCGGTAGCTATCGCCGCACAGGATGGTCGCGGAGGAGGTCTGCACCGTTCCGCCGTCACCGTTATCCACCACAAGCGACTGGACATCTCTTGCAAAAAGTGCCTCTATTCTGACATTCTCTTTGACATTTTCCAATGTAAAACCGAGCGTGTCACCATTAAGTTGAGTCCATCCGTTTGCCGAAGGCGTTCCGTTCACAAGAACCGATTCAAGGTGGTAGCAGTCGGCGGGAATCATGCGGAATTCCTGTGATTCACCGCAAAGCACGGTCGCTTGGGCGGGAGCAATGCTTCCCCCCTCGCCCGCCTCGGCGCTGACAACATACTCCAACTGTTCAAACACCGCAGCCACCGTCTGGTCGGCGGTGATGTGGTGCAGCGGAAGCACGGCATAGTCTTCATAATACACAACCGAATCAAGAGCGGGCTGTCCGTTCACCGTCAACTGCGAAAGGAAGTGGCAGTCATCGGGCTTGATCGTAATCTCCATATCGTCACCGTAGCTCACAGCCATACTGTCGGGCGACACGGTGCCCGCACCCTCGGAACCGGTACGGACCATATAATGGTAGATTTCCGTCTTCACGGAAAGCGTATGATTGTCGTGCACATTCAGGAAATCGTGGGACGAAGCGGCAGGTAACTCCTCATTATCCACAATCAGTGCAACAATGGAGTATCCTTCATCAGGCACAAAAGCCAAATGCAGCGACGAATCGCACACGACTGTCTGCCACATAGCGCCCTCCGTGAGAGAGGAATGTCCAAGATCCAACACCTCAACCACATAGTCGATACGGTGCATATATACATCCAGTCTAACGGTATCGCCTATCGAATGGATTTCATACTCCGGCAGCACCTCTGTCCGGTTCCCGTTCACATATACCGAATCAATTTTATAGCACGCATCAAAAGGTGTGGCGGCCAGGGTGGTGTCTTTTCCGCACAGAATCGCAGTGGTGTCGGAAGCCAACAGGTCGCCAGTCTGGGTCAGACGGTTAACATAGACAGGAAATGTCTTTTGCTCAAACATCATCTCAATGCTATGATCCTGACGCACATTGTATAGCGTGTATTGGTATTGATTGTCCACTTGAACCATATTCTCCATAATGGAATTGCCGTCCAGCAACGCCGATGACATGTGGTAACAGTCATCCGGTCTGACAATGAGTTGCAGGCTATCGCCACAGGTAACGATATTCATTGCATCCAGATTCACAAACGAATAATTGTCCGCAACCATCTCCACTTGATAGGTGCGGAGACTGAACACCGCCCGCAGGTTGTGGTCGGAAGCAATGCTGTCTATGACGAGCGAAATCCCGTTCACACTGTCCAACAGGTCATTGACAAAAACGCCGTCCATAAATACCGAGTCAAGCTGGGCACAATCATCCGGCAGGAAGGTATAGCGGATATCCGTACCACATTCCACAAAATCATCCGGCCCCGAAATTTCACCGTAAAGGGCATCCTCCACCGTAATTTCATACTTCAGGGTACTGAAATTCACAGTGACTTCCACGTCCTGGAACATGTCCCGTATGACAAGAAGAGTGTCGCCCAGCAACGAATAATCCTGCCATTCGTTCATTGAAACGCTTTCAAGATACTGGCAATCAGCGGGGATAATCCGGAGCAAGGCATCTTCGCCACATCTCACCGGCGACTGCACCTCCACAATTCCCAAACCCGAAATACGAGGTGTCACTTCATAATAGACAGTGGAGAAAAAGACGGAAAGATCGCAGTCTTCATAAAATGGATTCAGACGAAAATACAGAGTGTCGAAAGAATAGTAAGCCGTACCACCCGAAAAATCCGTAAGGTTATATAGCTGCCCGTTCAGGCGGATGGAATCCAAACGGCTACAATTTGCTTGGATGGCATAAACGGTCAACGGCTGTCCGCACGCTATCAAGGAGTCAGTCACGGACAAGGGAGCACCTTCCAAAGAGGTGAAATGGAACTTGTCGATGGAGAACGACGCAGCAACCTCGACATCCGAATGGATATTCCTTATACAGTAGAAGAAGGTATCCCCTACTGCAGTACAGGATTCTGGCAACAGCCAATCGCCATCAACCATCACAGAATCAAGATGGTAACAGGCATCGGGAAGGAACGAGAGGCGGACGTCGGTCCCGCAATTCACGGAACTCGCAGGAATTCCGACCACGCCATTGGCCGGCTGCTGCACCAATGTAACGGAATGGGTTTTCTGTGCAAAGACGACAGAAATGTACATATCGCCAGCCGCATCCGGAAGCGTGAGGGTGCCCACACCCTGCTCATCCACCTGATAATCAGTAATAGTGTAGCCATTTCGGTAAACAGTCTGGATATAGTAGCAGTCATCCGGAGTCATCGTCACGGTCACATCCTCACCGCAGTTGACGGTGGAACCCGCCACGCTGGAAGTCACGGTGCCATTGCCCGAATACCAAATCCGGTGTGCATACGTAATCTGACGGAACGAGACCCGCACCTGGTGGTTATCCGACATGTCGCTGAAGGAGTAGAAGGCTGAATCCCCGACCAGATAGTTCACATTCTGGCGATAGGTGAAAAGGTCGTTCGCCACCACACCATCCAACCAGATGGTGTCAATCCGATAGCAGAGGTCCGGCACAATGGCGACGGAAAGGTCATTTCCGCACAGCACCGTCGTATCGCCTGCAGGAAGAATCGTGCCGTGCGCACCTGCCTGCAAGGAGACAACGTACTCCCGTCTTTCAAACGAAACATCCATTGAATGAGCGGAATGAACATTCACCACGGAATAGACAGCCGAGCCGCCCTGATAGACAAGACTCCCGGTCACATCCTCGCCGTCCGCCACAACAGCGGATATATCGTAGCACGCATCCGGCGTGATGACCACATCCGTATCCTGCCCGCACGCCATCCACACCGTGTCGGTGGTGGAAATCGCGCCGTGCTCGCCGACAGTCGCGACCAACGGAAAAACGAACTGCCGGAATTCGACCGAAACCGTATAGTTCTGCCGGATGTCCGCCAACTCGTAGCGGAGCGTGTCGCCGAAACCATCCCGTCCCGACGGAACACGGACAAGCGCATCGCCCACCGCCTCGCCGTTCACTGTGAACGAAGCGGCATAATGACACTCATCAGGGATGACTTCTATAAAAAGGGTACTGTCACACAGCACATTGAACGAACCCGACGGAGTAACCGTGCCATTTCCGGAAACATTCAACGTCACCGTGTATTCCAAACGCTCGAACAAGGCCGACACCACATGGTCGGCATGGACCGACGGGACAATCGCCCATACCGTGTCGTTGATGGTTCGGAGCAGGTTATCGCTCACCTCCCCTTCAAGATAGAAATGCGAAAGACGGTGGCACGGAGCCGGCAGGAGCTGGAAACGCGCACTTCCGTCGCACACCACTCGCCCGTTGCCCACAATGGAGCCGTTGGCAGCGGGCTGCACATCCATCGTATAATAGACCTGACTGAAATAGGCTTCCAGACGGTGTGCACCCTCCAAATGGGTGAAGCATAGTGTATCGTTAATGGCCAAATGGCTGTCGTCAAACAAGATGGAGTCTGTCTGCATGCAGAAAAGCGGGGTCACCGCAATCCTCACCGTGTCATGATAGCCAATTGAACCGGTCTGTGCGGGCGTTACCGTCCCCACGCCGTGCGAATGGGACACCACGCTGAAGGTCTTCTCCGAAAAAACGGCATGGAAGAGGCTGTTCTGCGTGACATGGGTCAACACAAAGGGATTTTCCACCGCCAAAGAAGAGCCATTCAGCTGCAAATCAGTCAGTTCATAACCTTCATCGGAGGCAAAGCGGAACGTCACCGTATCCTCATAGAAGAGGCGGATGCTGTCCAAACCAACCGAAACGCCGCCCGTGACAGAAAGCTCACCATGCTCGGTAGCTGTATAATGCACGATATAGGGCTGGTGGAAGAAGCTGACCGAAATGGCATGGTCATCGTGGACATTCCGGAATGTGTAGATATATTCGGACAGTCCATGGGTGTCAGAGAAATAATCGCCGTCAACAAAGACAGAATCAATCACATAGCCCGGATTGGCGGCGATGTAGAGCTGGGCGTCTTGTGCGCCCGACACAGACACATTGCCGGATGGCGAAACGGTGCCGCCCGCCCCTGCCGTTGCAGCAATCATGTACTGGCGCGGAGCAAAGGTGACATGCAGGGTCTTATTGGCACGAATGTTCGCTATCGTAACCGTATCGGGATTATCCCAAATCCGGTCGTTGTTCACAGCCAGATAGTTGATGGCATAGCCTTCGTCAGGATAGATGCGGAAGCCAACGGTCGTGTCCCACGGCACAAGCAGCTGATGGCTCTCCCCGCCGTCGGGGACAACATGACCATGCTCGGCCACATCAAGGGTGATGGTGTACATCAGGTGCTTGAACTTCACCCGCATCGTGTGCGGGGCGATGACTGTGGCTACCGTTCCCGAATAGACTTCCCGGCCTCTGGGAGCAAAATTCAAAACGCCATCAAACCACATGCTATCAATCAAATAGCCGGGATCTGCCGTTATGGTGTACGTAACATCCTCCCCTTCCGGAACCAAGGTGGTGCCTATGGTGGTGACATCACCCACCGTCACGGAGACGGTTCCCCCCTCTTCGGCAACAACCTCAAAAGGATGGGTGACACCGGTGGAATGGGCCCGGAAAAGCACATCGTCAACCAGCAGACCCGACGCGAAACCGGAGGTGTACGCGATGGCAACATAGGCTGTTGACGGCGGAAGATTGCAGACAAAGGACTGCCAGTCGGTAAAGTTGGTGGTGGAGAACTCCGTTTCCAACCAAACAAAATCATCCACCGAAGCATAGCTGCTTCCCGTATAATAGCCCACGACAAACGTTTCGGTCAAGGGCTCGTTGGGGTCAGGTGGAAGCGACGCCTTGTACTTGAAAAGTATTTGCACAGAATCAGTTGTATTGTTAATCAACTGCGGCGAAACAAGATACTGACGATAGTCATCGACGCAAAAGTCAAAACCCGAAACGAACTGAAAACACTGTTCATCCAGATATAAGCCCATAAACATTGTGTTAAAACACTGATCCTCATCTTGGTTAGCAAAATAATCCCATCCAACTAAAAGAGGTTCGGCGTCAAAACCGAAAGCGTAGGGCAATGTCTCCTGGGAGAAGACAGAGAAATTTGCAACTAAAAGAAAAACAAGTAGATATATCTTTTTCATAGATAAATTTATTTCGTAAAACAGAATAAACCAATCTATAATACGGAATAGGCCCTGGATTGTTTCACAGGAATCTGAAAAAGAATCTTAAAATGAAACGGGCAAAAAAGAAAATGCCGGCACGTTTCCGTACCGACATTTTCCAACGCCATGAAAAAAAATATTACTTTTTGGATAAAAAGTCTTTAACTTGGGTAGATTCAACGATTGCCTCTTTGAAAGTATAGGCACCCGTCTTGGGAGAACGCTCCATGCGGATCACGCGGCTATAGGAAACGCCGCCTTCCTTTTTCAGTGTTGCAACAACTTTCTTTGCCATCTCTTAAAGTATTATGGTTATTTGATTTCTTTATGAACCGTCATTTTCTTCAAATACGGGTTGTATTTCTTCAACTCCAGTCTTTCGGGAGTGTTCTTGCGGTTTTTGGTCGTGATGTATCTCGACATACCCGGCACGCCGCTTGCCTTTTGCTCCGTGCATTCCAAAATCACCTGCTGACGGGCTTCTTTGTTCTTCTTTGCCATTTCTTATACAGTTTTTTTCGTCAAAAATCCTTTTTCAAATCAGGCTGCAAAAATACATATTTTTTTTTATCTGCAATGCATCCCCACTTATTTTATTGAAAATAAAATACAGAAACATATTATTGATTATCAATACTTTAGAAATAAAACACATTTAATTGTTTGTGATATCCAGAAAACAGCCTCGTATTTTTCGGAAGAAAAGCTGTACAAAAACGACAAACACGGCTTGCCTTATTGCTGCATTCTCAATGAGTACTGGTGCAGCAATTCAAGGTATTTCTCCAAAAATTCCATGAAACGCGAATCGTCAAGGGCGTGCCGCCGATAGTTCTCCACCACCGTGTTCCATTGTGCCGGCTGCACGAGCGGAATATTATGTTCCCGTTTGATGTTGGCGATCTCCTCCACGACCGAGAGCCGCTGGGCCAAAAGGCGGGCGATCTGTCCGTCGATGGTGCGGATGAGGTCGCGCTGGCGGCGCAGCAGATCGTCGGGATTCTGCGATTGACTCTTGTAAACCAGCACGTTGAGCATTTCCAAAAGGGCCTCTGGCGTAAGCTGCTGCGCCGCGTCGCTCAGGGCGTTGGCCGGAGCCGCATGGGTTTCCACCATCAAGCCGTCCATGCCGTAGTCAACGGCGGTCTGCGCCACCTGCCGCACGAGGTCGCGGCTGCCGGCGATGTGCGAGGGGTCGCACAGCAACGGGATGTCGGGACGGGCGACACGGAGGGCGACAGGCACCTCCCACATCGGAGCGTTGCGGTACAACCGCTCGTCCTTGTCGGCAAAACCGCGGTGGACGGCGAAAAGCGCCTCCACCCCCGCCTTCTCGAAACGTTCCAGGTTGCCGAGCCACAGCTTCAGGTCGGGAATCACGGGGTTTTTCACAAGCACCGTGCAGCCGTTCCCTTTCACGGCATCCGCAACCGCCTGCACGGAAAAGGGATTGACCGCCGTCCGCGCACCCACCCAAATCGTCGTCACGCCGTTACGCAGACAGGTTTCGACGTGCTGCAGGGTGGCCACCTCCACACACACCTGGAAACCGAAGGATTCGGAAACACGGCGGAGCCACGGGAAAGCCTCCTCCCCCGCCCCGCAGAACGCGTCGGCGGCACTCCGGGGCTTCCACACCCCGCACCGGAAGAAGGTGAGCGGGCACGGGAAATCGTCCCTGAGCGCAAACAAGCGAAGCGCAGTTTCGTAAACCTGCGCCTCGCTCTCGGCCGCACACGGGCCGGCAATCAAGTATCGGAACATCCGTCCGCTATTCGCCATACATCTTTTTGTAATAGTCTTGGTAACTGCCGGAGGTCACGTTGTTTAGCCAAGCCTCGTTCGCCAAGTACCACTCCACCGTGGCCTCGAAGCCCTCGTCGAACTTGATGGAAGGCTCCCAGCCCAACTCGCTCCGCAACTTGCTGGCATCGATGGCGTAACGCAGGTCGTGCCCCGCACGGTCGGTCACATAGGTGATCAACGCCAACGAAGTGCCGGCGGGACGTCCCAACTTGCGGTCCATGATTTCGATCAGCTTCTTGATCAAGTCGATATTGCGCCACTCGTTGTTGCCGCCGATGTTGTAGGTCTCGCCCGTCCGTCCCTGATGGAAAATCAGGTCGATGGCACGGGCGTGGTCCACCACATAGAGCCAGTCGCGCACATTGATGCCCTTGCCGTAAACCGGCAGCGACTTGTTGTGCTTGATGTTGTTGATGAACAACGGGATCAGCTTCTCCGGGAACTGGTTCGGACCGTAGTTGTTGGAACAGTTGGAGATGACCGTCGGCAGGCCGTAGGTGTCGTGGTAGGCACGCACAAAGTGGTCGGACGATGCCTTCGCCGCGGAGTACGGACTGTGCGGCGAGTAGGGCGTGGTCTCCTTGAACGAGCCCGTTTCGCCCAATGCGCCATACACCTCATCGGTGGAAATGTGGTAGAACCGCTTGCCTTCGTAATTGTCCTTCCAGATGGCCTTCGCTGCGTTCAGCAGGTTGACTGTCCCCACCACATTGGTGAAGATGAACTCCATCGGGTTGGTGATGGAACGGTCCACGTGCGACTCCGCCGCCAAGTGGACAACGCCGTCAAACTGCTCTTTCTCAAACAGTTGGTTAATAAAAGAAGCATCCACGATGTCACCCTTCACAAAGTGATAGTTCGGCATCTTGTCCACATCCGACAAATTCTCCAAATTGCCCGCGTAGGTCAGTTTGTCCAAATTATAAACCTGATAATCAGGATATTTATTCACAAAAAGACGGACGACATGCGAGCCGATGAAGCCGGCACCGCCGGTGATTAAGATTTTTTTCATCTATAATATTATATTGTAAAAAAATTAGTAACGGTTCATGCAGTTGAGGTCCTCGAAAGCGACCTGAAGGCGTTTCACCATGGAAGCCTCGCCCTCACGCAGGAACTTGCGCGGGTCGTAGTACTTCTTATTGGGCTTGTCCTCGCCTTCGGGGTTGCCGATCTGCGCCTGCAAGTAGGCCTCGTTCTTCTTGTAATAGTTCATAACGCCTTCCCAGAAAGCCCATTGCGTGTCAGTGTCGATATTCATCTTCACCACACCATACTGGATGGCTTCCTTGATCTTGGCGGGCTCGCTGCCGCTGCCGCCGTGGAACACGAAGTTGACAGGATTGGGCTGCGTCTTGTATTTCTCCTCGATGAATTTCTGGGAGTTGTGGAGGATGATGGGCTCCAGTTTCACGTTGCCGGGTTTGTAAACGCCGTGCACGTTGCCGAAAGAGGCGGCAATGGTGAAGTTCGGGCTGATCTTGCTGAGTTCCTCATAAGCGTAGGCCACGTCTTCGGGCTGGGTGTAGAGGCGGGCGCTGTCGATACCGGAGTTGTCCACACCGTCTTCCTCGCCGCCGGTGATACCGAGTTCGATTTCGAGGACCATGTCCATCTTCGCCATGCGGGCCAAATATTTCTTGCAGATTTCGATGTTCTCCTTCAGAGGCTCAGCGGAAAGGTCGAGCATGTGGGAGCTGAAGAGCGGACGACCGTGTCCTTTGTAGAACATCTCGCCGGCATCCAGAAGGCCGTCAATCCACGGGAGGAGCTTCTTGGCGGCGTGGTCGGTGTGGAGGATAACGGGGATGCCGTACATCTCGGCGACCTGATGGACGTGCATCGCGCCGGCGATAGCGCCCATGACGGCGGCTTTCTCACCGTCGTTCGGGAGTGCCTTGCCTGCATAGAAGGCGGCACCGCCGTTCGAGAACTGGATCATCACCGGGGAGTTGGCGACCTTGGCGGCCTCCATCACGGCGTTCACCGAGTCCGTGCCCACCACATTGACGGCGGGAATGGCAAACTTCTCCGCTTTCGCAATTCTGAAAATTTCCTGTAAATCTTTCCCGAAAACAACGCCGGGTTTCACTTTGGTAGATATTTTTTCTGACATAATCCCAAATTATTTTTTCTTGAAAAATGAAATGACCCAAATGAGGAGGCATGCGCCGATGATGGCGACAACGAGTTGGGCGATGATGCCGCCGGTGCCGTCGATTTTGAGCAGGGACATCAACCAGCCGCCGATCACGCCACCGACAATACCGATGATGCAGTTCAGGATGAAGCCGAAGCCACCGCCCTTCATGATTTTACCAGCAATAAATCCGGCCAATGCGCCAAAAAGAATGTACAAAACGAATCCTAAAAGTGACATAGTCTTTAAATTTTAAGGGTTAATAAAAACGGGTGCAAAGGTACGATTTAATTGCGAAACTTCAAACAGAAAAGAAATTTGAATAATCTTTATGGACGACCATTAAAGTATTCGTTTTTTTACTATATTTGCCGCGCAAAAAAAGCTAAGGAATATGAGCTACAAATCCGTAAAATACGTAATAGATCTGCTAAAGAAAAACGGTTTCATATTCAAAAGCCAGAAGGGAAGCCATATAAAGTTTGAAAAGGATGGCAAGATTGTGGTTGTACCCAATCATAGCAGCAAAGGGATTGAAAAAGGAACCTTCCACAGCATTCTTAAAGAAGCAGGAATAGAAGACAAATAAACATCAATAAAATGAAAACAGTAGAAGTAATCGTTGAGTTTGCCGGCAAAAATTTGAGCGCATATATCGAAGGCGTACCCGTCATTACCGTAGGCAATGACTTACGTGAGATTGAGCGCAACATGCGCGAGGCCATAGAACTCTATTTGGAAGACAATCCTAATCCGTGTGAACTTCTCAAGGATGACTATGATATGAAGTTTCGCATTGACACCGCCACCTTCCTCAATTACTACAGTGGTATTTTTACGAAAGCCGCCCTTAGCCGCATTACGGGCATCAACGAACGTCAACTATGGCATTATGCCGCCGGCGTCCATAAACCACGCAAGAAACAGGCCGAGAAGATTCAAAACGGCATTCACTCACTCACAAAGGAATTGGAATCCATTAGTCTGACATAATTAAATAAAAAAATCATGAAGTATATCATTATCGGCGGTGTGGCTGGAGGTGCCACCACAGCCGCACGCCTCCGCCGCATGGACGAGCAGTCCGAAATCATCCTGATCGAAAAAGGCAGCTATGTGTCGTACGCAAACTGCGGCCTTCCCTACTACATCGGCAACACCATCCCCGAACGGAACAGCCTGTTCCTGCAGACGCCCACCACCCTCGGCAACCGCTTCGACCTCGACGTCCGCGTGCGCACGGAGGTCACCGCCATCAACAGGGACGCCAAAACCGTCACCTGCCGGCAGGTGGACAGCGGCAAGGAATACACCGAACGCTACGACAAGCTGGTGCTGTCGCCCGGCACCGTCGCCGTACGCCCGAACCTGCCGGGAATCGACCTGCCCGGCATCTTCACCCTAAGGGACGTGCCCGACACCGACGCCATCAAGTCGTACCTCACGGAACTGACCGGCACACAGAAAGAGGCCGTCATCATCGGCGCGGGCTTCATCGGGCTGGAGATGGCGGAGAACCTCCACCGCCTCGGCTGCCACGTCACCATCGTGGAGAAAGCAGACCACGTCATGCCCGTGGTGGACTGGGAAATCTCCTCCACCGTGCAGAAACATCTGGCCGACAAGGGCGTAACCGTCCTCACCCACAACGGTGTCAGCCGCTTTGAACGGGACGGGGACCGGAACATCGTGGTTTTGGAAGACGGACAGCAACTTCCCGCCGACCTCGTGCTGGTGAGCATCGGCGTGAAGCCGCTCACGACACTGGCCGTCAATGCCGGCTTGGAAATCGGCGCGCTGGGCGGCATCCGGGTCAACCGCTACATGCAGACTTCCGACCCCGACATCTACGCCGTGGGCGACGCCGTGGAGACGGTCAACCCACTGACGGGCAAGAGCCAGCTCTGTTTCCTGGCGGGCCCGACCAACAAGCAGGCGCGGCTTTGCGCCGACAACCTCGCGGAGGGCAACATCCACGAATACGGCGGCGCCATCGGCACGGCCATCGCCAAGGTGTTCGACTTCACCATCGGCAGCGCCGGCCTGTCGGAGCGGCAGCTGCAACGGGAGGGCATTCCCTACCTCACCTCCATCACGCATACGGGTTCCAACGCCACCTACTACCCCGGAAGCTGGCCCGTGAGCATCAAAATCCAGTTTGACCCGGCGACGGGACGGCTGTACGGCGCGGCGGTCTGCGGCAAAGGCGGCACCGACAAGCGCTTGGATGTGCTGGCCTCCGTCATTGCCCACGGCGACACCGTCCGCGACCTCACCGACTTCGACCACGCCTACGCGCCACCGTTCTCCTCCGCCAAGGACCCCGTCACCGTTGCGGGCTATGTGGCCGAGAACATCCTCACCCACAAGATGGGAACCATCCAGTGGCACGAACTGAAGGAGATGCTGGCGAACAAAGCCGACAGCGACTTCCTGCTGATCGACGTGCGCAGCTTCCTCGAGTGCAAAGCCGGCGTCATCGAAGGCTCCGTCAACTACCCGCTGGATGAACTGCGCGAATATATGGAGGACATCCCCACCGACACGCCCATCGTCATCTACTGCGCCATCGGCTTGAGGGGCTACATCGCCACAAGGATTCTGAAACAGAACGGCTTCGACAACGTCCGAAACCTCGCCGGCGGCTACAAGACGTGGATGCTTTGTGCTGTCAACAGGTGATTGGGGACCATCGTGCAACCGAACTGTACGGCTGTTGAAAGCGACACACGAAGTACGTTAAAATTTCTTTCAAAGCCCACTCTCTTTCCCGAAAAAAGTCGTACTTTTGCCGCCGTTGTACATCAACAACTGGGGTGCTGAAAAAAGTAGGCTGAGATTATACCCGCTGACCGGTCTGGTAATGCAGACATGGGAACCGTTTTCAAGCCGCTTCTTTTACATTCCTTTAAAAATGAGCAAGATAGAACGATTACCGAAGGGCATCGCTACAATATTATTTTTATAGGCAAAACTATGACAATCACCGTAAACGACAAACCAAAAGAAGTGCCGGAGGGCTGCACTGTCGAGGCGTTGTGCGCCATCGTCGGCATTCCGGCCGACAGTCCCGTGGCCGTGGCCGTCGGGATGGACGTGGTGGAGCGTGAGCGCTGGAAAACCACTGAACTGAAAGAGAATGAAAAAATTACCATAATCGGAGCTGTATGCGGAGGCTGATCGGCATTACACCGGAACAGTGCGTTTTCCGCGAACAGGAGCGGATCACGGCGATGGTGCGGTCTGGAAAAGTCACCTTCTTCCATATCCGCAAGCCCGCTTTTTCCGAGGACGACCTGCGGGCGTACCTGCGCCCCTTCGCGCCGGACGTGCGGGAAAAACTCACCCTCCACGACCATCACGCCCTCGCGCTGGAGATGGGCATCGGCGGGGTGCATCTCAACCGCCGCAATCCGCAACTTTCTGAAAACCTGAAAGGAAAGCGTGTCTCCGTCTCGTGCCACAGCATCGAGGAAATCCTGCAGTGGAAGGAGAAAACCGACTACTGCTTCCTGTCGCCCGTGTTCGACTCCATCAGCAAGCAAGGGTACCGTTCGGGCTTTTCCCTCAGCGAGTTGCGCCGCCTTTTCAACGAGGGCGTCCTCGATGACCGCGTCTGTGCGCTGTCGGGCATCACTTTCGGGAACATCCCGCAGCTGGAGGCCGTCGGCTTCACGTCGTTTGCCCTGCTTTCGTCGCTGTGGGAACTGCCCCGCGCGATGTTCATCACCCACCACAACGACCGTTACGACTACGTGTCGGGTGCGGCGGCAGTTCTGGAGGGAGGCCTCCGCTTCGTCCAGCTGCGGATGAAGGACGCCGACGACTGCGAGGTGCTGGCCGCCGCCGAACAGCTGCGCCCCCTGTGCGACCGTCACGCCGCACTGCTCACCGTTGACGACCGCATCCACCTGCTGGAAACGGGTCTGTTCGACGGCGTGCATGTCGGCAAGCACGACATGCCGGTGGCGGAGGCGCGGAAAATCACCGGCGGGAAGTTCCTGCTGGGAGCCACCTGCAACACAGCGGAGGACGTCATTGCCGCCACCGCTGACGGCGCCGACTACATCGGGCTGGGGCCGTTCCGTTTCACCGGCACAAAGAAAAATCTCTCGCCGATTCTGGGAGTTGAGGGCTACCGTAGCATCTTGTCGGGCAGAGGAGAAGGCGCATTGCCCGTCTATGCCATCGGCGGCATCACCCCCGCCGACCTGCCTGCCCTGCGAGTGGCCGGCGTTTACGGTGTGGCGGTATCGGGCGTGCTGCTCACCGCCCCCGACGTGAAGCGAGAGTGCGAGAGGATATTGGAGGAAGTTCTGGATAAGCAATGTAATATACAATAGAAAATGGAACTGAAGAATTTCGGATATTATTGGTTGGATACTTGGGTGCTAGCTAACGTCATCCAGCTGGCCACGCAGGATTTCTGCCAGAGCCACCTCAATCGTACCAACGACCCTTGTGGACGCCAGTACGACCAGATGACGCAGGCTGCCCGCTCGGTAACTGCCAATATTGCTGAGGGCAACTCCCGTCATTTCACTTCAAAAGAAACCGAAATGAAACTCACCGATGTGGCGCGGGCAAGTCTTGCCGAACTGGCCAATGATTACATCAACTGGCTTTTGCGGCACGAGCAAATACCGTGGTCTGTGAAATCCGAGGAGCATCATGCCGTGTCGCATATCCTTTTAGACAGGCCTGCCTATAAAGACGATGTACTGCATCAGAGCAGCCTGCATATTTTAAAGCAAAAACACAAGTTTGATGAATGGCTGTGTTCAAAAAACTCTTTTGAGAAGGCCAACTGCCTGCTTGTGCTTTGCAACCGTTTGATTATGATGCTGAGCAAGCAGATTGCAAACCAACTGGAAACATTTAAGCGAGAGGGAGGCTTTACCGAAGGCCTTACTGCCGAAAGGCTTGCATACCGTGCCGAACAGAGTGTGCAATCTAATGCGCCAGTCTGCCCCAAATGCGGCAAGCCGATGCTAAAACGCATGGCAAAGAAAGGAATTAATTCGGGAAAGGAGTTTTGGAGTTGCAGCGGCTATCCGGAGTGTAACGGAACAAGGAGTGTGGGATAGTCGGTGTTTTCTTTTTCGGTATAACGAAATAACGATATGACGTTATAACAATATAATTTTCAACGAAATTTTTAATTAGAAAACAAAATAATCAACCAATCTTATGAACGACAAATTAATCATTGCAGGCCGTGAGTTTAGCTCGCGCCTGTTCATCGGGACGGGCAAGTTCCCGTCCAACAAGGTGATGCGGCAGGCCATCGCCGCCTCCGGCGCGGAGATGGTGACCACTGCTTTCAAACGCCTCAACACGCAAGACAGCGGCAGCGAGAACATCCTCGACTTCATCCCCAAGGAGTGCATGCTGCTGCCCAACACGTCGGGTGTGCGCGATGCCGAAGAGGCTGTGTTCGCCGCCAAGATGAACCGCGCCGCCCTCGGCACCGAGTGGCTGAAACTGGAAATCCACCCCGACCCGAAGTACCTGCTCCCCGACACCCGCGAAACCCTCAAGGCGACGGAAGAGCTGGTGAAACTCGGTTTCAAGGTGCTGCCTTATGTGCAGGCCGACCCCGTGGCATGCAAGCAGCTCGAAGAACTCGGCGCCGTGACCGTGATGCCGCTGGCCGCCCCCATCGGCACCAACAAGGGCATCAAGAACGAGGAGATGCTGCAGATCATCATCGAGCAGAGCAACGTGCCCGTGGTGATTGACGCTGGCATCGGTGCCCCCTCGCATGCCGCCCACGCCATGGAACTCGGCGCCGACGCCTGCCTCATCAACACCGCTATCGCTATCGCCGGCGATCCCGTCCAGATGGCCGAAGCCTTCGCCCTCGCCATCCGCGCCGGCCGCATGGCCTACACCTCCGGCCTCGGCACCGTCAGCCACACAGCCGTCGCCACCTCACCCCTGACAGCGTTTTTGGATTAACGGAAAATTGAAAACGGAAAATGGAAAATGATATTTAGACGGTGCATGCACCGTCTCTACATTCACCCAAACAACAACCTTCTACCTCATACATTCTACCTTTACCTTTTACAAAAACTACTTGATAAACCTTCCAACTTGATAAACTTTAAACTAAAATAAATGGAAAATTGCGATAACAGAATACAGAAAATCCACGTGAAGGGAAAGCGTTTCCCCGTGGAGGTCGGGATGAAGCAGGTGCTGCTGACCGACACCGTGGTCGAGGGGAGGAGAATCCCCAACGGAACTATTAACCTCTATGATACCGGCGGCGTTTTCACCGACCCCGACTACCAGCACGACGTGCGGAAGGGAATCCCGCGTCTGCGCGAGGCGTGGCATGCCAACGACGACAACTTCGTGCAGCTCACGGAGTTCACGTCCAAATACACCAACGAGCAGCTGTCGGACGAGGAGAAGCAGAAGGTGGCTTTCCCGCTGACCTATCTGCCCAAGAAGGCCAAGAAGGGTGTCGCTTTCACCCAGATGGCGCTGGCCCGTCAGGGTGTGGTGACTCCCGAAATGGAGTACATCGCCATCCGCGAGAACCTCGGCAAGGACGACCCCGACAGCTACATTACGCCCGAGTTCGTGCGCGATGAGGTGGCCGCCGGGCGCGCCGTCATCCCGTGCAACCCCAACCACCCCGAGGCCGAACCGATGATTATCGGCAGCAAGTTCTTCGTGAAAATCAACACCAACATCGGCAATTCCGCCCTCGGCTCCTCCATTGAAGAGGAGGTGGAGAAGAGCGTCTATAGCGCGCGCCTCGGCGGCGACACACTGATGGACCTCTCCACCGGCAAGCACATCCACCAGACCCGCGAGTGGATCATCCGCAACTGCCCCGTGCCCATGGGCACCGTGCCGATGTACCAGGCACTCGAGAAGGTGAACGGCAAGGCCGACGAGCTGACGTGGGAGATGTACCGCGACACCCTCATCGAACAGTGCGAGCAGGGAGTGGACTACTTCACCATCCACGCCGGACTGCTGAAACATCTGCTCCCCGCTGTGGCAAAGCGTCTTACGGGCTGCGTGTCGCGCGGCGGCAGCATCATGGCCAAATGGATGAAGGACCACAACGAGGAGAACTTCCTCTACACCCACTGGGACGAGATTTGCGACATCCTCGCCGAGTACGACGTGGCGGTCAGCATCGGCGACGGCCTTCGTCCGGGCAGCACCCACGACGCCAACGACGAGGCGCAGCTCGGCGAACTGAAGGTGATGGGCGAACTTTGCCTCCGCGCCTGGGAGAAGAACGTGCAGGTGCTCATCGAAGGCCCCGGCCACGTGCCGATGGACAAGATCAAGGAGAACATGGAGCTCCAGAAGGAGTGGTGCCACAACGCGCCGTTCTACACGCTCGGACCTCTCACCATCGACATCGCGCCCGCCTACGACCACATCACCTCCGCCATCGGCGCGGCCATGATCGGCTGGTTCGGCACGGCCATGCTCTGCTACGTCACCCCGAAGGAGCACCTCGCCCTGCCCAACAAGGATGACGTGCGCGAGGGCATCATCACCTACAAGATTGCCGCCCACGCCGCCGACCTCGCCAAGCACCACCCGATGGCCGCCGAACGCGACGACGCCCTCAGCAAGGCCCGCTTCGAGTTCCGATGGATCGACCAGTTCAACCTGTCGCTCGACCCCGACAAAGCCCGTGAGTTCTATGGTGCGGAGAAAATCAAGCACACCCCGTACTGCACAATGTGCGGTCCCAACTTCTGCGCCATGCGCATCTCGCGTGAGGTTTCTTCACAAGGTAAAATCACTGAGTAAAAGGAGGTTGCAAAATGGAATTTTACGATACCATTCATGATTTGGTGTGGGATGATGTCACCCGCAGCATCTATGAGAAAACCGATACCGACGTGCGCCGCGCCCTCAGTCGCGAAATGCTCACCGTTGAGGATTTCAAGGCGCTGATTTCGCCCGCCGCCGAGCCCTATCTGGAGCAGATGGCACAGCTTTCGCGCCACTACACCCAGCAGCGTTTCGGCAAGGTGATTCTGCTCTACATCCCGATGTACCTTTCCAACGAGTGCAGCAACCACTGCATCTATTGCGGCTTTAACCACAACAACGACATCGCCCGCAAAACCCTCACCGACGAGGAGATTATGGAAGAGATAAAGGTGATTAAATCAATGGGTTACGATAATGTGCTGTTGCTCACGGGCGAACATCCCCGTGCCGCCGGCGCCAACTACATAGAGCACGCCATCCGCCTCTGCCGCGACCACTTCGCCGCCATCAATCTGGAGGTCTATCCGATGAAGGTGGAGGAGTACCGCCGCATGAACGAGGCGGGCTGCAACAGCGTCTATATCTACCAGGAAACGTACAACGAAAACCGTTACAAGGTGTATCACCCGAAGGGGATGAAGAGCAACTACAAGTGGCGGTTGGGAACGCCGGAGCGCGTGGCGCAGGCGGGCATTCACCGCGTGGGCATGGGCGCGCTCATCGGGTTGGAAGAGTGGCGTACCGAGATGGCGTACCTCGCTATGCACCTGAAGTTTATGACCAAGAACTACTGGAAGACCAAGTACAGCCTGTCGTTCCCGAGGATGCGTCCGGCGGCGGGCGGCTACCAGCCTAACTTCCTGATGAGCGAGCGGCAGTTTGCACAGGCGTTGTGGGCATTCCGCATCTTCGACCACGATGTGGAGATTTCAATGTCCACCCGCGAGACCTCGAACATGCGCGACCACTTCATCACCCTCGGGGTCACCTCCGTGAGTGCCGGTTCGCACACCGACCCGGGCGGCTACGCGCACCCCGACCGCGAGCTGGAGCAGTTCCACATCAACGACGACCGCTCGCCGCAGGCCATGGAGGCGATGATCCGCGCACAGGGCTACGACGTGATTTACAAGGATTGGGACAAGACGCTGAGGTAAAATTAGTTAAAAGTTGAAAGTTAAAAGTTGAGATTTGGAGAATATTGAATGTTCGCGATAGCGAACCCGAATGCGAACAAAGTGAGCAAAATCTAAAGTAGAAAAATGCTAACAACTGAAGAATTAAATCGTTACCAACGTCAGATTGTCCTGCCGGATTTCGGGCCGGAGGGTCAGGAGAAACTGAAGAACGCCCGGGTTTTGGTCGTCGGTGTTGGGGGACTTGGCAGCGTGGCTGCCTTGTACCTGACTGCCGCCGGCGTGGGGACGGTCGGACTGGTGGAACAGGATACGGTGTCGCTGCACAACCTCCAGCGGCAGGTGCTGTACCGCGAAGACGAGGTGGGCCAGCCGAAGTTGGAGCTTGCGGTGAAAACGCTGCATCGGCTCAACAGCAACGTGGACCTCGTGCCGCACGACGGTTTTCTCCTTCCGGAAAATGCCCGTGACATCATCGCCGGCTACGACCTCGTGCTGGACTGCACCGATAACTTCCCCGCCCGCTACCTGATCAACGATGTTTGTCTCGAATTGTGCAAGCCGTTTGTCTATGGCAGCATCGGTGACACGCAGGGACAGCTGGCGGTCTTCAACTACCAGCCGCCCGCCTCAAACTACCGGATGCTCTATCCTGACGAGAAAGGGTTGGTTGCGCGGGGTAATATCAACAAGGGTGTGATGGGCGTGCTGCCGTCGGTCATCGCCTCCCTGCAGGTGAACGAGGCGGTGAAAATCATCACGGGGATAGGCAATGTACTGAAAGACACCCTTTTCACCATTGATCTCGCCACAATGGAAACGCACAAATTCCGCTTGCCGGCAAGAGTGTAACGAGGACGGCTTCCGGTATAATAAAAAAGGTGCGATGCCGAAACATCACACCTTTTTTAGTTATTGTCAGTTTTTTATTTGGCCTCTTCCGCCGTTTCTTCTTTGTTGAAGAAGACGAACTTGCCCTCTTCGAGACTGTCCACCATGATGGTGCCTTCTTTCTCGACGTTGCCTTCCAAGATGAACTTGGAGAGTTCGTTGAGGATTTTCTTCTGGATGACCCGTTTCAGCGGACGTGCGCCGTACAGAGGCTCGTAGCCAAGATCCACCAGCTGCTCGAGGGCGTACTTGGTGAACTCCACGCGGATGTTCTGCTGCTCCAACAGCTTGTTGAGGTTCTGGATCTGCATCTTGACGATGTCGCGGATTTCGCGCTTCGACAGCGGCTGGAACATCACGATTTCGTCGATACGGTTCAGGAACTCTGGACGCAAGGTTTTCTTTAACAAAGCGTTGACTTCTGCCTTCGTCCGCTCGAACAGTTCCTCGTCGCTGAGGTTGCCCGGCTCGGAGTAGTTGGCCTGGATGATGTCGGAACCGAGGTTGGAGGTCATGATGATGATGGTGTTCTTAAAGTCGGCGACACGGCCTTTGTTGTCGGTAAGCCGTCCGTCGTCAAGCACTTGCAGCAGGATGTTGAACACGTCGGGGTGTGCCTTCTCGATTTCGTCGAAGAGGATGACGGAGTAGGGACGGCGGCGGATTTTGTCCGTCAGCTCGCCGCCTTCGTCGTAGCCCACGTAGCCTGGAGGCGCGCCGATGAGACGGGAGACCGTGTGCTTCTCCTGGAACTCACTCATGTCGAACCGGATGATGGCCTCCTCGGTGTTGAACAGGTACTCCGCCAGCGCTTTGGCCAGTTCGGTCTTGCCGACGCCGGTGGTGCCCATGAAGATGAATGAACCGATGGGACGCTTGCTGTCCTGAAGTCCGGCACGGCTCCGGCGGATGGCGTCGGCGACGGCGCTGATGGCCTCGTCCTGACCGACCACACGCTTGTGCAGCTCCTCCTCCAAGTGGAGCAGTTTCGATTTCTCGCTCTGCATCATCTTGCTGACGGGGATGCCGGTCCAGCGGGACACCACGTCGGCGATGTCGTCTTCGCCTACCTCCTCGTCGATGAGGGCGCGGTCGCCCTGCACGATGGTCAGGTCTTGCTGCAGCTGCTCGATTTCGTTTTCGGCATTCTTGATAAGACCATAGCGAAGTTCGGCCACACGCCCGTAGTTGCCCTGCCGTTCCTCGTTGGCGGCCTCCAGCTTGTAGTCCTCGATGAGTTTCTTGTTATGCTGGATTTTGTCCACGATGTCCTTCTCGGCCTGCCACTTGGTGGTGAGGGCGTTGCGCTGCTCGTTGAGTTCCGAAATGGTCTTGCTCAATGCGGTGACTTTTTCGGTGGCGTTTTCGCGCTTGATGGCCTCACGCTCGATTTCCAATTGACGGATTTTCCGTTCGATTTCGTCCAACGCCTCGGGTTTGGAGTTGATCTCAAGTTTCAGCTTGGCCGCCGCCTCGTCGATAAGGTCGATGGCCTTGTCGGGCAGGAAACGGTCGGTGATGTACCGCTGCGACAGTTCGACGGCGGCGATGATGGCATCGTCCAGAATCCGCACGTGGTGATGGTTCTCGTAACGTTCCTTCAGGCCACGCAGGATGGAGATGGCGGAATACTTGTCCGGCTCGCTGATGAGCACGGGTTGGAAACGGCGTTCCAGCGCCTTGTCCTTCTCGAAATACTTCTGGTATTCGTTGAGGGTGGTGGCACCGATGGAGCGCAGTTCACCACGGGCCAGCGCCGGTTTCAGGATGTTGGCGGCATCCATCGCGCCTTCGCCCGATGCGCCGGCACCCACCAAGGTGTGGATTTCATCAATGAAAAGGATGATCTCGCCGTTGGAGTCGATCACCTCCTTGATGACGCTTTTCAGACGCTCCTCGAACTCGCCCTTGTACTTGGCACCGGCCACCAAAGCACCCATATCCAAAGAATACAGTTGCTTGGTTTTCAGGTTTTCCGGAATATCGCCGCTCACCAGACGGTGGGCAAGTCCTTCGGCGATGGCGGTCTTGCCGACACCGGCCTCGCCGATCAGAATCGGGTTGTTCTTGGTACGCCGCGACAGGATTTGCAGCACCCGCCGGATCTCCTCGTCACGTCCGATGACGGGGTCGAGTTTGCCCTTGCGGGCGGCCTCGTTGAGGTTGGTGGCGTACTTGTTGAGGGCGTTGTAGGTGTCCTCGCTGTCGGCGCTGGTCACCTTCGAGCCTTTGTGCAGGCTCTTGATGGCCTCTTCCGTGCCTTTCTCGGTCACACCGGCATCTTTCAGGATCCGCGACGTGGTGTCGCCGGCCATCAGGATACCGTAGAAGAAATGTTCGAGGGAAACAAACTCGTCGCCTTGCTGCTGGGCATAGACGATGGCTTTCTGCAAAGCCGTCTGCGCGCCGCCCGAAAGATAGACGTTGCCGCCGCTCACCCTGGGCAGGCTGTTGATTTGGCGGTCCACATTCTGGGACACGATTTTCAGGTCAGACTCCTGTTTCTTGAGAAGGTATCCTATGACGTTTTCATCGGTTTCAATCAGGGCCTTCAGAAGGTGGCAGGTGTCGATCTGCTGCTGCTGGTTGCGTGAGGCAATCATCTGCGCCTTCGCAATCGCTTCTTGTGATTTGATAGTTAAGTTGTTCAGGTCCATAATTTTTGTTTGATTATTAAATTTTTTGTTTGGAAACACGGACCATAGAGCAACAACTCTGCCAAAGTGAGAGCGACTGACAAAATGTCACAGGGGCCGAAGCCCTGAAAAACAGAAAAGGAAGGCAGGAGGTCGCCGGGACTTATTTCCCCTTGGACTCCACATGCTGACGGAGAGTGCCCTTGTTTTTCATCTTAATAAGGTCTTCCACACCCTTGTTCTTTCCAATGGAATCCTTGTATTTCAGATAATAATCGATGACCGTTTCAATGCCGGCCATGCTGCCGTCAGCGTAGGATGCATCGGGATGGTTGATGCAGTATTTGGCCCATCCGCCAATATAGAGAATGAGAAGGTCGCCGTTCTGGAAATTGACAACATCTGAAGATATTTCAATATGGACATCGGGAGTACCTGAAAGCCACCACACAACAAAAGAGTTGACATCCTTGCGCTGTGAGGCCGACAGCGCGTGGCTTTCCAGCCAGTCCATGCAGCGGATGAAGTCCTTCTCATAATTGACATACTCGCTTTTTTCAATGTCTCCCGGAATTTCCGGAACAGAAAACTTCTGCGCCCACGCCATCTGCGAAAGCAAGAGGCAAAGGGTAATGGCAAATAATTTTTTCATAATGATTGGATTTAAACAGGGTGCAAAAATACAACTGTTAGCAGAATATTTATCCCTTCACAGCAGAAATGTGAACCCTCATGAAGGGAAAAAAGAGCGATTTCCGCAACATAGTTGCATCTTGCGTGCTGAAAGCACGCTATCCTTGCAGATGAGACGCGATGAATCGCGTCTCTACTATCCCCTATCAAATTTTCCATTTTCAATTTTCCATTTTCAGTTTCCAAAAGTGGTTGGTGCTCCCGTGGCCCCGTCCGATTTTGCAATCCTTGGCGGCGGCAATGGCTTGATAGACATACTCTTTGCCGAGCGAGACGGCCTCCTCCAACGGATGTCCCTCCGCCAGATAGGTGGCGATGGCCGACGACAGCGTACAGCCGGTGCCGTGGGTGTTTTCCGAATCGATCTTGCGGGCAGTGAAGGTCTTGACCTCGCCGCTCTCCAGCACCAGCACGTCGGTCATCGCATCCCCCTCGGAGTGGCCGCCCTTCACCAAGACGTTGCGGCAGCCATAGCGCTGGATGATGTCCCGGCCGCACTCCGCCATATCGCCGACACTCACCACCTTCCTTCCGCAGATCGCCTCCGTTTCGGAGAGGTTGGGCGTGAGGAGGGTGCAGAGCGGGAACAGCTCCTTCCGCAGCAGGTCGAGGAAGCCGTCGGCGGCGAGGTGCGCCCCGCTGGTCGCCACCAGCACCGGGTCCAGCACCAGCGGATTCTGGTAGTGGTTGCGCCGGAGCGCGTCGCGGATCGCCAGCACGTTGTCGCAAGTATAAACCATCCCGATCTTGATGGCGGCGACGGGGATGTCCTCCAGCACCGCGTCGATCTGGGCGGAGAGGATGGCGGCATCCACCGCCTGGATCCCGCGCACGCCGCAGGTGTTCTGCGCCGTCACCGCCGTGATGGCAGCAGCGGCATAATGCCCTAAGGAAAAGATGGTCTTGATATCGGCCTGGATGCCGGCACCGCCTACGGAATCGCTTCCCGCAATCGGGAAAACGCACTTCACATCATTCATAACGCACTCATTTTAAGGAAGGCAAAAGTACGCTTTTTTTCTATGCACCGGGCAACGAGCGATAAAAAAATTTCCGTACTTTTGCCCCCTTGATTCGCAAACAAATACCACAATATGACCGTTCAATTTTCCCCCAAAGACCAGGATTTCATCCAACAGCGCGGAAGCTCGGCAGAGGAAGTCTCCCGCCAGTTCAGCTATTTTGAAAAAGGATTCGACTTCGCCGACCTGCAACGCGCCGCCACCGCCGGCGACGGCATCATCCGCCTCAGCGACAGCGAAATAACCCGACTTCTCAACGCCTACCCCACCCTGCTGGGCGACAAGAAAGCCGTCAAGTTCGTACCGGCTTCGGGCGCGGCCTCCCGCATGTTCAAGGAGGTCTTCTCCTACCTCGAGAACGACGATGACGTCACCCGCACCAAAGCGTGCCAACTGCTTCATTCCCTGAAAGATTACGCCCTCTATGACGACCTCGCCGCCGCCATGGAAAAAGACGGGCTTTCGCTGGATGCGGAAATCGCCGCCGACCACTACCAAACCGTCCTCTCCTATCTTTTGGAAGATAAAGGTCTGAATTACGGCAAGTTGCCGAAAGGACTGCTGAAATTCCACCGCTATGCCGACAGTTGCCGCACCGCAATGGAGGAGCATCTGGTGGAAGCGGCACTGTACGCCCGCGGCAACGACGGCATCTGCCACTTGCACTTCACCGTTTCGCCGCAGCACCAGCCCCTCTTCGAGCAGCTGCTGAAAGAGGTGCAGTCCCGATATGAAGCGAGATTCGGCGTGAAGTACGACATCTCCTTCTCCACGCAGGCGCCCTCCACCGACACGCTGGCGGCCACGGAGGACAACCAGCCGTTCCGCGACGGCGACGGCAACCTGCTGTTCCGTCCCGGCGGCCACGGCGCCCTCATCAAGAACCTCAACGCCATCGATGCCGACATCGTTTTCGTAAAGAACATCGACAACGTGTTTTACGACGACACCGTAGCCGACACCGTCACCTACAAAAAAGTGCTGGCCGCCTACCTGCTGGAACTGCAAAAGCAGGTTTTTGCCTACGTCCGCGAATTGGAAACGGGTAATCTTTCCGAAGAAAAGACAGCTGAAATCCAACATTTTGTAAAAGACAAACTGTTGCAGGATGTCCGTCCCGAGCGTGAGGCGCTGCTGGGAATCCTGAACCGCCCGTTGCGCGTGTGCGGCATGGTGAAGAACGAGGGCGAGCCGGGTGGCGGTCCCTTCTTCGTGAAGAACAAGGCGGGACACACTTCCCTGCAAATCGTGGAGTCATCGCAGATTGACAAGGGCAATCCGCAGCAGGCAGCCATCCTGCAAGGTGCCACGCACTTCAACCCTGTGGACATGGTGTGCTGCTTCCGCGATGCCGACGGACGGAAGTTCGAGTTGGACAAATTCGTAGATCCCGAGACCGGCTTCATCTCGTCGAAGTCGTATGAGGGGCGGACGCTGAAAGCGATGGAGCTGCCCGGCCTGTGGAACGGCGCGATGGCGCACTGGAACACGCTGTTCATCGAGGTGCCGCTCACCACGTTCCATCCTGTGAAGACGATGTTCGACCTGAAAAAGTGACGGAATCCTCACGAAAAACCTGTTTTGCCCGTTTTCACGCCACTTTTCGGGCAAAATCCTATTGTTCACCTGCGAAATCGTGCACTTCGTCATATTGTTCATAAAATCTGATAAATAATCAATGAAAAAGCCGCATTTGACATTATCTTTGCGCCGTATTTGCACGAATTGAAAATTTATCTTATATCATTAAGAATCAATATTTTAAATAAATTCAATTACTATGAAAAAGAATTTTACGATTTTTAAAAGCGCAATGATGTTGATCTGCGCGCTCTTGCTTGTGCCGTTCGGCATGGCTCAGAGAACAACCATTGCAGGATGGACATTTCCCAACTCAAGTACGGAAAAGACATACGCCGCCAACTGCGGGAGCGGCATGCTCTACTTAGACGGCACCCACGGTTCAAGCGAATGGCCCGAGATGGGAGAAAGCCTCAACAGTGCCACCAACCAGGCATCATTTTATATGAATGGCACCGCTTCATCCGATGCACTGTGCGGCGACAGCGAAGCAGGCAAGTGCCTCGCCGTGTCCGGATCCAACATGAACGGCTATTCCGTTGTTTTCGTTATCTCCACCACTGGACTGCAAAACATCCAACTTTCTTACAACTTGCGTAGACCTCAAACCGGATTCAGCGAAGCGACATGGGCCCACAGCACAGACGGGATCAACTTTACCACTGACGCAACTGTTGAACACACATATATTACCTCCTCTACGATATCCACTTATTCGGTTGACTTTTCCAATGCCACTGAAATCAACAACCAAGAGCTTGTTTACATTCGCTTGACTGTTGATGGGGCAACCGGCAACACCGGCAACAACCGCTTTGACAACATCCATTTCACCGGCGAATCCGACATCCCAGCCGCTGAGCAGCCTGTTTTTTCAGTTACGACGGGCAGTTTCTGCGCCCCGATTGAGGTGACGATGACCTGTGGAACCGAAAATGCCAGCATTTACTATACGCTTGACGGCACCGAACCCGACAACGTGAACGGCACTCTCTACACAGGAGCCATCACCATTTCGTCGACGACCGCCCTCCGCGCCGTAGCCTACGCCGACGGACTTGCCGCCAGCTTCGAAACCAGCGCCACCTACACCTTCCCCACCGAAATCGCCACCATCTCCGACTTCAAGGCTTTGGACGGCGACAACAACTACTACAAACTCACCTGCCCCATAACCGCTGTCTTCCAGAACGGCAGCTACCTTTTCGTGGAAGATGAGAGCCATACAGGGCTGTGTATTTACAAGCAAGGTGGATTTGCCACAAACTACTACAACGGGGACATCATCACCGGAGGCATCTGCGGAACCAACAAGAGCTTCAGCAATACCACCATCCAGATGATTGAACTTTCAAATCCGGAATTCATCAATCCGACGGCCACGCAAGGCACGCCCGTTGAGCCCGCCACCGTCACAATGGCACAGCTGCGCACAGACTGGGACACCTACGAATCCCGCCTCGTTACCCTCAGCGGTGTCACCTTCGCCCAAGGAACCTTCACCTCTTCCACCTCCAACTACCTGAAAATCTATCAAGGCACCGACTCCCTCGGATGCATCAACACCCTCGGCACCGTTTCCGGCGTGACGGCTCCCGTCGCCACCGCCAATGTGACCGGCTTCGCCATCTATAACAACACCCTCCGCAAAATCGCCCCGCGCGGCGCGAGCGACATCGTGGACCTTCTTCCCACCCTCTCCATCGTCAGTCCCACAGAAGGACAGGTGATTGAACAGGGCACGCCCGTCCACGTGGACCTTGACATCGACAACTTCGCTTTCGAGAACGGCAGCATGATTGAAGGCCAACTTCTCATCAACGGCCAGCCCATCACCACCCAGTATTTGCGGAACGCCGCACAACTCGCCGGTTTTGAGGCCCTCGACCTCTCTTCCATGATGACCGCCTACGGTGACTATACACTCATTGCCTCTCTGGTCAATGCCGACAGCACACAGTTCGCCACTCCCGCCACCGACACCGTCCATTTCACCTATCAGGACATCTATGTCGCCATCGAAACGAGCGAAAGCAGCTTGGCGTTCACGGAAACGGGTGAAAGTCACACCTTCACCGCAACCGGCTTCCGTTTGGACGACGCCATCACCGTGAGTGTGGACAACGCCGATTTCACGGTAACTCCTTCCACACTTCCAGCCAACGCCGAGGGAGAAACCATCACGGTGACCTTCAACGGAACCTCTTCCGCCTCAGGCACGGTCACCCTCACCTCCGGCACCATCACCGCAACGGTCGCCCTCAACGCCGTCCTCCCGATCGATGAACTCATCCAATCCGTCGGTTTCGAAGTGAGCGAGGGCTTTACCGCTTCCACGACATACAACAATGACAGTCCCGCCTATTTCGGACCGGACGGTCAGAAGTGGGGCGTCATTCATGGTACCGTCACCACCACCTCATCCGTTGTCATTGACGGTGCACAATCCATACAAATGAGATACTATTGCGACCCCACAAACCAACACTACGGACACATCGGCTACGCATACACGAACTATGACATCCACAACGTGACCAAAGTGGAATTCAACTCCAAGAACACCACGAACAGCAACCTGAAGCTGATGGTCAGTTTCTCACATGACGGCGGGGAAACTTTTGAAGGCGACTCGTTATACAATGTGACCGCCACGCCGCAGCACTTCACTTACAACATCACCGATTCGGGACAATATTATTCTGTACGTGTAAAATTCACGATGGTGCTTCCCGAAACGGTCACACAGACCTCCGGAAACATCGGACTTTCCATCGATGCCGTCGATTTCTACGGTGTCACCGGCCTTGAGCCCAACATTGTGGAAACGCCTGTGATTTCCGAACCCTCCGGCTCCTATACCACCCCGCTTACCGTCAGCATAACCTGTTCCACGGAAGACGCCAGCATCTACTATACCCTTGACGGCACCACCCCCGACGAGAACAGCACGCTGTACGAAAGCCCGATCACCATCGACAGCACATGCACCCTGAAAGCCAAAGCCTTCAAGGGCGGCATGGATCCGAGCAACACGGCCTTTGCCGAGTACGCCTTCCCCGTGGAGGTCGCCACCATCGCCGACTTCAAGGCAGCTGGTGCCAACGACAACTCCACCGCCTACAAAATCACGGGTGATGTCACCTTCGTCTATCGCCAAGCACGCCGCATCTTCATCGAGGATGCCACCGGCGGACTGCTCGTTTATGACAACAACAACCCCGTAGTGACGGGCAGCTACAACGAGGGCGATGTCATCAGCGGAGGCATCATCGGCACCTACACCGTTTACAACGGCATGCAGGAGATGGTCCCCACTGCCGACTGGGCAGAAGCTTCCGGCACGGCCGAAGTGACGCCCTCTGTGGTGACCGCAGCCGACATTACCGGCGACTTCGCCACATACGAAGCCCGCTTGGTGAGAATCAACGGTGGTACGTTCAGCGAGGAAGCCTCTTTCAACACCAGCGACTACACCGAATACACCTTCGAGGATGCCACTGGTGCCGTTGTCGTCCGCAACCAGTTCAAGACTTTGGACACCATCGTCAATGCCGGCGATTCCGTTGACGTCATTGGATTGGCCGCCATCTATGCAACCGGAGGCAACACCACCTATCAGATCTTCCCGCGCACCAACGCCGACATCATCCCCGTGGTTACGGAACCCATCGACACCACCCATCCCGAGGACACCACCGGCATATCCATGTATGCTCCCGTCATCCTTTCGGTTTATCCGAATCCCGCCACCGACCTCATCACGGTCAACTCCGACCAGAACGGCGGAAGTCTTGAAGTCCTCAACGCCTTCGGACAGGTGGTGTATCGCTGCACCGCCCCCGTCTATCCGATGGAGATCAGCCTGAGCGACAAGGCCGCCGGACTCTACTTCGTGCGCGTCATCACCGCCGACCATAGGATTGCGGTCGTCAAAGTGAACAAAGAATAAAACATCGAAAATACATCATCAATTTATTATTAACTAAAACCAATTATTATGCTAATCGACTTTTTCACTAACCACCGAATGGTGGCAATGCTGTTGGCCATTATCGTAGTGATTATCCCGTTCATCATCTACTACGTGTCTGTGGCAAGAAAACATCATCCCAAAGGACTTATCGCCGCGGCGTTGAGCAACATGGGCGAGCGTTTCGGCTATTACATCATGAACGCCATCCTGCTGCTCTTCCTTGTTTCAAAATTCGGTTTGCCCGATGGAACGGCAGGTTTGATCTACTCCGTCTTCTACTTCGGCATTTATGTGCTGAGCCTCGTTGGCGGTATCATTGCCGACCGCACCCAGAACTACAACGGCACCATCCAGTGGGGCCTCATCATCATGTCGTTAGGCTACATCGCGTTGGCTATTCCGTTGTTCAGCATGAACAATGGCATCATTTGCGACGGCAACGGCCAATGGTGGAGCATCTTGATCTTCACCTGCATCGCCCTCCTCTGCATTGCCTTTGGTAACGGTTTGTTCAAAGGGAACCTGCAGGCTCTCGTCGGCAAGATGTACGATGAATTCGAGGCTGAGGCTGCCAAACAAGGCGAAGAGGCCCTCCGCGAAGCCAAAGAGAAACGCGACAGCGGTTTCCAGATTTTCTACGTGTTCATCAACATTGGCGGTGTGCTGGCTCCTTTCGTTGCCCCGCTGCTCCGTGAATGGTGGCTCCGCGTCCACAACTTCGTTTACAATTCCGACATGCCGGAACTTTGCCACCAGTATCTTGCCAACGGCGATGCCACGACGAAGTTCACCGAGACAATGGCACTTTCCGTCACTGAAGGTACCGTCATCAATCCTGACGGTTACACGACCTTCTGCTCCAACTACATTCAGGTTTTCAACGAAGGTATCCACTATGCGTTCATCGCCTCCGTCATCGCCATGCTGATTTCCCTGACCATCTTCTTCCTCACCAAGAAGAAATTCCCGCAGCCGGCCAAGAAAGAAGCTGCCGCCGTGGTTGATTACACCGAAGAAGAAAAAGTGGCTATGGCCAAGGAAATCAAACAGCGTCTTTACGCTCTGTTCGCCGTCCTTGGTATTGCCATCTTCTTCTGGCTTTCGTTCCACCAAAACGGCCAGTCCCTGTCTGTGTTCGCCCGCGACTTTGTCCAGACGGACGCTATCGCCCCTGAAATCTGGCAGGCTCTGAACCCGTTCTTCGTCATCTTCCTCACTCCCATTGTGATGGTTGTTTTTGCAGCATTGGCAAGAAAAGGCAAATCCATCTCCACCCCGCGCAAAATCGCCATGGGTATGGGTATCGCCGGTTGCGCCTACCTGTTCTTGATGATTATCTCCATGATGCACAACTATCCGTCAGGCACTGAATTCCGCGCAATGGATGCAGCTACCATGGCGGCCCAAGGATTGGCGAAAGCCTCTCCGTGGGTGCTGATCATCACCTACTTCTTCCTGACTGTTGCCGAACTGTTCATCTCCCCGCTGGGTCTCTCCTTCGTGTCGAAGGTGGCCCCGCGCCACATGGTCGGTCTCTGCCAGGGTCTCTGGCTCGGCGCCACCGCCATCGGCAACCTGATGATCTGGGTCGGCCCCGTCATGTACAACGCATGGCCGATTGAATACTGCTGGTTAGTGTTCCTCGCCGTCTGCGCCGTTTCCATGGGCATTATGCTCGGTATGGTGAAATGGCTCGAAAGAGTGACCAAGTAATTGATCTCACAATTAAACACAAGAAAGGCGCGGTTTGTTCCGCGCCTTTTTTTTGCATGCCTGAAATCCGGCTCACCACTTTGAGACGCCATCGGGCAGCACCGTGCCGCGGCACGTGCAAGCCGGCGTGTTCGTAGCGGTCTGGATAATGGCGTTGCAGTTGTTCCGGCTGTCGTACACAGGATTCTCAGGATCCACTGTAATGGTGGTAAGACTGGGACACTCGGAGAACAAATTATGCGCCACATCCGTAGCTGATTTCGGAAGATGGAAAGATTTCAGGCTGACACACCCATAAAAAGCGTCCATCCCGATGGAACGCACCGAGTCGGACAGGTGAATCGAGACCATTTTCTGGCACCTGTAAAAGGCAAAAGCATCTATTTCCGCAACAGAGGACGGAACGTCAATGGAAACAAGGCTTCCGCACCAATTGAACGCCCTTTCACCGATCTCCCGCACCGTATTGGGAATGACGGTGGCACCGCATCCGAAAAGCAGCCGGTTGGCGGCCGTCTTGATGATGGCATTGCAGTTGTCGCGGCTGTCATAGACAGGATTGCCCGGTTCCACCGTAATGGACTTCAACCCGCTGCAGCCCGACAACGCTTCCGCGCCGATCGACTCAACGGCACGGGGAATGTGAAGGGATGCCAAACCGTCGCAAAAGCTGAACGCACCCATGCCAATGGAGGTGACCGCCTCCGGAATCTCAATGGCCGCCAGATTATGGCAACCGTTGAAGGCGTAATCTCCCAAAGAAGTGACGGTGCCAGGCAGCGTGATAGATTCCATGCTGAAGCAGCCATCAAAGGTGTTTTCACCAATAGAAGAGACTGGCGCAAGAATCCTAACCGTACGCAGGCCTTCGCACCAGCGGAAGGCACCCTCCCCTATGGAAGTGACGGAACGGGGAATGACGACAGATTGCAAACTCTTGCATTTCAGAAATGCCTCACGACCAATCTTCTCGAGGGTTTGAGGGAAAGTGACAGAAGTAATCTTGGAACAGCCATAAAACGCTTCTGCATCAATGCTAACGATAGAATCGGGAATGTTGACTTGGGCAAGGGATTCACATTTGTGAAACGCCCGAAGCCCGATGGTCTTGACAGAGTTGGGCAGCATGGCGGCGACCAGTTTCTTGCAATTCCAAAACGTGCCATAAGCAACACTGTCAAGAGAGCGGGGCATGTGAACCTTAATCAGTTCCTTGCAAGAGAAAAAGGCACATTCCCCGATGAAAGTGACAGAATCGGGGATGTCGGCAGACACCAAGAGACTGCCCGAAAAGGCATCTTCCCCAATAGATGTGATGGTACGGGGAATGACCGTGCCGGTGCAACCAACAATCAAACTGTTATGGGCCGTCTCGATGATGGCATTGCAGTTGTCGCGGCTGTCATAGACGGGGTTTGCGGGATTGACCGTGATGGACGTCAAATTGGGGCAATGGGCGAACGACCACGGTGCAATGGAGGTCACTGAACTGGGAATACTGACAGATGTAAGCTGCTTGCAATGGGCAAACGCCCCATGCTCAATAACGGTGACCGAGTTGGGAAGATCAATAGCATCCAGCGGCATTCCTAAAAAGGCCCTTTCGCCAATGGCTGTGACCGTGCCGGGAATAACCGTGCGCCGGCATCCCGCTATCAGGCGGTTGGTCGCCGTCTCAATAATGGCATTGCAGTCGTTGCGGCTGTCGTAAGCAGGATTCCCTTTTTCCACCCTGATTGAACTGAGATTGTTTGCCTCAAATATGCCCTCACCGATATTCGTCACAGAAGACGGGATTTGGATAGAATGTAGCTTTTGGCAATTCGAAAAAGCAAACGTACCGATAGTGGTGACGGAGCGAGGAATGGTGACACGGGCCAGTTTTGCATGGCTGAAGGCATAATCAGCAATCTTTACGACAGAATAACGCTGTCCTCGATATGTAACAGACGAAGGTATCGCCAACTTTGACGAATACCTGTAATCACCAGGTAAAACGTCGAATGCCGGATTCCCGCAACTAATGCCGTCCACCTCAACTGAATGCTTATCATCCAGAATATTATATCGCAAAAACTGCCCGCTACTGCACTTTTCCACGAAAGTTTGCGCAGGCAATGCAAGAACCATGCCCAATAAAAGGCATGTCAAAAAAAACGTTTTTTTCATAGCAAATTAATATGCCGTTACTTATAAAATTTTACTTGTGAAGAAATCTTCTTTTCACGGTCGAAACCGCTTGCTTCACCACCGCACGCTCACAGAAAGCCACTACCGCCAGATAGACCAGCAAAAGTCCCGTGTTCATCACGAAGACAAGCATCTGGCTTTCGGGACGGAAATAGACGCTGACGGCGTAAAGTCCGAGCGCTAATGCAAAGTAACCGAGGATGGTCCAGACGGGATAAGGGACATAGTATTTCTTTTGCCCAACGATATACGAAAGGATCATACAGGTGCCGTAGCCCACGAAGCCGCCCCACGCACAAGCCATATAACCATACTGCGGCACAAAGATGAAGTTCACCGCCAGCAGCAGCGCGCAGCCGATGCCAGAGAACAGAGCCCCCCACCACGTCTCATCCGTAAGCTTGTACCAGAACGAGAGGTTGAAGTAGATGCCCATGAAAATCTCCGCCATCATCACAATCGGCACGGCCCTCAACGCCTCCCAGTAGTCGGCCTTGACAATGTATTTCAGGATGTCGATGTAGAAGACCACACACAAGAAAGCCAGTAGCGTGAACATCACAAAGTATTTGGTGGCCTGGGCTTGGAACTCCTTGTTGTTCTTGTCCCTCTGTCCTCCGAACACCAACGGCTCGTAGGCGTAGCGGAACGCCTGCGTGATCACGGCCATAATCATGGCAATCTTGACGCACGCCCCGTAAATGCCGAGCTGCACTTCACCCTCCTGCCCCGGCACAATGAAACGAAAGCAGATCTTGTCGGCCACCTGATTCAAGATACCGACCAAGCCCAACAGCAGCAGCGGAAAAGCATACCGGACCATCTGTTTAAGCAACTGTATGTCAAGGCCGTTGCGAATCCTCTTCAACTCAGGGATGAAACCAAGGTTGATGGCAGCCGTGCAAATCAGGTTAATCCAGAAGATGTACCCTACCTGATAGGTCGGGTCGTACCACGACATCAATGCGGGATGGCTTTGTGCGAGTGCGGGGGCTGCCAAAAAGACGAACAGGTTCAGTCCGATGTTGAAGAAGATGAAAGCCAGCTTGAGGATGGCGAACTTCCAGGCACGTTTGCGGCGGCGGAGGTCGGCGAACATGATGGCCTGGAACGCATCCATCGCCACAATAATCGCCATCACCTCAACATATTCGGGATGTGCCGCGTAATCAAGGACGTTGGCAATCGGCTGAAGAAAGACCGAGCACAGCAATACAAAAAATGCCGACAAGCCTCCCACAAACAGCAATGAAGTGGAGTAGGCTTTTTCGGAATCCACACCGTCTTTGTTGGCGAAGCGGAAGAAGGTGGTTTCCATGCCAAAGGTCAGGATGACCAACAGCAGTGCCGTATAGGCGTAAAGGTTCGTTACAATACCGTAACCGCCTGATTCAGCAGCTATTTTGTAAGTATAAAGCGGAACGAGCAGGTAATTCAGGAAACGTCCTACGATACTGCTCAACCCATAAATGATGGAATCGCTGAAAAGACTTTTTAACTTGCCCATAGGTTGGATTTTCTCAAAAACGGGACAAAAGTAACGTAAAAATAAAATCTCTCCTTCATTCTACTATAAAGAAATCTCACCAGTCCATTGTTTATTACTTGATAAACTTGATGAACTTTACAAACTTTACAGACCATAATATTTTGTATATTTGCCAACTTTTTGAAAACCGTTTTTTCAATTTTAAAAAATTAATAATCAACAAAATAAAAATCAATATGGAAAAATTAATCATTACCGCCGCAATTTGCGGTGCCGAAGTGACAAAAGAACAGAATCCCGCCGTTCCCTATACCGTGGAAGAAATCGTGCGTGAAGCCAAGTCCGCCGTGGACGCCGGCGCCGCCATCGTGCACCTGCACGTCCGTTTCGACGACGGCACTCCGACCCAGAGCCGCGACCGCTTCCAAGAGTGCGAGGAAGCCATCTACAAGGCCTGCCCGAACGTAATTCTGATCCCCTCCACCGGCGGCGCCGTCGGCATGACCCCCGACGAACGTCTCCAGTCCACCGACACCAACCCGATTCCGGAGATGGCCACTTTGGACTGCGGCACCTGCAACTTCGGTGATGAGATTTTCGACAACACGATGCCCACCATGCGTGCCTTCGGCAAGCGCATGATCGAACGCGGCATCAAGCCCGAATACGAGTGCTTCGAGATGGGTCACCTCGACACCATCCTCACGATGGCCCGCAAGGGTGAGGTGCCCGGCGCCCCGATGCAGTTCAACTTCGTGCTCGGCGTTCCCGGCTGCACCCCCGCCACCGTTCCGAACCTCTGCTGGATGGTGAACGCCATTCCCGCCGGAAGCACATGGACCGTCACCGGCATCGGCCGCCACGCCTTCCCGATGGCCGCCGCTGCCATCGCCATGGGCGGTAACGTGCGCGTCGGCTTCGAGGACAACCTCAACCTCGCCAAAGGCGTGCCCGCCAAGTCGAACGGCGAACTCGTGGCCAAGGTGGTCCGCATCGCCAACGAACTCGGCCGCGGCATCGCCACCTCCGACGAAGCCCGCCAGATTCTGGGTCTCAAAGCCCGCTAACCCACTGACACAAAACCGAAAGGATGTCGAAAGTCGTAATCATCACCGGCGCTGACGGAGGAATGGGACAGGTGCACGTGCGTGCCACCGTCAAGGCGGGCTACGAAGTGGTCATGGGCTGCCACCATCCCGAAAAGGGACAGGCCGTCCGCGACCGCCTCGCCGACGAAACAGGCGGCAACATCACCATGATCCCGCTGGACCTCGCTTCGTTCGCGAGCATCCACAATTTCATCCGTGAGGTGAAAAAACGATACAGCCACATCGACCTGCTGCTCAACAACGCCGGCACGCTGCTGCACCACGCAGCACAGACGGCGGACGGCATTGAGAAGACCGTAGGTGTCAACTACGTGGGGCACTACCTGCTCACGCGGGAGCTGCTGCCCCTCATCCCCGCCGGCAGCCGCATCGTCAACATGGTGTCGCTCACCATCCGCTACGGCAAAATCGACCACGACATCTTCACCCCCGTTGACCAAAAGCACTTCAACCGGTTCCGCGCCTACTCCGACTCCAAACTCGCCCTCCTCTACCTCACCCTCGACCTCGCCGACGAACTGAAAGACAAGGGCATCCTCGTCAACTGCGCCGACCCGGGCATCGTCAGCACCAACATTATCCGGCAGGGCAACGTAGTCATCGACAAGCTGTGCGACTGGTTCTTCCGGCCCATCATCTACCAGCCCGAAAAAGGCGCCAGCACCATGCTCCACCTCGCCCTCAGTCCGGAACTGAACGTCACCGGCAAGTGTTTCGCCAACAAAAAAGAGGTGAAACTGAAACGGGAGATGATTGACAATCCGTACCGCCAAAAGCTCCATAATAGCACCGAAGAGCTGATAAGCAAGCTACGTGAAAGGCAGGAAGGTTCAGGAGTTTAAGGGTAGAAGGTAAAAAGTAGAAAGTAGAAAGTTATATAGAACACACGGGAGAACCTCATACCTCATACCTTTTACATTATACAAAAGAAAATAAGAACACCGTATAAACCATCAGAAACTGATATGCTAAAGATTGAGAATTTACACGTTTCCATCAAGGGAAAAGAGATATTGAAGGGTGTCAATTTGGACATCAACAAGGGGGAGGTGCACGCCATCATGGGGCCCAACGGCACGGGCAAGAGCACCCTCGCCTCCGTGATTGCCGGCAAGGAGATCTTCGACGTGACCGAAGGCAGCATCACCTACAACGGCAAGAACCTGTTGGAGATGCCGATTGAGGACCGCGCCCGCGAAGGCATCTTCATCGGTTTCCAATACCCCGTGGAAATCCCCGGCGTGAGTATCACCAACTTCATGAAGACCGCCCTTGAGGAGATCCGCCGCTACCGCGGTCTGCCGCCGCTTACGGAGCTGGAATTCCGCAAGCTGATGAAGGAGAAGGCCAAAATCGTGGAACTCACCGAAAAGCTGAGCAACCGATCCGTGAACGAGGGGTTCTCCGGCGGCGAGAAGAAACGCAACGAGATCTTCCAGATGGCCATGCTCGAACCCAGCCTCTCCATCCTCGATGAAACCGACTCCGGCCTTGACATCGACGCGCTCCGCATCGTGGCCACGGGTGTCAACCAGCTCAAGTCGCCCGACAACGCCACCGTTGTCATCACCCACTACCAGCGATTGCTGGACTACATCGTCCCCGACTTCGTCCACGTTCTTTTCGACGGCAAAATCGTCAAAAGCGGCACGAAAGAACTCGCCCTGGAACTCGAGCACCGCGGCTACGACTGGATCAAACAAGAGTACGAACAAAACCGTCAATAACAGACAATGACTCCTTTCACACAATATATCAAAGACTTATACGTCGGCATCAAGAACCAGCTGCCCTGCGCGGGCAACAACGCCGTCGCTGAGATGCGGGAGAAGGGGCTTCAGAACCTCCTTGAAAAGGATTTCCAAATCTACCAGAAGGAGAACCGGAAGATGTTCGACGACCACATCGCCTGCGCCTCCGGCATGAAACCGCAGCTCACTCCCCCGCCCTACCGCCCCGTGGAAGAATACTTCCACTGCAAGGTGAAGGACATCGACACCCGCATGTGCATCTTCCGCAACGGCTGGTACGTCCACAACGGCAACCCGCTCACCGTGGAGGAGAATGGCGTCATCACCGGCTCGCTGACCGAGGCACTGCGCCAGTATCCACAGCTCGTCTTCCCCTACCTGCTAGCCGAAAACTCCCCGAAAGAGGACTCCCTTTCCGCCATCAACCGGCTGCTCTTCAACGACGGCCTTTTCGTCTATGTTCCTGACAACGTTGTCGTTGAGAAACCCATCCAACTGATTTCCCTCACCGACTCGTCCGAGCATCTGCTCCTGAACAACCGCAACATCATCGTAGTTGGCAAGAATGCAAAAGTGTCGTTCATCCAATGCGACGACTCCATCGAGTTCAAACCGAGCTTCATCAACAACACCACCAAGATCTATCTGGACGAAAGCGCGTACTTTTCCTACTACAAGATGGAGAACAAGAATCCCGAGTCGCTGTTGTTCAACGAGGTGGATGTGGAACAAAAAGCCCATTCGCACTTCTACTCCAATGCGATGACGTTCAACACGGGCTACCTCCGCAACAAGATCAACGTCTTCCTGACAGAGCCTTTCGCCTCCGCCAAAATGTACGGACTTTATCTGGTGGACAAGAAGCAACACATTGACAACCAAATCTTTATCGATCACCAAGTGCCGGATTGCGAAAGCTACCAGCTTTACAAGGGCATTGTGGATGATTCCGCCATCGCCCACTTCCTCGGGCATGTGGTGGTGCGTCCGGATGCACAGCGTACTGTGGCGGCCCAGACCAACCGCAACATCACCCTTACCGACGAGGCGAAAATAACCTCCAAACCGTTCCTGGAAATCTATGCCGACGACGTGAAGTGCAACCACGGCACGACGGTCGGGCAGCTGGACGAGGAGGCGATGTACTACCTGCGCACCCGCGGCATCTGCGAAGTGAACGCCCGTCGCCTGCTGATGTTGGCCTTTGCCAACGAAATCGCCGACTTCATCGGCATCGACTCGCTGAAAGCACGTTACAAGGAGATGATCCGCAAGCGCCTGAACGGCGAACTCACCATCTGCGACCAGTGCGTGCTGCACTGCCCGCACTTGGGAATGGAATAAAATAATATGTAGAGACGTTTCATGAAACGTCTCTACAACCCAATATTACATATATGCCGGAATATTGTAGAGACGCAAAATTTTGCGTCTCTACATTTTTTAATCCCTGTTCTCTTCCGCGGCCAAAATACGGCTGTGGTGTTTCAGCGTGCGGAGGATGAGCATCAGCACGAACATCACGGCGCAGATGATGCCGGAGGTTCGGAGCCAACAGACGTTTTGCCAGTTTCCGCAGTTCACCATCGCAAAGCGGATGTAATCCACAATCGTGAAACAGAGGGTGATGGCGAAGATGCCGGAGTATTCGCGGCGCAGCACCGACTTGAAATGGAACGGCACGTCGCCTTTCTCAAACTGCTTCCATTTGGGCCAGAAGGCGGGCACGGTCATGGACCAGTCGAGGTACTGCTGGCCGAATTCGCGTTCCAAGAAGCGCTCTTCGGCATACATAATTCTTTCGTAGTAAAGCCAATAGACCAACGAAACGCACACCAAGAAGGGCAGGTTGCCGATGAAGACAAGCAGTCCCAGCCACATCAGGTAGTTGCCGAGGTAAAGCGGGTGGCGCACCACGGAATAGATCCCTTTGGTGTTCAGCGACTTGGCGACCTGTTTATCGGTGTTGCGACCGGAGGTGCCGTGCGGTGTGGTGCCGATGGTGTAGGCGCGCACCACGATGCCCGCGAAGGAGATGAGGGCGGCCACGATGGCGACGACCGTCTGCCACTCGCACGGAAGCGCGGCGACACCAATACCCGGATTCAGGGAGAGAATCAGGACGGGCGAGCAGGCCAGAAAGACAAAAACCGGCACCACGCCGCGGTGGCGGAAGAGCCAGTTTCCTGATGATTCGAAAGAGTGGAGCAGTGCCATACGAAAAAAGTTATAAAAAAAACGCTCTTGCAAGCGTTTTTTTGTTTATAAGGGAAATTGTATCGATTAACCTCTCTTTTCTTTGATACGGGCTTTCTTGCCGGTAAGGCCACGGAGGTAGAAAATACGGGCTCTGCGAACCACACCGCGCTTGTTGACCACGATCTCCGTGATACGGGGGGAGTTGAAGGGGAAGATTCTCTCGACACCGATGCCGCTCGAAATCTTGCGGATGGTGAAGTTCTTGGTGGCGCCGGCACCGGCAATTTGCAGGACAACGCCCTGAAAGTGCTGGATACGCTCCTTCGTGCCTTCAATAATCTTATAACCAACGGTGATGGTATCACCGGATTTGAATTTCGGATACTCCCTCTTCTCTACGAAATTGTCTTCAACGTACTGAACTAATTGCTGTTTCATCTCTTTTATTTTTACTACTTTACATTCTAAAATTTGAGGCTGCAAAAGTACAACTTTTTTTCATATAAAAAACATATTCCTGCTTTTTTATTGAAAGATTTATAAACGAGGATGTTAACCACTTTATTCATAAACAAAAAAGCCTCTATTCCAGTACAATAGAGCTACTTATCCTTCCTGTTTTGGAATCTTCCGAACAGAAAAACGACATCGGCGCAGGGTCAGACGAACGGTGTTTTGCGAATATCATAGACAGGAATGCCCAATGTTTCGGAAAGGGCGGCGCAGGCCTTTTCCGAATCCATCACATAGCCTGTCGGCGACCACGGGTTCAGGCACACACACAGCAGCCGGGCACTCATCAGCATACGGATTTTGCCCCCTTTCTGCAAAAAGGAATAGACGGATACCGGCGAGGCGAAGATGCGGGTGAAATCCCTGAGCACCAACGTGATGTCAGAAACCTGCGGCTGCTTCCGCAGAAATTCAAAAAGGTTGTCGCCAACCGCGCCGCTCACAAAAAGCGTCGTCCCGTGCTCGAAGAGGCGGGACTTGTTCCGCTCCAGCAGGAAAGCCGAGGAGATGCCGAGATCCTCCAGCCGCCCGTCGCCAGTGACAGCGAAAATGCCCGACTCGATCTCCAGCATTTCGGGGACGAGGGGGCTATCAAAAGCAGGGATTTTAAGCAAGTCGTAAACAAAGCGGGTTTTACGCACCAACTCGCCGATATTGGGGGAAAGGGCGGCGCCTGTGGAAAGCACGAGAGCGTCCGTAACTGCCGGAGAGCCAAGACTCTTGCGGGAGAGGGCCCCGTCCACGAATACCGTGCGGGCACCCAGCGCCTGAAGCTGCCGTATCACCCCCTTCACCTGCCCCGTGGCGGTCGGTCCGGCAAGGACCGCCTTTCCCGTGGTGACGGCGCGGGCCACGACCAGCCGACCCAGCGCCGTCTGCATGTTCCCCACATCCAGTATCTCGGAGGTGAGCCGGCGCTCACGGTAGAAGTTCTCCGCCGTGACGAACAGCGTGCCCTCGTTCAAGACGATTTCCGGCTTCTCCGTACCCGTCACCTGATCCAACGACTCGCCGTCGATGCCAATCGAGGTGACGCCCGCAAGATGCCCACGCGCAGCACAACCCGCCAGAATATACCTCAGGCACTCGGTCTTGCCGGCATTCTTCGCCATCCCCACCACGGACACAGAGCGGTTTTCCAGAATTTCGTCAAAAACAGACATTCACACAAAATTTGGGTGCAAAAATACAACAAAGTTCATCAGGTTCATCATACAATCATACCGCATCCGCAACCATCTAGCCACTTTTCAATTTTCAGTTCTCAATTCTCAATTTATTCGTACTTTTGCACTCCTATTTTTCAAGAAAAAAAACAAACTGAATATGAGAACCAGACTGAGTGTCAATGTCAACAAAATCGCCACGCTGCGCAATGCACGCGGCGGCAACATGCCGAACCTGCTTCAGGTGGCCAAGGACTGCGAACGTTTCGGGGCGGAAGGCATCACCGTGCACCCGCGTCCCGACGGACGGCACATCCGTTACAACGACGTGTACGACCTGAAACGGATTGTCACCACCGAGTTCAACATCGAGGGCTATCCGTCGGAATCGTTCAACGAACTGGTGTGCGAGGTGGTGCCCACGCAGGTGACCCTCGTACCCGACGCACCCGACGCGCTCACGTCCAACGCCGGCTGGGACACCGTCCGCAACGAACAACTCCTGCGCGACCTCATCGAGGCGTACCACCGCAAAGGCATCCGCACTTCCATCTTCGTGGACGCCAATGTGGAGATGGTGAAGGCGGCGGCACAAACCGGAACCGACCGAATCGAGCTATACACAGAGAGTTACGCCCGCAACTACCCCGAAGATCCGGCAGCCGCCATCCACGACTTCGTCCTGGCAGCGGAGGAAGCCCGCAACCAGAACCTCGGCCTCAACGCCGGCCACGACCTTTCACTCGTCAACCTGCAGTATTTCGCCAAGCATATCCCGGGACTCCTGGAGGTCTCCATCGGCCATGCCCTGATTTGCGACGCCCTCTATTTCGGCTTGGAAAGCACCATCCATCAATATTTGCAACAGCTTGTTTTTTAAATAGATGTCGCAAAAAAAGAACATCCTGCACCTGCTCAGCTGGTTTCCCCGCCCGGACGCACCTACCGCAGGGAATTTTTGCCTGAACCACATCCGCTCGGTTTCCGACTATGTCAATTCGGTGGTTCTCTCCGCCTACATCGACCCCGCCGTCAAGCGGCGCACCGTGGAAACCGTCAATTACGGGAACTTCCAGCAAGTGCTGATCCGCGTCCCGAAATCGCCGCTGCCGAACGCGTTCCTGCTGTTCCGCGCCTACAATTTCGGACTTAAGTACATCCAGAAGAATTTTTTCGAGCCGGAGCTCGTCCACCTGCATGTGGCGCTGCCGCTCGGCCGTGTCGCCCTCTACTGGAAAAAGCGGCACCACCTCCCCTTCGTCCTGACGGAGCACTGGACCATCTACCAGCCACAGAACGCCGACCAGATGACCCCAAAAATCCGCCAGCACATTCTGGAAATCGCCAACGAGGCGGAAGTCATCCTTCCCGTGAGTTACGACCTGCAGGTCAACATGATGCGATTGGGCATCATCCGTCCGTTCCGCCACATTCCGAACGTGGTGGACACCGCCCTTTTCCACCCCGTGGCCAAAGAGCCGCACGAGGTCAAGCACATCCTGCATGTCTCGACGCTGCGGGACGAGGCCAAGAACTTCTCCGGAATACTCCGTGTCATCAAGCAGCTTTCGGAACAACGGCACGATTTCGTACTTGACGTCATCCACGACTTCGACAAACCCGAATTCGTGCAATACGTAAAGAATAACCATTTGGAAGACAGGGTTATCTTCCACGGCAAGAAAGAAGGCGCCGACATCGCCGCATTTTATGCCCGCGCCGACTTCTTCCTCCTGTTCTCCAACTTCGAGAACCTGCCGTGCGTCCTCATCGAATCGTTCGCATGCGGACTGCCCGTCATCACCACCGACGTGGGCGGCATCGAGGAGATTATGGACGAGAGCCGCGGCATCCTGCTGCACGCCGGCGACGAGGCAAGCCTGCTGAAAGCGGTCCACACGATGCTGGACCACTGTCAGGAATATGATTCACAGAAGATTCGGGAATACGCCGAGGCCCATTTCTCCATGCAGGTCATCGGCGAACAGTTGCTGCGGGTGTACGACCGGTAATATGGATACCGGTAATACAGACAATGTAGAGACGTTTCATGAAACGTCTCTACAACGGAAATTTACGGAACATTACGCGTAGGCTTCTTTCAGGCGCTCGGCATTTTCAGCCACCTGCAGCGCCTCAATCGTTTCCTCGATGTCACCGTTCATAAAACCAATAAGGTTATACATCGTGAGGTTGATGCGATGGTCGGTGACGCGGTTTTGCGGGTAGTTGTACGTGCGGATCTTTGCGGAACGGTCACCGGTGGAAACCATCGTCTTGCGCTTGGAGGCGATTTCGTCCAGATATTTCTGGTACTCACGCTCGAAGAGGCGGGTGCGCAGCACGCTCATGGCCTTCTCGAGGTTGCGGATCTGGTTCTTTTCGTCCTGGATGGCGACGACAATACCGCTGGGGATGTGCGTAAGGCGCACGGCGGAGTAAGTGGTGTTGACGCACTGCCCGCCAGGGCCGGAGGCGCAATAGGTATCCTTACGTATATCACTCATTTTCAGTTCCACATCGAATTCGTCGGCTTCGGGCAGCACCACCACGGAGGCGGCGGAAGTGTGGACACGGCCCTGCTGCTCGGTTTGCGGCACACGCTGCACGCGGTGCACGCCCGACTCGTACTTCATCAAGCCGTACACGCCCTCACCCGACACGAGGAAAACGATCTCCTTGTAGCCGCCGACGGTACCCTCGGTCATCGAAATGATCTCGATCCTCCATCCCTTGCGGTCGCAGAAGTGCTGGTACATGCGGAACAGGTCGCCGGCAAAGATGCTGGCCTCGTCGCCGCCCGTGCCGGCACGGATTTCCACCTGCGCGTTCTTGCCGTCCTGCGGGTCCTTCGGCAACAGAAGCAGGCGGATGTCCTCCTCCGTCTTCTCCTTCTCCACCAGAAGCCCGTCCAGCTCCTCCTTCGCCATCGCACGGAAATCCTCGTCTTTCTCGTTGGCAATCACATCCTTGGCGTTGGCAATGTTGCCGATGATGTTCTTGTATTTCTTGTAGGCCTCGACCACGGCCTGAAGGTCCTTGTAATCCTTGTTCAGCTTGATGAAGCGTTTCATATCCGACACCACATCGGGCTGGGTGATTTCCTCCCCAATCTGGAGCCAACGCTGGTGAATATCCTCCAATTTCTGCAATAAATCGTTTTCAGTCATAGCTTTACGTTCTTTATTTTAGGGCTGCAAAATTACATAAAAAATGATTCCTCATACCAAACTACCTGCGGAACCGATCCTCATCAAAATAGTAGAGGGTCATACCGAAATTGGCAACTCCCTCCAACTTTTCCGTACGCATCGCCTGCACAAAGGAAAATTTATACGTCCCGGAGTACGGGAATCGCACCTTCGGATAAAAAAGATACTGGTTGTCCTTGAGCCGTCCTGTCCCCTTCCCTACCCAGTTGCCGTGCGCATCGGCCAGCAGGAACTCCAGCGTGTCGCGGCTTCTCGTCCCGTGCGGATCCTCCGTGTCCATAAACAGATAGAGGTTGCGCGTCTCGAAATCGATACTGTTGCGGATGTCCATATATATGGTGTAATACTGCAACGTGTCGGTGATGTCGAAAGCGAAACGGAGGGTGTCGTCCAAGCTCCAAACTTCGTTCTTCACGGGAAGAATCTCCTCATAGAAGACCCCGCGCCGACAGGAGGTGACGGCCAGCAGCAAAACAGCGGAAAGAAGGAGCAGCAGCTTTTTCATCTTATTTATCCTCAATGTTTTTCAGTTCGTCAAGACTGTACTTCACCTCGTCCACCTTCTTCTGGTTGACGATGGCGAACTCTTCCAGCGTTTCGGGGAACTGGTTTTTCTTGTTCATCTCAATGATTTCGTTCACCTTGTCCAACGGAATGGCAAAGATGGTATTGTCGCCGTAGTAGCTGTACCACACAATTTTCTTGAAAATGTCGATTTTGCTGTAGTGGGCGTTTCCCTTCTTGAACTTGAGCTTGACATTGGCGGGCGGGAAATCCTTGAGTTCCTCCTGATAGGTGGCCTGTTCGAAGTTGAGGCAGCATTTCAGCTTTCCGCACTGACCGGCCAGCTTCTGCGGGTTGAGGGAGAGCTGCTGGGTACGGGCGGATGCGGTGGAAACCGACTGGAAATTGGTGAGCCACGACGAGCAGCACAGTTCGCGCCCGCAGGTGCCGATACCGCCGAGGCGTCCGGCCTCCTGCCGCACACCGATCTGGCGCATTTCGATACGGATATGGAACTGTTCCGCCAGAATCTTGATCAACTCGCGGAAATCGACACGGTCCTCGGCGGAATAGTAGAAGATGGCTTTCGTGCCGTCACCCTGGTACTCCACATCGTTGACCTTCATTTTCAGACCGAGGTCCCAAGCAATGTAGCGGGAGGAGAGCATCGTTGTATGTTCCTGATTCACTGTGGAAATCCACTTTTCAATATCGGAATAGCGGGCGGTGCGGTAGAGTTTCTTCTTCACGTCCTCAACCTTCACGCGCTTGTGGGCGAGCTGCCGATAGACGTTCTTGCCCAGCATGGAGATGATGCCGATGTCGTGGCCCGGGGTGGCCTCCACGGCAACAATATCGCCCACATGGAAAACGCCCTCCTGCGGAAGGAGGAAGAAATCCTTGTGGCTGTTCTTGAAGCGCACCTCCGCAATGGGACAATCGAGATAGTCGGTGGTGATGTCCAAGCCTTCCATCCAGTTATGGGTGGAGAGTTTGCAGGAGGTATTGGCGTATTCGCTGGAGTTGATCTCCTCGGGATCAGGCACGTTACGGAGCCCGCGGGTGAGGAACGGATTGGCGGCAAGACGCTTGGTTTCCTCACTGATGGGCGTGCGGATGTCCATGTCAAGGTATTCGTCGAGGTTTTCGGCGGGCGCGGTGGCGGCCGACGATTCGTCCTCCTTGAAATGGCGTTCGGGCTTCTTGTGATGTTCCTTCACGATGGCAGCCAGCTCCTCCGCCGACAGGTTGTCGTCCACCCCGTCATCCGGAACTTCCTCCGACGATTCGTCGTCAACATCTTTTACAGCAGCTGCAGCGGCCTTTTCCGCCACTTCCATCTGCTGTTCCATCACCTCCTCACGCTGCTTCTCCTCGGATTTTTCCCGCGGTTCGGCCTCACGCTGGCCGTTCGGACGGTCTTGGCGCTGCCCGTTTCGGTTGCGGTTTCGGTTATCGTGACGCTTCTTGTTGTTGGTATGGCGATTATTGTTGGTATTATTGTTCTGATTACCAGTATTTTCTTTCTTATTCTCGTCCATTTTAAGCAATTCTGAATTAAGGGTGCAAAGATACAACAAATAGTCGGAATGTTTATACCGTTTACGAACAGTAAACGTGCGGAACTAACGTTTTTTGCAAATAAAAAAATCCGATGAATGTTCACCGGATTTTTTCAGAACGTCGGGGTGAGAAGACTCGAACTTCCGACCCCTTGCACCCCATGCAAGTACGCTAGCCAACTGCGCCACACCCCGTTCTTTTTGAGGCTGCAAAAGTACAAAAATTTCCTTTCGTTATCCCTACTTTTGAAAAAAATTTATTTTTTGTCAAAAGAAAGATCCGAAAGCCATTTCCGATATATAAAGAACATCAAATTCGCAAAGCAACTTCCTATTATAAAGCCACATAGAATATCAACAGGATAATGAACGCCCAGATACAGGCGCGTATATGCCATCATCAGCGACCACGCCACCGCCAGTGCCATCACCCATTTTTCACCTTTGGAAAGGAAGAAAATCACCAAAAAAGCCAGCGCCATCGTATTGGAGGCATGCGCCGACGGGAATCCGTATTTCCCTCCGAAATAACGATTACCGTCCGGTTTTTGGACCAAATGAATGTCATCCGCAAGCGCCTCCGTGTGCGACGGACGATAGCGGCAGACACTGTTCTTGACGAGATTACACGTCTGGTCGGAAAGCGTGATGGTCAATGCAAACACCGCAAGGACAATCCATCCTTTTCTCTTATACATTCTGAATATCAGATAGATGATAAGAAGGAAAAGCGGAACCCAAAACCACCCCTTTGATATCAAATAGACGGCTCGATCGGCCCACGGGGCGTGCAGGCTGTTGAAGAACAAAAACAGTTCCGTATCAAACTGAAGAAGTTTCTCCATCATTCAAAATCGGGATAAAGGAGGTATTTTTTCCGCATCTGTTTGAACGCATCCAGCTGCGGTTGCCACGAGGCACGAATCTCCGCCTCGGTGCGGTGCGACAGTATCTGCTTGCGCAACTGGTCGGTGCCGGCCAGCTTGTCGAAAAAGGCGCTGTTGGTGAAAAAATCCGTCTGGTTCTGCGGGAAGTTTTCAAAAGCCGTCTGCACGTACTCTATAGAAAAACTGTTGGTGGAATCCAGCATCCGTTTGGCATACTCGGAAAGGTCGTAGCCGCGGCAGTCGAGTCCTTTCTGCGGCGGGTTCTCGGAAACGCCCTTGATCGGCTTCGGTGTAAAGTGGAAGTCACCGGCTTTCAACGACGGATGCCCGTAAATCTGGAACGGGGTCGGGGTGCCGCGCCCCACGCTGATCGCCGTTCCCTCGAACAGGCACAGCGACGGATAGAGATAGATGGCCTCGTCGGTTTGCAGGTTCGGCGACGGCGCCACCGGCAGCGAGTAGCGGGTATTGTGTGTGTAGCCCGACATCGGCACCACCGTGAGGTCGCAGACAACGCCGTTGGCCAGCCAGCCCTCGCCGTTCACCATGCGGGCGTACTCCCCTATCGTCATCCCGTGGACGACCGGAACGGGGTGCATCCCCACAAACGACTTGAATTTCGGATCGAGCACCGGGCCATCGACAAAATAGCCGTTCGGGTTCGGACGGTCAAGCACGATGACCGAAACACCGTTTTCCGCCGCCGCCTCCATCACATAGCTCAACGTGGAGATGTAGGTATAAAAGCGGCATCCAACATCCTGAATGTCAAAAACAACCACATCCAATCCCTTCATCTGCTCAGGTGTCGGCTTCTTGTTTCTACCATATAAAGAAACAATCGGGATGCCCGTCTTGGCATCCACGGAGGAGTTGATCGTGGCTCCAGCCTCGGCCTCGCCCCGGAAGCCGTGTTCGGGGCAGAAGATAGTGACCACGTTCACCTTGCGTGAGACCAACGTGTCCACCAGATGTGTACGTCCGACGACGGAGGTAGGATTGGCACAAACCGCCACCTTCTTCCCTTCCAAAAGCGGAAGATAACTGTCCATAAATGCCGCTCCCACAACAGGCTGGCCTATCGTGGGAGTAACAAGTGCGATAAGAATCGCTATGAAAAAGAATCGTTTATTCAAAGATAATGGCTTTTTGTCCCTTGTCAACTGTGAAATTACCGAACTGAGCCTTCAAGAAGTCTTCTCCAATGATGAACGGGGAGGTAAGACCTTTTCTAACAATCACTTTCACATTCTTAGCTTCGTTGTCGCCCAGATTGAAGGTTTTGAGAATCAGGACTGAGTTGTCAATGATAGAACCATCCTCCTCGTCAATGGCGGCATTACCCGCCTCGAAATCCTTGGCAAGAATGATATGGTCTTTCAGGAATCGGGTCGCATCCGCATGGTTCATATAGACTTCCTGACCAGGAACCATTTCAAAACTAAAGGTCTTGCTGTTGGCATAGCAGGTACCCTTCACAATACCCTTGGAGATGGTGACCGGAATGGATTTCTTACTATAGACATTAATCTGTCCCGCCTCTGCCACCGGCGCGATGCTGTCGCCGCCAGGCACATAGTCGTCACGCAAAATGTAAAGCTCGGTACGACGGTTCAGCTGGTGAGCAGCCTCTTTTTCGTCTTTGGAACCAAGGGTTTCAATGTACTTCTCTGTCAGTTTAGTGCCTTTCTTGAAGGTGAACTGTTTCTTGTTGTAAGTAACCGTCATGTCACGTTCAAGTACACGCGGCATATACTCACCATAGCCCTTCGGCACGATACGGGCGGGATCAATGCCCTTCTGGTTGACAAGGAAGTCCACGCACGACTGGGCACGTTTCTGGGAAAGTTCCTCGTTGTACTTGTCATCCGCACGGGCATCAGTGTGGGAACGGAGTTCCACCACCAACGTCGGGTTTTTGGTCATGATGTCGTACACGAACATCAGGGAGTCTTCATACTGTTTCTTCAGATCCCATTTTGCCAGATCATAGAGAATTTCAGGCAGCACAATCGGTTCCTTCGGAATCGGGGTGAGCTGGAAGTCCTGCTTGAGGTCGGTGTTTTCGGTCAAGCCCACCGTAGTCTGGGTGGCCGTGTTGTTTTCGGCGAAGTACTTGGGCTTGGTGACCGTCATCGTGAAGGTGGTATTTCCCTTGATCTTGTCCTTGTCGAACTTATAGCGGCCCTTCACATCGGTCTTGGTCTTGTAGGTAGAACCGTCGGAGCCGACGATTTCCACTTCAGCACCGTCAATGGGCTGGAGGTTGGCGGCATCCTTCACGATACCGGCGAGGGTGTAAACCAGCGGACGGAGAAGGAAGTAGTAGATGTCGTCGCCGCCCTTGCCGCCGGCACGGTTGGAGGAGAAATAACCCTTGTCCACATACTGGCTCTTCGACTTGGGGTCGAGGGCGGGGCTGTCGTCGAACATGATACCGATTTCGTCAGCCTCGGAGTTGATGGGGGAAAGAAGGTTCTCGGGGGTCTGGTACTTGCCGTTCACAAATTCAGAATAGTAGATGTCCAAACCGCCGAAGCCGTGATGACCATCGGAAGAGAAATAAAGAAGACTGTCTCCCTTGAGGGCGGGGAACACCTCATTGCCAGCCGTATTGACGGTGCTACCGAGGTTTTCAATCTTGTCGAAAGGTTTGGTTTTCTTGGAACGGGTGGCCTTGTAGAGGTCATAGCCGCCGAAGCCGCCCGACTTGTTGGAGGCGAAGAACAGGGTGAGTTCATCGCCGGAAATGAACGGATGGACGTAGTTGAATGTGTCGGAACCGAGGCTCACCATTTCGGGCTGGGTCCACTCCTTGCCTTTCTTGGTGGTCACGTATATATAACAGCCTTTCACCTCTTTCTTGTCCTGCGGGCAGAACGTGTAATAGAGGGCAGTCGCCTTGTGGTTCGTGGATGCCTCGCCCTCATTCACACCGGTATTGATAATCTCGTTGTCGTCGTAGGTGGCGACGGGAGACCACTCGCCGGGCCACTCGGTGTTGCGGCTCTTCGGAAGTTCGGAGATATAGATGTCGGAAAAAGCCTGTCCCGTCCACTGGTCGGTGCCACGGCCTTTCGAGCCCTCACGGTTGGAGGTGAAAATCATCTGGGTCTTGCGATCCGGGTTGCCCCAGCGCGGCGCCCATTCGTCGTAGCGGGTGTTCACCTTCTTGAGCGGATAAACCTCATAGCGGGTCGGGGTTTCCTTCCATGTCTTGGCCTTGGTGCAGGAAGCGATCATCACATCGGCGCGGCTGTCTTCCGGAGCGCGCTTTTTGAACTCCTGATAATATTTCAACGCGGCATCATAATCGCCCTCGTTAATCATAATATTGCCCAAATGATAGAGGAGCAACGGATTGTCTTTCTGATAGTTTTTCTTATACAGACCCTCATACTGCTTCTTGGCGTGCTTGACATCGCCCATGATACGGTAGCACTCGCCAATCTGGTAGGCCACACGGCGCGACTCCACCTTGTTCTTCTTGATTTTGCCTGTAACTTTCTTATATTCCGCCAAAGCCTTCTCATATTTGCAAGTCCTGAAGGCGTTGTCCGCATCCTTCACCACCTGTGCTTTGAGCGAATAACTCATTAATAATAAAGATGTTAGAAGGAAAATGAAAACTTTTTTCACGTTCATATTATCCGTATTTTACTTTATACAAAACGAGCCGCTAAAATAGAAAAAATTTCCAAATTAACGGCTCGTTTCCGAAAATTATTTTTACGAAGATTTACTTCGTGATTTTCTGCTTGGCAACCTTGACATTTTTGGCTTTCAACAGGTCGTATGCAAGCGGGGTGGCAATGTAGATACCGGAATACGTACCGATGAGGATACCGGCGCCCATTGCGAAGACGAAGCCACGGATGACCTCACCGCCGAAGATGAAGATGATCAACAACACGAGGATGGTGGTGCCGCAAGTGTTGACGGTACGGCCCAAGGTGCTGTTGACGGCGTTGTTGAACAACACATAGTGGTCACCCTTCGGGGAGTTGGTGAAGTTCTCACGGACACGGTCGTAAATGATCACGACGTTGTTGATGGAGTAACCTATCACCGTCAGGACAGCTGCGATGAAGGAAAGGTCGATCTCCATGGAGAACGGGGATATCCTATAGAACAAGGAGAAGAGACCGATGGTGAGTGTGGTATCGTGGACAAGGGTGAGCACACCGCCGAGACCGAACTGCCAGTTGCGGAAACGGATGGCGATGTAGATGAAGATGGCGATCAGGGAGACCAAGACGGCCCAGATGGCGTCGCGGAGCAATTCAGCAGCAATGGTGGCCTGCACCTTCTGGTAGCTCTGGATACCGATAGCACCTGCATCGGGTTCAGTGAAGTCGGCGTAGGAAACCTCATTCTTGAAGAACGGCTTCAAGGAGGTGTACAACATTTCGTAGCATTCCTTTTCTGCCTCGGAGGAGTTGTCTTCCACCTTATAGTTGACGGTGACACGGATCTGGTCGTTGTTACCGAAGGTCTTCACCTGCGGGCTTCCGCCGAACACTTCCGTAACGGCCTCACGGGCTGCCGTGGAGTTCACATCCTGGTCAAAGCGGATCACATAGTTACGACCGCCGGTGAAGTCGATACCGGGGTTCAAACCGAGCGTGAAGAAGGAGATGAGCATCACCACGATCAAAGCACCGGAGAGCGGATAGAACACCTTCTTCATACGAAGGAAGTCGAAATTGGTGTTGGACATCGCATTGAGGGTGGCCTTGTTGCCGAAACGGAGTTCCTTGCCGCGAGCCATGCGCGCTTCGAAAACCATGCGGGAGACGAAGATGGCGGTAAACATGGAGGAAAGGATACCGATGATCAAGGTGGTGGCAAAACCCTGGACGGGACCGGAACCGAACATATAGAGAACGATACCCGTGATAAGGGTGGTGACGTTACCGTCGATAATGGCGGAGTAGGCGTTTTTATAACCATCCTCCACCGCGAGGCGCTGACCCTTTCCTGCGCGCACTTCCTCACGGATACGCTCATAGATAATCACGTTGGCATCGACAGCCATACCGAGGGTCAACACCAAACCGGCGATACCGGGCAAGGTGAGAACGGCGCCGAGGGAGGCCAGCACACCGATGATGAAGAACACGTTGCAGAGCAGAGCCAAGTCGGCAACGAGACCGGCACGGTCATAATAGAGCAACATGTAAATCATCACAAGGATGAATGCGACAAGGAAGGAGAACATACCTTTGTTGATGGATTCCTGACCGAGGGTCGGGCCCACGACTTCGGAGGCGACGATATTCACACCGACATCGAGGTTACCGGAGTTGAGCACGGTGGCAAGGTCCTTGGCCTCTTCAACGGTGAAGCTACCGGTAATCTGGGAACGTCCGTTGGGGATTTCACTCTGGATGGTGGGATAGGAATAGACGGTCTCATCCAGCACGATAGCGATGTTGGTGTTCTGACTGGTCTTGTTGCGTTTTTCGATGGCAGCCTTGGTGATATCTCTCCACTTATTGGCAGCGGCACCCTCCATTGACATCTCGACGATGACACGGTTGTGCTCATCCACATCCTGACGGGCATCACGCACGATTTTTGAATCCTCGCCCTCCTTCTCAAGGGTCTTGCCGCTGAGGCAGGGGCCGAGTTCCGCATCTCTCTTCTTCAACGGGACAAGCGGGAAAGCGTTGCCGTGCTCTCTTTCAGAGATACCCCAATAGTAAACCACATCTTCGATACCGACTTTTGCGGCGATAAGGGGTAGGTATTTTCCCACCAGGCCAGTGTCGGCCTCGGAGAAGAAACCGATGACGAGGCCGCCATGGTCTTTTATTTTGCTGCGGATGCTCACAATATCAGCGGAATCCTTGGCAGTTTCAGCCTCTGCAGCGACAGACTCGATGGCCTGAAGGAAGAGATTGCCGATGGTCATGCCGTTGTTGAAATCCTGGTACACTTCCCAGAATTCAAGCTGTGCAGTGCTCTTCAAGAGGTCTTCCACACGTTCTTTCTCCTTCACGCCGGGGAGTTCGACCAGGATGCGGCCGCCCTGCACCATTTCGAGGTTGGGCTGCGCCACGCCGAACTTGTCAATACGCTTGCGAAGGACCGAGAAAGTCTGGTCGCGGATGTCGTCGCGCTTCTTGTCGATGAACTCGATCACCTCAGCATCGGACGGGTTCTTGGTGTCCATCTTGCTTCCGAAGTAGTTGGCAAGTGTGGCATTATTGCGGCCCATGGCAGCTTTGGCCTTGTTGAACTCTTCAGAGAAGATGACCACAAAGTCCTTGTTGCTGCGCCCGTTGTCATACGCTTTGACGGCGGCGGAAAAGCTTTCGTTAAAGAGGGAATCCTTGACGGTGGCAAGGCTGCTGAGCACATCGGGGCTGGCGACTTCGAGGGTGACATTCATACCGCCCTTCAGGTCAAGGCCGAGGTTGAGTTCACGGTACTTGCACTCCTTGTAAGTGAATCCGAGATAGACGGAGGAGTCGCGCATGGCGGCCAGATAGTTCCGCTCTCTTCTGGAAACGAGGGAGTCGGTGAGGTGCTTCTTGAGCAGCTCGTTGTTTCCTGCCTTCTGCACGACCTCGCTGATGGCGGCCGGATCGTTGGCATAGCTCCGTGCATCCTTCTCTACTTTCCACGTCACGAAGGAGAATGACAAACAATACAGGCAGACTACGGCAACCAGTATCGTGAAAAATAAGATTAAACCTTTGTTTCGCATACGCTAATTACTTGTTTTTTAATTATTTATAATTATTTTAGCCTATAAATTTTGCGGGTGCAAATATACAAATTATTTTAATCCAAAACATACTCCCCTATCATAAAAAAAATGAGGTGAAAAAACCGCACAAAAAAATTGGATTTGCAAGATAGAGACGTGCCATGGCACGTCTCTACAATTCTTTGAAACTTTATGAACTTTATAAACCAAAATGTCGTATTTTTGCCGCCTTGTTTGGCAACAATCTTTATTTATTCATTATTTATAACTTAAACCAAAAATTATGACTGAAAAACTGCAAACTTTGCGTGACAACGCGGCCTTCCGATGGATTGCGTTGCTGTTATTGGCGTTAGCCATGTTCTGTTCATACATCTTTATGGACATCCTCTCCCCCATCAAGGACCTGATGCAGTCCACCCGCGGCTGGGACTCCACCGCTTTCGGTACGATGCAGGGCGCGGAGACATTCCTCAACGTGTTCGTCTTCTTCCTCATCTTCGCCGGTATCATCCTTGACAAGATGGGCGTGCGCTTCACCGCCATCCTTTCCGGCGCCGTGATGCTCATCGGCGGTCTGATCAAGTACTACGCTGTGACCGATGCATTCTACGGCAGCGGTGTGGAGACCTGGTTTACCAACCATCTGAACTACATTCCGGGATTCCAGGAGCTGGGTGTGGCACCGTTCTACGAAGGGATGCCCGCTTCCGCCAAGGTCGCCGCTGTGGGTTTCATGATCTTCGGCTGCGGCGTGGAAATGGCCGGTATCACCGTTTCCCGCGGTATCGTGAAATGGTTCAAAGGCCGTGAGACCGCTCTGGCCATGGGTTCCGAAATGGCCCTCGCCCGCCTCGGTGTCGCCACCTGCATGATCTTCTCCCCCTTCTTCGCCAAACTGGGCGGCACCGTTGACGTGTCCCGCTCCGTCGCTTTCGGCGTGGTGCTGCTCTGCATCGCCCTCATGATGTTCATCGTCTATTTCTTCATGGACAAGAAACTGGATGCACAGACCGGTGAGGCCGAAGAGAAGGACGATCCCTTCAAAGTTTCCGATATTGGCAAAATCCTCTCTTCCGGTGGTTTCTGGTTGGTGGCTCTCCTTTGCGTGCTTTACTACAGCGCCATCTTCCCGTTCCAGAAATATGCCGTGAACATGCTCCAGTGCAACCTCACCCTCAACCCGGGCGAAGGTTTCTGGGCCGGCAGCAGCGTCACCATCATCCAGTATCTGGTCATGTTGGTTGTTGCCGTCTGCTCCTTCACCAGCAACTTCTCCAAGAACAAAGGTGCGAAAATCGGTCTGATGGCCGCTGCTGTCGTCGCCTTGGTTGTTTACTGCTACATGGGCTTCATGCGCGGCACCGCCGAAACCATCTTCGCCGTGTTCCCGCTGCTGGCCGTTGCCATCACCCCGATCCTCGGCAACTACGTTGACCACAAGGGTAAAGCCGCTTCCATGCTGATGATCGGCTCCTTGCTGCTCATCCTCTGCCACCTCACTTTCGCTTTCATCCTGCCGCTGTTCAAGGGCAGCGAAATCGGAGGCGTGGTCGTCGCATACGTCACCATCCTCGTGCTGGGTGCCTCCTTCTCCCTGGTGCCCGCCGCCCTCTGGCCGAGCGTTCCGAAACTCGTTGACGAGAAAATCATCGGTTCCGCCTACGCCCTCATCTTCTGGATCCAGAACATCGGTTTGTGGCTCTTCCCGCTCCTGATCGGCAAGGTTTTGGACAAAACCAACCCCGACGTGATCGCCCAGATGAACGAAGGACTCATCGACGCAGAAACCGCCGCCGTGTCCTACAACTACACTTGGCCGCTGGTGATGCTGGCCGGCCTCGGCGTGGCCGCCCTCATCCTCGGTATCATCCTGAAAGGTGTGGACAAGAAGAAAGGCCTCGGCCTTGAACAGCCCAACATCAAAGCTGAATAAAACCGTTGCGTAATGCAGGAATTCATCCCGATTTTCACGCTCGGAAACGGAATCCGCGTCATCCACGAAGAGGTCTCGTCGCCCATCTCGCACTTTGGCGTCATCGTCAACGCCGGGACGCGCGACGAGCCGGATGACCTGCCCGGACTGGCCCATTTCGCGGAACACACCCTTTTCAAAGGCACGAAAAAGCGAAACAACTACCAGATAACCAAGCGGATGGAAAATGCGGGAGGCGACCTGAACGCATACACCGCTAAAGAGGAGACGTATTTTCACGCCTCCTTTTTGTCATCCGACTACGAGCGGGCCGCCGAACTCCTCGCCGACATCCTTTTCAACGCCACCTTCCCCGAGAAGGAACTGGAAAAAGAAAAGGATGTCGTGCTCGAGGAAATCAACTACTACAAGGACTCCCCCGCCGAACTCATCTACGACGAAATCGAGGAGATTGCCTTCAAAGCCCACCCGCTCGGCCGCAACATCCTCGGAACCAGGAAGTCGCTGAAAAAAATCCAGCGCGACGACCTGTTCCGGTTTGTCCAGACGAACTACACCGCCGACAACATCGTGCTTGCCTCCGTCGGCAACATCCCCGCCGCACAGCTGGTGAAACTCTGCAACAAGTACTTCAACCAGCCGCTCGCCGGCACGTGCGAACGCACCCGGAATCCCTTCACCAACTACACCCCCGTACAAATCCACCGGCACAAGAACATCACCCAAACCCACCTGATGCTATGCAACCGGGCCTACTCCATCCAGCAGGACCAGCGCGTGCCGTTCACCCTGCTCACCAACCTGCTGGGCGGCCAGGCACTCAGCACCCGCCTCAACATGACCCTGCGCGAAAAACTCGGCCTCGCCTACACCGTGGAGGCCTCCTTCACCCCCTTTTCCGACACCGGCATCTTCACCCTTTACGCCGGCTGCGAAAACGAAAACAAAGACCGCTGCATCGAACTGATTTTCAAAGAATTCAAAAAAGCAAGAGAACAAAAGCTGGGCACGATGCAGCTCCACATCGCCAAAAAGCAGTTCCTCGGGCAGACCGCCATCACCAACGAGTCGAAGCTCAACGAACTAATCACCATCGGCCGCAGCGCCCTCACGTCCGACAAAGTGGAGACGCCCGAGACCTACGCCAAAGCCATCGAAGCCATCACCGCCGAAGAGGTTTTGGAAACGGCCAACCAGATCCTGATTCCCGAACAATTCTCCTCCCTCATCTACAGCAAAAATTAGAAAACACGTTTATACAATATATAATAATGTCCCGCCGTCCCCTGCAAACCCTAATCCTCCTTCTGTTGGCTGTTACACTTTTTGCTTCCTGCAAGAAAAAACAGCAAGCCGAAACCACTGCCGACAGCACGCTGATTCTGAACGAGCAGTTGGCCACCGAGTTCGCCCAAAAGATTGAAATGTCGGTGCTGAACGAAGCCCCCGACTTTTACAACGACGCCTTTGACAAGAAGCACATCCGAGAGGTGATTTCCGCCGCCAACAGCATTGTGGCCAGCGCCTTCGACACGCAAGTCGGGCGAAAATGTTTTGACGCCACTTTCCTCTACGGTGACTTCGCCGTTGGCGCAGTGCAGGATGGCGGGGACTTCCGCTTCCTCAAATATTATGAAAAAGATGGCGAGCATCATGTCATCTTCCGCATTTACAACGACTACGGCCTTCATATTGACGATTGCATCCTGACCGTCAATGAAGATAACGAAGTGAAGATCAAGGACGCGTACACGTACAACCTATCGTCCACACTCACCGACCTTTTGCTCCACGACATGCTCTATTGCTCGCTAAAATATTCCGTAGCTTCCCCTGACGAAACGGCTGAGGCGCTCACGTTGGCGGAAGAGTTGTTCAACGAAGGGCAATTCCACAAGTTGCTGCAGCACCTGCAAACCAACAAGGAACTCCTCAAGGGTTACCGATACTATAACCATTTTTATATCAATGCTTTGTACGAAACATCCACGAACTTCATTCATGATTTGGAAAAAATGGAGGAGGACGGCTTGGATATCCGCTGCATCTTGTTGCATGAAATGATCTACTATACCAACAAGGGGAAAGCCGACGCACTCGAGCCTGTGATACAGCGGCTTATCGACTACACGGGCGAAGACCCGATTTATTGGATGTATTACGGCAAGGCATTGGCCAACGGCGGTGACTACGCGGGCGCATTGAAGGCCTACAACAACGCGCAGCTCGCCATGCCCGCCATCTGGGACATCTGGCAAGGCCAGCTCGACTGCCACTACCACCTCCGCGACAAGGAGGCGTTCAACGAGTGCCTGTCGCACGCGGAAGAGCTCTTCGGCATGAGCGAGGTGGAGGTGAGGGAGTTCGTGAAGAAGGAGTATCCGAGGTTTGAATCCATAGAGACGCCATAATATGACGTCTCTACAATGCCGAACGAACGACCAAACGTAATGGTCTTATTTCAGACGAACCTGTAGAGACGCAAAATTTTGCGTCTCTACAACAGCCATGAACAATCGTCCATTCGCCCCTACACGCAGCTATTGCTTATTTTGTCGGGACCTGCCAAAAATAGTCGGCATCATGGGTGATAACAGCCCAGTCGCTGGATTTCTCGTATGTTGCCGGTGTCTCGTAGGTTGATGGTGTTAAAACCACGTGTTTATTCTCCACATTTCTGTATCTGCTTTCGGGATTGAAGCAATAATTTGTTACACAATCAAACCAATATAGGTTTTTGGCCATGTAGCTTTCCAGATAATACTCTTTTGTCTGCTTGTTTTCATAATTCCAGTTGGCATCCTCATTCAGGAAAAGTGGCCGTCCTTCAATCAGTCTATCCCGCACTTCCAAAATGCTCAAGAAATTACCATTCTCGTCTTTCACGTAGGCTTCGAAGGTGGGGTCTATCCAAATCCATTTCTGATATTGTGACGACCAAACCGAATTTATGACGTGGCAATCCTGATCTCTCGAGTCGTATGGCATACATGTCACATATCGCGAAGGTATGCCCATCGAAAGATACATCTCATTCAAAGCAATAGCCAGATGACGGCAATTGACACCTTTCCCCGTTGATTTGTGATAATTGTAGATGTCAATAGCGTCAAATTCGCACAGCGCAAAATTGCCCCCATCGTGCCGGATGGTTTTATGAACGAAATGCAGGATATTCAGAATCTTGGAAATCTCATCACCGTCACCAGCAACAGAGTCCAGATCAAAAAAATTCCTGACACTTATTAAACGATAGTCTCCAGTATCTTGATAAAAAAATTGCGGCATCGTATCGTTGTCTTCCTTGACATAAGAAGATGATTTTTGCAAAATCAACAATCGGTCATATTGCCTAATCTCTTCAAGTAAGGATTTGAATTTCTTTTCTTCTCGGATGTTTTCAAAATCCTTGTCGTTAAGCATATTACGATAATCCTTATAACCCATTCGTACCGATTTCTCCAGTGTTTCCAATGCAAGTTTCTTTTGGGCTGTCAATGCGTAACAACAAGCAAGATTATAATATATATTTGCTGTCAATTCTTCCTTGTACACCATAACCTCCTCCCACTTACTGTCAAAAGTGGTTGTGTCAAAGAATGTTACAAGTTCTTTTAGAGGTTTGATCGCCAAATCAAACTGTTTGTTTTTGTAAAAATCATGATATACGTTGTAAATCTCATTATGTTTTTCAAAAAACGAGACAATATCCTGCTGCGTCTTCAAGACGTGCCTGGTTGAATGCTGGGACATACAAACGTGACCACACAACAGTAAAAGTACAAGAAAAATGATTGCCAGTCGTATATTTTTCATATTCATATAAATAATTTTCATATTCATATAAATAACGTGGAAACGGGAAAAAGTGCCATTTTTTTTTGAAAATTTCCTCTTCATTTTAGCAGAAAACAGGCAAGTATTCCTCTTCATTTTTACGAAAAATAACTAATTATTCCTCTTTATTTTTACCAGGACCTCCACCCTATCATCTCTCTATCACTAATTTATCAGGAACTTTATACTGTTTTCTATGCCGCTGAAAACTATCATAATCCATAGGCCCAAGTGTTTTATGTTCCTTTTTGATTATCAGCCAATAACAAACTGGAATAGTATCTACTCTATTCTCATATTCTTCTCCTGTCTCATAACCGTATTGAAACGGCATGGGCTTTTGTTTTGCAATAATAAAATTTCTGTCATAATCAAAAGACATGACATTGGGCGTTATTTCTCCTCCTTCTGATGGTAAGCCGTGAAATATATAGTTCCAATTTTCACCCTCGTGTACAAATGTATAGCCATCACCTAAATTTGTAGAGTAGTCGCTACAAGAATTGAAAACAAAACATGATAAGAGAAATAAGAAAGTAAAGCAGTTGTTTTTTATTTTGCACATGGCTGTAATGGAATTTTGCTTTGTTTTATTGAAATATATTTTAACGAGACAGCCACTATTTTCACACTCTCCACTGTCCGCCCCGTCATTACCAACATTAATAACGGGTTAATTTTGATGTTATTGCATCGTTTTTGTCACCACCATTTATCGGTAGCGACGCGATTAATCGCGTCTCTACAATACAGAACGAACGACCAAACGTAATGGTCTTATTTCAGACGAACCTGTAGAGACGCAAAATTTTGCGTCTCTACAACAGCCTGAATAATCTATTTGCCACCATTCCGCCGGCCGTAAGGACAGCGGAACCTCCTCCATACAATGGCACAGGCTGTCACGAGGCCGACGTGCTGAAAGCACGACATCCTATAAACCCCATACAGCTCTGCTGTGTGGGGCAGTGACATGCTTGCGGCGAAATGCGTGCTGAAAGCACGCCACCTCATCCTCGCTGTAGCGTGCCTCCGGCACGCAGGATGCGACACGGCTCCTCCTACCTTACACCGCACTTCGTTTGGTGCGAGGTTAATAGAATATCGTGCCAACGGCACGACAGTTTCTCAAAACTGTTTTTGGAACACGTCGCAATTACCCTTCGTCACCTGTTTGTCAATCCAAAGGCAGGCAATTCTTAATAAAGTCCGTTATGGTCTCTTCTACAAGGGTAAAAACAATAACATTGCCTTTCAGATTCCAAAAGTATGTAGTTGGGACAACACGAAGGTCAATAGTACCTTGTCCGATATTTTTTTCAAATAACAATGCGTCCTCCTCTTTTATATGGATAAAGTAAACCACCACTATCCTTTTGGATTCATTCATGCTTTCCCGGAGTTCAAAAGCAAGATTTGTTGAAGAGACTACATGATAATTATATGGGATATAGTCTCTAACAATCTCCAGTTCACCACTATTAGATTGTGTGTCATAGAATCTTATGTAAGATGAACTACATTTTAAATAGAGTTTGTCCAAATAATCTTTGCGAGCCTGTGACAAAGCCGCATCCCCAACCGCTGTTCTTTGGGCACATGCAAAAACGATGTTCACCAAGAATATTAGAATAAAAAACAATTTCTTTTTCATAATACAGCCTTAGTTAACAACCTGTCGTCAATCTTAGTCATCAAATGGGTTATTGCACACCTTGCAGTCGAATAACATGCATCCTATTGGAAGCGTATGATATAATTCTTTTGCATTGACCGCAGGAGGGCATTCAAGACAACATTCCAAATTTTCAAGTTCTTGAATTTCATTGTTTAAAGAAGCGACTTCAACTTCACCGCAACCTTCATCATCCACATTGTCATACAAATCTTCTTTCCACAACTCCCTTTGACAAACAGCGTCTTGCTTAAGTTCCTCAAATTTTGCTCTATTATAACGGTACAGCACAAAACTCAAAGATTTCCAATCCAACAAAGAGAAATTACAGTTCTCCATCAGACATTGATACGATGACGGGTAGTCGTTTGACAAATAATAAAGCACGCTTAAATCAATATTGTCAATGGAGGACATATAAGATGCAGATTCGTGGATCTGTTCAATTAATGAAGAGATATCAGTACAACCAAGTTCTACCGATGCAAGGGCTTTATTGTAGATAGTTTCATTTATTGGCTTTTTCTCCAATATGGTGGTGTATAGCTGACAGGCCTCTTTATTCAGATTTCTTAAACTGAAACTGACCGCCAGATTATTACAAATGGACAGGTTTTTGCTTTCCGTTAATTTCGCCGCAATACTTAAATATTTATTTGCCAACTCATACCGTTCAATTTTCAGATAGGCGAAGCCCAATAAGTTATATGGCATGAACGAGCGTGGGGTTAAATCCACAAAAGGTTGCAAGACATCAATTCCTTTCTGGTATTCAAAATTGTCGCAAATCAACTGATATGCATAATTATTGGCTGTTTTTACGGAAGGGTTGATTGTAAAAGCTTGCTTTAGCAAACCATCCACTTTGTTGTATCCATTGGCTTCGGGATTCATCAAATAGGCAATGGCTAACGAATTCAATAGCGCTGCATCGTTGCAGTCAGAGGAAAGTTCCTTTTCCATCTGTTTTATCATGCCAATAGAATAAGGACTATTCATTTGAAAATCACTAATGAATTTTACGGCTGCAAAGGTACAAATTAATCCGGGATTGCCGGAGCGTTCACCCCTTCTCTCCGAGGACTTTCATCAGTTCATATAAATAGGCAGGGCTTTGCAAGTACAGTTCGCCTTCCTCATCTTGCAAGGCCGGCATCAAGGGAGAATTATACACCTTTTCCATAGCCTGCTCTATGCTGCACCCTGTGTCTTCCATCACGTATTTCACCAACTCGCTCAAGGCGTAGTCTGTGAGATAGGTCGCAATTTGGTGATGTGAGGGCTGGTTCATACTGATTCCGTGCTGGTTTTGCGAAGAAGTCTTATGCAAGTGTCCCTCCGTTTTGCTGGCAGATAATGAGCAAATCATCAACAGTTTCATCCATTGATTGTAAATGTTCCACATCATAGAACTCGATCAAAAACGCCAGTCCCTTGTGCTTGTGCAGGTAGTTGAACGCCGCCTGCCGCGTCATCGCGAAACGCTGTCCGAAAGCCTGCACAGCTGCCGTCAGGAATGGGATTTCATACTTGCTCATATCTCGTTGATACGCTTTTGATTTTGAATTGCAAAAGTACTACAAATATTTGGATTAAACAATTCCCATATACAACAATTGGTTTGAAACACCTCCCCCACATTATATCCCTCCTTATTATTATGCAACAACTTTAATGTTATTGCATCGTTTTTGTCACCACCATTTATCGATAGAGACGCAAAATTTTGCGTCTCTACAACAGCCTGAATAATCTATTTGCCACCATTCCGCCGGCCGTAAGGACAGCGGAACCTCCTCGGTGCTACAAATGAGGAATGCAGGAGATTCCGCCGCTCACAGCGCTCACGGCGGAATAGTGGGCAACTGATCTGTAATGGGGATTATTTTTTCGCAAAAGACCCGAAACGAGGAAATATAATGCGTTTGACTAAACAATATAGTGCAAACAAATATAATCCGAAACCGAAACTGTAGGTAACATTCCAAACAATTACCCTTAAATCATCGCTCGCTATTTTATCAATCAAGAAAGACAACAGGTAGATTGGCTTTGAAAAAACAGAAACAACGGTAAATACAAATTCAGGGCCATATCCACTCCCATCAAGGCAAACAATCAACAAGAAAAGTATAGCGAGGATCAGCGATGGTATCAATCCCTTTAAATACTTGCTAAAGAAGAAACATTGAAAAAAAGAAAAGAGCAACACGAACAGCGACGAGAGCAGAAAACTTTCCCCGCTCAATTCGTAAGACATATAATCTTTTATGAAATACAGGCCAAAGAGGTGGGAAACAATATTCAATAAAAGAAGAACTACCGCAAGTTCAAGTGAAAGAATCAGGTTTGGTTTCATTTCATACCTCCTGTTTACAAAAAGCATCTGACGATGGGTTATTGCTTTTTTAAATCTTCAGGTTCAACAATTGAAGTTTCATATATTTTCTTTTGTCTTTCCATTATCCGAATAATTTTATTGGCTTGTTCGTATGTGACATTTTCCCCGAAGTAAAAATGAGATAACTATCTCACCCTCATCACTCATCCCTTTTGTCGAAATACAAACTACCATCGAGATGGAATGTGTCCGTTCGGGACGTACATTCCGAATGATGATACTGAAATAGCAAAAGGTCGTCATTCTCGTACACGACAAGATCTTCTATGTAAGCATTGTAATAACGGTCAAGCCAGCAAACCGGCCTTTCAAGAATTCCATCCCTATGGTAGAGATAAACCAGCTCAAAGGAGTCATCATATTTTCCCCTCGCCACATAATTGGGATCATTGGAACAGACCTTATATTCGAAATGACTGTCAAATGGCGCTGTGTGCGTAACCATCACGTCAACAATAAAGACAACCAACAACCATATTAATGTAACGGGAATATAGAGGAGCCATAGTAGCAGTTTGAGCAAAAAATGTTTGCCTTTCATCCATACCGCAATCCAAAACGCGACGGACAAAGAGACCAGCAACGTCGCGACAACCAAAAGCCACCCCTCAAACCGGTAGGCAAGGAAGACGTCCTCGCCCAAGAAGAGGCGCAACAGGACAAAGAGCAACCAACAGACGGCGGCCGCAATGGAAACAATGGTGGCGACTTTTTTCATATCCGTATTTTCCTATTTCGCCCTCTAATTTTTGACAATCTTTCTTGTTTCGACACCCGTTTTGGAGAACAGACGAAGGATGTAAGTTCCTGATTTATAACCTGACAAGTCAATGGAGAATTCTTGTTCGTCCACATTTTTATGGAAGAGCATTCTCCCGAACATGTCAAAGACTTGCACTTCCGACACGGGCTGTGATTCTGCATGCACGTACACACTTCCGTTGGTGGGATTGGGGAAAATTTCAACCTTTCCCCCGCCCTGTTCGCCGACAGCGCTGGGCAGTTCAGGCCCGCGGATGCCGATGATGATGGCGTGGTTGCTGTTGAACCCGTAGGTACTGCAGTCGGTGAGCGCATAGTAGCCGTTCTGCTGTCCGCCCCATCCCCAGTTGAAATGGAAATAGTCGTCATCCTGGTAGCCGTCGCACGTCCAGACATGCCCGCCATAGTTTCCGCTGCCGCCATACATAAAGGGAGCGCCCTCGTCGAGTTCGCCCTTCAAGTAGTTAAGCCATACCGACAGCGAGAGGTTTCCGCGTTCAATGTACTGTACCGTAGTGGGATAGCGGAAGTAGGTGGAAAGGGCGGATACGATTCTGTTGGAGTTGGCCACGCTCGCGGACGGGCCGTAATTCATGTTCACGGAAACACCGCAGTGGTACAGCAACGTGGCAATGGCTTCCACGCAGCTGTCCGGATGATTGGCTGCATTGAGTTTGTCAGGCATGCTCTCATAATGGTAGGTTGTCGCGCCGAAGTTGGCAGAAAGCGTTCCATAATTGCTGCTATAGGAATGGCTTCCGGTACCGGTGGTGGGGAAATGCCAGTAGCGCATCACCTGGCCCATCACAATGGCACCGCACCCCACCGCTGCATGGCCGCCGTAGGCAGAGTTACCGGTCGCATCGGCGGGACAAAGGTCGTTGTAGTACTTGGTCTGGTTCCATTTGTTTTCGCCAAGCAAGGGACCGACCACCACATTTCCCTCTTTGGGCATGGGAGCGTCTTCCGAAAGCAAAACTGCCCATTTTTGCTGGGCAACTTCATCGGCATACTGTTGGTTATCAACAATATATTGAATATCTTCGGAATAACCATCCAGGAAAAAACGGATATGGTCGGGCATATTTTCGGTAACGAAAGGTCCTTCATCGGAGAAGGCCAGAATGGGTTGCACCCGGTCGTCGCCAGCCACGATGACAAAGCCTTCCGTATTGAAATTGATCGCATAGAAACCGGGACCGGCGCTGTTTTCGCCACGGAGCGAGGGAGCCGCGTATGCGACTGTGGGGGTGAGTGTTTCGAGAGCCCGGTGGTACTTCATGGCAAAGAAGCGGGCGGCAACGGTGCGGGCGGTTGTTTCATCCACAGGTTTTGCGGACATGGAGCCCAACAACAGCAGAAACAGAACAAAGAAAATGGGGAATTTTATTTTCATAACTTGATGATTTAACTCATTTATAATTTGACAATCTTCTGAAAAGCAATGGCTTTTCCGTTCTCCATCAGATGGAGGAAGTAGATGCCATCGGGCAGATCAGACAAATCAATTGTGCTATTTTCTTTTATTAAACTATTTGAAATCAATAATTTGCCTAATTCATCATAAACACAGAAACTGCAAGCGTCAAGATTCGCAGTTTTACATTCAATGCTGAAAACGCCCGAGGTGGGATTCGGGAAAACGAGGAGTTTCGGGGTCGGTCTTTCTTCAATTCCCTCGATGTCGGCAGGAACCAAGCCGATGATGGCGCCCTGGTCGTACGAAAAGTTCTGGTTCGACGGGGTCATGTCATCAATTTCAAAATAGCCGTCGTATGAGCCTTTCAGTCCCCAGTTGAAATGGAAGAAATCGTTGGCATCGTATCCGTCACAGATGAAGCAGTGCCCTCCTGAATAGGAGGAGTTGAAGCCGTTGTAAATGATGGGAATTCCTGCATCCAAGTTACTTTTCAGCATCGACATCCACGAGGCTTTGTCGTAGTTGGAACGACGCGCACCGTGCGCATTGCCGCTATATCCGAAAAATTCTTTCAACGCCGATTCTGCATTGTAAGGGTGCGACGCAGAATTGAGGACATACGCGGTGGAATTGGAGGATGTATAGCTTGTTTCGATGGCCACGCCGCAGTGATAAAGCAGTGTGGCGACGGCGTTGTTGGCACTGCTGCAGCTGTTCGGCATGGCATTCCAGTTGTAGGTCGCGGATGTGAAGTCAACATCGTGCTCAATTCCGTTGTATGTATATGAATGTGAACCGGTTCCGTGTTCCGGATATTTCCAGTAGTGCATCACCTGACCCATCGCCACGGCCACGCAGCCCACGAGTGTATTGCTGGGACAAAGCGCATTGTACGGCGAACCTTGTCCCCACTGGGCGGTGACAAGCGGATCGACGGTTTGGGTGGCTTTTGCATCGCTCCAATGGCCCGACTGCAACCATTCCCACTGCGCAGCGATTTCCGATGTTGCCTCAAGCTGCCGGCTGACAGCATCACCTATTCTGTTTTCGTAGGTTGAAAGCCAATCTCTTACAGCTGCGGGAATATTTTCAGGATTGAAGCCGCCGCTGGTGGAGTAGGCCAGTATGGGTTTGGCACAGTCATCGGCGGAGAGGATCACAAAACCGCCGACATTGCTGAAAATGTACAGGTGGAAAAATTCCGTCTGCGCGGTGATGTCCGCCAGTGCGTTGGCGGGGATGCCGCTTCGGACGGCGCAGCCGCTCTGCTGCCAAAACGTTTCGGCCAACTGCCGGGCCTTCACAGGGCCAACAGGAGTGCTCAATGCCCAACTCATCAGTAAAATCAGGCCAAAGCTGAAAGCAATTCTTTTCATAGAAGTATTTTTAGCGTGCAAAAGTACGATTTTTTGTTTTACCCCGCGCTGACGAGGCCTTTGGAATTTGTCGGAAAAGTTGTACTTTTGCACTCCCGAAAACGCATGCTTATGGACATCCAGCAACTCACTACCCTCGCCGCCCGATGCACCGGAAAAAACGTGGAACGCACGCAGCCGATTGCACAGTCCGGCTCGCACCGCGTCTATGTGCGGCTCTTCCTTGACGACGGCACCACGCTGATGGGTGCCTACAACGACGACATCAAGGAGAACGAGGCCTTCTTCGCCTTCACCGACTTTTTCGGGAAGGAACATCTCAACGTGCCGAAAGTGCTGGCCATCAGCGAGGACCGGATGCACTACGTGCAGAACGACCTCGGAGACGAAACGCTGTTCACCTACCTAACCCGCCGCAAGACGGAGACAGGCACCCTTCCCGACGACGTCATCGACTACTTCAAGAAGGCACTTCAGCAACTTCCTCTTATCCAACTGTGCGGAAAGAAAAATTTCGACTTTTCCGTCTGCTACCCCTCCCCTGCCTTCGACCGGCAGTCCATCCAGTGGGACCTCAACTACTTCAAATACTACTTCCTGAAACTCGCCTACATTCCGTTTGACGAGTTGCACCTTGAAAACGACTTCAACACGCTGATCGAAAGTCTGTTGGAGGCGGACCAGGACTATTTCCTCTACCGTGATTTCCAGTCGCGGAACATCATGCTCAAGGATGGGGATGTCTATTTTATTGACTATCAAGGTGGAAGAAAAGGGGCTTTGCAATACGACCTTGCCTCGCTGCTGTATCAGGCGAAGGCGGGCCTCCCCGACCCGCTCCGTGAGGAACTGCTGGACTTCTACCTCGACGAGCTGACGAAGCACCTCACCATCGACCGGCAGCAGTTCCGGAAGCACTACTACCTGTACGTACTGGTCCGGCAGCTGCAAGTGCTGGGGGCCTACGGCTACCGGGGCTATTACGAAAAGAAGGCGCACTTCCTCCAGAGCATTCCGCCGGCGGTGGAGAACATCCGCACGCTGATGGACAAAGGGCTGATTTCCGTGGAGCTGCCCGAGCTCACGAAAGCGCTCCGGGCCATCACCGCCATCGACTGGACGGCACGGACGCAGCCGCCCGCCGCCGAGGAGGGCAAACTCACGGTGGAGGTGCGGAGTTTCTCCTTCAAGAAAGGGATTCCCGAGGACCTGTCGGGCAACGGCGGCGGCTTCGTCTTCGACTGCCGCGCCCTGCCGAACCCGGGCCGGGAACCGCAGTACCGCTCAATGACCGGCCTGGACCGCCCCGTCATCGAGTACCTTGAGAAGTACCCCGAGGTGGAGGCGTTCAAGCAGCACCTTTTCGCCATCGCCGACATGAGCGTGGACAACTACCTCGAGCGCAAGTTCACCCACCTCAGCATCAGCTGCGGCTGCACGGGCGGCCAGCACCGCTCCGTCTATTTCGCCCAAAGCGTCGCCGACCACCTGCGGGCAAAATACCCGGACGTCAACGTGGTGCTGGTGCATCGGGAACAGTGTTCAGGGGACAGGGTTTAGGGTATAGGGATTAGTAGAGACGCGGTGTACCGCGTCTCACGATGAACCGGCGCAGATGGGAAAAGGTAGAAGGTATGAGGTTTGAAACGACGAATGTAGAGACGCGGTGTACCGCGTCTAATCAATAAAAAAATGAAAGCAAAAAACACATGTGCGATAATCTGTTTTTTAGTGGGTTTATTTTGTATTTATAATACCTATGGTCAAAATCAACACTACAAAAAAGACCCTATTGACACCTTTTTCCCATCAGTATTAAAAGCAGAGGCGGGAGATTTGTTTGACACAATTTTGATACCAAGAGTGGTGTTGAATGATACAGTGTTCGAATACTTGATATCCGAAATGTTACAAAAAGAAAAAAATTGCCCCTATTATACTGATTCGTCTTCTATTTCCATTGATATAGTCATGACTATGAGCAATAAATTCCGCATACTAATTTCCTTATGGGATTTGGAATTATTAGCATGGACAGGCCCTTCTGCCTTTTTTACTGTTGGTAATCGCACAGGGTTCTTATTTGCAGATAAAACGGTATTGGATTCATCTGCATTGTTTTCTGAAACAGGATGCAAAACACATTTTATCTGCAACCGAAGTGCTTTATACAGAAATTTGATGACTGATGACAGCCGATCGGAATACTATTATTGGCTAGTTGATAAAAAATGGTACTATGGCGAAGCAAAACATTGTGGCGAATTCAGATATTGAGGAATCAAGAAAATGGCGGAAGAAGAATCCATACAGGGGATTCCGTTGCTTCGCTCCACTCGCGACGGAATGGCGTGACAGCAGATAACAAAGTGTTGATATCCATATTACTACCCCGGCCTACGGCCACCCCTTCTAAAATAGAAGGGGAAATTTTGCCCTACCTCAATGTTTGCACCCGTGAATCCAAAATCAAAGAATGTGAGCGCAGCGAACCTAAATTCAAAGAATGTGAGCGCAGCGAGCAAGAAATTTCGTACCTTTGCCGCATTGTTTCTGAATTATCAAATCATAAAAATATCATCATCATGAAATCAATCAACGAAGCCCAGATGAAGGGCAAAAGAGTCTTAGTAAGAGTGGATTACAATGTTCCGCTGAACGAGCAGTTCGAGGTGACCGACGCCACCCGCATCATCCGTACCATCGACACGGTGAAGAAAATCTCCGACGAAGGCGGCATCGCCATCCTGATGTCGCACCTGGGCCGTCCGAAGGGCGTGGCCAGCGACAAGTTCTCCCTGAAGCACATTGTCGCCAAGGCCAGCGAGGTGCTCGGCACCAACGTCACCTTCCTCGGCGACGTGCTGGACGCAGAGACGGAAAAGAACGTGGCCGCCCTGAAGCCGGGCGACGTGGCCCTGCTCGAAAACCTCCGCTTCCACAATGAGGAAGAGGCCGGCGACGAGGGCTTTGCCAAAGCCATCGCACGCTTGGGCGACCTGTACGTCAACGACGCATTCGGCACGGCACACCGCGCACACGCCTCCACTGCCACCATCACCAAATTCTTCCCGGGCAAATGCTACGCCGGCTACCTGCTGTACGAGGAGGCTTCCAACCTCGACCTCGTGCTCAACAACGCAGCGCACCCCTTCACCGCCATCATCGGAGGCAGCAAGATTTCCACCAAGCTGAACATCATCACCTTCCTCTTGGAAAAAGTTGACAACCTGATCATTGCAGGCGGAATGAGCTATACCTTCCTCCACGCGATGGGCGTCAAAATCGGCAATTCGTTGCTCGAAGAGGATATGATTCCCATTGCGAAAGAGATCATCAACAAGGCGCACCTCAAGGGCGTGGATATCTACTTCCCCATCGACAACATCTGCGCCGACAAGTTCGACAACAACGCGAACCAGTACATCACCACGCACAACGACATCCCCGAAGGTTGGGAAGGCATGGATATCGGTCCCCGCACCATCCAGAAGTTCGCCTCCATCATCAAGACCGCCAAGACGATCTTGTGGAACGGCCCCGTCGGCGTGTACGAGTTCCCGAACTTTGAAAACGGCACCCACTCAGTGGCCCTCTGTGTGTCGGTAGCCACCATCTCCGGCGCGTTCTCCCTCATCGGCGGCGGCGACTCCATCGCGGCCATCAACAACTACCACCTCGCCGACTACGTCTCCTACATCAGCACCGGCGGCGGCGCCATGCTGGAATACCTCGAAGGCAAGGAACTGCCGGGCATCAAGGCCCTCAACGAGGACAAGTAGAAGGTAACAAGTAGAAAGTAGAAAGTAAAAAGTATAAGGTTTTCTTTCATACTTGATAAACCTGATAAACCTGATAAACTTGATGAACTTTCAAACTTGATAAACTTGATAAACCTGATAAACTTTCAAACTTGATAAACCTGATAAACCTGACAAACTTTCAAACTTGATAAACCTGATGAACCAAGTGGAATATTTTGCACACGAAACCGCAATCATTGACGAGGGGTGTCGGATTGGCGCAGGCACGAAAATCTGGCATTTCTCGCACATCATGCCCAACTGCGTGATTGGCGAGCGGTGCAACATCGGACAGAACGTGGTGATTTCGCCGGAGGTTGTGCTGGGCAACAACGTGAAGATCCAGAACAACGTGTCGGTTTACACCGGCGTGACCTGCGAGGACGACGTATTCCTCGGGCCGTCGATGGTGTTCACCAACGTCACCAACCCGCGGAGTGCGGTGAACCGGCGCAGCCAGTACGCCAAGACGCACGTCGGGAAGGGCGCGACCATCGGAGCGAACGCGACGGTGGTGTGCGGGCACGACATCGGGGCCTACGCCTTCATCGGGGCGGGCGCCGTGGTGACGAAGACCATTCCTCCCTACGCGCTCGTGGTGGGCAACCCCTCCCGCCAAATCGGCTGGATGAGCGAGTACGGCCACCGGCTCCATTTCGATGCCGCCGGCCACGCCACCTGTCCCGAAAGCGGCGAACACTACCAACTGAAGGACGGGAAAGTCACTAAAATAGAGTAAGATGCAGCACGACAGCAACGAAATCTGCGCGATGGTGTTCGCCGCCGGCCTCGGCACGCGCCTCTACCCGCTGACGAAGGACCGGCCGAAGGCACTGGTGGAAATCCACGGCAAGACGCTGTTGGAAACCGTCATCCAGCGGATCATTGACAGCGGCATCCGCCACATTGTCGTCAACGTCCACCATTTCAGCGACCTGATGAAGGAGTACCTCGCCTCCCACCCTTTCGATGCCGACATCCGCATCTCCGACGAGACGGACTTCCTGCTCGACACGGGCGGCGGCCTCAAGTTCGCGGAGCCGCTGTTCGGCAATGCCCGTCACATCCTGCTGCACAACGTGGACATCCTCTCCGACATCGACCTCAACAAGCTGGTTGACAACCATATCACCAGCGGAGCGATGGCAACGTTGGCGGTGCGGCAACGGAACACCAGCCGCTACCTCATCTTCGACCGCAGCACGATGCGGCTGTGCGGGTGGGAAAACACCAAAACGGACGAAAAACGGATGGAGGTGCCCTGCAAAGACGGCATCTCCTTAGGATTCAGCGGAATTCATATCGTACGACACGATATCCTCGACCACATTCCTACGGGACAAAAGATTTCGATGACGCCATTATATCTCGACCTTGCGGCGGAATATCCCATTTACGGATATATGCATCAGGATGACGAATGGATGGATGTGGGGAAATACGAGGATGTGGCCCGACTTCAGGATCAGGACAAATACTTATAAAAAGCTATCACAGCAAGTATTTGAGCAACAAAAATCAAGGGCACGCCGACAGTAAACTTGGCGTGCTTTGTCTTGTGACGGAAAACGAGCATGGCAAGAAACGCGCCCACGCTCCCACCGATGGCAGCGAAGCCTATCAGTACGGATTCGGGAATCCGCCACGCCTTCCGAATAGCTTTTCGCTTGTCAACGCCATAGAGCACAAAAGTGACAAAATTGACAAGAAACAGGTAAACGAGTGCAATTTTCATAATAATCTTGACAAAAGACATGTGATTAACGCAATCCCAGCGGTAAAATTATGCGAAAAAGAAAGGACCATCAGATGCCTTCTAAAACTTATTTTACTAAAACAACTGTTTTTCAAAAAAATAGAATAGAAAATATTTTTCACAAAAAGGTTGTAGGAACCGATAAAAGTTGTATTTTTGCAGCCTCAAATTCAGTCAGGAGAGGTGGGTGAGTGGCTGAAACCAACAGTTTGCTAAACTGTCGTAGGGGTAACCCTACCGCGAGTTCGAATCTCGCCCTCTCCGCAAACAAAAAGGCGACACTTTTCGTGTCGCCTTAATTGTTTGCAGGAAGCCGTCGTCCGCTCGCGGACGTAAGGCTGACGGCGAACAATTAGAAGGCCTTGCGCAGCAAAGGGCTTTTGTTTGCAAGGACGCCCGCGGCAGCGCAGAGATATGCAATCTCGCCCTTGCGTTCACAAGGATGAAGACGGACGAAAAGGAGGCCTTGCGGAGCAAAGGCCTTTTGTTTGCAGGGATGCCCGCGGCAGCGCAGAGATAAAAGCTCATAAGACCAATCCATTGTTTCCATCAAGATATCAACAGAAGCCGTTATAAATTTTGTTGATCCCAAGAATTATACGCACAAAAAATTGCGTACTTTTGCGGCTCACCATTCCACAGGCATGGCTACATTTTTTTGCAAACCAACAGGTGTAGTTTGCTCCACTGTTTTTTCATAAAGTGAAGATGCTCAACAAAGAAATCCTTCGTCTGGCCGTACCCAGCATTTTGGCCAACATCACCATCCCGTTGGTGGGCATGGTGGACGTGGCCATCATCGGGCACATTTCCAACGCCTCGGCCATCGGCGGCATCGCCGTCGGCACCATGCTGTTCGACCTTCTCTACTGGAATTTCGGCTTCCTGCGCATCGGCACCAGCGGCCTCGCCGCACAGGCCTACGGGGAGGACTCCCCCCTGAAGGAGGTGGCGATATTCAAGCAGACGATGGCCATCGCAATGATTTCCACCCTGTTTGTGTTTGCCATCCAGTGGTTTTTCGTGACGGCCGCACTCCATTTCGTGCCCTGTTCCGCCGAGGTGGCCGACTTCGCCCGCCGCTACTTTTTCGTGCGCATCTGGGCCGCCCCCGCCACCCTCTCCCTGATGGTGTTCAAAGGGTGGTTCATCGGGATGCAGAACACGGTTTCGCCGATGGTGTGCGACATTGTGGTGAATGTGGTGAACATGGCGGCAAGCTACCTTTTAGCCGTACACACCCCCATGGGAGGCATCGGGGTGGCCTATGGCACGGTCATCGCACAATATGTCGGCCTTGCCACAGCCCTTGTGCTGCTTGCGGCACGCTACCGAAAGCTGTTCCAGGAGCATTGGCGGAAGGTGGTCCTCCGGGAGGACATCCGGCGCGTGTTCCGCCTGTCGGCCGACCTGTTCATCCGGTCGCTCTGCTTTATGGTCGTCTATGTCGGCTTCACCTCTTTCGCCGCCAAGTACGGCGACGGCGACCTGGCCGTGAGCGCCATCATGATGAAGCTGTTCATGCTGTTCTCCTACTTTGTGGACGGTTTCGCCTATGCGGGCGAGGCGCTCACGGGCCGCTTCGTCGGGGCGGGCGACGGCGGGCAGCTGGTGCGTGCGGTGCGAATACTGTTCGTGTGGGCGTTGGGCGTGGGCCTGTTGTTCACCGTGGGCTACGCGGCCATGGGCGACTGGTCCATCCGGCTGATGACCTCCGACCAGAGTGTGGTGGAGGCGTCGCGCCCGTTCCTGCTGTGGCTCATCACAATGCCGATTGTCAGCTGCGCGGCCTTCATGTGGGACGGCATCTACATCGGTGCGACGGCGGGAAGGCAGGTGCGGAACTGCATGATTGTCTCCGCCGTCAGTTTCCTGGCCGTCTATTTCGCGGGCAGTCCCTTCTGGGGAATACAGGCGCTGTATGCGGCCTATTTCGCCCATCTGCTGGCGCGTGTGGCGTACCTTTCCGCCTGCTGGCCGCGGCTGCGGCGGGAGACGGCGAGGGTGTGAACCCAAATCCGTGCTTTGTGATTCGTAACCGTTGCCGTAGAGACGTTTCATGAAACGTCTCTACAATGGATTTTTTGTAATCATTTGACGTGAAAAACCTTGCGTTGGGTAAACAGCAGGATGGCCGCCAAGGCAGCGCCCGTCACATCGGAAACCGTGCACCCAAGCCACACACCCGTAAGCCCATCATAACCGATTTTTTCCATTAACACTGGGAAAAGATAGCAGAACGGAACCAGGAAAATGATCTGCCGGGACAAACTGGTGAGGATGGCGATCCAGGGTTTGTCGATGGACTGGAAAAAGTTGGAGTTGGTGATGGTGAAGCCGATGAGCGGAAACATCACAATCAGGAAGCGGGTGGCGGGGACGGCAATGCGGATGAGTTCCTCGTCGGTGGTGAAAGCCTGCACGAGCAGCCGCGGGAGGGCGCACCCGAGGATGCTTCCCACCAACCCGATGAACACGCAGACCTTCAGCGTGAGAAGATACACCTCCTTCAGCCGCAGCGGATGTCCGGCCCCGTAATTGTAGCCGGCGATGGGCTGCATCCCCTGGCAAACGCCAAGAATCAGCAGCACGAGCAGCATAGCGAACGTGTTGACAATGCCGTACGCGCCCACGGCCAAGTCGCCGCCGTAGCGCAACAGCTGCGAGTTGAGGATGGCCACCACGCCCGCCGCCGCCACGTTCATCAGGAACGGGCTCATGCCGATGAGGGTGATGTTGCGGAAAATGTACCCCTTCGGTTTCCACGAGTGGGCGCGGAAACGGATGATGGATTTCGGGCTGACGAAGTGCAGGACGGAGACCAGCGAGGCGACGGCCATCGAGATGGTGGTGGCCCACGCCGCACCCGCGATGCCCCAGTCGAACCAGAATATGAACACGGGGTCGAGGATGATGTTCAGGACCGCGCCGCCCGCCAGGATGAACATCGACTTGGTGGGATAACCGGAGGCGCGAATCAGTCCGGTGAGGTTATAGGCAACCGTGGTGAGGAACATCCCCGGCAGCACAATCAGCATGTACTCGCGGGCATAGCCGACCGTCTGCTCCGTAGCGCCGAACTTCATCAGGATCGGATCCATGAACAGATAGCCCGCCGTGGTGAACAGGGTACCGAGGACGAGGGTGAAGACGGTGCTGTTGCCCAGAATCTTCTCCGCCCAGCGCACATCCTTCTGCCCGAGCACAATCGACATGCGCGCCGACGAGCCGACGCCGATGAGCGCACCGAAAGCATGGACCACGTTCATCACCGGCATGGTGATGGCGAGACCTGCGATGGCCAGCGCCCCCACGCCCTGCCCGATGAAGATGCGGTCGGCGATATTATAGACCGAGGCGATGACCTGGCTGATGACCGCCGGCAGCGCATAAATCCACAGCAACTGCCGTATATCCCGCGTCTCCAATTCCTTCGTCTTATCCAAAGTATTTGATTTTTAATATTTTATAAAGAATATTCCGCCCAAAAATGAAAGTTGCAAAAGTACGCCAAAAAACAAAAAAATCTCGTACCTTTGCCAACTTTTTAAAGAATAGATTATGATTACACACATCAGAGGCACCCTCGTGGAGAAAAACCCTGCCTACGTCATCATTGAGACGGCGGGCGGGGTCGGTTACTATATACATATATCTTTAAGCACATTTTCTCAGCTGAAGGACGAGAAAGAGCTGAAACTCTTCACCCATTATGTCGTGAAAGAAGATGCACACACGCTGTACGGCTTCTACGAAGAGTCGGAGCGCACGCTGTTCCGGCTGCTGATTTCGGTGAACGGCATCGGCCCCAACACCGCCTGCCTGATCTTGTCGGCGCTCAGCGTGCAGGACGTGGTGAACGCCATCTCCAACGAAGACGTCCGCACCATACAATCCGTCAAGGGAATAGGTGCAAAAACCGCCCAACGGGTCGTGATAGAACTGAAGGACAAATTGGCCAAGGCCTCCTTCAGTGCGACAGAGAAATTTTCAACAGCTTACAATAATAATAAAGTGGAAGCGTTATCTGCTTTGGTTGCGCTGGGTTTTGCAAAAAATCCGGCAGAGAAGGTATTGGACAAGATTTTGAAGGAGGAGGCTTCTCCAACCGTGGAAGAATTAATCAAAAAGGCGTTGAAGCTGTTATAAATTACTAATTTGCAGTGACATTTGGAAATCATGTAAAGAAATACCTCATCACGATAACGGCGGCATTAGCAATATGTTCCATCATCTGGGCAATGCCCACCCCGCGAACTTCCCTGCCCTACCGTTACCTTGACGAGGAAATCGAAGATACAGACACCCGAAGGGAATCCGACTACACGTTGGACGATCCAGTTGTGGTGGCGCACACATTTGCAGCTGATTCTGTTTTGGCCGTCCGCCTCGAACTGCCCATCGACCCGCCCGACACAGGCCTTCGCGTCCCGCTTCCGGAGTACGACAACAATCCGCTGGACGACAACCAGTTCTACAGTCCGTTCCACCTGAGCACCCCCTCCTCGCTCCATACGGACATCCACTACGACACCGCCACCAATTCCTACCTGTTCCAGAACATGATCGGCAACACGCCGTTCGGTCCTGCCTCCGACATGAGCATCGAGGAGTATATCGACTATGACCTGAAGCAGTCGATGAAGAACTATTGGCGCGACAAGGGAGCGTCCTATACCTCGCACGGCAACCGGCGCGGCGGCGGCATCATCCCGCAGATCCATGTGGGCGGCGACATCTTCGAGAGCATCTTCGGCAGCAATACCATCGACATCCGGCCCTCCGGCAACGTGGAGCTGATTTTCGGCGTGCTGCACAACCGCAACGACAACCCGTCGCTTCCCGTGAAGCAGAGACGGGTGACACAGTTCAACTTCGACGAGAACATCCAACTCAACGCCCTCGCCAAAATCGGTGACAAGATTGAATTCAACCTCAACTACAACACCGAGGCGATGTTCGACTTCGAGAACAAGATGAAACTGAAATTCGAAGGCAAGGAGGACGACATCCTGCAACTCATCGAGTTCGGCGATGTCTCACTGCCCTTGAACAGCACCCTCATCACCGGCAGCCAAAGTCTGTTCGGAGGCAAGCTGCAGCTGAAGTTCGGCAAATTGATGATAACGATGGTGGCATCCCAGAAAAAAGCCGAATCCCAGACAATTACCGTGAGCGGCGGCGCACAGACCAACGAATTCTACTTCAAGGCCGACGAGTACGAAGAGAACCGCCACTATTTCCTCGGGCAGTTCTTCCGCGACCATTACAACCAGTACCTGAGCACATTGCCGCTCGTCAGCTCCCCTATCGTCATCAACAAGATTGAAGTGTGGCGCACCACCATCGGGTCGGCCACGCAGGACAACCGAAACATTGTTGCTTTCACCGACCTGGCTGAAAGCAACCCGCAGTTTGCCGGATTCGCCCCGACACCGGGTGTAGCTATCCCCTGCGACTCCGCCAACAACCTGACTGCCATCATCGACACTGCCCTGTACCGTGACTTGAGTTCGGTGAACAACAACCTGCGCGCACGCGGACTGACCTCCGGCGTGGACTACGAGAAAGTGGAAAGCGCCCGACTCCTCTCCCCCTCTGAATACACCGTCAACACACAGTTGGGCTTCATCTCCCTGAACACCGCACTCACCGCCGACCAAGTGCTGGCCGTGGCCTTCCAATACACCATCATCGGCGACGACCACATCTACCAGGTGGGTGAGTTCTCCACCGAAGTGAGCGCGCCACAGTGCTTGCGTGTCAAGTTATTGAAAAGCACAACGCTGGACACCAAATCACCTTTATGGGACTTGATGATGAAAAACGTCTATAGCCTCGGTGCCTATCAGGTTTCGAGTGAGGACTTCATCCTCAACATCCTTTATACAGGTGATGACGAAGGTGTGCCCAACGGCTTTTTCAATCTCGGTCCCGAGAAGGGCATCCCGCTTATCCGCCTGATGGGTCTGGACAGCCTGAACAAGCAGCAGGACCCCTATCCTGACGGCATTTTCGACTTTTTGGACAATGCAGCGACCCGTGGCGGTACCATCAACTCCTCCAACGGTAAGATTTACTTCCCCACGGTGGAACCGTTCGGCAAGGACCTCCGCGCACGTCTGTCCGACCCGTCCGTCGCCGATCGATATGCCTTCGACACCCTCTACCGCGCTACCAAGACCATCGCGCAACAATACACCTCCAAGAACAAGTACTATCTGGAAGGAAGTTACAAGTCGAGCTATGGCTCGGAAATCTATCTGAACGCGATGAACGTTCCGGAAGGTTCCGTGAAAGTGACCGCCGGAGGCATCACCCTTCAGGAGAATGTCGATTACACTGTCAACTACAGCATGGGAACGGTGAGCATCACCAACCAAGGCATCCTCAATTCCGGCACCCCCATCAGCATCTCTCTTGAAAACCAGTCCACCTACTCCACCATCGACCAGCGCATGTTCGGCTTGAACCTGGACTATGCTTTCTCTGAGAATTTCAACATTGGAGCGACCATCCTCAACCTGAACGAGCGCCCGCTGACCCAGAAAGTCAATTACGGTGATGAGCCCATCAACAACACCATCTGGGGGATGAACGTCAACTACAAGACAAAGCTGCCGTGGGTGACGAAGGCGGTGAACCTGCTGAGTTTCCACAGCACCACGACAGAGTCGAACCTCCAGTTGGAGGGCGAATTCGCACATTTCATTCCCGGACATTCCCGCGCCATCGGCAAGGAAGGGACAACCTATATCGACGACTTCGAGGCAACGAAATCCACGACAGACCTGCGTTCCTTCTACAAATGGACATTAGCCTCCACGCCGCAGGCGCAGATACAGATGTTCCCGGAGGCGAACGTCTCGGATCGCGACCCCGTGCGCAAGCAGTTGGCTTACGGCTACAACCGCGCCAAATTCTGCTGGTACATCATCGACCCGATTTTCTACCGCAACAACGGGGCCACGCCGTCGAACATCACGCCCGAAGACCAGTCTGCCCCTTACGCCCGTGAGGTCTATGAATCGGAGCTTTTCCCCTACAAGGAGAATCCGACGACCACCCCCACCAACATTTCGGTCCTGAACCTCGCCTTCTATCCAACGGAGAGAGGTCCCTACAACTACGATGTCAACGGCATTGAAGGGTACTCCGCCGGTGTGGACGCCAACGGCAACCTGAACGACCCGGCCTCCCGATGGGGCGGCATCATGCGAGAGATGGACAATTCCGATTTCGAATCCGCCAACTACGAATACATCGAATTCTGGATGATGGACCCGTTCATCGAAAACCCCAACCACTCGGGCGGTAAGCTCTACTTCAACCTCGGCGACATTTCCGAAGACATTTTGAAAGACGGCAAGAAGTTCTTTGAGAACGGACTTCCCGTGGACGGCAGCGACGAGAACGTGGAGACCACCGTGTGGGGCCGTGTGCCGACCACGCAGATGATTGTGACGGCCTTCGACAACAACAACGACGCCCGCCAGCACCAGGATGTGGGCTTCGACGGACTCCCCGACAGCCGCGAACAGACTTTCTTCGAAAACGACTACCTCAACCTCATTGCGAACCAGTACGGCTCCGACTCCCGCGCCTACCAACTCGCCTTCTACGACCCCTCGTCCGACAACTACCACTACTTCCGCGGCAGCGACTACGACGAAAGCGACGTGAAGATTCTGGAGCGCTACAAATACTACAACAACGCCGAGGGCAACTCCCCCACCGACTCGCAAAGTCCGGAGAACTACCCCACCACGGGCACAAACATCCCCAACATGGAGGATGTGAACAACGACAACACGCTGAGCGAGGACGAAAAGTACTACCAATACGTCATCGACCTCCGTCCCGACCGGATGAACATCGGCGAAAACTACATCAACGATATTTACGAAGCCGTACCGGAGCCGCTGCCAAACGGAACAAGACCCAGCACCCGATGGTACCAGTTCAAGATTCCGATCAAGCATCCCGACAAGGTCGTCGGCAACATCAGCGGTTTCAACTCCATCCGTTTCATGCGTCTGTTCATGCGCGAGTTCAGCGAACCCATCATCTGCCGTCTGGCCACCTTCGAACTGGTCCGCAGCGACTGGCGTTCCTACGCACTCGACCTGCTGGAAGACGGTGACTACCTGCCGGCACAGGGCGGCGACGAAACCTCGTTCGACGTATCCTCCCTGAGTTATGAAGAAAACGGCAACCGCACCCCCATCCCGTATGTGCTGCCTCCGGGCATTGAACGCGAGCAGGGTTTCGGAAGCACGACCATCTACCATGAAAACGAGCAGTCGCTGACGATGAAGGTGCAGAACCTTGTGGACGGTGACGCCCGTGCCATCTACAAGACCACCGCTTACGACCTCCGCAAGTTCAAGAAACTCAGAATGTTCGTACATGCGGAGAAAGTGAATGAGGATGACAACATCAAAGCCGGCGATGTGAAGGTGTTCATCCGCCTCGGTTCCGACTTCACGGAAAACTATTATGAATACGAGATGCCGGTGGAACTCACCCCGTGGTTCTGCGGCAAGGACAGCACCGCCATCTGGCCTGTGAAAAACCGCATGGAGATTGTGCTTGACTCGCTCGTCGCCGTCAAACAGCGGCGCAACATCGAGGCACGTGCCGGTCTTGTGTCCTACAACGAACCCTACTCGTTGCGCGGACGTGCCGACGAACCGACCATCACGGTGAAGGGCAACCCCAATCTGGCAGATGTAGCAACCATCATGATCGGTATCCGCAACCCCAAGAAACGCTCCATCAACGACGGCGACGACATGTTGAGCAAATCGGTGGAGATCTGGGTCAATGAGCTGCGTCTCTGCGACTTCGATGACAAACAGGGCTTCGCAGCTCTGGGCCGTATGCGCCTCAACTTGGCCGACGTGGGCGACATCACCTTGTCGGGAACCTACTCCACGCCGGGCTTCGGAAGCCTTGACCAGTCGGTGACGGAAACCCAGCAGGAGACCCGCTACACCATCGACTTCGCCACCAATCTGGAGGCGGGCAAAACCCTCTTCCCCGAGAAGTGGAACATCCGCATCCCCATCCACTACGACCTTTCGCAGAACGTTTCAATACCGGAATACAACCCGCTCAACCCGGACGTGAAACTCAAGGAAGACCTGAAGACCTACGAGACATTCCGAGAGCGCGACTCCATCCGCAAGATGACCACCGACTATGTGCGCCGCCAGAACGTCAACCTGATGAACGTCCGCAAGGAACGCAACTTCGACGGCCCCATCAAGATTCGTCCGTGGGACATTGAGAACTTCGACCTTTCCTACGCCTATTCCGAGGTGAAAACCCGCAACGTGGACGTGGAGTTCGACAACGAGTATTCCCACCAGGGAGAACTCGGCTATACCTTCAACTACAACCCCAAGAACATACGCCCGTTGGCGAACCAAAAGTGGCTGAAGTCAAAATGGTTGCAATTGATCCGCGATTTCAACTTCTACCCCATGCCGAAAATGTTCACCTTCCGCGGCACGGTGCTGCGCGAATTCAACGAGTTCAAGTACCGTCCGAAGAGCAAGGGTAACATCATCATCGACACCAGCTATGTGAAGCGGTTCGACCTCACCCGCAACTATGCCCTCCGCTGGGACATCTCACAGGGGCTGAAGTTCGAGTACACGGCCAATGCCGCCGCACGCCTCGACGAACCGCAGGGACTGATTGACACGCGGCAGGAGAAAGACTCCATCTGGCGCTGCTTCGGCAAAGGCGGACGCATCAATACCTTCCAGCAACGTTTCGACGCCTCGTGGCAGGTGCCCATCAACAAGATCCCGCTCTTCAGCTGGATCACCGCCTCCGCACGCTACAGCTCCACCTATGACTTCACCGCCTCCGCCCTCTCTCTGAACTACCTCGGCAACACCATCGCCAACACACAAACCATCCAACTGAACGGAAACGTCAACTTTGTAAATCTCTACAACAAAATACCCTACCTCAAGAAAGTGAACCAAGGAGGCAACAAAGGCGGGAAGAACGCATTGCAATCCAAGCCGACTGCATCGAAGGGAGGTGCTTCAAAAGCCGATGACGACGACGATTCAAAGACACAGGGCAAGGGAAAAGGCAAGAACGCCAAGGATTCCCTGAAGGAGAAGCCCAACTACGGGAAAATCATCGGAGACGGCATCCTCCGTTTCCTGATGCTGCTCCGCAACGCCTCCCTCAGCTACAGCCAAGGCAACGGCATCATCATGCCGGGCTATATGTACTCCCCCAATATGCTGGGATTAAGTTTCAAGAATGCATCGCCCGGATTCCTCTTCGTCTTCGGCGGCCAGACCGACATCCGGCATATCGCCGCCGAGCGCGACTGGCTCACGAAGGACACGCTGATGAACTACGCCTATCAGGAGAACCACAACCGCACCATCAACTTCCGTGCCACGGTTGAACCGTTCAAGGACTTCCGTATCGACGTGACCGCCACCCGCAACGAGACCTCCAATTACACCGAGTACTTCCGCGCCGATGGCGAAGGGACGTTCCACTCCTACTCGCCGAAAACCACCGGCAACTTCTCCATCACGCAGTTCGCCCTGGGTTCCTTCTTCAAGAAAGGCGACGACCTTTTTGAGGACTTCAAAGCAGCCCGTTACGAACTTTCGGGACGACTCTCCGAGCTGAATCCCAACTCCGGCGGCGTCATCAACGACACCACAGGCTACTATGTAGGCTACGGCAGACTCTCGCAGGAGGTGCTCACCGCCGCGTTCATCAGTACCTACGCAGGCAAAAAGACCAGCAAGGTAATTGTCGGCTCTCCGTTCCCGAAATTCCCGCTGCCCAACTGGCGCCTTAACTACACCGGATTCACCAAGATCAAGGGAGTGAACAAATACTTCCAGAGCCTTTCGCTGCTCCATGCCTACACCTGCACCTACAACGTGGGCAGCTACTCCTCCAACCTTTACTATACGAAGGACGCCGACGGCTACGCCAACAGTTTCAACCAGCTCGGGGACTTCCATACCAAATACGAAATCGGCCAAATCACCATCAACGAGGCTCTCAACCCGCTCATCGGTTTTGACATGACCTTGAAAAACAGCGTGATGATCAAGGTGGAATACAAGCGCAGCCGCAACATCTCCCTCAGTTTCGCCAACAACCAGATTACCGAGACCACCTCCAACGAGCTGGCCGTTTCCGCCGGCTACCGAATCAAGGACATAACCATCGGCTTCATCTTCTCCGGTATGAAACGCCAGATCACCAGTGACTTGAACCTCAGCATCGCCTTCGCCATGAAGGACAACAAGACAGTACTGCGGAAGATTGCGGAAGAAATCAACCAGGTTTCCGCCGGATCGCTCTCCATGACCATCAACTTCTCCGCCGACTACCAGCTGAGCAAGATGGTCGGCCTCACCCTCTACTACGACCATATCATCAACCGTCCCTATATCTCGCAGCAATACAACAACATGAATATCGAAGCGGGCTTGAAGGTGCGCTTGATGCTCACGCAATAGTCTATGTTTCAAAAAATTATAAAAAGTTGTGTAAATTTGGTTCAGCGATATCTTCCTGAACCATTTATTTTTGCCATCATTTTGACAATGCTGGCGGTGATTTTGGCGATGCCCATCTGCCACCAAAGCCCCGTCGAGGTGATCGAGCACTGGGGCAACGGCGTATGGGGGCTGCTGGCCTTCTCGATGCAGATGGCCTTGGTCCTGGTTTGCGGTTCCACGCTGGCGGCCGCGCCAGTGGTGAAACGGGGCATCAACGCCATCGCCACGCTTCCGAAGACTCCGGCAGGCGCGATTGCGCTCGTCACGTTCGTTTCCGCCATCGCCTGCTGGCTTAACTGGGGCTTCGGCCTGATTGTGGGAGTCATCTTCGCCAAAGAAATCGCCCGCAAGCTGCAAGGGGTGGACTACCGCCTGCTTATTGCCTCCGCCTATAGCGGCTTCGTGGTGTGGCACGCCGGTCTGTCCGGCTCCATACCCTTGACGATGGCCACGCCCGGCGACGCGCTGAAGAACGCCACCAACGGCATCCTGACCGAACCCGTGCCGCTCACCCAGACCGTCTTTGACTTCCACAATTTGGTGATGGTCGCCGTCATCATCATGGCCATCACGCTGGTGAACGCGCTGATGCACCCGAAGAAGGAGCATGTGGTGACGGTGGATCCCGACCTTTTGGCGGAAGACGCACCGGCGGAGAAAAAACTGTCGGTGACACCGGCGGAAAAGATGGAGAACAGCCGCGTGCTCAGCTGGCTGGTCGCGGCGCTAGGATTGTGCTTCCTTGTGGTGAAGCTGTTCTTCCGCGGCGGCTCCGTCGATCTCAACACAGTGATCATGCTGTTCCTGTTCTTCGGGATTCTGCTGCACGGCACGCCGCTGGCCTACGTCCGTGCTTTCACGAAAGCCGCGACCGGAGCGGCGGGCATCCTGCTGCAATTCCCGTTCTATGCCGGTATCATGGGCATCATCACCGGTGTGGGTGAAAGCGGCATCTGCCTCGGCACAGTCATCAGCGACGCGTGCATTTCCATCTCCACCCCCGTCACCTATCCCCTCTTCACGTTCCTGTGCGCGGCGGTGCTCAACCTGTTCGTGCCGTCCGGAGGCGGGCACTGGGCCATCCAAGCACCCATCATGTTCGCGGCAGGCGCTGACCTGAACGTGGATCCGGGCCTCACCGGCATCGCCATCGCATGGGGCGACGCCTGGACCAACCTCATCCAACCCTTCTGGGCCATTCCCGCCCTCGCCATCGCCAAACTGAACGCCAAGGACATCATGGGGTTCTGCCTCATCGACCTGCTCGTCAGCGGATTAATCATTTGTGCAGGACTTCTGATTTGGGCGTTGTAATCCATAACCTTCTGGTAAATGATAACAGACAAAACATCCTATAAAGAACACGTTGCCGCCGACTTAATGGCATACGGTCTGAAAAAAGTGGGATTGTACAATTATCTTTGGATGGATATGCTTCGTTTCCAACTTCGGTTGCGAAAAATTGAATACTATCACAACGTCCTCCGCGCTAATCCATTTGCCCGAATTTGGTTGTTTTTCATGCAAATCGTCAATCACCGCCTGGGTATGAAATTGGGGTTCACGATTCCAAAAAATGTATTCGGGCCGGGACTCTGCATCGTGCATGTCGGCCCCATCATCGTCAGTCCGAAGGCGAAAGTTGGTTGCAACTGCCGGATTCACCCCTGCACCTGCATCGGGGCGAACTACGGTGCCCCTACACTTGGCGACAATGTGTATGTGGGGCCAGGGGCCAAACTTTACGGGAATATCACGATAGGCAACAATGTGGCCATCGGGGCAAATGCCGTGGTCAACTGCTCCTTCGGGGACAATGTCACCATAGGAGGCATCCCCGCCAAGATTCTTTCCGAAACGCCTTCCACCGAGCAGGGGCTTTTCCCGCCAGAACTTATTCCACCCAAATGACACGAAATATCCTATCATTCAAAAAGATACTATTTCTTGCAAAGATGATTCTGTTGGCGATTTTCTTCGCCTCCTGCGGCACCCACTCTTTGGCAGGACAGAACATCTGCATCGAGGAGCACGACAGCATCATCGTCTATTACCCCGAATACACTTCCCTCGACCTTATAGGGAGCCAGCGGGTTCCGCACGGCGACGACATTCTGTACTGCTGCGGAGCGGCCTTCACGGCAAAATGCCTGAAGTACTTCACACACGACAACATCCGCTGCGGGCACGTCTGCCACGGCCGTTTTCACAAGGGTTCGCCCGAACCCATCTGCACCGGCACCTTCACTTTCTACAACGGGCAGGGGCACTTCGCGCCCTACAACACCACCGACCTGCATACCGCCGCCGACAGCACCGGCATGGGCTTCTGCCAGGTGCTCGTGATCCACAACGGCGAAGTCATCTACTCCGACACCGCCAAGAAAACATTCTGGATACGAAAAGATTACGTATTCCGCGCCCTATGCGAAAAAGACGGGCGGCTCTGCATCGTGGAGTCGAAAGAGAAGGTGTTTTACGACACATTCGTCCGCTATTTGGTAGAATACGGAGTGGACAACGCCATCAACCTTGACATGGGCGGCTGGAGCCACGCCTGGTACCGCGACAACGACGGCGAAAAAGTGGAAACCAACAACGGTCCCACCCGCTACGCCACCAACTGGCTGGTCTTCCGAAAATGAAAAATGAAAATTGAAAACGGAAAACTTAATGTAAAAATAGAAGTTTAAGGGAGAGCCATTCCTAATTCCTAACTCCTAACACAAAATAATATTTTTCAAAAGGTGTCGGAATTCCGACGAATAGTCGTATCTTTGCCCGCAATTTTGGAAATATGAACTGGGCAGTCATTATCCTTTTGATTTTATTTGGCCTTGTGGCCTTGGTTTTGGAAGTGCTCGTCGTTCCCGGCGGCGTAGTCGGCGTTTTAGGTTTGCTCTCCATCGCGGGCGGCATTGTCATTTCCTACCTCACCTACGGCTCGCTTGCGGGCCACATCACCCTCATTGTCACGGCGGTGCTCACGGTGGCGGGACTGATTCTCTCCATCCGCGGGAAAACATGGCGGAAGCTGATGCTCAACACCGAAATCGACACCAAGATGAACGTCTTTGACGAACAGAAGGTGGCGGTCGGTGCCGTCGGCAAAACCGTCTCCCGCCTTGCCCCCTCCGGAAAAGCTGTCTTCAACGGCGAAACTGTGGAAGTCGCCTCCCTCCAGAACCTCATCGACGAAAACGCAACCGTGGAAATCGTCAAAATCGACGGCGGCAAGATTTTTGTAAAACCCGTTCTTTGATTATTATAGACACCTCGTCTATATTTTCTACTACCCGGCCTTCGACCACCATTTCTACATAGAAGGGGAACTTTTACCTCCTAACTTTCAACTTGATAAACTTGTAACTTTATAAACTTAAAATAAAAATTATGGATCCACTAACAGTTATCATTTTTGTAGTATGCGTACTACTCTTTATCTTCCTTTTATGGATGGTGCCCGTCGGCCTGTGGTTCACGGCCCTCGTATCGGGTGTCCACGTTTCCTTGATTCAGCTCATCCTGATGCGCTGGCGTAAAGTTCCGCCTGGAACAATCGTCAACGCGATGATCACCGGTGCAAAGGCGGGTATTCCGCTCAACCGTAACGAGTTGGAGGCTCACTTCCTCGCGGGCGGCCACGTGGTTCCCGTCGTCAATGCCCTCGTTTCCGCAGGCAAGGCCAACATCCCGTTGGATTTCAAGGCCGCTGCCGCCATCGACCTTGCCGGTCGTAACGTGCTGGAAGCCATCCAGACTTCCGTCAACCCGAAGGTCATCAACACGCCGCCCGTCGCCGCTGTCGCCAAGGACGGTATCCAGCTGATTGCCAAGGCCCGTGTCACCGTGCGCACCAACATCCGCCAGCTGGTGGGTGGTGCCGGCGAAGAGACCGTCATCGCACGTGTGGGCGAGGGCATCGTCACCGCCATCGGTTCCGCCAACTCCTACAAGCAGGTGCTGGAGAACCCCGATTCCATCTCCAAAGTGGTGCTGACCAAGGGTTTGGACTCCGGTACTGCTTTCGAAATTCTCTCCATCGATATCGCCGACATCGATGTGGGTAAAAACATCGGTGCCATGCTGCAGATGGACCAGGCCAACGCCGACAAGAACATCGCACAGGCCAAGGCGGAGGAACGCCGCGTGATGGCCGTTGCTCAGGAGCAGGAAATGAAGGCCAAGGCACAGGAAGCCCGCGCCAAGGTCATCCTCGCCGAAGCCGAAGTGCCGCTCGCACTCGCCGACGCCTTCCGTAACGGCAACCTCGGTGTGATGGACTACTACAAACTGGAGAACATCAAAGCCGACACCGGCATGCGCGAAGCCATCAGCAAATCCGGACAGCCCCAACCCAAGAAAAACCCTGAAACCAAATAATTATTTATGAAAAAAATCATCACCACAATAGTTTCAATCTTTTTGATTATGAGTATGATTCAAGCGCAAGACATCAAACTCCCGAAACCGAAAAAAGAGGGTGGAATGCCCCTGATGGAGGCACTCCAGAAACGGGCCACCAACCGCGACTATTCCAGCAAGATGCTGTCCGACCAGCAGCTCGCCGACCTTTTGTGGGCTGCCAACGGCATCAACCGCGACAACGGAAAGCGCACCGCCCCCTCCGCCCGCAACTGCCAGGAAATCGACATCTATGTTTTCATGGACAAGGGTGTTTTCCTCTATGTTCCCGAAAAAGACCTTCTGAAACAGATTGTGAAAGAGGACAAGCGCAAGATGGCACCCCGCCAGCCCTTCGCAGCGGAAGCCCCTGTCCTGCTGGTATTTGTCGCCAACTACGACAAGATGACCGGCATGGACAAGGATGCCAAGGAGTTCTACGGAGCCACCGACGCCGGCTATGTCAGCCAGAACGTCTATCTCTACTGCGCTTCCGAAGGATTGAGCACCGTCGTGCTCGGCAGCATCTTCCGCGATGAAATCAAAGACCTTCTGAAATTCAACGGCAAGGCCGTCCTGGGCCAGCCCGTCGGTTTCGCCAAATAATTTGGACTATGAAAAGACCCATTATGGTTGTAATAGCGGCAATCTCCCTTGCCGCTATTCTTTTATCTTGCAATAAAAAAGACATTTACGAGCAGTACGATGCCACTCACGAGGTCGTGAGCATGGATGAATCGCACCCCGAAACGCAGGACGCAGCGGCGGTGGCCTACATGGACTCCCTCCGCAAGGTCTATGGCGAGATGATGGACGAGGTCATCGGCTACAACGACCACACCATCGACAAGCAGCGCCCCGAAGACGAGCTGCCGAACGTGCTGACGGACATGGTCTTTGCCGTGGGCGACTCCATCAGCCGGGCGGTTTATGGAGAAGGCATCAATTTCTCGCTGCTCAACTTCGGCGGCATCCGCAAGCCGCTGAACGCCGGCGACATCACCCTCGGCGACATCTTCACCATCCTCCCCTTCGACAACATGATCGTGCTCACCACCATCAAAGGGAGTGAGCTGCGCAAGGTGCTGGCACAGATGAGCGACACGACCAACCAGCCGTTCTCGCACCTCACCATGACCCTCGCCGGGCACAACGCCCCGACCGACATCATCGTCAACGGCGCCCCTCTCGACGACAGCCGGACGTACCGTTTCGCCACCATCGACTTCATTTCGGGAGCCAACCGCGGCGACAACATCCTCCGCAACCGTGAGACAAAGGAGCCCTTCGAGATCGGGCCGGAGTACAAGACCAACATCCTGCTCCGCAACGCCGCCATCGACTACATCCTGCAGGTGGGGACCATCAAGGGGTACATAGATAAGAGGGTGAGGAGGGGATAGGTTACAGGGAACAGGTTTCAGGTTTCAGGGTATAGAAAATAGTATAATTGTTGTCGTGAAGAAAAGGATAAAGTAAAAACCTGCTTTTATAATGAAAACAAAGAAAATCCTACTTTGCTTTTTTGCATTTTTCGTTGGGAATACTCTTCTTTTTATTCTAGTATCACATTATCTTGATTGTAAAGGAGTTACAATGAGTTGGCCTGAAATAGCAGAACATTGGTTGACTTATGTGATTGCGGGAGTTGTGGCGGCAGCAATGTCAACTATTATATGGATTGCACATCGCAAAGATAGGTAATATTGCCAATTTTTACCTGAAGGGTGATCTTTCAATAACCCCAGATAAGGCCGTAAGGCCGCAGCACCCCTGCCCCTTATTTCTTTTTCGGTTATCCTCCACCATTCCGCCAGTCGTCAGACTGGCGGAATCTCCCCTGTCCCCTGGTCCGCCCGACCACCTACGCGTGCATACCTACGCACATGATTGTAGAGACGCAAAATTTTGCGTCTCTACAGGCACGGGCACGCCACCATATAGAGACGCCATAATATGACGTCTCTACAAACCACCGCCGTTACCTGTTTTCATCATCAACTATTTTTTGGACTATTGCCCAAAAAGTTGTACTTTTGCCCTCCATAATTACAATTTTCCCATCATGCCAACTCCGAAAACGATGACCGCCGAAGAAGCGGTGAAAATGGTACAGTCCGGTGACCGGCTGCACTGGCCCTGCGTGGCCGCCGCGCCCGAGCACCTGATCCGCGCCCTCGTGGCACGCGCCGACCAACTCCAGAATGTCCACATCACGCACCTCTATACCGAAGGGTACGCCGACTACGTGCTGCCGCAGTACGCCGTCCACTTCTGGCTCGACTCCTTCTTCATCGGGGGAAACGTCCGCAAGGCGACACAGGCGGGACTGGCCGACTACATCCCGTGCTCCCTTTCCGACACCGCCCGCATCATCCGCGACGGCTACCAGCCCGTGGACGGCGTGTTCCTGATGGTGAGCGAACCCGACGACGAGGGCTATGTGTCGCTCGGCACGTCGGTGGACTGCACCCTCGCCGCCATCGAGCAGGCACGGTACGTTATCGCCCAGATAAACAGGCACATGCCGTTCTGCTACGGCGACGCCCGCATCCCGATGTCGAAAATCACGGCATTCGTTCGCCACGACGTGCCGCTGATCGAGCCAGAATTTCCCACGCTTTCGGAACAGGACATCGCCATCGGCAAGCATGCCGCCGCCCTCATTCCCGACGGCGCCACACTCCAGATCGGCATCGGCAACATCCCCAACGCCGTTCTGGCGCAGCTGGGCGGGCACAAGCACCTCGGCATCCACTCCGAGATGTTCTCCGACGGTGTGCTGCCCCTGATTGAAAACGGCGTGATTGACGGCAGCCAAAAGAGGATGGACGTGGGCAAACACGTCGCCACCTTCCTCAAAGGGACAAAGAAGCTATACGACTATGTCCATAAAAACCAGGATGTTCTGATCAACGACGTGGCCTACACCAACAGTCCCGCCGTGATCGCGTCGAACCCGAAGGTGGTGGCCATCAACTCCGCCATCCAGATCGACCTCACGGGTCAGGTGTGCGCCGACTCCATCGGCACGAAGATGTTCAGCGGGTCGGGCGGGCAGCTCGACTTCATGCTGGGCGCAGGTGCGAGCGAGGGCGGCATCCCCATCGTGGCGATGCCGTCGGCGACGGCCAAAGGGGTGAGCAAGATCGTGCCGGTGCTGGCCGAAGGGGCCGGTGTCATCACCCCGCGCACGGTCGTCCACTGGGTGATTACGGAGTACGGCGCGGTGAACCTGTTCGGCAAGCCGATGCGGGAACGCGCCCGCCTGCTGGCCTCCATCGCACACCCGTCAGCCCGGGAAGAGTTGGAGCGGGCGGCGCGGGAACGGTTTGGAAAATGATAACCCATTATTTTTCAAATATTTGAAATCATGAATCCAGTGATAATTTTCTTCATAATTATAGTAATAAATCTCGCCATCAGTGTCAGACTTCTTATTGCTATACATAATGAACAGATTGTCCGATTCGCCCGTTTCCTTAAATATGTGAATATCATACACCTTGTCGCTGCATGTTTGTTGATTCTCTATGATGCCACCTTAGGATTTTGGGGAGGAAGAGATGAGGCGATATTGGGATTTTTCATTTTCTCCCTTTTTGGTGTGGCATCGCTGGTTAGCAACCTGGTATGTGCGCTCATAAGAGTGTTTAGTAGATTCCGCGGCCCTGAAGGTCCGCGGAATAGTGCGGGCAATTAACCATCTTTCTGTAGAGACGCAAAATTTTGCGTCTCTACATTTCAATCCTGCTGCGCCTTCTCCTTCAGCCTCTCCCCTACCCATATCACATCCTCACTGTCCGGATATTGCTTTTGGAGACTGTCATACAGCGTTTTCAGCAAATCCAGGTTTTCCTCTTCGCGAATAAAAAAACAGCGGTTGTATCGTTGATAGAAAGCAGCCAGGACACTCATTGACTGCGGATTTTCCTGTATGAATTGCCTGAGGAACGCCGCATGGTGCGCCGTAATCTGGTTATACGCCCGTTCAATCTGCCCGTGCAGGGTGTCGTCGTTGTTGAGGTCATACCACTCCATCAAAATCTCAGCCGAGTCGGCAAAAAGCGAAAGACGCCGGTCCAACTGCTGCATCAGCTCGGCATCATGGCTGCCGGTTACCGTGTAACTGCGGACCAGCGAAGCCGCATCCGCCTCGAATTCCAACTTTTCCCCCTTCTTCGCCAATGTGGTGAACGCATTGTCGTTGCAGAGACTGATTTTGAAAAAATGAGGATTGTCGTCCTCCACAGGGAAAGCCATTTTAAAATGTCCATTCTTGATTTGGACGGAATCGGCACTGTTTTCCCCGTCGGGATGGATAAGCGAAAACGTGATGAACTTTCCCTCGGCACCCGCAACATCACCTTCAAATAGGACCCCGTTCCGCCGCGAGCAGCCCAAACAGAGAAGACACAGCAACGTTATCGCCAGCCCAATGATTCGTCTGTTGATTCTCATTTTCATAATAAAGAAGCTTCCGTATGGCAAGTTGCAAAAGTACGATATTTATCAACGGGAAAGGAAACTTTCTCAAACAATTATAAACTTTAAAACCTGATAAAATTTCCGCCAAAAGTTGTATTTTTGCAACTCATTTTTGTAGAAGAAAAACAAACTCGGAATATGTACAATTTCGCACTCATCGGGGCTGCCGGATACATCGCCCCGCGCCACATGCAGGCCATCAAAGAAACCGGCAACAACCTCGTCGCCATCCTTGACAAATCGGACAGCGTCGGCATCATCGACCGCTACTTTCCCAACGCCGCCCTGTTTCTCGAGACAGAGCGTTTCGACCGCCACATCTACCGCCTCTCCAAGAAAGGCGACGGCCAGCAGGTGGACTATGTTTCCATTTGCTCGCCAAACTACCTCCACGATGCGCACATCCGACTTGCGCTCCGCAACAACGCCCACGCCATCTGCGAGAAGCCGCTGGTGCTGAACACGTGGAACTTGGACGGCCTTGAGGATATGGAGAAGGACACTGGAAAGAAAATCTTCCACATCCTGCAGCTCCGTCTGCACCCCTCCGTCCAGAAACTGAAAGAGAAAATCGATGCCGACAAGTCCGGCAAAATCTACGACATCGACCTGACCTACATCACCGGCCGCGGCAAATGGTACTACTACTCATGGAAGGCCGACATGGCCAAGTCGGGCGGCATCACCACCAACATCGGCGTCCACTTCTTCGACATGCTGACTTACATTTTCGGACCGGTGAAGGAGAACATCGTACACTACAAGTCCGACTCCACGGCGGCGGGCTTCCTGCAGCTTGAACGCGCCCGCGTGCGCTGGTTCCTGAGCCTCGACGTGTGCCACGTGCCCGCCGACCTCCGCGCCCAGGGCAAAACCACCTACCGCTCCATTCTCATTGACAACGAGACCTTTGAGTTCAGCGACGGCTTCACCGACCTCCACACCCGCGCCTACGAGAAAATCCTCGCCGGCGAAGGCTTCACCCTCAAGGATGCCCGCAACTACGTCAGCATCTGCCAGGCCATCCGCAACACCGACGCGGTCGGCCTCACAGGAGACTATCATCCTTATCTGAAAAACATTGAAAAATAATCATCTTTGAGCCCGATTTCATGAAAAAAATAATCGTCACGGGCGGAAACGGCTACATCGGATCCCACACCCTCATCCAATTAATCCGCAGCGGCGAGTTCCAAGTCGCCTCCGTTGACAACTTCAGCCGTTCCGCCCGCGGCACGATGGACCGCATCGAAAAGATCACGGGACAAAAGGTGGTTAATTATGAGGTGGATATCTGCGACAAAGAGGCTTTTTTCTCCGTTTTTGAAAAAGAGGGGCCTGTGGATGGCATCATCCATTTCGCCGCGTACAAGTGCGTGCCCGAATCGGTGGACAAACCGTTGCTCTACTACCGCAACAACCTCAATTCGCTTCTTAACGTGTTGGAAGCCTGCGAAAAATACCACGTTCCGAACCTGATTTTCTCGTCGTCGTGCTCCATCTACGGGGATGTAGCGAAACTGCCCGTCACGGAGGAGACCCCGATGGGCATCGCGGCCTGTCCCTACGCCCACACCAAACAGATCGGTGAAGGAATGATCGAGGCATTCACGAAAAAACGCACGGATTTCCAAGCCATTTTGCTGCGGTACTTCAATCCCGTCGGTGCCGATATGACCGGGCTGAACGGCGAGCTGTCGCCCGACACCCCCAACAACCTGATGCCCATCATCATGGAGACGGGCATCGGAACCCGCCCCGAAATGACAGTATACGGCACTGACTACGACACCCGCGACGGCTCCTGCATCCGCGACTATATCCATGTCACCGACATCGCCGACGCGCACGTCAAGGCGCTGCAGTTCCTGCTGCGCGGCGAAAGTCCGAGCAACTGCGAAATCTTCAACCTCGGCAGCGGCAACGGCATTTCCGTCCTGGAGATGCTGAACGCTTTCGAGAAAATCACGGGACAGAAACTGAACTACAAGCTGGGCGGCCGCCGTCAGGGCGACATCCCCGCCATCTACAGCAACAGCGAGAAAGCCCGCCGCCTGCTCCACTGGGAGTGCCGCTACAACGTGGAGGACATGATCAAATCCGCGTGGGCATGGGAACACAACCGGACAAAGGAACAGTAGAATCTAGTTAAGAGTATACAAATAGGGAATCGCACGGATTGCGAAGCGCAGAATCGTGCGAGAACTTTTTTACCTTCCACTTCTTAAAAATGCAATACCATGCCGGCGAGGCCGATGAGAAGGCCGAAGGCGATGTTGGCGGCTTTCAGCATCAGAAAGCTTTTGCGTGAGTATGCCAAAAGCGGAAGCGCGCCGTGCCCGTCCTGCACAACGGAGCTGGCCAGCAGGATGCTGAACGGCAAGACACCGGCAGCATAGAGGTAAATCCAGATGAACTGCGGCTGCGACTCGGGAATAACGCCCAGCGCCAGTGCAAGGAACAGCAGCATCCACGTCACCCAGCGGTTGTTCGCAATAAGCATCTCCAAATCAACAAAATAGTTCACGACCGCAAGGGCGACCAGCACCCCGAAGGTCCAAAGCAGCACCGACATGAAATGGTGCTTGATGACGTGCTCCCACAGGTGTTCCTGGAGGAAATGCTCGGAGCAGAAAGCGACCACGAGAAGGGTGATCAACGCCAATATCCCGAAAACGAGGTTTTCACCGTGCAGATGATGATGCTCTTCGTGCTCTGCAACGGCTGCTTCGTCGTGATGGTCGTGTTCACAGCAGTGGTCGTGGCAATCAGCTACAACCTCCTTGTTTTCAAGATTGTCCATATCGGGCATGGAGCCATGCTCATGCGAGATGGCGCCGGTTCCGAGGGCGGTGAGATAGAGCACCAGCCCGAAGATGAGGATGGCGCGGGAGAAAGACATCTTCTTGATATTCTGCCAGGAGAGTTGTGCCTTGCCGTGACCGTGTTCGTGTCCCTGGTGCACCTCGAGCGTGTGGGGGTCGTCGCTGTAGAAGGGGCGGTTGCGGAACAGCAAGTGGGTCACCACACCGGCGACAAGGGCAATCCCGAACAGGGAACCCAGCAGCACCGGAGCCGTGCGGGGGCTCATCGCGAACAGCAGGAACGCAGAATCACCGAAGGTGCTGATCATGCCCGCCACTAATGCGCCGAACGACAGCAGCCGGTGGGTGTATAGCGAAACGATGGTGAAACCGCCGATACACCCGGGGATCAGCCCCAGCAATGAGGCGACCAGTACCTGCAGGTAGGGCCGTTTCTGCAACTTGGACAGCAGATGTCCTGAGGAACTGACGTTCACGAACTCAATCAGCAGCATCATCACCATCACCAGGCAGGTAATGCTGACCGTGCCGGTGATAATATCCATAAATTGGTGCAAAAGTGTATGTGTGTGCATTCTTTAACTTCTTCTGATATAGCTTTTTTCAAATTCCGTACGGCTGAGCAGGGAGCGGCCCAGCGTAACCTCGTCGGTGTATTCCAGCTCGTCGCCGATGCCGATGCCGCGGGCAATGGTGGTAATGGCTGGCACTTTTCCCTGTATATTTCTGTAAATGTAGAAGTTGGTGGTATCGCCATCCACCGTGGCGGGCAGTGCGAGGATGACCTCCCCCACCCCGCCGGCCTCCACACGCTGGAAGAGGCTGTCAAGGTTCAGATGCTGCGGCCCGATACCCTCCATCGGGGCAATGACCCCGCCCAGCACATGGTAAACCCCGTTGTACTGGTTGGTGTTCTCAATGGCCACCACGTCACGGATGTCACGCACCACACAGACAATCTGCTTGTTGCGTTTCGGATTGGCGCAAATTTCGCACAGCTCCGTATCCGAAAGGTTGTGACATTCACGGCAGTAGCACACCTTGTCCTTCAGGGCGATGATGGCGTCCGACAGCAACTGAACGTCCCCGCGTTCCATCTTCAAAATATGCAGTGCCAAGCGCAGAGCCGTCCGCTTGCCGATACCCGGCAGCTTCGAGATCTCCACGATCGCTTCATCCAACTGTTTTGAGAAACCTATTTCCATCTTTTTTACTGTAAAAGGTAAGAGGTAGAAGGTAGAAGGTATGAGGTATTAGGTATTAGGTTTGAAGAGAGGATTGTGCGCAAGCAACTTTCTACTTTCTACTATTTCTTTAAAATCTTTATTTTCAAACCAGTACATAAAAGCCTGTTATTCTTCGTCCCCCCTCGCGGCGGCACGGCGCTGGTCTTTTTCCTTGATGCTGTCGCGCTTGTCGAACATCTTCTTGCCTCGGGCAAGGGCGATGTCGAGTTTGGCGTAGCCGTTCTCGTTAATCCACATACGGGTGGGAATGATGGTCATGCCTCGGTCGTTGAGCTTCGACTGCATCTTTTTGAGTTCCTTTTTATTAAGAAGAAGCTTGCGGTCGCGTTTGGGCTCGTGGTTGTTGTAGCTTCCGTTGGCATACTCGCTGATGTGGATGTTGTGCGCCCACAGTTCGCCGTTGATGAACGAACAGTAGGAGTCGGTGAGGTTGACCTTTCCGGCGCGGATGGACTTGATCTCGGTGCCGGTAAGGACAATGCCGGCCGTGTAGGTGGACAGGAGGTGATACTCATACTCCGCCTTGCGGTTCTTGATATTGATGTCGGCAGTGGTTCTCTTGGGCATAATGCAATGTTAGAAGGGGAAGTCACCCACACCGGAGGCGCCTTCGTTGTCGTCGTTGAAGGAGGCGGCGATGGTGATGGTGGTCGGTTCTTCGTTTGTATTGGGCGTGATGCCGGCGGTGGCGGAGTCAATGAAGATGTCGTTCTCCACATCGTCGGCGAACTTGGTGAACTGTGCATCGAAGCGGACGCGCACGTCGGCGGTGGAGCCGTGGCGGTTCTTGGCGATCTGGATTTCCGCCTTGCCGCTGGATGGGGTTCCGTCGGAGAAAGTTTCCATTTTATAGTATTCGGGGCGGTAGATGAACAGCACCTGGTCGGCATCCTGCTCGATAGAGCCGGACTCACGGAGGTCGGACAGTTGCGGACGCTTGTCGCCGCCACGCTGCTCCACCTGGCGCGAAAGCTGCGACAGGGCGATGACCGGCACGTTAAGGTCTTTGGCCAGCGCCTTCAGCGAACGGGAGATCAAGCTGATTTCCTGCTCACGGTTGCCCTGGCGGTTGCGGTCGCCCTCGTTGTTGGCCTGCATCAGCTGAAGGTAGTCGATGATGATGAGGTCGATGTCATACTTGTGTTTGAGGCGGCGGCACTTGGCGCGGAGGTCGAAGATGGAGAGGCCGGGCGTATCATCGATGATAAGTTTATCGGTTTTAAGCACTTGCATCACACCCATCAACTGTTCCCATTCCCGGCCGTCGAGTTTGGCCTTGGAGATGCGGTCGGCGGCGATGCCCGACTCGATGGCGAACAGGCGGTGCGCGAGCTGCGAAGCCGACATTTCAAGGGAGAACAGCGCCACACTTTTCTTGAAGTCGATGGAGGCGTTGCGGGCGATGGAGAGCACGAAGGAGGTCTTACCCATGCCGGGGCGGGCGGCGAGGATGACGAGGTCGGAGTTCTGCCAGCCGCCGATCTTGTCGTCGATGGCGCGGATGCCGGTCGGCACGCCGTTGAACCCGGAGTCCATCTTCTGTATCTGGACGATTTCGTCCATCGCCTGGTCAACCACCACGCTGAGCTCCTTGCTTTCGCGGCTGAAGTTGCCGTCCACGATGTTGAAGAGGTCGGTTTCCGCATCGTCCAGCAGTTCCAGCACGTCCTTGGGGTCGTCGTAAGCCTTCTTGCTGATGTCGCCGCAGATGGCGATGAGCTGGCGCAGGACGTGCCGCTCGCGCACGATGCGGGCGTGGTATTCGATATTGGCTGCGGAGGCCACCTTGTTGGTCAGCGAGGCGAGGTAGGAAAGTCCCCCCGCCGCCTCCAATTTCTTCTCCTTGCGAAGCCAGTCGGAAATAGTCAGCAGGTCAATGGGTTCGTTCTCCTGAAACAGCATCTTGGCCGCACGGTAAATCTCCTGATGCTGCTCCTTGTAGAACATATCGGGCTGCAGCGTGTTCACCACATTGGTGATGGCATCGCGGTCCAACATCAGCGCACCCAACACGGCCTGTTCAAACTCCACCGCCTGCGGGGGCACTTTCCCCACATTTCCAAGCGCCGTTTCAATGGTCTGATAGGAAAACCTCGTTCCCGTCCTTGTTTCCGTTCTTTGTTCTTCCGCCATAGTGAAAAATTTTCTATAGGTTGAAAATCAACCTCTTACAATAATACAACTCTGTAATGAATGAGGCGGCAAAGGTACAATTTTTTTGGATTATGCGTTATTGAATTTTGACAAACTTTACAAACTAATGTTGTATCTTTGCCGCCTTAAACTTTAAACTTTTAAACCTAAACCTGATACAGCATGAACCACAACGACTACTACTACCTCGGCATGATCACCAAGCCTTTCGGATACAAAGGCCAGGTGGTTATCTACCTGGATACCGACGAACCCGAAAAGTACGCCGGCCTGCGGGCGGTCTTCATTGACGAGGGCGGTGAATACATACCTTATATGATTGAGGAGATCAACTTGCAGGACAAGCACAGCGCCATCGTCAAGTTCGCCGACATTGACGGCGAGGCGGCTAAATCGCTGGTGAAGTCGGAGCTGTACCTGCCCCTCAGCGACCTGCCGCCGCTCACCGGCAACCGCTTCTACTACCACGAAGTCACCGGCTTCGCCGTGGTGGACGAAGAGAAGGGCAACATCGGCACCTGCCAGGACTTCATCGACGTGGGGAGCCAACCCATCATGCGGGTGGACCACAACGGCACCGAAATCCTCATCCCCGCCGTGGACGAGATTTTCAAGGAGGTGGACCGCGAGGGACGCACCCTGCACATCGCCGCACCCGAAGGACTGATCGACATCTATCTCGAAAAATAAGCTCCCATGAAAAAATTGTCAATGGACGAATTGAACCGTGTAAGCACGGAGGAATTCAAGGCGCAGGAGAAAATCCCGCTGGTGGTGGTGATGGACAACGTGCGCAGCATGTACAACGTCGGCTCGGTGTTCCGCACCTGCGACGCCTTTTCGGTGGAGCGGTTGCTGCTCTGCGGCATCACGGCCTGTCCGCCCCACAAGGAGATCGCCAAGACCGCACTCGGTGCCACGGAGTCGGTGGATTGGGCGCACTACGACACAACGGTTGAGGCGGTGACGGAACTCAAAAAACAGGGTTACAAGGTTTTCGCCGTGGAACAGGTGGACACCTCGGTGATGCTGGACCGGATGGAGGCCCACAGCAACGAGAAGACGGCCATCGTGTTGGGCAACGAAGTTTTCGGCGTGGACGACGCAGTGCTGGCCCTGTGCGACGGCGCCATCGAGATTCCGCAAAACGGCACGAAACACTCCCTCAACGTCTCCATCGCGGGCGGCATTGTCATCTGGGAATTTTTCAAAAAGATGATAGGATAACATAATGATATAATATTGTATCTTTGCGGACTTTTTTACAAAAACAAAAAGTCCGAAAAATCGTGAAGTTAGCCATCGTCATATTGAACTGGAACGGCAAAAAGTTCCTGGAAAAGTTCCTGCCGTCGCTCGTGGCACGCACGCCGCAGTGGGCGGAAATCATCGTGGCCGACAACGCATCCACCGACGACTCGCTGGCTTTCATGGCGGAACACCACCCCGGCATCCGCATCATCCGCAACGACAAGAACTACGGCTTCGCCTCGGGCTACAACATCGCACTGGCGCAAGTGGAAGCGGAATACTACTGCCTCCTCAACTCCGACATCGAGGTGGCGGAAGGTTGGGTGGAGCCCGTCGTCGAGCTGTTGGACAGCGACGAAACCATCGCGGCGGTACAGCCCAAGATACTGAGTTTCAGTGAGCGCGACCGTTTTGAATACGCCGGTGCGTGCGGCGGCTACCTCGACAAATACGGCTATCCCTTCTGCCGCGGCCGCGTTTTCGACACCATCGAAACGGACCACGGGCAGTACGACACCCGTGCCGACATCTTCTGGGCAACCGGCGCCGCCCTGTTCGTGCGCAGCAGCGTCTATCGCGCTCTCGGCGGCCTCGACGACGACTTCTTCGCCCACATGGAGGAGATCGACCTTTGCTGGCGCATCCGCAACCACGGCCACCGCATCGTGGTCGAGCCGCGCTCCGTCGTCTTCCACGTCGGCGGCGGCACCTTGCCCAAGAACAACGCCTTCAAGACCTTCCTCAACTTCCGGAACAACCACTACCTCCTCATCAAGAACCTGCCCAAAAGCAGACTCCTCCCCACGTTCCTGATGCGGCTGCTGCTCGACAACGTGGCGGCCCTCACCTTCCTGCTGCAAGGACACGGAAAAGACTTCACCGCCGTTTACAAGGCTCATTTTGAAATACTTAAAGACCACAAAAAATTCAGAGCAAAACGCAAGGAGCAACCGTTCGACGCTTTCCGCGACGTATGGCACTCCCCCATCCTCGTTGAATACCACCTCAAAGGACGGCATTTCTTCGACGGGAAATCATTTATAAAAAAAGAAAAGCATGACTGATTTTTTATTCGGTGATTTTTATACCTATTTCCTTATCGGAATGACGATTATGGCGGCCGTGGTATTCACGGTGCTGCAGTTCGTCACCGTCGCCTACGGCATGACCTACAACAACCGCTGGGGCGCATCCATCCGCAGCAACTGGGGCTGGATGATGATGGAAGCGCCTGTCTTCCTGCTCATGTTCGTCATCTACATCGGTGCCATGATAAAAGGGGCTCCCTACACCGTGGACACCTTCCCGTGGGTCACGATGACCATCTTCGTCTTTTTTGAGCTTCACTACCTGCAACGCTCTTTTGTCTTTCCTGCTAAAATGCGCGGTACCAGCAAGATGCCGTTGTCCATCATCTTCACAGGTTTTTTCTTCAACGCCATCAACGCCTACATGCAGGGAGGGTGGCTCTTCTATGTGTCGCCGGAGCAGTACACGCTCGACTGGTTCTGGTCGCCGCAATTCATCATCGGCACCGTCCTCTTCTTCACCGGAATGGTCATCAACATGCAGTCGGACATCATCATCCGGCGGCTGCGCAAGGACAAGCGGGACAACAACTACTACCTTCCCACCGGTTTCCTTTTCGATAAAATCAACTCCGCCAACTACTTCGGCGAGATTCTGGAATGGGTCGGCTTCGCCATCCTGTCGTGGTCGGTATCGGGCCTCGTGTTCGTGCTGTGGACCCTTGCCAACATCGCGCCAAGAGCCAAATCCGTTTACGAACGCTACACCCAGTTCTTCGGCGAAGACTTCACCAAACTCAACCGATACAAACTCATTCCGTACATCTACTAACCATGAAAATCTACAAGACCGTCCTGTTCATCTTCGCCGCCATCCTCCTCTTGGGGGTGGGGTGCTACTTTTTTCCGGAGGACGGCATTGACATCGGCGACTTCCACCTTCGTTTTCCCACTCTGGAGAAGGTGCTGACGCGCAATTCCAACGCCCGCACGGAGCAGGAAATCCAGGATTCCATCGCCACGATGGAGGCACTCATTGCACAGCGTGAAAAGGAGATGAAGGACCGCGAGGACACGCTCAACCTTTACAGGGAAATCATCAACACGCACATATCGCGCATCTATCTGCCCAACGACGACTACAGCTACTTCAGCTCCTTCTTCAGGAAAGCGGCCGCGGCGAAGGCGCAGGGGCAGACCGTGCGGGTGGTGCACTACGGCGACAGCCAGATTGAGCTGGACCGCGTCAGCAGCAACCTCCGCAGTTTCTTCCAAAGCAAGTTCGGCGGCGGCGGCCCGGGACTGCTTCCTATTGTGCAGACCGTGCCGACATCCACCGTATCGCAGTGGGCCACAGAAAGTTTCACCGCCTACACTTCCTACGGCATCGGCGAACGCGACGCCAACGGTTACGGCATCATGGGCAAATACTACCGGGTGTACGGCGGCGGCACCTGCGGGTTCTCCCGCACCCGCGCCAGCCATGTGCGGCTGCTGCTCAACGACCGCAACGGCGCCTTCATCGCCACGCTCAAAGACAAGGATTCGGAATACGCCGACACCCTCCAGGCCGACAGTTCCACCGGTTTCAAGATTCTGGAGTGGTATCTGCCCGCCACCACCTCCGCCTTCAACCTCCACTTTTCCGGCACCGCCGACCTCTACGGCGTGATGGTGGACAACGGCAGCGGCGTGGCGGTGGACAACATCCCGATGCGCGGCTGCGCCGGCACCATCTTCACCAAACTGGGAACGTCGCTGCTCCAGGAGAGCTACCACCGCACCAATGTCGGGATGCTGGTGCTGCAGTACGGCGGCAACGCCATGCCGGGCATGTCAAGCAAAGCCGGCGTGGACTACTACGCCAAGGAGGTGGGACGACAAATCCGCTACCTGAAGTCGATTTACCCCGACACCCCCATCCTGTTCATCGGCCCCGCCGACATGGCGACGAAGGTGGACGGCGAGCTGCGGAGCTACCCGCTCATCGGCTACATGGTGGAGGCGCTGAAACGCGAAGCATTAGCCAACGGGGCCGCCTTCTGGAACATCTACGAGGTGATGGGCGGCGACGGATCCATCATCCGCTGGACCAACAACGGATGGGCCGGAGCCGACTACGTACACTTCTCCCCCGCAGGTGCGACCAAAATCGGCAACTACCTCGTGGATGCCTTCGCCACCATCTACGACTACTACCGGGTGGAATCGGAGAACTGATACAGGTAAGAGGTATGAGGTATGAAGTAAAAATTCCCCTTCTATGTAGAAGGGGTGCCCGTAAGGGCAGGGTAGTAGAAAAAATCATATACCGCCAAAGCCCCGTAGGGGCGCAGGACTACAACCAGGGATGCAATCCCTGTAATAAGAAAATGAAACTGCCATACTATATAATAATAGCAATCTGGACAATGCTGTCACTGACCGCCGCGGCCCAATCGCCCGTGCCGGTGGACACGCTCGCCTTCGTGCGGTATGAAAGCGACACGCTCGCCTTCGACCCCGCGACATCGAACCTGCCGGCGTTCTTCCGGAAGATGGACGAGGTGGTCGCCACGGGCAAGGGCAACATCAACATCATGCACATCGGCGGCTCGCACGTGCAGGCGGGCACGATGTCGCACCGCATCCGTCGCAACCTGCTCAACGACTTCCCCGACCGTATCGCCCGGCGCGGCATGATCTTCCCCTACTCCGTCGCCCCGAAGTGCAACAACCCCGCCGACTACCGCGTCAGCAAGAACGTCACCTTCTCGCTCATCCGCAATGTTTACAAGGACATCGACCGGCCGCTCGGCGTGACGGGCATCGCCGTTTACACCTCCGACACCACGGCCCAGATCAAAATCCGCCTCAACACCCCGGACCTGCCGTTCCCCACCAGCCGCATCATCCTGCTGGGCTACCCCGACAGTTCGTGGGCGCTGGACTATGACTATCGAGTGGTTCCCTCCATACTCATTGGCGACGACGAATACTTCCCGAGCGAGATCGACACGAACACACGCCGCTTCATCTATGATGTCCCCACGATGAAGGACTCTTTCCTACTGAGAATCAACAATTACGACCATACCACCTTCACGCTGACGGGCATCCTGTTGGATGACGATGCCCCCGGCCTCACGTTCCATTCCATCGGGGTGAACGGAGCGCAGGTGACCTCCTATCTCAAATGTGCGAACTTCGAGGAGGACTTGCAGCTCATCCGTCCCGACCTCGTCATTTTCGGGATCGGCATCAACGACGCGGCGGCGGCCGGCTTCGACACCGTTGCGTTCAAGAACAACTATCTGGAACTGGTGCGGCGCATCCGCACGGTGAGTCCCGACTGCTCCTTCATCTTCCTGACCAACAACGACAGTTACAAGAAGGTCAAGAAGAAATACTCCGTGAACCACAACGGCGAGCTGGCGCGGGATGTGTTCTACCGGCTGGCTGCCGAGACGGGCGGGGCAGTGTGGGACCAGTTCGACATCATGGGCGGCCTGCGTTCGATGGACAAGTGGCGCATTGCCGGCTACGCCCAGTACGACCGTGTCCACTTCACCGTCAAGGGGTACAACCTCATCGGCGACCTCTTCTACAACGCCTTTGTCGGCGCATGGGAAAAATGCCGGGAAAACAACGAAAACCATTAACGAACGAATTGTAAATCAACAATATGCCAACCGCTGAACAATGCCGAAACTGCCGTAAACTCGGCACCCGCCAATGCACCTACTACACCGATGAATACGGCCGCGAGTGCAGCAATTATGAGCAACGCAAGCCCACGATGAAGCTCACCGTGGTGGAAACCCGCATCGTGGCGTTCGCCCTCCTTGCGGTCGGCATTGTCTTCGTGGTCTTAGCCTCCATCTCCTACATCCGCAGCGACAGCCACAGCGTCCCAGCCATGGCCGACGAGCCGACGGAAATCACCGCGGACACAACGGCCCGATAGGGCGTGGCACAATTTTCCGAAAAAACTCCGAAAATTCCGACTGCCACGCCAAAATATGGCATAGTCAAAAGCAGCATATTTTAACACTTTTGTGGTTTCGTCGTCAAAAACAAACCACTTTTTTGCCAAAATCTGCAATATTTATCTTATTGGTTTTCAATAAAATATTTTCAACAAGCACTTGACAAAGGATTTTTATGGTTGTATCTTTGCGGTCAAAATCATTTTAGGAATGTAATGACGGAAGAACTATTTAAAAATTATTATCGTGTTCAATCTTCACGAGCTGTATGGCACGAGTATAATGGCGGCACCTATTTTGTGACTATTTGTACCAAGAACAGGGAACATTATTTCGGGAGAATCGAAAATAAGGAAATGTGTTTCTCAAAAATCGGGGAATATGCACAGATGTGCATCCAACAGATTTCAATGCATAACCCATACGCGGAAATACCATTGTGGGTGGTGATGCCCAACCATATCCATGCAATTGTGGTGATAGATGGGGGTAAAACGGGGGATTGTAGAGACGTGCCATGGCGCGTCTCTACATGGCGCGTCTCTACATGGCGCGTCTCTACATGGCGCGTCTCTACATGGCGCGTCTCTACAGGCGGAAAAAATATCAAGATGCAAAATGTTGCAAATAAACAGGGTAAATTATCCACGATGATTGGCGGTTTCAAACAATCCGTCACCCGTTATGCCAATGGCCTCGGGATTCCATTCGCATGGCAACCGCGCTTTCATGATCACATTATCCGTGACGTCATCGAAATGAATCGCATAGCGGAATACATAGAACAGAACGTAGCGCAATGGACATGTGATGATTTTTATATATAGTTCTTGCAGATGAAGGATGATGAAAACAAAGATTTTTCTGAAAAAGTGGCGTTCGTTTTGATAGATTTGACTAAATTTGCCGCCCAAACGAATTTTGACCAACTACCCGGCTTAAAGGAAAAGTGGTGCTACACAATCAAGAACATGTGGCGGATGACAGACGGCGACATTCCTGTGTCGGACACCGCATTTCGGGAGTTGTATGAAGAGTGCAAACTTTCAAAACTGATCGACATGGAAAAACAAGAGTATGAAAAAAGCATCTTGGAGTACGAGGATGTGAAGCGCGCTGTCGCATACGCCGGAGAACTTGCCGCCAAAGCCGCCTACGAAGAGGGTATAGAAAAAGGTATTACGGAAGGCCGTAAGGAAGGACGTGAAGAAGGACGGATGGCCGCCCTCCTCCAGACCGCCAAGAACCTACTTGATCTCGGCCTGCCGATGACCGACATAACGAAGGCCACCGGCCTCACCGAAGAACAAATACAAACAGGAACCTCTCCCCTGTAACCTGTAACCTGTCCCCTATACCCTATTTCCACATTCTTTTGTTGAAAAGTCCGCCGCAGCGCGACATTGTTACATAATTTTCGTAACTTTGCCGCGCTTTTTGCGTACTATGCAACAATGGACTATTTTAAACAAAACAAACCAAAAATCAATACTTTAGTAAAACATATAAACAACGACAACCCACCCTGCAGAGACACAAAATTTTGCGTTTCTGCAATTAGTTGTACTAAATCCGAACAAATGCGAACGAAGTGAGCAAATGCAGGCGACAGCCTGCCCAAATGTTCGCGACAGCGAACCAAAATCAAAAAATGGCGAACGCAGTGAGCCCCAAATGCGAACGAAGTGAGCAAAATGGCGAGCGAAAGCGAGCCCCCAAATCGAACAAAAACAAAAAAACAAAACAATATGAAAGCATCGTTATCCTTTCAACAAAAACATTCAAAATTCAAAAATTCCATCCTTGCCCTGTTGTTGGCACTCTTGCTCCTGCCTGCAGGAAAGACGTGGGGACAAACAACGGTAAACTATAATTTCGAAGGATCGGATAGGAACTCATGGTACTTTGTAAATGGATCTGCCTCAAACAAATGGTGCATCAGTTCCAATAGTTCGGCACAAAACGGCGGCTCGTATTCGTTGTACGTCACTAATGGTACCGGCGGATTACAAACAGGTACTGCTCAAAGTTATGCATATACTATCACCAGTGCAAGTGTGGTATGGGCCTATATAGACATAACTTTCCCTGCTTCATCCAGCAATTACACTCTTTCTTTTGACTGGTTATGCTATGGAGAAAGCAGCTACGACTACATGTGTGTATACATTGGGCCAACCTCCAGCAGCGTTTCCGCAGCTTCTTCCGGGAGTCCTGCGACACCCACAAGCGCAACACAATTTAGCTGCAACCTAAACTCTTCATATCCAAATTATTTTAACGGCTATAATGGCAGCAACTATTCGGCAGTATGGCGCACATTTTCCACCACACTTTCATCTTCTACATACAGTGGTACCACAAAACGATTGTGGTTTGCTTGGCGTAATGATGGCAGTGTTGGTGCCGGTGTCCCAGCAGCTGTTGACAACTTAAAAATCACATACACACCCGCTTGCACCTCCCGTACCCTCTCATGGAGTACCAGCACAAGTAGTGTGGAATTGTTCAACGATCTCAACACCCCCATCAACACCCCGACGGGAGGCGGCACCATTACTTACAGTTCCAACAACACCAGCCGCTTCACAGTGAACAACAGCGGCACGGTACACGGACAGAGTGCCGGCAGTGCCACCCTTACTGCCTCTGTGACTGCCAACAACGGTTACTGCGCCGTCAGTGCCACCAAGAGCATTACGGTGACCCAACCCAATCCCACTGCCCCCACCTCCGCCTCGGCCAACCCCACACAGGTTTATTTGGGAGCCAACACCACCCTTACAGCTTCGGGCGGCTCCGCCGGTGTACACGGGGAGTACCATTGGTACGACGGAACCCCGCAGGTGGCCTACATCAATCATTTCCACACTGATCCGGGCGGCTATAGTAACACATCCAGCCATTCGGTAACTGACGGCATATTGACAGCTACTACGAGCAGCAACGACCCGATGATCAATATGTATAATCTCGGAAGCTTCGACCCCGCCACCTACAAGTACATCCAGGTGCGCTACAAGGTGACCAGCGGATCTTCCTCCAGTATGGAAATCTTCTTCCAAAGCACCTACGGCGACAATGCGGGCGGCGCCACCGGCGGCTATAGCCGCTCTGTCGCCTTAACCTGCGACAATCAGTGGCACGTGGCCGTGGTAGATATGTCCACCCACAGCTCGTGGATAGCAAACGGGAACATCAAGGGCTGGCGGTTCGACTACGCCACCGCCGCGAGCATCACCATACAGATTGACTACATCGCCCTTGTGTCGGCACCGTGCATCGGCACGGGCAGCAGCCTCACCACAACGGTCACCAAACCCGAGACATACAGTGTGATGATGATTGGCGAGAACGGTTACTCCGGAAACCGGAGTGTGGATGTCTCCCTCAAGGCGCCCTCTATTGTTCAGGGTAGCACACCCGCGTGCGGAAGCAATGCCACCTTCACGGCCAGCAACGGCGGTGTGACTCTCCCTTCCGGCTACAGCTACCACTGGTTCACCGATGCGGCCTGCACCAATGAAATCACTTCAGGTCTGTCGGGTACTGCCAACAACACGCTCACCCGGGCTGCCTCTTGCGGCACGCCCCTATACTGCCGCCTTCAGAAAACGGAAACGTACACCACGCCCGCAATCACTCGGCCTGAGACAAGCAACTTCAGCTATACCGGCAGTGTACAGTCATACACCGTACCCGCCAACGCAACCAGCCTCAAGCTGGAGGTGTGGGGTGCCCAAGGCGGATCTTACAATTCCTCGTATTATGGTGGTTATGGCGGTTACGCTACAGGAACTCTTTCCTCACCAACAGCAGGAAGCACCCTGTATGTGGTAGTGGGTGGACAACCTTCTGCCTATACCACTACACCATCTTCCACTACTGCTGTTACCATTAGTGGAGGATATAATGGAGGTGGTTCCTCCTATGTACATTACTATAATTCATCATCCAATACCGGCTGGGCCTTACCGCAAGGAGGAGGTGGTGCCACCCATATTGCGACTGTATCGGGTGAGCTTTCAACCCTCTCTTCCAATACAGATAATGTACTGATTGTTGCAGGAGGCGGCAGCGGCAGCGTATATTGTTACGGTACAGGGTCTGTTGGACTTTCGGGCTATATCGGATTTTCTGGCTATGCAGGAGGAGGTACGACATCAGCCGCCTATGCTACCACTTATCAAGCTACACAAACCGGAGCCGGGAATGGTGGTTCTTTCGGCAAAGGGGCGAGTTGGCTTTCCGGCAATAACTACCGATATGGACCTGCCGGCGGCGGCGGCGGCTGGTACGGTGGCGGAAATGGACAAGCACACAACGACACCTATTCCGAATCCGTGGTTCATTCCAGTGGTGGAGGAAGTGGTTATGTAAAATCTACGCTATCCAATACCTCCAATACTTCTGGACAACGAAGTGGTAACGGCTATGCCAGCATTACGGCCAATATCCAAATTCCAAGCACCACCACGAGCACCACTTATACGACCCCCGCAGGCTCCGTGGAGATGGCGTGCACCATAGCACAGCCTTCCTTAACGGCAGGCACCTGCTGCGCCAGCGTGCCCACCACCATCACCGTGAGCAATGCCCAAAACGGGGTGACCTACCAGTGGAGCACCAGCAGCGACTTCAGCTCCATCGCAGCCACTGGCAGCACCTACAGCCCCACCGTGAACGCCAGCACCACCTACTATGTGCGCGGCACGATGAACGGCAGCTGCACCTCCAACAGCAACTCTATAACCCTCACCCCCGTAGCGGCCCCCACTGTAAGTGTCAGCCCGTCGGCAGCCTACATCTGCCCTGGCGGTAACGGTGTCACCCTCTCCGCCAATGTGAGCGGAGCCAGCACCGGCTTCAATTACGAGTGGCACGAGGGAAGTCAGACTGGCACCCAGCTCGGTACTAGCGCCACCCTCAATGTGAACCCCACCGCCACTACCACCTATCACCTCAAGGTGACAGAGACCAGTGGCTGCGGACGTTCTTTCTGGGCAACCTCTACCGTCAGCACTTTCTCCCTCAATATCGCCAGCAGCAACGAGAACAGCTGTGTGGAGCCGGGGACACAAGTCACCCTCACTCCGTCCACCACTCCTACCGTTTCTGGCACCTATTCTTGGAGCGGCGGCACGGTCAGCAATAACATCTGCACCTTCACCTCGGCAACGGCCAGCACGCCCACCTTCAATGCGAACTACACCGTTACCTTCACCCCGAGCAGCAACTACAACTGCACGGCTTCGGAGACATACACCCATACCTATAATGCGAATCCCGTCATCAGTTCCGTGACGGCAAACCCGACAAGCATCTGTTCTGAAGGAAGCAGCACGCTTACCGTAACGCCCGGCAGTCCCGCCGCGGGCAGCTACACTTGGAGTGGCAGCGGTGTGAGTTTCAGCGGGAACACCGCCTCCGTAACGGCCACCTTCCCTTCGGTTTCGGCACAAAGCACGAACTATGTGGTGACGGTCACTGGTTCGAAAGATTACGACGGCGGCATCAACTGCTCCACCACAGGCACCCACACGGTGACGGTGGCGGTGAAAGGGTTCAACGCAGGTACCATCAGCGGCAACACCACTGCCAACAGCGTATGCGGAAGCAGCGATCCCATCACCATCGGCAGCAGCAACGCTGGCTACAGCTTCGACCCGAGCAATCAGAGCACTACGGCACAATACCGATGGAAACGCGGCAGCACCGTACTTGACAATAGTAACAGTGCCACCTACACCATCTCTGCCAATGAGATAGCGACGTTGATACAAGGCAGTACTTCTCCTCAAAATTACGTCTATACCCGTGAACGTTACAACCCGTGCAGCGGCAGTTGGGTAGCATCCACCAACAGCTACTCGATCAAGGTCAAACCAGTGATGACCGCGACCATAGGCGGCAACACGACTGTAATCTGCGGCGAGACCACCACGCTCACAGCCAGCACGCCCTCCTACAGCGCAGACCTCCGCTACCGCTGGTACAGCGACGAACAAGGGACCAATCTCGTATATGAAAGTGCAGACCCGTCCTTCACGACCCCACGACTGCACGAAAACACCACTTATTATTTACAGGTGGTGGATATGAACAGCAGCAATCAAATCACCAATTTCAGCTATACCGGCGCAATGCAGACCTACACCGTGCCCGCCAACACCAAATCCCTCAAATTAGAAGTTTGGGGCGCACAAGGCGGCGGAAGCATTGGAAATGGTCAGCCGATGGGCACAGGTGGTTTGGGCGGTTACGCAGTCGGTACGATAAACAATCCCACCTTCAGCACCCTCTATGTGGGCGTGGGCGGAAAAGGCTCCGACGCTGTCGGTTCGGGTACATCCAACATTACTGCGCCCGGCGGTTGGAACGGCGGCGGCGGCGGTACTTGCGACGATGATGCTTCTGCCAACGGAGCGGAGGCCAGCGGCGCAGGTGGCGGTGCCACCCATATCGCCACGTCCACTGGTGTCCTCTCCTCACTCGCATCGAATCCCGACGCTGTACTGTTAGTGGCAGGCGGCGGTGGCGGTGCCTCTTGGAATGTGACAGGCGGCTATGGCGGAGGCATTTCAGCAGGTGCAGCTGCGAGTGGAAACGGCACCACTTTCCCCGGCAGCTTCGGAAAAGGCGGCCAACCGGATGCAGGGTATATCGGAAACAGTGACGGCGCAGCAGGCGGCGGCGGCGGCTGGCTCGGCGGGAATGCTTACAGTGCCACCAGCGGCGAAGGCGGCAGCAATGGTGCGGGCGGCACAGGTTTTGTCAACGCAAATCGTCTCACCAACGGACAGACCATTGCTGGCAACACCTCGTTCCCGTCCACGGGAGGCAGCACCGAAACGGGCCATTCCGGCAACGGCTACGCCCGTATCACGGCTACGGTAGAGACTTTAAACAGCAACAACCTCTGTGGATCCAACCTTATCCCGGTGTCCATCACCGTGAATAACGATGATGCGCCCGTAGTGGACATTGACCGGCAGTGTACGGGTCTGACCAGCACGCTTACCATACGCAACCCGCAAAGCGGGCGCACCTACCAGTGGAGCAACAGCAGTAATTTCAGCACCATCCTCGGCGAAGGCACTTCTTTCACCACCCCTGTGGTGTCGGGAAGCCCCACCTACTATGTACGCAGTGTGCGTCAAGAGGAACGTGAAGAGACAACATACCAATATAATACAAGCAATAGCACTCGTACAACAACCACTAATTTCTCCTATACTGGCAGTATTCAGACCTACACGATACCCGGTGACGCATCTTCCACCACTCTCAGATTGGAGGTTTGGGGTGCTGAAGGTGGCGGGCAACGTGTCAGTGGAAACTCGGATAGCGGATATGGCGGCACTGGCGGTTATTCCGCCGGGACCGTGAGTTCCCTAAGCGGAACACTCTATGTTTGTGTGGGAGGAGCAGGAGGAAGTTCCACCAGCGGTGCGGCCTCAGGAGGATATAACGGCGGTGGTAGCGGCTATGCTTACAGCAGTAGCGAGCCTGGTAATGGCGGTGGCGGTGCCACCCATATTGCTACTGCAACCGGACTATTGTCCACTTTTTCGTCGAACCAATCTGCCGTGCTGATTGTGGCCGGCGGTGGCGGTGGCGGCGGTGAAGACGGCAGCGATAAGGGTGGAAATGGCGGCGGTGGCCCCAATTCCATATCCGGTGCCAATGGTCAAAACAGTGGCAGCGAGCAATCTGGCTGCGCTGGAGGCACCTCGTCTTCTGCCGGTCCGAATGCCGGCTTCGGCTACGGTGCAACCACCAATATGGGTGACGGCGGCGGCGGCGGCGGCGGCTGGTACGGTGGTGGAACAGGACAAAGTTCTTCCTCTGGCACAGACACATACGGCGGCGGCGGCGGCAGCGGCTACCTGAAAAGCACCCTGACTAATACAGAAGGTACGCAAGGCGGTCGCGAAGGCAATGGTGCCGCACGCATCACAGCCACAATATCCTATACCTTCATCACACAAGTGGCAAACACCACAACAGTAACAGAGACGGTGTGTCCTTCCAACGTGGCCACCGTGCAAATCACGCCGGTGACGGCCCCCACCGTGGAGGTCTCTCCGAGCGAGGTGTCACTCTGCCCCACCGAGGGCGGCCAAACTCTGACAGCCACTCCCAACAACCTCATCTACAACGTGTCCTACCAATGGCACATCGGAAGCCAGACCGGCAGCGTAGCCAGCACGGACAATCCTTACCACGCCAATCCGGCAGCCACCACCACCTACTACCTTGAGATGGTGGAAACGGAAGGATGCCAACGCACCATTTGGGCCGAACCTGTCACCATCAACATCTACGAGTTCAACGCCGGCACCATCGGCGGCAATGCGGCCGTGTGCGAAGGCAGCAGCACGGCTATCCAAGTCACCACAGCTACAGCAGCCACCGGCAAACCGACCATCACCTACCAGTGGTATCTGGACGGCAATGCGATTTCCGGCGCCACCTCACAGGGATACACCCTTCCTGCCTCAACCGTGGCAGGTCTTGCAGCCGGCAACCATACCCTCACCCGCAAAACCTACGACCCGTGCGATGGTCAGTACCACAGTTCCACCGGCAGCTATACCCTCAAGGTGAAACCCGTGCTCACGGCCACTGTGTCGGGCGAGCAGGAGATTTACTGCGGCGACGCCACCACCCTCACGGCCACCAGCGACTTTGCGGCTTCAACCCTCACCTACCATTGGTATTTGAACGGCGCAGAAGTGGCCACGGGCAGCAGTTTCACCACCCCCGTGTTACAGGAAAGCATTACCTACACCCTTCAGGCACTGCCCACCAACAGCAGCACCCACTGCGCCTCTCAGTCCTACACCGTGCAGGTGACCGTGAACAGCGACGAGGCTCCCGAGGTGACCCACGGCATCCTCTGCGACGGCTCGACCGCCACGCTCAGTGTGGTGAATCCCAAGCCCGAACGTGTCTATCAGTGGAGCACCGACCCCAACTTCGGCACAGTGACCGAAGGCACCGAATACACGGTGAACGTGACCGATGCCAATGTTTCTTACTATGTGAGAAGTGTGAGACAAGAAAGCAGGGAGGAAATCAGATATCGTCCAGTTACGACGACGGCAACAAACACCGAAACCATCCCCTACAACTATACAGGCGGTCCACAAACCTACACCGTGCCGTCCAACGCCATTTCCGCCTCCCTCCAATTGGAGGTTTGGGGTGCACAAGGAGGACAAGGCGGCCCGTCTAATATGGGCGGTATGGGCGGACACTCCGTAGGCACCTATTCTGCTTCTGCAGGACAGACATTATACATATATGTGGGCGGACAAGGAACCGGCAGCGCCACAGCTTCAAGTACCGCTGGTTTAGTAACAGGTGGATTCAATGGAGGAGGCGATAGTTATCAATCAAATCTTCCCCGTGGATCAGGCGGTGGTGCCACCCATATTGCCACATCACCAGGTCTTTTGAAAGAATTGAGCAGCAACCCCTCTGCAGTGCTTATTGTGGCTGGCGGTGGCGGCGGTAACATCTATTGGGAAGGAAATTCATATACGGCAGGTACTGGTGGCGGCTTGTCCGGTGGTAATGGAACCGTTGGAAATGGTGGAACACAAAGTGCAGGTGGTGCTGGCTATACAAATTTCCAAGCATCAGGATTCGGTTTTGGCGGCTATGCTGGCTCAAGCACCAACACTGTCTGTGGTGGTGGCGGCGGCTGGTACGGTGGCGGCTCCGGTAATGCGGCCGGCGGCGGTTCTGGCTATATTGGCGGCGTAACCAATGGCAGCACCGAAAATGGTATAAGAAGCGGTCACGGTCAAGCCAAAATCACCGCTACCATTACTACCAGTACTACGACACAGGAACCCTATACAGTAACGGTAACGGAAGACTTCTGTCCTTCCGCCGTTCAGACGGTGAATGTCACGCCGGAGGCCACTCCCACCGTGGAGGTCTCCCCGAGCGAAGTGTGGCTCTGTCCCCAAGAGGGCGGACAGACCCTGACGGCCACCACCACGGCTCCGGCCACCAGCAACGGCCTCAGCTACCAGTGGTACGCCAACGGTACGACCAGCGCCATCAGCGGTGCCAACCAGGCTACCTACCACGCTGATCCGACGGCCACTACAACCTATTACCTCAAGATAACCGAAAACGAAGGTTGCCAGCGTTCCGTATTCTCCAACATGGCGACCGTCAACATCTATGAGTTCAATGCCGGCAGCATCGGCGGCAGCTACATGATGTGCGAAGGCGGCAGCGTGGACATCAACGTCACCACGGCTACGGCAGCCACCGGCAAAGCTACCATTGCTTACAAGTGGTATCTTGACGATGCAGAAATCAGCGGTGCCACCGCACAGGGCTACACCCTCCCGGGAAGCGTCACAGCCACCCTCAGTGCCGGCACCCACTCCCTCACCCGTTCCGCCCTCAACAACTGCGACGGCGTGGGTTACGTGGCCTCCGAAGGAAGCTTCACCCTCACCGTAGTGGCACAGCCCGCGGCCACCATCACCAACGGTGAACAACAACTGTGCCGCAACAATGCAGCCACCACACTTGGTCTGAACATCACCGGCAGCGACAACAGTTTCACGCCCTCCTACCAGTGGTACGAAGGCAACAACGCCCTCAACGGCGAAACAGGCAGCACCTTCACGCCCGCTACCACGACTGATGGGGTACACTACTACCATTGTGTGGTGTCCTACACCTCGGCAACCGGTTGCGCCAGCGCCACTACCCCCGAAACCTCGGTGGAAGTCTGGCCGCTGCCCGTCGTGGACAACGTGGCGGCCTACAACAGCAACAACGCCCCGGCCAACAGCACCTGCGTGGGTACGCCCATCATCCTGAAAGCCACGACTACGGCCACTCCCGCCGGCAACCTCACCTACCAGTGGACGGCACCTACAGGAGGCGGTGACAGCCAGAACACCGGCACCAGCGACCATTGCACGATGACCTCCACCGCTGGCGGAGCGTTCATCTACAGCGTAGTGGCCACCGATGCCCATAACTGTTCTTCCGCATCCAACAGTACCAACCGCATCTACAGCTTCGACGGTGTGGTGGTGACCGCCGTGCCCGCCACGGTGGATCCGGGCGAACAGACCACCGTTACGGCCAAGCCCAAATACGGAAGCACTACTGCTTCCGGCAACGTAATCGGCTACTGCACCTACGAATGGGGCAGTTCGATCGCCAGTGCCGCAATGACCCCCAACGGCAACACATTGACCGACCAGCCCGTGGCCACCACCGACTACACGGTGACCGCCACGGTAACCGCCACTGGATGTCCGCTGACCGCCACGGTTACCGTGAATGTGACCAACCCGTCGGGCGGTGTCGATGCTAATTGCGACGCATTCGTATGCTACTGCACGCCCACCGGCAGCGCCAATGCCAACGGAAGCAGCACCCATCCCGTGACCTTGGCCCGCGCCCTGCAGTTGGCGGCGGCGGCCAACCCCACGGCAGAAAACCGCGCCTTCATCCGTATGGCAAGCGGCACTTACAATATCAACAACTCCGTAGCCCTCATCAGCAACGTGGTGATTGACGGCGGCTGGAATGCCGACCTCAGCACCGGCGCATGGACGAAGGGAACGGGCGTGACGACCATCAACCGTACGGCACAGAACATAGAGGGCACAGTTACGGCCCCGCGCCTCGTGGCCCTTGAAGGCAACGGCATCAGCAACTTCAAACTGCAGGATGTGAAGGTGACAACGGCGAATGTGACAACCTCCACGTTACCGTCAGGTTCGGCGGAAAATGTGGGCTACGCCACCTTTAGCGCAAGCTATGGTTCTGGTACATCAACATCATCATCAGTGATTCCTGGATTATGGGAACACCTATTGAACCACTTTGTATATACCAGTACCGATTTGAACGGTGCAATGACTATTTCAGCCATAGGTTTCAATGTGAGTTCGAGTACTTCTGTCCCCTCTGGAGGAACTACACGAAGTGTACGTGTCTATTTAAAGAACTCCAATGTAACTACATTATCTACAGGAAACACATGGTCTGCAACGACCAGCGGTGCCACACTAGTTTACAGCGGAGAAATCAACATCAACACAGGCTGGAATGTTATTCCCATAACTCCGTTTAACTATACAGGCGGTAGTCTTCAGGTTATGATATCCGGAACGGGATGCACTACTACAGGCGGATGCAGCGTGTCAACAATCTGTACTTCAGCAAGCAACCAGTTTGTATATAACAATACCGATGCTGACACTTATACCGAATCAACCACAGAATTAAATAGCACCCAATCATATAAGCCAAACATACGGCTTTACTCAAACAATGATACGCCTTTTGCTATAGTCACCGCTTCCAACTATGGTATCTCCACCTACGCCATGCATTTGAGCAACTGCAGTGACTACGAGCTCACGCGTTGCGAACTGACTGCGGGCAACGCAAGCAATGGTAAAACCAACACCATCAGTTTCACCTATACTACTGCACAGCTGAAAGGCGGTAACGGAAGTAAGACCACTGCAACCTCGGGTTCTGACTGTAACAGCGGGGTATCCGGTGGTACCGCATCCACTTACGTGTCTGGCACCCGGAAGGGTGGTGATGGAGGTAGAAGTGGTGGTGGCGGCGGCTGGTCTTCCAGTGGAAGTAGCGGCAGCAGTGGGTCAACGGGAGGCAATGGAGCCTCAGCTGGAAGCGGTGGTTCATCTGGTGGCGGCGATGCTTTCGGTAGTGGCAGCAGCGGTTCAAATGGAACCAATGGCTCTGCCGGTGCTGCTGGAAGTGGCTATGTTGGAAGTGCATACTCTCTGGACTACGCATTTAACGCCTATTTCGTCCCCGGAGCCATGGGTCGCACTGGCAATAATGGCCAGGGCGGCGGCGGCGGCGGCGGCGGCGGCGGCGGCGGCGGCGGCTCCTTCAAGAATGGTAATCCCGGCGGTAGCGGCGGCGCTGGCGGTGGCGG